>Ga0222676_1000074_pt1 | contig 44206 bp, 47 predicted proteins | sample AntAcemetagen870_FD_179815 | JGI IMG/M metagenome (GOLD analysis project Ga0222676, IMG submission 179815) | Saline water microbial communities from Ace Lake, Antarctica - #870 | ecosystem: Environmental > Aquatic > Non-marine Saline and Alkaline > Saline | place: Antarctica: Ace Lake...
CAGTCTTACTAAAACCTAAATCTTTTGAGACAACAATTCACGATTGTTCTGTTGTAGTCACCAACACAGATACAGAGATTCAGATTTCAAAGAAAGGGATAATAATCCCTAAACTTCAGTTTCAATCTCCCGGATCTTTAATCGGATATATGATTGAATACTTTGATGCAAATGGAGTTAAGACAAAAAACTTCCACAGAATAGTGACCTCATCAGAAGTTGTTTCAGTGTCTACAAACAATAATAATTCAAACTCTAGCTCAAACACTTATGTGCTTGACCCAAATGGGACAAACTTGTTTTTAACTTTAACTCCAGACGAAAGAAGTTTGATTTCAAATTCTCAACAAGTAAACTTAGGTAATGCAGGTCAGAAGATACTCATTACAGCCACTTCTTTCGATCCAAACGTAATTATAGTAGAAATGGTTGATCAAACAATAAAAACGCTCTCATACGCCTTATATGGAAATTCAATTAGAGATAATGGAAACGGAAAGTACAGAGTATTTGATGAGAATGGATTTTTGTTCAGAGAATTTAATTTAATTAAAAGGAAATCTCAATTTACATCAAGTGAATTAGATTACAAAGAAAGAATTGTAAACCCTGATTTAACTCAAACTTTTAATAATATTCTAGGAGCTTAAATTATTGTAGACCTAAAGACTTAAACCAGTTAAGTACATAGTTTTTATTTCCAATATTATATCCCCATTTTCCAGTAAAAATAAAAACAAAAGGGATACCTATAAACATTATTATAAATGTCAATAAAGCGAAAGGGAGCGTCAATCTAACCCATAATCTTACGGGTGTTTTTTCTTCAGAAAAGAAGTCTACGCCAAGCTCACCGAACCTGTCAACTAACTCCTCGTCATCGAGTTTTGATAACTCAGGGAAAACTTTAAAAAAGTTAGGGATGTAGTTGAGGTTGTTGTGAGACCAAGTTCTTTTTAATTTTCTATACATAAGACAAATATACGAAAATTAATCTTCAACAGTGATATTAGAAATGTCATCTTCAACAATGATATTAGAAATGTCATCTAAAAAAAGAGGAAAATCAACCTCAGAAACATCTGTTGTATCCTCAGAGTCATCGCTTATTTCAACAACAATGTTGTAGGTATTAATAGAGGTAGATATTTCGATTGTAATTTCGTTTGAAACATCAATTAAATTGACCAACCCTTCTATTTCTTGGCTTATTTCGTTTGAAACTTCAATTATGTCAACTGAGCCATCTATTTCTTCATTTACTTCGCCTAACACTTCTGTTAAAAACACCACAGATTCTGGTTGAGAAATATCCACCTTAAACTCAGATCCTTTGTTAATTCCGTCTTTATAAATAAATCTTTCTCTATGGAACTCAGTGTTTCTGTAAATCACACCTTGAGCTAAAAGTATAGAAGTGGCTGGTAATAATTGTTTTCCATAATTGAAGAACTTTCTTTCGATTAGTTTGATGAAGTTCTCAAGTTTACTCATTGTGATTCTACTTGAAATAGGGTGTTTCAAGAATGAGTAATTCAGGTAAATATTTTTTAAAGCTGGATAATAAAAAGTAGTATGGCTTTGGTCGTTTGTTTTCCTAGTTCTAGGGTCTACGTTGTTAGTAAACAAAAAAGTCATATACTCTTGATGAGTCATTCCTGATATATGCTCAGTAGCACCAGTAGGCTTAGCTGCGTATTGATCTTCTGGAACCCATTGGAACGGATAATCCCAATCAGCTAAACTGATATCGTCATAAGAGTAATTCCAAACAGTTCCTGATAATTGATACCACTCATGCACGTTACACTCAATTGCTTGGGCAGGATCAAGAGCGCAGTATAGTTGTTTAGAGTTAATGATATTTTCAGTACCAAAATAAACAGTATCTCCAGACTGAGTTTTAACATTATCGAACCTTAATACTGGGTCATATTGAGGTCTCCAGTAATCAATATAATTCATTCCATTACCTCTACCTAAACCTCCCTCTTGAAAAATAAACGGATTTACTTGATAGTCAGGGAATCCATTTATTTTTGACTTAAAAGACAACTCACCTTCTAGGAGAGTGCCTGTGTCACCAGAAGAAGCAGCCGTTGTTATGTCATACACAATCTCATCAAGCCTTACCATGCACTCTGGCGCTCCAATAAGTTGGAAAACCCAAAGAAGAGGTTCTCTTGTTCCTTTTCTTTTTAATAACCAAATGATATTTGTTAATATTTTTCTCCAAAGCTGTAGGTTAAAAGATGCAGCCGAATTCCCCTCTCCATCTTCATCTCCAGATAGGTATCTTAACAAATCCACTTCATTGAACTGAGGAGATAAATCAAACCCTAGTAGCTTAGAAAGCTTAAAAATAAATTTATCAGGCACTGATTCTGTCCCATCATAGGTTGCTGTGTGAGCATAAACAAGACCGTCAATGTATTGTTTGATAACATCAAACTCTTGTGCGTGAGATTGAGTTATATTTGCGTATATATTACTATCACTATCGAAATCAAAATATGCATCTGGTATCATAGTCTGAGCCATGATATTAGTTTTGTCGCAATCTAGGGTTTCAGAGAAATCTAAAAAATCAAACTTCCAAGTCTCAAAATCAGTGCCGTAGGTATCAGGGTTGTATCCATCCACAGATTTAGGCCATTCGTAGGTCACTTCTATAGTAGACCCGTCATCCAATATAGGGTTTGCTATTTTATATTTTCCACTAAAAATTAATTGATTTTTAAGTGGAGTGAGTTCTTTTTTAAATTTATAAATAACTTTAGGAGAAGGTGCTATATAAAAATCACTATAAGAATCAACAACAGATTGACCTGTTAATAAATCACCTTTAACAGTAACCTCTAAACAGTCTACTGAAAATACATATTTTAAAATCTGAAACTTTGGATTCGTAGACCCAGTTGAAAGCTCATCTTTAAAGTGAATCACATAATCGCTAGAATTATTAAACAAACTATTGTTGTTATAAGAATATCCAGAATTTAGAAGAACATTTCCTTGATTAACTAGGGAGTCCGTAGGTATTTTAAAAGTTGATTCAATTTTATTGGTATTTATATCCTGAACTCTAGAATAATCATACAAAGTCTCAACACTAGAGACTCCTGATGTAACATATATAGCATAAGGAAACGTAGATATTATTTCAGCTATACCTTTTACTGATTCTGTCTTAAAGCTTGAAAAATAAGTAAGATTATGAGGTTTCTTGAAATCTAAATTAAGTTCTTGCTGCTGAACAAAAACACTAATTTTGTCAGAAAAACTAGAACCCGTTGCTTTCATCGAGTTTAAAGACTCATATTGATCGAAACTAAGATTTCTTAAGGTTCTATTAATAGAGTCTTGGTCTAAATTACTATCCACACGGTAGTCTCCAATAGTTGAAATTGAGTTAGGCGTGGTTGCAAAATACCTTAAATCCTCTCCCGGTGAAAAGAATGGTGATAATGTACTCGCTGTGTTTGGTAAATCAAATGGCATTAGAATATGTCTTTGTTATAAATAATTCCCAAAATAAAAGTAAACTCTTTACTTTTGAAATTAAAGGTATTATTTTTTTTGAGTTCTATTTAGAATAAATAAAAGAAGATAAGAAATGAGTTATTTGCCGCAAGAGCCGCAGACATTTATAAATGTCAAATTAACGGATACTGGAAGGAGACTTTTATCCTTAGGGAGTCTTACCTTTAATAAAGCCGTATTTTCAGATAGAGAAATAAATTATGGAATCGCAAGAGAAAGTACATCTTATTGCATTCCTGAGAATAGAGTTTTGTCTCCAAAAGATGACCACCCTATTTTGCCATCAACAAATTTTGATGGCTCATCTTTCTATCAACTAGGAGATGCTCAGGTATTCTCAAGCAGAAGTGTAGCAACGGCACAAACACAAAATCTGGGGGCTTGGCTCTCACAGGGTACTGGAACAACAACTATCAATGATGCTAGTTATAAATTAGATGATGCTAGTTATTTGTTTTCAGGCTTTACTACCTACGACAACGTATCAGGAGCAACGAAAGAGCTAGATGCAGATTCCATAGAAACTACAGCAAATGTAGGAGACTTACTCCATATTAGGTGGTTTTCTGGAATGGGAACTTACGATGTAGCTCCAAACCTTTCTAACTCTCCCTTTGTGTCTCTTTGGTATAAAGTAACAGAAGTTGATGGAACAACCATGACTGTTGATAGAGAGTTGCCATCCCTAGGCTCAGGGTCAGAAGAGATTCCTTATTGGGTTTATCCGAATTCTGAAGTAGAGTCTTATTGGGGGTCAGCTGTAACTGAAACTACTAAGGTTTGGAATATGAACATAGTTAGAACTTCATCAGAGATTGGAACTACTAACACAATATTAGGGTACACTTCTTATGGTTCTTTAGAATATAATGGAACAAAAAAATATTTAGGGTTTGAGGATAATTACAGATCAATTGGAATAATTCACTACACAAACTTAAGTTCAGGAAACACTTACGCTGAACAATTAGTCGCTGGATCTGTAAAGTTAGATATACCTCATGTTTTATGGCATCAAAACGAAAGCGAACCCGGAACTGGGTTGTTGGCTGGGCTTAGATTGTCTGATGTTGCAAGTGCTGATTATTTTGACTCATCAGCAGGGACTTCATTTAGAATTTTATATGACGGAAGCTCAAACACATCAACACCAGTTGGTAGAGTTTATCATAAATTAAAAATATTTGTAATCACAGACCCTGAGCTTCTAGCTGCTTTAAGCTACAAGTCAAACAGAAATTGGACTCTTCCAAAACCTAATGTTAGACTTGTAGATTCACCTTTAGCTCCATTAACCACGTCAACTGCATCAGGTTTTTGTAAGTCAGATTACACTTACTTTGTTTCTTATATATCTAATAACAAAGATTTTAGTGAAACAGAAAGCTTAGGTTACGAAGATACAATGCACTGCAATTATATATCAAGGATTCAAGGCCAAACAGACGGAGTTGGTTTTTCTAAGTTTTTAAATGTAAGTTTCCCTGCTGGGTCATTTCCTTATATGAGGAATGAAGCTGGGTTTGTTTCATATTCAGGAACAGGTTGGTCTTCTAATAAAGTTCAAATTCTTGTGAAGGAAGTTGAAACAACTTCTATTGACAATATGAACTCAATACCAACAGAAGGTTGGGTTTTAGTCAGTTCAGGAGGAACAGGGAATGGTTTATACACAGGAGAAACTAGTGACAACACAATTGACCCTACATATCTGCAAGCTCATCAGTTTATAATATCTAAAGAGGATTACGACTCTGGTTCAACTTACAATTTAGGAGAATATTTCACAGGAGGGATGGAAGATTTAAACTATGGAGATGAGACTTTCTTTTTAGGCAATGTAGAGTGTGCTATTCGAGCAACTGTATTTAAAACAGTTATTACTTTAATTGCTGAAGACAATGAATTAAATTCATCAAACAACGAAACATTTGATGGAGCATTAGATGAAACAACTTATATAACTGAAATAGGAATTTTAAACGAAAACGATCAACTAGTAGCTATTGGGAAACCTAGTTACCCCCTACCAAAATCTAATGCTAGATATTTAACGTATCAATTAGAGCTAGATTTTTAATTTGATATTATTTAAGAAAATAAACAAAAGAAAAAAATGAGCTTTGTAGAAACCACAACTGCCGACAAGACAATAAGCGGTACAGCCTACCTTACTGGAGTAGGGAGGCAATATTTATTTAATCAACAGAACATTAGGTTTGATATAGACGGAGATGACTTGTTTGCAATTAAATCATTTGCACTAGGAGATCCAGACCAAAATTACAGAGTCTCACCTTTATTAAATGTTGGTCAAATCCCTGATATTTCAGGAGAAAGCGAAGGGTGTTTAAAGTCTGCTGTAGATTACATTCAAACTAGCATGTTAATGTTTTCAAACTTTGACAGTTTAGCAACTAGCGCTGTGACATACAATGTTCAAGGTGATTATGTTGCAGATGACACGCTAACTATCAATGTAAACTTTGGAGGAGGCATTTTACCTACAGGAACGGATACTGGGGGAGGAAACACTGGCGGAGGGAGCGCAGGGAGTGGAAACCCAAACTCAGGATTCCAAGAGGTTAATTCAGGTTTTGCATCTTCTCCAAGCGGAGGAAACTCAGGCTCACAAGGAACTCAGCAATCTTCAAACGGAGGTAGATAAAAAATTTAAAAAATAAACAAAAAAATGGCATTAATACCAAACCAACAACCTGCGCTTGTTCTAAACAGAAACATAAAAGTGAAAACTTCTTTTGATGGATCAAGCTTATCTGAATCCCACAGAGTGATTGGCCCACTGGCTCAAAACTTAAGAACTACAGTTTTGTCTGGAGGAAAAAAAACAGTAATTCCTTTAACTGAAACTTTAGGTCAAGGGGGTCATTTTTTAAAAATTCACATGCCTACCGATTATATAGGTAGCAACGATAGTACTGTTTATGTAACTTTCTGTAGGAAAAACCTAAACTACGTAGATGGATACCAAGACTATGCAACAGTGCTTCCTGAGGCGTATATAAATTCAATAAAACTTTGGATTGATAATGGGCGAACACCAAACACAGAAGGTACATCTAGAGTAAGAAATTTAACTTTTTCTACATATGGAAGAGAAACTAATCAAGTAGAGAATTCTAGAATGTTTAAAATGGCGTTTGCATATGTAGGCGTTGTAGATGTGGAGACAGAAACAAACACAGGAATAGACCCTGTAGGAACAGGGGTAAATCTTGAAATAGCAGGCGGAGGAGAAAGTTCTATTGCAATATCAAGAACAAACTCTAAGTAGTACTGTAAAATAAAAAAATAAAAAAACAAAAAATGGCAAACGATTTTTTAAAACAAGTTTCAAGTGTTGTTTCTACAAGAAATGAAATAAGAACATTCAAAGAAGTTAAAGAAAGATATTTGGTTTATAGTTTAGTAAACAGAAATGAACTTTCATCAACAAACCTAGCGCACTATTTTAAGTCTGTTAATTTACCATACAAAGCAGACTCTTTGCTTTCAGGGTCTACTTTGTCACAGGCTTTCCCAGAGCTTCAACAACTAAATGTTGATGAATTAGTAATCGTTTCTATAGATAGCGGATACTATGATGAAATTATAGACGGAAGATCGATTACTTGGGACATACCTCAAGATACAGATGGAGTAACCTTCTCTTCAGCTACAGTTGTTTCAAGTACATATGGCACATTTGCAAAAAAACAATCAAACCCTTTGTTAGGGAACAATATTGCTTTCTTATTCTGTGACAGAACCAACCTACCATACACTGGACTTACAGATGGTGGTGTTGTCGATAAATCTTCAGTCTCAACTTGGGACACTACAAACTACCTAAACAGACCATCAGCCGTATCTTATCAAGATTTGAGTCCTACTGACATTAATACAGACCAAAGAGCATGGGCAGATGTTAATTTAGCTGTAGATATTGTTGAGAATTACCCAACGACAACTAATCAGGGTTTTAATTATGATGTTCCTGTAGGGTTTGTTGCGTTAGATAAAGGATTAATGGTAATCACACATCCTGACATAATTGAAAAAATACCTTGGGAACTAGGTATTGACGCTAGTGATAACGTCACCGTTAACGAGGATGAAGAAGCTGAAAGCGTGTGGTTCGATGACGAAACCCTATCTAGAGTGGAGTTTTATAGCATAGATATTGCATATCAAACTTCAGTTATTTGCATTGCACTTCCGAACGAATTTTTCTTTACAAATAATCCTACTTGGAATTATGGAGAAAACTTAAATACACTTCAAGAAGGAGCAAATGACTTTGAAACTACATATGTGACTGAAATTGGTTTGTACAATAAAAATGACGAGATGATTGCCATCACAAAGCTAGACAGACCTAAAGCAAAAGGGTATACAGGACTGTTAACTTTTACTCTTAAGTTGGACGTGTAAATAATTCAAACAAAATCGTTTGAGTTTTTTCGCAACAATAACTATATTCTTTAAAAATAAGAAACAATGTTATTAGCGCTAGATATATCAACAACATGCATCGGTTATTCAACTTTCGATTCTGAGGGAACGATGATGGAAATGAGTTACGTAAAATTCAACACCAAAAAGAATTACTGGGAAAGACTAGACGCTTTTATGAAAGCTATATCTCACTTGGAAGGTGTTGAGCATATTGCAATAGAAGAGCCTTTACAGAAGTTTGAAGGAAGAAAATCAAACCCTCAAACGATTGCTAAGCTTAATTTCTTCAACGGAATGATATCCAGTGCAGTTTATTCTAAATTCAGAATAGAGCCTGTTCATTTAAATGTATTGACGATAAGAGCAACCGCCTTCCCGGGTCTCATCAAGAGAGGTCAAGACAAAAGCGGTAAAATGCTAGTTTGGGAAAGAGTCTCTCAACTAGAGCCGCATATCAATTGGAAATATGGACCAAGATCTAGAAAACTAGTGGACGAAAACTTTGACATGGCTGACAGTTATGCTGTCGGACTGTGTATGTTTGTATTACTTGAGCAACAAATGGGTTAATTTTTAATTATATTTCATATATTTTAGTTATTTTTGTAGGGAAACCTGTAATTTAGAAAAGATATGAAAATATGTCACACTGCTGATATTCAAATAAGATTTGGAGCAAGACATGATGAATTCAAAGATGTTTTTGAAAGATTTTATGAAGACTTAAGGAAGCAAAAACCAGACAGGATTTATGTCGGAGGTGATTTAATGCACCACAAAATAAAATTATCCCCTCAATCGTTTATTCTTTTGGTTAGTTTTCTAACCGAACTTTCAAAAATAGCCCCTACTGATGTTATCTTAGGGAATCACGACCTTAATTTACAGAACCTAGACCAAGGAGATGTTATGTCTCCAATTGTAGAAACAGCAAAAATGATGGGCGCTGAGGACAGAGTTGTCACTGTTAATGAGGAAAATAAAGGAGATATAGATTTTTGGGAAAATTCAATATATTACTATCCAGATTCTGGGTTTTTCGATGTTGGAAAAGATTTAGTTTATGGGATTTTTTCTTGTGTAGATAATAAAATTATAAAATTAGAAAACCCAGAAAAAGAAAAAACTTATGTTGCTTTTTGGCATGGGACTCTTTATGGTTCTGTTGGGGATAATGGTTATGAAATAAAAACAGATGACGGCTTTACCATGGAGACTTTCAAAGACTTTGACGCTGTTATGATGGGGGATATTCATGAATATCAAACATTCAGAAAAAATGAAACAATTGCCTATTCAGGAAGTTTGGTGCAACAAAACTTTGGTGAATCTTTAGATAAGGGATATTTGGTGTGGGATTTATCAGACAAAGAAAACATTACACATCAAAGAAGATATGTTTTAAATGATTGGGGTTTCGCTAAACTTAACATTTCTCGTGGAGAGTCTATTGAAGAAAGAGTTGAAAACTTGCAGTTCTCAAACGACAGGAAGAAGACGAAAATAAGTATTGTCTATGAAGATTATCAGGAAAACTATTCACTAGAAAGAGAGAGGTATATTAAAGAGTTGATTAGAAATCAGTATGGATGTAAAGAAATTAACGTCTCTTTTGAATCTGTTGAAAAAGAAGAGATTGATGTACTAGAAGGAAAAGATATTAACGAAGATGATTCTTTAATGTTTCTTGATTTACTAGAAGATTGGATTGAACAGTCAGAAGGAGATATTGATGAAGATGAGAAAAAAGCAATTATAGAGTTGGCTTCAAATATCGATAAACATGAGTTAGAGATAGATGAAACTAAGGACAGTAGAAAAAGAGTAAACATAGAGCCTTTAAAAGTGACTATTTCTAATGTGTTTTCTTTTCCAGAGAGTACTCTAACAATAGATCTTCAAAGATACCAAGGGATTATAGGTATTTTCGGGAAAAACTTTTCAGGTAAATCAAATCTTATTAGAGCAATAGTTTGGGGTCTATTTGAAGTCGTTCCGGGGAATAAGGATTCAAATACAATAGTAAATCTATACACCAAATCAAATAAAGGCTTTGTTTCTATTGAAACCTTAATAAACGGAGTTCTTCATAGAGTTTCAAGAAAGATTGAACAAAAAGCAAAAGGGGCTAATTCTTACAAAAGGAAATTTGAAGTTTGGGAAGAAATAGAAGTCGATGGAGAGTTAAGAGAAAGGTGGGTTTCAGTAAAATCTAACAGTGCAACATCTGAACAAAAAGAAGTAAAGAAACAAATAGAAGAAAGCATTGGTTCTTATGAAGATTTTTCTATTAACTCTTTACACATACATAATTCAGAGGATGATTATATCAATCTAAGTCAGCAAGAAAAGAACTCTTTATTCTGGAAATACAATGGATTAGAGCCTTTTAAGCAAAGAGTTGCTTATGCTAGGAAAAAAATAAATATATTCAAGAAAAGCTATAGCGATTTAGGGAAAGCTGTTGAGATTGAACAAAACATATTAATAAAAGGAGAAGAATTAAAATCTAAGAACATAACACTTGAGTCACTTCAGAAGGAGAAGCGGATGAGTGAGACTAGGAGTGAAGACGAGAATAGAAAAGTAATTGTTTTGACTTCTCAAAAAGAAAAAGTTCAAATCCTACCATTCAATAGCAAGAGTGAAATAGAAATTAAAATTTCTGATATCTCTGAGAAAATAGAAAGAGTTGGTAAAATCAAAACAGATTCTCAAAAATGGATTGATGATAACCCTAAGGAGGTGTTGCCTTTTGATTCAAACAAGACAATTGAATCAGTTACGTCTGAAATAAACGAAAAAACAATAACCTTAGACAAAACTCAGACAGAAAAGAGGGGTATTAATTCTTGGATAAAAGACAATCCACGAAAAGAGGTTATTGATGACTCTGGGGCATCTAAAGCTATAATGAAGATTCAATCAGAAGTGATTTCATTGCAGAATGATTTAATTATTTTTCAAGGAAAACCTTGCCCAACATGTAGCAAGGCAACTTCTGAACCAAGCTTAAGCAAGGAAAAATCTACAAAAATACTTATAGCCGAAAAAGGCATTGTTATCTCAGAGAAAGAAAAAATAATTGAGAAAGCAGAGAAGCACAAGTCTCATAATAATATTTTAAATCAAAAAGAGAGTAGATTTGCTTTATTGACTTCTTCTATAAGTCAATTAGAAGGGTCAATAGAGGCTTTAAATAAAGAAAAGGAAGTGATTGTCAAGTCAAAAGATGTGATTGAAAAAAACAAGCTATATGACAAAAAATACAAAGACCTAAGATCATCTACGAGTGACCTAGAGAGTTTTAAAAACTCGTTGTCTGTTTTTCAGAACCAACACAACATATTTGACGAAAACGAAGAGAATAAGAAAGTCAACGAAAAGATTGAAAAAGAAATATCTGAGATTGAAGAATCAATCAAACAATATAAGCTTGCAATATTTTCTGTAACAAATCAAATCGGAGGATTGATTGGAGGGATAAGTGTTATTGAAAACACTATTACATCTGAAAAGGAAATTTTAGAAAAAATTAGAGAAGCGGATAAAAGTTTCAAACTATATTCTCTTTACCTTCAAGCTGTAGAAAGAGACGGAATACCTTCTATGATTATTAAGAAAAGACTTCCATTAATGAACAGTAGAGTCAATAGTTTGGTTGGTCATATGGCTGAATACAAAATAGAGATTGAAGTGGACAAAAAAGGAGATGTGAAAGAGTACTTTTATTTCATGGAGAATAAGTTTGATAAATTACCCGTAGCAGGAAGTGGTTCAGGTGCGCAAAAGTTCTTAATCTCTTTAGCTATTAAGGATGCATTCAGATATATTTCTGGAAATTATGTTGTGAAGCCTTCTATTTTCTTGATAGACGAAGGGTTTGGTACTTTGCACCCAGAGACAGTAGGAGAAATGGTTGGTATTTTAAGATACCTAAGGACAAAGTATAAGAACATGTTGGTTATAACTCATGTTGATGAAATAAAAGATGCAGCTGATCATGTTTTTGAAGCTTTTAAAGATAGAAGTCAAATATCAGAAGAAGATTTATTAAACAAACCTAACGCTGGAATAACTCAATTAATAACAAAATAATGGCAGGTAGATTTAATTTTGAAGGGATGACAGCAGAGGAGCTTATTCTGATGCGGGAAGAGGTTTCGGACATAGAGGTTGATTATTTAGAAGAAGATGAAGCAGAAGCTCTTGCTGAAGGCATTGAAGCATTAGATGAGGCTATAGATGAAGCCGAAAGAACAGAAAAGGAGGCTTCGGAGAAAAAGGAGAAGGAAGAGTCAGAGGATAAGCAAGTTTCAAAGTCAAAAAAGAGGAAAGCAATAAGTAGATCTAAAAGAAAAGCTTTCTGGGATTATCAAATTGAAGAGGCTCTTAATAGAATAGAATCTAAGACTGGGGTGATTAATTGGAAGAACTCAGACCAAAGAGGAGAAGTGATTAACGGCTATTTAAAGGAGGAACATATTTTTGAAATAAAAAGAGGGTTCTCTATGTATACTTTGAGAATTATTGACAACAACCTAAAAGAATCATATCATAAAAAAACTAGGTTTTTAACACACAACTCCCCTCACTACGGAAAACTAAAACAGAAGGCGAGTGATATTGCTGATAAATTTTTAAATTTAAAAGACAAATGAAATATAAATTATTAAGAAAAGCATATGAAGTAGACCTTGGTAGAATTGAAGAGGGTTTTTTATGGGGAGAAGTAATAACACACGCAGAGACAAGAGGAAAAGCTAAGTTAGATTTACTATTGGAAATTGAAGGAGCAAACCATCAGTTTTCTGGAGAAGAAATCACATATTTAAATATACCTGTGATTAGGTGTAAATCATCAGATTATTTTAGTTTTGAAGGAGAAGAAAAGACTTTGAGGCAAATTGAAGAGAAATTATATGAAAGAAAAAGGATTGAAGAGCTTAACTTAATACTAGATGATGAGACCATTAAATATTGCTACATTATTAAAAGAGGAGAGTATTACAGACCAAATAGTTGTGGTTATACATCATTTAAACACAGAGCGGGTGTTTACACAAAAAAGGAAGCGGTGAACTCATCTAAATCTTGTGGAGATCTGCGAATTGAGCCAATAGATATAGAGGAGCATAACAAAATGATAGAAAGAGAATCAAGAGAATTAAAAGAAAAAATACTAGGTTAGTGTTTTGAACAAACTTCTGACCCATTTTTTTCTTTCTTTTAAAGGAAGTTTGCTAGGGTCTACTTGATTAATTGGTTCTTGGGTTGGGGTAGGTTCTTGGTTTAGTTTGTCTTGAGCCACTAATTTATCTTGGAACATTTTAGCTGTACTTCTATTATAGGAAGTTATTTGACTTGAAATAAGACTGTCATTAGATTTGTAGTTTGGAATAGAATCTGAATAAAAATTTCCTGTGTACCACATTCCTTTAATATTTTCTGCTGCAAACATTCTCCACTCATTTTCAACTTCAGCACTTCTCACCCCTGTTCTTAAGGCTTCTTTTTCTGACTGACCAATAACATGGACTGCTCGAATAACCATTTTACCTTTGAAATTAGTCCCCATAACTACAGGCTGTATTATCCTATATTTAGACACTGGCATTTTATATTTAGAATTATTAGATTGAAATAAAATACCAACTTCTCTCCCTTGGTCTATAGCATCTTTCATCATCTCAACACTAAAAGCAACTCTTTCCGCTGATTTCCCATAAAGCTTAACTCTGTCTTGAGCAGAAGTATACTCTAATAAAGAATTATTTTTTCTAATTTTGTCCATCTTTCTATAAATACCTAGCTTTTATGTATCTTTGTCTTATGGAGAATAAAGGAAAGAAAGAAACAATAGAGGAATTAATGATAAAAGGAAAAGAAGAGGGATTAATTCATATTTCTTTTTCTGAATTTACAATGTTTACCCAGTGCGCCCACAAGCATTTGGTGATGAAACATTTAAAACTTGTAGACCAAGACCTAACTGAACATCTATTTTTCGGAAGCGCTATTCATGAAGCAATAGAGCATGGTATAGAAGAGGGATTTGGCCCTGAAAGGAGAGGTGAGTATTTCAAGAAAATGTTTATTAAAGAAATGAAAAACAATCTTCCTAACTTTCCAGAAGAGACATTAAACCAATTCATAGAACAAGGAGAGAACATTCTTAAAATTCTAGATGTCGAAGGATATATAGAAAATTATGAAATTGTGTCTGTGGAAGAGCCTCTGTATGAACAGGTTTTTGAACGTTTTTATTTTAAAGGGTTTGTTGATTTAGTTGTAAAAAACAAAAAGACAGGAAGAATTATTATAATCGATTGGAAAACTTCAGGACAAAAATGGAATATGTTTTGGAAAAATCAAGATAAAACTTTTTGGATGCAAATGAGGTTTTATAAATATTTCTGGTGCAGAAAAAATAATGTAGACCTAAATAATGTTGATTGTAAATATATTGTTCTCAATAGACTTATAAATAAAAAGAAACCAAAAGGAGGTTTTGGTGAAATTGAAGAGATAGAAATGACTTCTACTGACTTTCAAATGAAACAAGCATTAAATGGGTTAGGAAGATCTTTAAAGAATATTTACAAAGACAAAAGGTTCAGAAAAGCTAAATTCACAATAGATAGTAAGGGAGAAGTTAAACTTGACGCTATGGGTCAGCCAGTAATTAACGAAAAACCTTGTAAATTCTGCCCACTAAAAGGAGGGAAGCACTCTTTATGTAACTCTAACTTTTATCAAGACAAACAAATATTGAAAGAAAATAATCGAGTATTCTAAAAAATAATTTTCCTTTTTTTGGAAATCATGCTATTTAAATATAAATATTCCGTAAAATGGAAATAAATGTTAATAGAATGATAAATTTTAAATTCTCAAAGAAAGACAGAAGTTTTTTCAAAGACTTCATAAAAAAAGAAGACAAAGCTATTAGTGACCCAAACAAGAGGGTTGGGTTTCATAAACTAGTAGAGGCAAAGTTAGTCGCAGATCCTAGACCAGTTAAAGATGAGCATAAAGTGCCTGTAGATGATTTTAAGCCTAAGAAGAACAACTTGGGGCGACTAGATGAGATACAAGAGCTTTTTACTAACAACTATTTAGAAAGCAAGCCAAAAAGAAGTAACAAGGAACTTTTTGTTGATGGAAATTTCAGGATAAACAATGAGCAAAAAGCGGTGAGTGAGTTAATCAAATATGGAGTTTTTAAACCAGAATATCTTGAGAACAATGTAGATGACAAAACAGTTAGGGATAAAGTTAGCGGTAAAAACATAAGTTTCGGAAATATATTTTCAGACAAAGAGCTGAAAGAAAAATATATGAGTAGTGGAGATTCTAAAGAAAAATCCAAAGAAGAGTTGAGAAACATGATTATGATGTCTCCCGATTCTTTTTACAATTCTGATAAAGAAATAACATCAGAGGAACATCCTTATTCTAGTATTATCAAAGAAAAAGAAGATGATGTTAGCTCTGGAAATCCTAGTAAAAAAGATATGAAAGCTGGCTTGGACATGATGAACCAGAATTCTCATATTGATTTTGGAAAACAGATTGAAAGTTTCAAAAAACAAAAAGAAAAAGAAAAAGAAAAAGAGAAACCTACTGTTGAGAAAAAAGTAAGTTTATTAGGCAATCTTAAGGTTAAGACTAAACTACGCTATAGTAATTTAAAAGGAAGGATATCTAGGATAAAGAATGGAATTTCGAATTACTATCAAACTTATTTTAAGATTAAAAAAGCTCCAAAGAAACAAGAATTAATCTGCTCAGAAGAACAATCAAATAGGTACAGACAGTTGATCGGAGTTAAAACCGTAGATTATGAAGGCGACAGATTAAGAGAGGCTAACAGAAGAAAAAAGTCAAGAAGATTCAGAATATTTTTATTTAGGCAACTTTCATTGTTAATTTGGAGACTACACCCAGACGCTACGGTTACGACTGTAGTTTCTAAACCAAGAAATTTAGGTTTCAAAGAAACAAGAGACATTAAATTACTAATGGATACAAAGTAGTTGTTGAGAAGTGAATTCTGAAGCCATCTTTATTTACTAACAAAGCAAATGAGAAAAGGCTTATAGCTATTAATGGTTATAAGCCTTTTTTTTGTGCCTAAATATTTTACAATTCCTTTTATGTTTTTTACATTAAGTAATGGCATATTACAGCAAAAATGAAATAGTAGAATATTTCCAAGAGAACCTTTCTTTCATAGAAAAAGATCAAGAAACCCACAGACTTTTAAGTTCTTCGGAGGAGTTAGCTCAACAATTTAAAGATGACAAAGACATATTAGGTATGTTTTGGACAACAGCTAAAGACAAAGGGGTTGAGATGAATGGGAAGGCTTTTATAAAAATAGAGAGCGACTTGTATACAGATGACAGGTACGCAATAGACTGTCAGCTTGCAGTGACTGAAGGGGTGACTGTGGGGAACATAATCAAAAACAGGCAGCTAGAACAAGAACAGGCGAAGAAGTTTATAGAAGAAAAGTCTCCTCAAGAGTTGCTAAAGTTATTGAAATAGTTGATTTCCAAATAAAAATAAATTAAATTAAATAATGTTTACCGTAGAAGAATTAGAAGAAATGAAGAGTTATAGTGTTATGGATTTTACTTATAAAATCGATGATCTTATGAACGAACTAGAGCCTCTCGCAGAGAAGTCAATGAAGCAGAAAGGGAGACAAGGTAGATATGGTAAAGAGTCGAGAAAGATTTTATCCAACATTAAATTTATATGTGAAGTAACGAGAGCTAAAATACAAAGAGATTTAGGGGGGATGAAGAAGCGGGACTTAATTCAGTTAGAAATTGAGAAAGCAAAAAGAAGAATTGAGCATACAAAGAATAAGCATGCTGAGAAAATTAGGAATTTACAAATAGCTAGAGATGCCAAAAAAAGCAAAAGGGGGAGTTAAGAAGCTTGCGGTTGTTTATATTCAGAAAAAGATAAAAAACTACGAGATAAGATTTGATTATGACAAAAGGCTTTTAGCTTACTTAAAATCATTCCCAAAAGGTCACATGATTACCCGTGTTGATAAGGTGTATAAGAATGGAAAAGAAGTTGATGATTGGATTAGAGTTCTAAAGCCTATTCAAATAGGAAACTTTATAACTTTTTTGAGAGACAATGGTTATGACTTTAAACTACAAAACGTCACAAAAGAAGAGGTTTCAACTCTAGTTAAGAATTACAAGTCTAGACAGCAAAAAATAGCAAACATCCTTAAGGAGAGAGTTGAGGGTTTTGATGTTGAAGGTGAAACTTATGATTTTATTAATGAGGGTTTCGAGTTATATAAATACCAAAAGCAAGGACTAAGGTTTATTGAATTAAACAACGGAAAAGCAATCATAGGGGATCAGCCGGGTGTCGGAAAAACTCCTCAAGGAATAGCTTATGCAACAAAACATAACCTTAAAACTTTATTAATTTGCCCAGCATCTTTAAAGCTAATGTGGAGAGAAGAAATAGAAAAATGGACTCAAAAAAAGGGTCACGTTTTTAATTTCTATCCAACCAAAAAAAGTGGAGTAAAGAATCATCCAAAAAAAGACTCTTTGTTTCACATAACAAACTTTGAAAGTGTTTCATCTTTTATAAAATTAGAATACAAACATAAGTGTTCTGGAAAATCTTTTAATAAAGAAAAAAACAAATGGCAAAATTGTGGGCTTGAGATAATAGATGTAAAGAAAGGATACAAAGATTGCCCTTCTTGTAAAGGGAAAGGGACATTTAAATCCAGAGTTAAGGGAGTGGCTTATTTTGAAACAAAGAAAGGAGAAAAACTAGACCCTTCAGATTATGATTTATTGATAATTGATGAATGCCACAGAATTAAAGAAAGAACTACGGGTTGGACTCAGATAATCACAAAGTCAATGCGTGAGATAGAGCAAAAAGTTTTAATGTCTGGTACAATTATAAAAAACAGACCAATAGAGTTATTTGTTCCTTTAAACTTTCTTGACCCAGAGACTTGGAATTCATACCACGATTTTGGAGTTCGGTATGCAGCTGCGTTTGACGACACCTTTGGTTGGAAATACGATGGAGCTTCAAATCTAGAGGAGCTTTACGAAAGAATGTCTCCTTTCTTTTTAAGAAGAAGAAAAAAGGATGTGCTTACTGATCTTCCAGACAAAACATTTACAGAGATACCGATGGTTATGCAGCCAAAACACGAAAAAGAATATTATGCTTTGGAGGAAGAAATGGTTGCTATAATAAACGACAAAGGGGAAGAAGATGAAAGAGAGCAAACTTTTATTGAAAAGATACATAAGCTAAAAAGTTTTACTGAAATACTAAAATTAAAAGAAGCAAAAGAGTTGATAGATGATATTATAGAATCAAAAGATAAAATTGTTGTGTTCTTTAATTACCTAGAAACAGGGAGGCAGTTAAAGGAAATGTTTGGTGATGATTGCGTGATTCATGATGGAACAATGAATGCTATGGAAAAACACGCAGCGGTAAGTGGGTTTCAAAACAAAGAAAACATTCACGTTTTCGGAGGAACAATCGATTCTGCTGGAGTTGGTATTACTTTAACTTCTGCTAATAAATTAGTCTTTATTGGACAGCCTTGGTCACCAAGTGATTTAGAGCAGGCCGAGGATCGTATACACAGAGCAACCACTACCCATGATAATGTTCAGATAATCACTTACATTGTTAAAGGAACTGTCGATGAAGCCATAAAAGGCTTGCTTAATCAAAAAGCGCAGGTTGTATCTAAAGTTCAAGACAATGAAGACTTTAATAAAAAAACAACTTCTTTTGACGGAAGTAGAGGGGATATGATGTCAGCACTAAGAGAACTCTTAATGATGAGGAGATAAAGTGTTTGAGTTAATGATAACTTTAATGAATATTCTTTTTATTTAAATAGTTTTTGATGCTATTTAAATAAAAAGAATATAACAATGAAATTTAAGCTTAAAAATAACTTTATGAAGCAACTCATTAAAGAGGAAGCTAAAAATCTTAAGAAAGAACTTATGGAGTCTAAGAAAGACAGTAGGCTTGATGAGATAGCATCGAGAAGAAAAAAGATTAAAAATAGTATAAGTGAAATATACGAAAAAAATGAGCTAGATGAATTGTTTGGTATGGGAACATTTTCCAAAGCAAAGAAGGCTTATAAAGCTAAATATGAGCAAGAAATTGCTAATTTAACTAAAGCTTACAAATCGAAAGATTTATCTTATGTAGATATGTCTAAATCTTTAGTTCAAAAATTAGGCACTGACATACCTGCTCTTGCGAAACAATTTGGAATTGAAGACCCAAGCGATAGAAAGGCTTTAAACAAAACTATTTTAGACTTAGTTCAACCTATGACCTACGATACTTTTAAGGCTCAGGTTCAAGGCGGGGTTTCTATGAAAGATATATCTAGAGGAACTACTAAAGGAAGAAACTAAAATTAATTTAATAAAATAGGAAACCAGTTTATTGCTGGTTTTTTTTGTGCCTTAATTTTTTGTGTAGATTCTTGTAGAGAGTTATTGTTAATACATTCTACTGCTAGTTTCTTTGTAAAAAATCTTTTTGGGATATCAGTAAGTTTGTTTGTGTAATCTTTTTTATAGAAAACGATTATTTCTTCTTGTAAGATTATATTGACTAGGATATCTAGATTTTCTTGATTTAAGAATACGTGTATAAATTCAAAGTTTTCGCATGGGCTTATTTTTATTAATAAGTGATCCAATAAATTAATTTTGGTTTTTTTCTCAAAACACTCAATTATTCTAATTGATTTCAATTTATCTAAATCGTTTGATATTTTTAATTTAGTTATCAATTTTGAGGCTTATGTTTATTTGCTTCCATATATAATATAACGTAAAATATATGAAATTGTTTCATAGTTAGATAATTTGAGCCATTTAGATAAAAAGAAAGACTATTTATTTAAAAATAAACACGCCATGTTAGTGCAATTGGGAGAAAACAATGAAAGAGTAGCGGAGGTTCAAAAACTTCTGTCTTTACTAGGTTATGATTTAGTGATGGATGGGGATTTTGGAAAAAAAACTGAAAGATCTGTAAAGGCTTTTCAAAAAAGATATGGACTAATAAATGACGGGATAGTGGGCGATGAAACACTCCAAGCTCTTAAAGCTGCTCAGAAAAGAAGTTCAAAGGAAGATAAAAGCTCAATCACAGAACAAGAGTATAGTTTTGAAATAAACAGAAACCACTTACTTTCTAGTAAACAGTACATAAAACAAGTACACAAAAAGAATCAACTTTATCTGCACTTTACGGCAGGCTCGCCTAGTGCTAAAGGAGTAATAAACTACTGGGGAGGGAATGCTCCAAGAATAGCAACAGCTTATCTGATTGACGGGGATAGGGGCGGCATTTTTGAGTGCTTTAACCCTAAGTACTGGAGTTATCATTTAGGAGTAAAAGGAACGAAGGGGAGATTAGACAAAGCATCTATTGGGATTGAAATATGCAACTATGGACCGTTAAAGAAAAAAGGAAATGAATTTTTTGCATGGCCAAATGATTTTTCTTCAACAAAAGTAGACCCTTCTAAAGTTTACACCTTGCAGAGAGAGTTTAGAGGATTCTATCACTACGAAGCCTTCACAGAAGATCAAATAAAAGCCACAGAGCTTCTTTTAGAGCATTTAATTAAAAGTTACAACATAAACATCCAATCTAGCTTTGATTACTCTTGGTTCGACTACGATGAGAGTGTTATAAAGAACAAGAAAGATGGAATATGGTCTCACACAACCGTGCGTAAAGATAAGTGTGACTTATACCCAGACCACAGAATAATTGAAATGCTAAACAGATTAGCCAACAAATACGGTAAATAATGGAATTAATAACATCAAAAGAAGGTTTACTTTACTTTTTTAAAGAGGAAGGTTTTTTAGAAACTTTATGGATTGGATGGGAAGGTAATGGAAAAGATTTTTCGAAAGCAATAGCAAACCTAATCTTTGAAGGATGGAAAGAATTAGGAGAGCATAAAGGATATACATCAATGGATGATATCGATCAGATAAGAATTGAAATGACAAAATTTATTGGTACGTCTAACCAACAAAGCACAAGTGATTCAATTTCCACTAAATATGGCGATTTTGATGTTTCTTTAAATGAAAACATAGGAAAGGGAGTTACTGAAAGTGATGTTAAAAGAATTGTGAGAAGTGAAATAAAAAATGCATTAAAAGATTATTCTAAAAAAAGAGAAACAGACAACCACGTCACTAAAGAAGAGGTTAAGAAAATGATTAGGAAGACAATTGTTAATCAGTATAAATATTTATGGGAGAAATCAGCATTCTTCATTAATAACATTTAAAATGACAAGAACAAAATTAAAAGAGAAGATACAGCAGTCTATTTTTTCAAGTGCATCTAAAATAATGCAAGAAAAAAGCAAACAGAAATCGTATGACACTCCTGAATTAAGTTCAGAAGAAATAGAGAGAATTGTTTTTAACGGAAATTCTTTTGAAGGAATACAAAAAAAATTCAACTTAAGAGAAGCTATTGATTCTTTACCAAAAGTAACAACAGCCGAAATAAAGGAGTTTGAGAATGCTATGGAAAAATTGGTTTCTAGCATCCCTAATACTATAGTTTCTTTTGATACTCAAGAAAACGGTCATTATATGAAAATACTAATGAACACTCAAGGAGCAGAAGCTTATGCTTCTGGCAGTCTAAACATGGCGGATCAAGGTTCTATAAAGTGGTTTTTCTCTTTACAGAATGGTTTGAAAATTTTAGCGGAACAACCAGTTTCTATAAACGAACAAAACAAAATGCTTTTTTCTTCATTACAAGATTTTTACAACGGATGGCAAAAATCATGGAGAACAAAATTAAGCAGAAGTTCTTCTGAAGTTGAAGATCAGAACGGAGCGGGCGATAATGATAGCCTTGCAGACACTTTTAATGATGCAAACCCTCAAGTAGGTGCGGGTATGGCTCCAGAAAGAGCATAATGACTTTATTTTTTTTATTTCATTGTTTAACTTGTTAGAGCATGAAGCATAGAATACAAGAGATTATAGACAATCAGGAAAAATTCAAAGAAGAAACGACTATTTGGATAGAGAATGATTTTAAAGAATCAAAAAAAATTCTTAACAATATTGAAGAAGTAAATGAATTCATAAGAAAAGAAAAAGAGTTTCTTATTGAGAATATTGAAAATATTAATGTTAAAAGTTTTATCTCGACTTTATTTTATTTAAGTAAAAAGAGAAGTGAAAAATTCTATGCTTTCTGGAACGAAGAAACACAAGAAGCAATAATATATAAATATGTCAACACAAGAAGAAGAAATCGTAAAACTCCTACTAGATATTAGATATGGAGGAAGCAAGAATGAGTTTGAAGAGTTTTATGGAGACACTGTTTCTTACCAAGAAATAGAACAGGAAAGCTATCAAGATTTAAAAATGATGGTTGAAAATGAAGTTGGTAAGGTAAAGTTTAGGAAAGCAAGAGATATTTCTGGGGACTACTTTTTAACGTGCAAGCTAGAAATGAGTGAAGTTCAATTTGAGGTTTTTGACTCAATTATAAAAGGAGAAGTGATAAACCTCAAAAAAACAAATGATTTCATCGGGAATCCATTAGGTGATATTATTTATAAGAAATTTAAATTTCTACATGATTTCATAATTGTGAACATAAGGTTTCAAGGAGAAGATGAAGAAGAAGAATTAGATGAGGAATTAGCTGTAAGTTCTTATCAAATAAACAGAGAAATAAACAAAGATTTTGAAATAATATCTTTAGACGAATTTGATTTAGACGTTGAAGATAAAGATTCAGAATATAATGATGAAGACTATGAATAATCCGAAAATGAAAGCAATTCAAGAAAATTGGAAAAAAAGTGGAATACCTGAAAGTGCTGGTAGAATGGGGAGCGCTCCTTCTTCTGCAAGTATGAACGACAAATTTGCCAACATAAGAAACGGGCAAATGAAAGGAGAAATTCAGAAATTCACTCAATACAACACAAACAGGAAAGGAAGCCAAGGGAGTTCGATGCCTCAGGGAGCGGCTTCTTTTAATGCTATTCCAGAAGCTAAAGTAGGAAAAGACAGAAGACCTCTTGATCCTAAGAACAGAGTTGAGGTGACAAATTTTAGCGCACCAAAAACTTCAGGAAACAGTGAACTAGATGCCATATCAGATCTTTTTGCTGGCGGAGGGTCTTCTAGAAACCTTGAATCGTATAGTAATCAAAACCAAGGAGGGTATAATCAAGTCCCTCAAATGAATTACAACCAAAATAGTGACATAGATTTAAATCAAATGTATGCGCAAAAAGGCGATAATTATGACCCAAGGCAAATGATTGCTCAACACCAACAAAGAAACCCGCAACAACAAGAGCTAAACTATAACAGTCAAGGTCAACAGAACCAGAACCAGAACGGATACAATCCTAATATGAATATGGAACAACAGATGATGAACAACCAGTATGGGCAACAATATCAGCAATCTCAACAACAACGTCAGGAAGGAGAGTATATGCAATATGCTCAAAACAATAACTCTGACCAGAGGAGTCAAATGGAAAGCATAGCAAGAGATATGACTCTTCAGGTTTTAAGTGAATACAAAAAACAAGAAAAGAAAAACAGTATTTTATCTAAGGTTAGACACAGAAAATTTGATAACTTAGTAAAAGATCAAAACAATCAACATTATCTAATGGAGTTTGATAGAAGTAATTACATGACTTTAAAACCAGTAAAAATGACAAAAAAAGACTAAGTAATTATACCAACACTAAAACTAGTAAACCTAGGGCATATAAAATGACCAGTGGGTTTAATTTATAGAGAAGTTAGAAAAAGGATTAATTTAAATTAATCCTTTTTCGGTTTTATTGTTATTGACATCTTACGACCTTGCAGTGTAGGCATTGATTCAGGGTACCCATAATCCTCTACTAATTGAGCAAATTTTATAAGAACTTTTTGACCATTTTCTTTAAAAACAATATTTCTTCCTTTAAAAGTAAGATTACCTTTTACGTTGTCGCCATCTTGGAGAAATTTTATAGCTTTTTTAGCAGAAACCTCTATGTCGTGGTCGCCTGTGTTTGAGGTAAACCTAAGTTCTTTAATTTTAGTTTTATGAGATTTATTTTTTAATTCTTTTTCTTTTTTCTTTTGATCATAAAGAAATTTAGAATATTCAATTATCTGACAAATTGGAGGATTTGCCTTAGAATTAACCTCGACTAAGTCTAAACCTAAACCTTCAGCTAACAAGACAGCATCGTTTATTGTATAGATTCCCTTATCAAATTGGTCGCTATCATTTACTAGACGAATTTCTTTAGCTATAATTTGTCTGTTTAAATTATGCCTAGACTCGTTCACAACTCTACCTAGTGGTCTAGATCTTTTTCCCTTCATAAGGAATAAATGTTTTTTTCTTTCATCACTCTAATATATTAAAAAATTTTAATATAACAAATTTAATCTTTTTCAAACTATTTACTAACCAAAGTAAGAATATTTAAAAAAAACTATAGAGATGTCAAACAAAAGTATTAAATGGACTGATAAGCAATTGAACGAATATGTCGATAAAAAAATCGAAAGATTGATTGAAGCAGATATGAAATCTGACGGAGATTCTACTGAAGTCAAAATGAACAAAATGGTTGATGGAGCAGATAGAAAGCCAGAAGCTAAAGTTTCAGCTACTGAAACTAAATCTGCAAACGTAGCATCTACTGACGCTACGAAAGTAGTAATGAATACTATGGATAAAGAACAAGGTTCAGATGGAGATGTATCTGCTGCTGTTAAAATTGAAGCTGGAGGTAATATCAAATCTAAGCAATCAGCTACCGCTGGTATGAAGGATAAGGATGCTACTTCAAAAACTAATCAACCTAAATCTGATTTAGGCGCTCCATTCGATGAAAACGGAGAATCTGAAATGAACTCTATGGACAGAGAAGTAGATGGAGGAACAAAGACTTATGTTGAAGCTGGATCTGAAGGAGTAGGAAAACAAGCTACTACTGTTGGTCAAAAGAAAGCTATGGCTAAAGTTGCTGCACCAGACTCTAAAGAAACAAAAGAAAGAATTTCTGATGCTATTCAGATGCCTGAAGGAAAAATGAGTAAAAAAGAACTGATTGCATTCGGACTGAATGAAGCAAAAAGAATAAATGGATTAATTTCTTCTAAAAAAAAAAAGGTTAGCTGAAAACTTTGAGGATCATATTGATTACTTTGATGAACACCATCTCATTAAAAAATTCCCTTTTGCTACTGGTTTTTTAAGCTCACGAAACCAAGAGTTAATGGGAAAGTTCATGGAAGCAACAAGTTTAACTGGAGTTGCAGTTAAACTTGTTATAAGAACTATTGGACTGGACTGGTTTGATGACTCGCAGCTAAGTGCAGGTGAGGCTAGCATAGCAACTCCAAAGGTGTTTAATGACATATTACAAAAAACAGAAAACATATTAGTATCAGATAAACTTTACCTTGATTTGTTTTGGGCAGAACAATTAGGTAAAAAAAATATGGGAGAAAGGTTACTGTATGCTGTTTTGAGTAAAAAAACAAACGTAGGTGACGAGGCAATAAGAGTAGCGGCTAATGAGCATTTCACCGATTCTGTTATTAATGCAACTCCGGGTAGTGAGAGTTATTTGCACGAGTGGATTCCTTTTTTAAATTCTGATAATATGGAGATATTAAAATCAAGAGAAATATACAACGATTATTTTGATAATTCTGATGATATTGCTGGTGTTAATTTTTCCCAACCAAACTTTTAAAATAATAAAAAGCCAACTTTAACGAGTTGGCTTTTTTGTTTTTGATAATTAGTTTTCTATATTCAATGAAATTGAAATAGAAGATGAAATTAGATATATCAGAAATTAACGAACTAAAGTCGTTTGTGAAGAGATTCTCGTATACAGAATCAAGTGAAGAGGGTGAAAAGTTTTTCTGTAACTGCGGAGCTAACTTTGTTAATCAAGGTTCAAAAGACAATGTTTCTGGAATTAATGATGACAAAACAATCTATGCCAACGGAGATCACAGTAACTTTTTAGGAGAGTTTGAAAAAATTTTTGGAGACGTAAGAAGAACTCAGAACGGAGGAGCTATATGCCCTTCTTGTAGCACAAATTACTTAATCCCAGAAAACAAGAAAAGATTATTTTACACCAAAGATAATTTTGCTACAGGGTTTAATTTCAAACAAGATAAAAATGAAATAAGTCTTTTTTACTGGAGAGTAAGTCCTAAAGTTGTTTCTTTATCTGAAAACAAAAAAGAAACAGATATTACCGTAAACGGAGAAATGGATGAAAGGATTGAATTCGTTCTTTCTTATAAACAGTTAAAAATAGATAAAGAGTCAAAACAGATTTACTATAAATCATTTCACAGCGATGAGTTTAGTGAAATTAAATTAAAAGACATATCTAGATCAGTAGATACGTTTTTTAAAAATGAAATAAAAATTATCTTCGGGCTTCATAACTTGCATATGTTTGTAAATGATTTAACAAACATAGTTAGTGATACAGATAATATTGACATTTTAGACGGTCTTTTAGGTGAAATAAAAAACACATCAGGTGTAGATGAGCTTTCTAAAGTTATAATAATATTCTTATCTATTCTAAGATACTCAAACCTTTCAACTATAGCATTGACGAAAGATCCTATATTTTTATTCGACTTAATAAAAGAATGCGAATTGCCTGATGAAGAGGTAATGGTGAAACAAAAAATCACAAAGCCAATTAAGATATTTAACTTTTTGACTCAAACCTATGTAGACAAACTTAACGAGTATATTGATGCCGATAACAGAGAAGTTCATGATTTTGTTTATAAATCAAAAACCTTAATGGAAACAGTAGAAGTTGTGACCGTAATCAAAGTGGAAGAGAACGTCATGGAGAATTTTACGGATGAAGACGGAAAGGAAAGCCAGCGTGTCGTGATGCAGAAAAAAACAAGAATTGACAAAGAGACTGGAAAAGAAATTGAGTATGAAGTCCCAAAGACCAAAATGGTTGACAAAGAGGTTAAGTCTGAGGAGTTAGTTGTTAAGGAAGGTGAAGAAGAAAAAGAGCTTGTGTTAAAAATTAGGAATCAAAAAGAAATTGATAAAGTAGCAGAGAACACTAGACTGAAAATGGCTCATAAGGGTATGCAGAAAGAAACGTCTAAAGGAGATGGTATGACTGTTATGGAAATAATTGAAGATGGAACTATCTCTAAATTCATCTATAATAAGCTTAGAAACTTTTCTGATTATAAAAGTTTATTAAAGTATTTCAAATTCTATGATAAACACGAAGTAATCAACATTCTGACAAAACACAAAATAGACATACTAAGACACTTGATTGATGAGAATACTGGGATTTATTTTAGAGATAAAATGGACCTCAGAGAGCTTGACCAAGTTATCTCGCTAACAGTTTCTTTCGCAAGGACTAAAACACTTGCAAGATACAGGTTGGAAGAAGGTTCTGATTTATCTAAAAAAGATGATGAAATAGAAACAAACTACGCACTGATTAGAGAGTTTGATTGGAATTTCTATGATGATGCATTATTAATGTTGGAAGAGTTTAACCAGATGCTGTCTGAAAAACCTGAGCAAGCAAAACATTATGATCGTAAAAAGTATTTCAATAAAATAAAAGAATTTGATAAACTTAAAAAGTATCATGATAATTTAGTTACAAGATATTCTTTTATCAAACAAGAATATGGAGGAGAAAGTCCTTTCACTAAATTCACAACTAAATTTAAATATTTAGAAGAGAACCCAAATTATACTGGGAAAATAAAAGTGAAAATCCTAGACAACGTTCAGGATTTTATAGCAGAAGGAGAAGAGATGTCCCACTCTGCTGGTAATTATGGAAACAAAGTTAGTTCGGGGTACTATTTGGTAGCTAAACTAATTGATGAGTCTGTAGGTGTCCCTAAAGAAGAAATGTCAAGGTTTACAATAGGGTTTAACTACAACGCTTATTCAGGTCTTGAGTTTCACCAATTAAAGTCATACCACAACCAATTGGCTTCAGATAGAGTGAGAGTTTTAGTTATGGACTGGATGACTCAAAACGAAATTTCTTATATGCCTCTAAATGACATTAAATTAAGAGGAGACGGAACTACTAATGATTTAGATATATCTGTAAATGAATCAATAGATAAGTCTGATAAATGGGAAGGTTTTAAAGATGAATAACTATTTCATTTACGACAAGAACAACTTTCTTACTGACTACTTTGAATTCAAAGAAGGCTTTCTTAAATGTCATTATAATTTAAGGGGCAATATTTTAATAAAAAAGTTTCGCCAAGAGGATGAGAATGGAGCTTGCTATTTGAAATCTAAAATTGAATTTGAAGATATTCCTTTGAAGTTGGAGTATATGAGAATTGTTGGAGAGCCAAGAATAGTCGTTGCCAAGGTAAATGAAGGTTATTTGAAGCACACTTACAACGAAGGTCGGCAACCTAAGATAATCAAAGAAATCCGAATAGAAGATGACCTTGCTTATTCTTATAGCGTAAAGACTGAATTAATTGATAAGATTCTCAAAATTACCAAATAATTAGCTATTTACTCTAAAAGCAGTTATGGGTAAAATTTCTATTAAAAACTACTATCTAAATATTTTAGCTGAATCAGATGATCAGGTGTACATTGATGAATCTATAGTTCTAGATGTTGCTGATGTTTCATTTGACCCAAAAGAAGATTATATTCGGTTAGATTTCACAACTACTTTCGGGAAGAAAATGAGTCTTCTAACAAAGTATAGTCACTTTAAAAATTGGTTCAGCAAAAACAAAGAAGACAGCAAAAAAGATATTTACACTTCTTTTATTAAAGAATTCATCAAATGTTCCGAAGAGAAAAAAGAAGAAGAAAAGGAAGAAGAGGTTAATGAAATAATCGATGATTCAGGGCAAATTATGGGAGACGATATAATGCCTATAAACAACGCTTCTCTAGCAGGAACTAGTATATGGGATACAGATAAGGTTTATAAAATTATACCAAAAATTTCAAGAAGTTTTATGGGTGACCTTGGGATTGGCGTAATTTCGTGGTAAGTTGGTTTGCGCATCATTACTTGGTAAAAAAGAAAAAAAAATGAGTGAAACAGAAAAAAAAGATAAAGATGTTCAGAGAATGAGAGATCTTGTTAAGTCTTTCAACAGCAAGCAAGAGGTTTATAAATTAGATAAACCAGAGCTTAATGAGGAAAAGATTAAAGAAGATATAGCTCGTATGAACAAGAACCTTAATGCAGAAGAAGTTAATGAAAACTTTTATTCTCAGGGAGGGACTAATGCCGGAATGACTTCTCTTAGTACAGTTGACACAATCATTTCAGATTCTACTACAAACGGAGCTTCACTTAGACCAGAGGAAGCTTTTAAAGTTTCTTTAATGAGAACTTTAGAGTCTGGAGCGCCAATAAACAACATAGGATTCTACGATGAGGTTAACTGGCATCTATCAAAATTAGGTCATGGCTCTAGAAACCCAATCGATATCAAAGGAGAAATATTCAAATTAATAAAGTAACTGTGAATTTATTAGAAAAAATAAGAGAAATAGTAATTGAGTCTTTTGATTTTAATAACAACAAAACATTCACACCTAACACTCAAGTGTCATCATCTGCGCAAGAGGCTCTAAGAGCCGTTCAGAAGAAAGATTTAACCTCTAACGGAGGGAATGAAGGTAGTGGGAAAAGAAAGGCTCAAGACTTAGCTAACAAGAAGACTCAAAGTTTTGGTGAAATGAAACGACTTAGAGCTTTTTTTGCAAACAACTCAAACGCAGTTCAGGAAGAACAAAGCTCTGGAAAGAACTTAGACACTTCAGGACTTCTTCAGGCTTGGGGTCTTCATGGAGGAGATGCATGCAGAACTTGGGTTGACAGCGAACTAGAGAGGGTAAACACAGGAAACACAAGAACAAAGCAAAACCTTCAAAAAGCGGGAGGAGCTGGAGAGGGTAAAGGGATGGGGATATTTGACAGTCCTACAGATAATAAAGAAACCAGAACACACTCTGCTTGGAGTAAGGTTAAAAATAGAGAGCAAAACAAATAATTGATATTCATCGGTAGTGTGAGTATATTGGTTAAAAGAAAAAGAGTATGGAAGTTACGAAATCAGATATAGTACAAGAGCTGCTTGACAATAATAAAATAACAGCAGCAGAGGCTGTGATTCTGTTAAAAGAAACAATATATGTAGAAGGAACAACTGGGTGGGGAAAGTCTGTGAGACCCCCAAATCAAGAATCAAGTAAACAGTTACTATACGACATACATAACCCAGTTGTGATAAATCAAGACCCAATAGTAACCAACGACAATTTTTGCGGCAACTCATGTGGTGATTGGTGTAAGTGTGCAAATAGAGAAAAACCTAACCAAAGTGGTGATTTAATTTTCTCTGATTAAATAACTTTTTGTATTTTTATAGAAATTATAAAAAAATCAAAAAATGAGTACAGTATTTGGAAACACGGCTATAACAGCGGTATTAGGAGAGACAACAATAACTCCAGACATGGAGGCAAGCATAGAATTTGCAGATGCGGATGACGAGTTAGTAGAGATTTGTGATTTCATTTTAAAGCATTCCCCTTATAACATGAACATTGACATAGAAAGGTTAAAGTTTTTATACACTACAAATTCTAAAAAGGAAGGTGGAAGATATGTTATGGGAAGTGTAATTGCGAGATCAGAAATGGAAAAAGCAATTATGAATGATTTCGATTATATCATATGCCTTTACCAACCTGTTTGGAAAGATTTAGATTCAGTTAACAAAGTTATTCAATTAGATAAGTTAATGTGCGGAATCAACATAGACGAGAAAGAAGATGGGTCAGTGAAGTTTAGAAAAAACACTTATGACTCAAGAGAGTTTACTGATAACATGAGATTCTTCGGAGCAGAAAAAGTAATGAATAGCACAGATCTTGTTCACCAAACAGCTACTCAGATAGAAGAAAAAATGAAAGAAGCTAAGAAAAACGCTAAAAAAGGAATGTCAGACAATGGGTTTGATAATTTCATTGAAAACGATGCTTAAGAAGAAAGAAATATTTGAGAGGTTAAAAATCTCATACATAATTGATAGAGAAAACATCATGAATCATATGAATAAGATGATAAATAATCATGATGTTTTCCTTATTGATGAATCAAAGTTAAAAGAACAAATTGATAAGCTGGGCGTAATTGAGCAATCTATAGAACAGGTTTCTTATTTTATAAACCAACTTTCTCAAGATATAGAAAATGGTAATAGTTTTAAAGGGAGTACTGATAATCCTGCTAGTGATTGATATACTAGTGTTCAGAGTTCTGCTCACAGATTGGAAGCAAACAAAAAAAGCAGAGTCATATGAAAATTCTTCTCCGATGGAAAGAATTCGCATAAACGTGATTAGTTGGTTTGTTTTTGCTGCGCTTTTGATTTTCGGTTTATTTTTGATATATTTCACTATATCATCAATAGATGTCAAACCACTATGGGAATAAAGAAAAGTTGGAAACAATGCCGAGTAAGATTTTATCTTAAAAATTTAATCTGGAATTATAAATTCTGGTTAAATGCAAAGCCTATGTATGGAAAAAAATCATATAAAATAATAGTCAACGAAATAAACAAAGATCTTAATCCAAATTTTGATTATTTTTATGATGACCACAAAGAAAAATTTAAAACAAAAGATACTAAAAGATTTTTAGGATATGTGTATAAAAACAAAACCTATCTCGACAACCCCGGTATTCAAGGAGAGTTAGAAGAAACTTGGAATGCTTGGATTAAAAAAGGGTTGATTAACAACTAATTTAAGTAACACAAAAACTAAAATTTAATAAAATGGCTCATTCTAATGACAAACTAAAACCAAGTAGTGATTTACACGCATCATTAGCACCCATTGTTTTTGATAATGTTCGCTCTACGGTTGAGCGAAAAAGCAACAGAAAACGACAATGCTACGGAACAGGTAGTGCTATTTTAAAAGGAGATAAGTATATTAATCATCAATTTAGGTATGATGGCAGAATAGTAACAGTAAGCTTCTGCAAAGACTGCTTCAATGGCTCTAACTAGTCTCTATAAGTCTCAGAATTATCTGTTCAAACTTTACCTTATCTTCATAGCTAAGAGTTGAAATTAAATTTGAACTCCTCAAATCATTTAAGCTTATCATAGACTTACCATCCTTCTTGTCTGGTTTTTTGTTTGATGTATTTAAATCATCATACAAATCTAGTATTCCAATACTTTTTGTAGCGGATCTTTTCCCTTTAATCCTCAATTCTATTATTTGAGTTCCAGTTAGAGTTATAATTATGTTTTTTTCTTCAACCAATTCAGAGGATTCTCTTGAGAGGTCTTTGTTTAATAAAGTTGCCATATTACTATAACGTAAGAAATTAAAAAATGTTTCAATTGCTAATTTTTAACTATTTACTTTAAAATGCACTCAAATGAATAAAAACACATACCCAAAAGGCTTTGCGCCTCGTGGAGAGCAGTTTGAAAAAGCTCAGAAAATCAAGCAAGAAGTATATAGTTTTTTAAAAGAAGCAATGGAAGAAGCTTCAGAGAAAGCCTTCAAAGCTTTAGGTATTCATTGCACAGAAAAGCACGCAGGAGAATACGGAGATGGTTCTGTTTATGGAGCAGGGTTAGGTGAAGGAGGAGCATGCAACATTAAGGTTGGAAGTAAGACGAACTCTTACTTAGAAAAACAAATATCTTACGGAGGAAAGAGAATGTTTGTTGAAGCAAGTTTTGAGATAGACGGAATAAAGGAAATGATTCATATGATTTATAGAACTACTGAAAAAGCGGTTTCTCAAGGTCATGGGGAATTCGAAGGAGGTTTCTTTGTGCATGAGAATATGCACATGAGCTTATCTGATATGAAAAAATTCAAAAAAGACATGAAAAAAATACTAGATGAAGCTGCAAAGAAAGAAGCAGCTTACTTAACTCAATCTAAGCTAGGAGTTGATGATAGAATTGAAACAGACACTACACAGACAGTTGCAGAAAGCATTGTTGGAGGAGACGTAGAGTCTTTTTTAAGTAATATGGATAATTTATTCGAATCGGATGGTATAGATGACGATGAGCAAGCTAAAGAGGATGCTTTGATTAAATCTAAAATCCAAGAAGAGGAGCGTATGAAGTTAAAAAAGAAAAACATTGATGACGGTGGCGCTAATCCTAACAGGAGACCAAAACTGAAAAAGAAAGATATTGATGACGGTGGCGCTAATCCTAACAGGAGACCAAAACTGAAAAAGAAAGATATTGATGACGGTGGCGCTAATCCTAACAGGAGACCAAAACTGAAAAAGAAAGATATTGATGACGGAGATCTTGAGGAAATGACAACATCTGGTGGAGGTGGTGGAGGAGGTTCTGCTGGAGCTTTTGGATATGACGCTCCTCTTGGAGGCGTTAAGAAAAGAAAATTAAAAAGTTCTGCACCATTTGATCAAGTAGTGAACGAAAATATTTTACGTGAGAGCTTAACCTCTAAAGGAATTGAGCAAGTTAAATCAATGGTAGAGAAATTAGGAGCAAGAAAAACTGCTGAAAAAATGATTGACCTTGCTCTTAATAAAACAATTGGGATGAGTGCTAACGATTTACCAGACACTGCTATTTTTGCAGACGGACTTGATGAAGTTGAAGAATTAATACATCAGTCAGATTTTTCAGAAGCCTTTAGAGTTGCGAAAGAGACGGCAGCATACATGGTTAGTGACGAAATGGGAGGAATGGGAGAATTTTTTGAAAACAAAGGTTTTAGTGAAGGTAAAAAAGGGTATAACTTTGAAGTTTATCATGAAACTCTATCTGGAGCGCTTGAAACTGCTCAGGATTTTGCAAGAGAAAAAGGTTATGAGATATCAGATGAGGATTTATTTCAATTTGGAATTGGCGGAATTAGCTATGACGTAACGAAAAGAGTTTCATTTGAATTAACTAAAAACGGAGAGTTAGCCAAAAACATGCTTCACGTTCAAATGTACAGGATGGGAAGTGGGAAATATGAACTTAATATGTATTTTGATAATTCTAAAAAATTAAATGAAAAGAAAGATTTTGATCCTAGATTTAAAGAGACTGCCTATTATCAGAAAATGATGAAGGATGAATTAAAAGGGCAAGGTAATGTTCGTTTGGTTCAAGAGAAGAATGAAAAAGGAGATGATTTCTGGACTGTAGTATCACCTGAAGTTATGAAGAGATATGAGAAGAACCACATTATGGGCGCTCCGGGAGCAGAGGGTGTAGAGCCAAACTCTGAAGAAGAAGAAAATTTAGCCAAAGGTCATGGACAAAAGCATGGTGGAGGAAAGAAGAAGAAAAAAACAACAAACGAAAACCTTAAGCCTAGGTTTGCGCCAAGACTAAAGCATCAATCAAACCCTGAGATAAACGATAGCGGAGAGGAAGAAAATAGAGGTGAAAAAAATAAATTTTCACCAAGACTAAAACATCAAGCAAATCCTATCGATGAAAACGGAGATGAGGGAAACAAAAAGATAGAGGGTCAAAAATTCAATATAGATATCAACCAGTCAAGTTTCGATGGAGAAGTTAATTCAAAATGGTCTATGACTGAATTTAATGGAAGTAGATATGGAAGTTGGGAAGATGCTATGAAAGATTTAGTTCAGAAATGGACAGAGAATCCTGAAATGCATAGTTTCTTTAGATTCAACCTAGAAACTAGTGATGATTTAGAGATTGGTAACCAAGAATTTTCTGGAGCGGATATACATGATTTCTTAGATTTAGAAAAATCACAAGAACAATTTAAGAACAACGATTACGCAAATGAATACATGGGTATTGATGAATCTGTAAGAAAAAGATATAAGCCCCAGAGGTCAAAAACTCAAGATGAAATTAATGATCGTTGGAAAACTTTAACAAATTTTTCAAAAAGACAAACTATTAAAGAAGCAGAAGATAAAGCTGACAAGTATAAGAGTCCATTTGAGGGAAGAGAAGAGAAAAAGCCTTTAAATGAAGTTCAACTAAAAAGCACTGTAAGAAACCAGTATTTAACTGAAGGGTCTATTGTAGATGGAAAGAAAATAATTTTAGTTAAAAACAGCAGAAGCAGAGAATACTTAATGTTTGAGTCAGATGCAAATGATTCTAAAAAAGCATTTTGTTTTGATTTTGTAACTGGAATGAGAGTATCTAACCCTAATTTTAAGTTATAACAGAATAAAACATATTATAATATCACCTAAAAGGCTACTATCAGTAGCCTTTTTTTGTTGGATTGACTTGATTTTGTCAGTCTTCATATTTAAATTTAAAAAAACAAAAGAAATGAGCATTAAAATAGAAAACATTACAACAAATAAAAACTCTCTTAAAGTAAGCTTCGGAGCAACAGGAAAGGACAGGACTATTTCTTTAGGAAGATTTGAAATGGCGTGGTCTCCAAACCCTAGGATAACAAATTCTTTATTAATTTACCAAAGAAAGAATTTGATTAAAGTAACAACTGAAGAGAAGCCTGCTCACCTAAAATACTACACTCCGTATACTAGAGACATGGTTGCTGTTCCAATAGTTGAGAAAGTAGAAGAGAAATTAGAAATTCATGTTCAAAACGTAAAAGGAAATATAGGAGAAACTTCTAAAGCTTTAGAAGAGGCTTTGTTGCCTACCGAAGAGGGTAGTTTTAAAGGAGAAATATCTTCTGAAGATTTTCAGCAAATTGTTAAAGAACAAAAAGGCAACAGCATTTTAGACAATGCTATAGAAATGGTGGATGGATACAAAGGGTTAAATTCTGGAGTGTGGAGCAGTGAAGATGAAAAGATTATTAGAAAAAACTACCCTAAACACGGATTGAAGATTACCGCTGAAAAACTTAATAGAAGTGAGTCATCAGTAAGAAAAAAAGCAGAATCTTTTGGGCTTAAAAAGAATAAGAAGAAATGATACTTGCTAGCGTAGAAATGGATTATATTAAATTTCTTAATGGGCCAAGATATAATCTTAAGTTAATTTTAAAAAAGCACTTAAAAGCATATACTCTTTTTGACTTCAAAGTTGATGAACTAGATCAAACATTTGAATGCAAGAAAAGTATAATGAAAAACAAAATACGTATTAATGGAAAAAAGGTGTGGTCAGGCAGCTATACATTTATTCCTGATGAAAATGAAAAGAACGTAAAAATAACTATCCACTTAGATTAGAAATGGAACTAACTAGTAAGCAGAAATACATAAAAACTATGTTTCCTGATTCAAAGGAAACAGAAGATTGGGTTTTAGAAATAGTAACCAAAATACATAATTTAGGAGAGATGTTTGGGACTCATAAATATGACGTATGGATAGCTAAAGAAACAAAAAAAGATGAAGTTGTAATTATAAAAACAATAGAATTACAGCTTATTATTGACTGGGCTTTAGAAAGTAATACTGATATTATGCAGAAAAGTTTCGATGATGCATTAAGGGAACAGGAAGAATGGCACGAAAGGATAGCTGCAATTAATGAGAATAACACTATTAACATTCCTGATGTTAATGATGATAAAGTTATATACATTACAAAAGATAAGAGGTTTTTCCTTTATGTTTTAGATGTAAATGATCTTATGTACGAAGGCACAATGATGAAGCATTGTGTTAAGGGGAATAATTACAAAAAAAAGGTTAAAGATAATAAATCAATCATATTATCTTTAAGAGACATTAACAATAAACCTCATGTTACTTTAGAGATATCAATTTCTAAAGACAAAAAAGGTAACCATTCTGGGAGAGTAATTCAGCAGTATGGAAAATCAAATCAAATTCCCAAAAAATTATATAGAGAAGCTTTGAAGGAATGTGTTCTCTTTATGTGTGACTGTATTGATGAAAATACAGAGAAATTTTTAGACATGAACTACTTCTAATTCTTTTTTGATGCTATTTAAATAAAAGAATTACAAATGGCTACTGGACTAACATTTCCGACTTTATCCCCCACTACAAGCCCATATCAGCTAGTAGAAACACTAAACGATTTCTTTCTGCAAGTGCAGACTGCATCTACATTTAATTTTGATACGTTTACAAGTAGTGGTTCGTTTGACGGAGTTAATCTTACTTTGACTAATAATCAAGGAGGAACTTTTAACGTCCCTTGGACAGACGATATATTTGCTACTGGAGGTAGTTATAACAACTCAACTTCAATTATCACTGTATCCAACAACTCAGGGGAAACCTTTGATATATCACTAACTGCTTTAACTGCTCAAATTGGATCTCTTGAATCAAACGAAGGAAATGATTTTGTTACAGGGAGTACTTTTAATAATTCAACAGGAATTATTACTTTCACTAAACAAAGCGGAGGTACTTTTACTAGTGATTTATCCACTTTAACAAACGATTTATACAGTCTAAGTTCGGTTACTTCATTTGATGTAACTACAGGCGCAACATTTAGTCAGCCTGAAAACGAATTTACTTTTAGCACTTTTTCAGGAGGGTCTTATTCGGTAAATGCGGGTCTTCTATCGGCAAACACTTTTTCTAACGCATTAACACTAAACGGAGATGTTCTAGAAATAGACTTAAGCGACAGTTCTCAGCTTACCACTTCTTTAAGCGGATTAGCACACAACGATTACGTTGTAAGTGGGTCTTATAGCTCTGGGAGTTCTTTGTTGAGCTTAACTACTTTAAGTGGAGATACAGTTAATATCGACATGGGAGAGCTTGCAAACCAAGCAGTCGGAGATGACTACATTGTTTCTGGTGAATTTAACTCAGGAACATCTGTAATGACATTAACCACTTTAAGTGGAAATACAGTTGAAGTCACAGGAGTAATGCAAGAAGATAGACATATTTTCTCAGGAAATGTCGTAGGAACATCATTAATAAGTTTTTACGGAGTAGGAGGTTATAACTTTGTAGTAGATGTAACAAGTCTTTCAAGTGCAGCTCAAAGAATATCTGGAGGCGCATATTCTGCCGACTCTTCTTCAATAGTATTCTCAGCTTCGTCTGGAGGTACAGCTTTTGTAGTAGAAGGAATAACCACAACTACAGGAGGAACTTATTCTTCGTTGAATGAAGAATTAGGGTTATATAATTCTACGGGAGGTACAATTTTGATTACTGGAGTAACTGATAACTATATTACTGGAGCTACTTTTGATGAATCATCTTTTAACATAGATTTAACAGATAGACGTGGAAACTCAGTATCTTTAAGTTTAGGGTCTTTAACAGCTGATACTGGAGTTTCATCAGTTCAAGGAGGAACTAACATATCAACTGGAGGTACTCAAGAATTCCCTTCTATAAATCTAAACAATACAGTTAGCATAGGGACTGTGAACGCTGGAGTTGGAAACATAACCACAGTGAACGCACTTACACTTGCAGCCGCTACACTTAATGCTTATGTCTCAATTAACACAAACTCGTTAGCAGCAATCGCAGTAGATGCCCAAACAATTGACGCAAGCTTATTGACCTCTACCACAATTAACGCAGGTACAATTTACGCAGATACAGTTAATGCAGATACAATCAGCACAAGTTTATTGACCTCTACCACAATTAACGCAGATACAGTTAATGCTCAAGAAATTGACACAAATGTATTAACTGCTGGTACACTTAATACATCTAACGGTAATTTTATTTCTTTAATTTCAGGCACTGGAAACTTCGTCTCCTTATTAACTGCCGCTACGTTTAACTCTCCTGCGATTACTTCTGTTACAATTACTGCTGACACGATTAATGCTGACACGATTACTGCTACCACGATTAGCGGCTCTAGTTTGGTTTACGCACCATCAGTATACGCTACCAAGGTTATAGTTTCAGCGACTAGCACTAACACGATGAACGCAGTATCGCTTTCAGCTGATACTATTTTTTCAGGGTCTACGGATTTATATGATATTTTTCAATCTGAGCCTTCTACTTTGCAAGATATTGTTACAAACGGAAATATTATCTACAGCGGATCTCCTAGCTTGTCTGGAGAATCACTACATTTCTATGCTGAAGGAGAATCTGATAAATTTTCTTTTCAGGCTATTGATGACACTAATTTTGTGATAAGCGGAACAGCAGCTAATACTTCTATTATTAAATTTGACGGTAAAGATTTTAAATTTGAATCCACACAATCAGCGGGGACTTATGTAGGTTTGTCGGTAGCTGGAGGTGGGCATCCTTATTTGATTGGATTCAACGGAACTCACAACAGCAGTATTTTACTAGATGACATAACAGACGATAGGCAATGGAAGATGCCAGATGAGGGCGGGGTTGTGGAAGTGAAAGGAGGTGCGCCAGAAATAATGGATTTTGCTAGCACAGTTACTTTCAATGCTTTAGAGGGGAAAAATTTTGAAATAACACTGACAGCAGACACTCAGTTTACAATAATAAGACTCATGGCTGGAGATACAATTAGAATTGTCACAAAACAAGACGCAGTAGGGTCTTGGGAAGTCACCTCACTAATTGCCAACTCCTTAGTACAAGGAGGAGGTTCTGGTGACATAACTTTAACTTCAGCAGCTAATGCTGTAGATATTTTTGAAGTCTATTATGATGGAACGAATTACTTCTGGACACCAATGCTAAACTACACTTAATCTACTTTTCGAAGATGTTTTCTCTATCTTTAAAAACATCTTTTAAACTATCATAGCTTAGTTCAATTTTATCCCATTTGTTCCATTCTCTGTTGATTCTAATAATAGTTTTATCATTAGGGCAACTTTGAATAGCTTCAGGTGTAGAATCGATTAGTATATCACAAAAGTCCCATTTTTGAGATTCTTTTTCTAGATACATAATGTTTTTTATTCTACTATTACACTTGCTTAGGAACTCGTGAGTTGCTGGTATTGCTTTTGATTTTTGAGTAGAAAAAAGAATGACTTTGAACAAATCTTTTCCATAACCATAAGACTGAAGCCTGTTTGCAATTTCAGATGCATTCTTATACTCATTTGCTCTTGCAAAAATTTGATAAGGCCTTTGCTCATAGATAAACTCATCCATAACTTCTTGGGGAGTTAAAATAATAGGTTTATCATCTTCAACTCCTGATTCTCTGAACTTTTGAGTTTTAATTTCTTTTGTTTCGAATTTGTAATGATTGAGAAGGTCGTCAGTATCTACTGGAAGGGTAATATTTACTCTTTCTTTTTCTTCTTTTTCACTTTGAATCAAACCCACTTCTTCGTTTGTGTGTTCTATCACTTTAAATGACTCCCCCTCTATTTTAGGGCTTACAGAATCTCCTTCGCCAGAAACATTTAAATTCAAATTGTTTTCATCATGGATAAAAACTTTTCTATACTGTGAGTCAAATGATTCAACAAAATCCCTAATAACACCGTCAATATTAATACCAACTATTTTCATATCTTTTAATTTTTATTTAATATACTAAATTTAGTATTTGAATCAAAGTGCTTTTTTTATTACATCAACCATAAATGTTATTTCTTTGACCGATAGCTTCGGATGGTTTGGGATATATATTCCACATTCATCTATTTTTTTTGAATTATCAGTAGATTTTTCTCCATACACAGAAACATACATTGGCTGCATACCCATTGACCCTGAAATTAAAGGTCTACATTCAATATTGTTTTTATGGAGAGCCAATATCACTCTTTCTTTTTGGGTTTTATTTTCTAAAATTATAGGATAACAAAAACTTGCCGTCCAAGAACCTTTCGTAGGCGTTGGAGTCCAAAGTTTTAATTCTTCTATTTCATTTTTAAGATGAGAGAAGTTTGTGTTTCTTTTAGCTAGCCAATCATCTATTTTTTCTAATTGACGAATTCCTAAAAAAGCTTGAAGGTCGGTAGATCTTAAATTAAAGGCTGGGATATAAAAAGTATATAAAGCATTAAATTCATCGATAGACCATTTCTCTCTAAGTTCAGATTTAGCTTCATTATCTAAGTCTCTATCCCAACCATGAGACCTTAACTGAAGAAGGGTGTCATAGACTTCTTTATCATCCGTACAAACCATACCTCCTTCGATTGTTGAGTTATGAAGACAAATTGGCTGCCAACCTCCTACAAAATTTTCATAATTAGGGACGGAAAAGTCATAAACAAATTCATGGTCATCGGAGTTTAATATTTCAATATCTCTAATCTCTAGCTCCATTAAATCCCCATAATCTTCCCCCTCGTATACTAGAGAAGTTTTTCTACCTTCTTTTTTCTGGTACAACTCTCCCTCTTCATTAAAAAAAGTGTTATACATTCTGTAACTTTCAATCTCAAAATTTGGAGATATTAATCTTCCTTTAATATATGATTCTTTAATTTTACACTTCACTCCTGTAGACCCTCTAATTCCTAAAGATGAGCATAGATAAGAAACGTCATTAATCAACATTTTTGATGAACTAGCAAACTCAGTTCTAGTTTCATCGCAAGTCCCGTCACCTAAATGAAATCCATGTAAAAAGTTCAACTTATTTTGCGTATTTACATTCCAAATAAAATCTGGAATCCTTTTGTTTGGAGCGCCAGATTTTATTCCTAAAAAATATTTAAAGAAAAAACACAAAGTCTTTGAGTCAAACATAACTTGAGTTACATTTTCTTTTGTTGATGTTGATGTATATCCTATTATCCCAAAAACACTCTCTATAGATTCTAACACTTCTTTTATAAATTGATATTCATTTTTATTAAAAGTAAAACACAGCCCTGTCTCTTTTTTTCCTCCTCTAAATGAGCCTTCAGCAATAAAAAACCCAACCATTTTACAAAATGAAGGCGTAATTAATACGCTGTGTGGGACAAACTTGTTTTTAGGAGTGTTTTTAAACGCGACTCTTAAGTTTGTAGTTTTATTATTAGCCAACTCTAAAGGAAGCTGTTTTCTCTGTTTATAATTTTCTTTAAGTCTGTACTCTTTAGTCCCCCATTTTGGTTTATAATTACAGTAATCTTCTTCATTGTGGTTAATTACAAAAAAAGTAGAATTATATTTCCTACAAAAAGAATAAAAATCTAAATTATTTATTTCTTCATTATTAAAATTAAACTTCTGAGGCACTATAATTTTATCCCCTTTTTTTAATTTATTTCCTGAAACTGAAACTGGAAGCCCCATTTCAAACTTAAAAACACTATGATCCTCAGTAATGTCTACTGACCTGTTGTTTTTAAGTTTTAATCTAAATATTCTTTTATCTCCTAATTTGTGTTTTATAATTTCAGAAGGAGTTCTCTTATAAATCTTTTTATCATTTTGATTAAAAGATAAAATATTTATTTCTTCTGGTTTAAAATTATCATAAATATATTTTATATTTTCAATTCTAAACTGGTTTTTTTTATCATAAAAAGGAATTGGAGTATCAGAAACAACACTCATAGAATGTCCGAAATAGGTTGAGAAGGAACTCATTAATCCAAAAGTGCCTAATTTTTTACAACTATATCTAGTCCCTTGAGATTCGCAGACATCTTCTAGAAGAATAACATCATACTTTTTACAAAGGGTGGTAATATCAGCCATGTGGGGAGACAGCCCTAGTGCTGAGACTAACATTAAAGCAGAAGGTTCTTGTTCTATAAAAATCTTCTCTAAGTCTTGAATTGACACAGAAAGATTTTCTAAATTTATATCGCATAAAATTGGTTCAAAATCAAGTATCATAGCACTTGATAAATCTGTAGCCCAAGCTAATTGAGGAATAACAATTTTATTATTTTTGAGAGGGTATAGAGTTTTTATTGTTTGGAGCATCAACAGTAGAGCTGATGATCCAGAGTTTACAAATACAGAATATTTAGACCCTAGCCATTCTGACCAATTGTTCTCATACTCTAAAGTGAGCGACCCTTTTGTTAATCGAGGGTATGTTTTCAACCACTCAATAAGAGCGTCAATATCATCCCTTTCGATTGTGTCTTTAACAAGTTGAATGTTTTCTTCCATAGAGTAAATTATGAAAGAAATACGAGAAAATCAATTAAAGATATTGTTTCTTATAAGTTTGACTAATCCCATCCTCTAGAGATGTTGGTGTCCAGTTAGGAAAAATAGATTCTAGCTTTTCAATAGAAACATCTTTACGAAATTGACCATCAGGCTTGGTTGGGTCAAATTTTATCTCAAGATGTGCAGCGCCCATCGATTTAAGGGCTATTTTAGCCATTTCCTTGATAGATAAGTTATCTTTAATGGCAATGTTCATATTCTGGTAAACATCCTCCTCTATGCATTTAAAAATAATATTACAAAAATCATCAACCAACATAAACTGTCTTAGAGGAGTTCCTGATCCAAAAAGCATTATATGGTCATCTTGATTAATCTTGGCTTTATGTATTTTCTCAATTAATGCTCCTACAAAATGTGCGTTTTTCCCGGACTTATCTCCAAACCCATAAAGGTTGCAAGGAGTCAAATATTGGTATTGTGTTTTGTATTGTTGATTGCAAGCATCAATTTGAACTGCCATTGACCTTTTTGCGTATCCGTATGAAAAATTAGTAGGAGTAGGAGCGCCTAAATGCATGTATTCCTCTTTCATAGGGTAATGGTCGTCAGGTAGAGTGTCTGGATAAATGCAAGTAGATAAAATCGCAATAACTCTTTTTACACCATGCTTTCTTGATTCATTTATAAGCAAAGTGTTCATAAGGACATTATCATCATAATAATCTGAAGGCTGTTCAATGTTAACTGTAATACCACCAACACGAGCTGCTAAGTGAATTATAACATCAGGGTTATGATATCTTATCATATTCTGGACATCTTCTTGATCAGTTAAATCGTAAGTAGAAGAACTAAGATAAATGGCGTTTGGGTAGAGCTTTTTTAAACCTTTCCCTACCATTCCTGAACCTCCTGTGATTATTATTTTTCTATCCATGATTGGGGATGCATGTCTTTTGTTTCATAATGAGAATAAGCAGTACCAAACCATTTTTTTGGAACGATTACTTTCTTGGTAGGATTTGTGTTTAAATAAGCTCCCCACCAAGAATATGATGAATTTGCAATAATATTTGA
>Ga0222676_1000075_pt1 | contig 44078 bp, 63 predicted proteins | sample AntAcemetagen870_FD_179815 | JGI IMG/M metagenome (GOLD analysis project Ga0222676, IMG submission 179815) | Saline water microbial communities from Ace Lake, Antarctica - #870 | ecosystem: Environmental > Aquatic > Non-marine Saline and Alkaline > Saline | place: Antarctica: Ace Lake...
TACGCTAAAATCTGAGTTATCTATAATATTGTTGAATATTGTGTACATATCTTGTTTAAGTTGATTAACCAATAATGGTTTACGATATTTAGTAACTAAAATGATATGTGCTTTTAAGTAATGTTTTTCTCAACAATCGCTTTACTTATTTCAATTCCAACAAAATTTCCCATAATCAATTATATTCTTTTCCAAATTTATCAACAAGACCTTTGATATATTCACTTTGTTGTAAATATTTTTCATGTGTATTACCAATTGTGATGTGTAGTCCAAAAAATGGCTTAATGTTTAGACCTACTTTTTTTCTAATTTCACCTACCTCATCACAATTTGCTTTGAGCCACCATCTAAACCCATCAGTTCTAGGATCAACACCATACTCAATTTCAATTTTCTTTTTATTGTATTGTGATTTAACCCAATCATAATCCAATCTTCTTGCCCCTTCTATTTTGTCGTTAATGATTGTAAGGTGACAACCCCTTAGTGGGGTGGATAGTTTAATACTATATCTCTTCCAAACATACCAAGAATAATATTCACACATATCGCTATCAATGTTAACCATTGCAGTTCTCTTCCAACTTGACTGACTCTGATGTTTCTTCGTTACATCTCGTGGATCAAATTGAAGTATACCAGATACTTTATGTGGAGTATTATAATACATTATCTATTAATACGTAATGATGAATCTAAATGTTTTTAATATGTTGGTTTTTTTTGAACTCCCAGAAGGACTCGAACCCTCACTCTCCCGATTCGTATTCGGGGATTTTTCCAGTTAAACTATAGGAGCATTTATGAGTGGGATCGTACTAGAAACGCCCACCGAGACTAAAAACTTGATCTACTAATCAGAGGTTGTTAACACAGTTGAATTAATAACAGTAATCAGTATAAAGCGAATATGGCTTCTGTAGTGCATTTAAACCAATTTCAACTTCTTTGAGACATTCATTAAGACCACCACCACACATAACAATTCTACCAGATAAATTAACCAATACCTCATCCATGAGATCAGGAACATGTATTGCATCTTCATTATCCATCAAATACTCTCTTACCTCTATTAAATCTAATGTTGGATCAAATTCTTGTAATTTATCCCAAGTTTCAGTGGTAATATCCCTTGAATCATTAATATTATTCTGGTGCATGAATTTTACTACCTGAGTAATTTCTTCCTCATCAATACCTTCATCCATACAAGACCTAAAAAATGCATAACCTTTATCATAAAACCTTATTCTCTCTGCTTTAGTTTCACTTAAACCATTTTCAACATACCACCAATAAAGTTCATTTTGTGAAATCATACCTAAAGTATCTTCACCGTTATAGAGTATTGTGACTGAACTTGCAGTATCTAAAATATTATTAAGTTCCTCACAGAAATGATGCATCTTAAACGTAAATGCACCTTCATACTCTGGTTGAATATCAACCACAACAAATGTTGAATTATTTGTGATGCTACCCTCTGAAAGTTTTAGTATTTTATTGTGGTTGATTTCATTAAGATATTTCTCTCTTCTCATACAACTAAATACTTATAATGTCATTTTAGGTAGGTTATATTTTTCTACAATATCATAGAGATCACTTGTCTTCAAATCAATCCAAAGATAATAATTAATGCCTCTCCCCATATTACTAAACCCTATCTCACCATGTTCAATCTGTATTGGTATTGCGGGTACTCTATGTATTACTGTGATATGACATGATTCTGTTAAATACCCTTTAATTTCATCGAATGGCATATTAATTTTTTGTCTTGACCATGATTCACTACAGTCAAGTTTATCTACCCACCATTTTGTTGCTAGTTCATACGCATCAGCGAGTAATTCTTGTTTTACCTCAATACCTAATGTATGAGCATTAAAAAAAATATGCATTAAATTTTGAATTTAAAGTTATGAATATTACTAAAGGCGTTGGATTTGAACCAACACACAACCACTTTCAGTAGTCTGCACTTGCCGTCATGTTACCCCTTAGTTCTATTCGTTATGTATATACACCTAAATCACATATTAGATCGTCATCCAATATATAATTGAGGAGAAGATGGGATTCGAACCCACGCACCATTTTCACATGATCTAATTGCTTTCCAAGCAACCCTCTTAACCACTTGAGTACCTCTCCCTTAATTTTCATTCATTAATCTCAGCGTATTTGGATCATTCCAAGAATAATTACCCACAGTACGTGATATTTTATCCCAGAATATACTAAGATAACCACTTATACCATCAACACTGTTAGTATTAGGTAGGCTTCTTGTACTTATCCTACCAACACAGTCGTTATGGTCTTTAAGTGTAACCAAGATACCTTTCAATTCACTAACGTTAACACATTGAACGGTATCCATATATTCAGAAAGACTATTTTTAGCCCATGCTTTGGGTTTACCATCAGTAATAGAAGTAACCCTTAGTCCGTAAGATGTTTTCATTAGATATGTCTCACCCTCACTGAAATAAGATTTATCCCTATATGTTAAATATTTATCAAACGGTGTCTTCATAATTAAATAAAGTTTCGAAATTATTAATTTTATTATAAATGACGTTTATTTTATCATCTTATACTTATTAATGTTGGGTCTTCTTTTTTTTTCATGTTTTAAATGTGTAATTAATCCAACTTTAGCTTGTGATCTTTCAATAATAAACGAACAATACATATTCAATGCAACATCATAATCATATATTAGTTTTTGTCTATTGGTTTTTAGTTTATTAATTTCATTTTTAACCCTTATTGAGTATGAATTATCTGAAGTATCAATAACCAAATTCACACCCTTTCTTGTTTTCCTTAATAATTTAGATTTCATATTTCTTTATTATGATAACTACAAATATAATGAATAATTTAAAACCACAATAGGCTATATTGATAAATTATAATTTAAGAAAGTTATAGAAAATTGAACAGGTGGAGGGACTCGAACCCACAACGTCTCCCTTAGAAGGGGAGCATTCTTCCATTTGAATTACACCTGCAAGTAACTAATCACAACATGCCGACAAACACTCTAAAACCATGATAGCCGAATCATTGGTCTGTGATTAGTTAATAGAAGAGGCAGTGGGACTCGAACCCACAATGCGCTTTAACACGCATTACTGCTTTTCAAGAGCAGCTCTTCATCCAGCCAGATTCCCTCTGTGAACTACCCACTGACAGCAAGCTGATCAGATGGGCTTCAAGTTTCATAGACTCGCCTAATGGCAACGCCTAATGGCAACGCCTCCACTTGTTTTTGTTTATCCTCCGATTGCATCCCAAAACCAGAGTTAATTATTGCAAAAAATATTTACTAATAATTAATATACAAATTACTTATTAGTAAATATTTTTTGTCGCTTACATCCCATCGACTAAAGATCGATGGGTTTTACGCTCCTTTTTATAAAAATTGGTTGTTTCGGGTACAACCAATAAAACCTTTGTAAGTGACCAACCAAAGGTAGAACACAGTTATTTAGTAGGTCAATATTGTTGTATTCCAAGCATGTCCACATCCACCACAAACCATAAATTTATAATTAGACTCTACTCTGGTTATTGTTTTACAATTCGGACATTTATATTTGACCGCATTAGGTGAAAAAAATGAATCAAATTGTTCCATTTTATATTGTCTTCTTAAGAATTCTTTATTTCTTTCATATCATCAAACATTAATTGTGGAGACAACTGGACTCGAACCAGTGTCACACCCCTATCAGGACTGCTCTACCTTAAGGTTAATTATCCTCTGAGCTACATCTCCATATTACTTAATTTTTATTTTGCAGAGGATGTGGGGATCGAACCCACGCATCGCTTCTTACACGATGTACGACTTAGCAGGTCGCTGCATTACCACTCTGCCAATCCTCTGTGTTATTATTTTACTATTTCTTTTGTCGGAATGACTGGATTTGAACCAACGATCTCTGCCTTATCCGAGTAGTGCTTTAATCCTGACTAAGCTACATTCCTTTGGCTACTTTCAATGATACATATAATAACATCAAAAATCAAACACCAATTTGTTGTCTAGAAGGGACTCGAACCCTTAACTTACTCGGTATCAGCGAGTTACTCTAACCAGTTGAGTTACCAGACAATAATATATATTTGTGGAGAAGGTGGTGCTCGAACCCACGTCTTTAGGACTTCACTCTAATGCTATACCATCTCAGCTACATCTCCAAAACCCCGTGTTTTACTATGTGTCTTACCACACATACCAATAAGTCCCTTTGGCTAAGTTATTATTGGAGGTTCACGGTATCCTTTATTTTAAAAGTGTAGTTGATTAACATTAATCATTTCATTCCTCTCGGAGGAAGTCTACATTTTTATTGTCGTCAGAGTGGGACTTGAACCCACGATATGTTTACACATGTATGGTTATCAGCCATATTCCTTAACCAACTTGGATATCTGACAATTTATTCAAAAAATCCTCATTAATGAATATATTTGCTGGTAGAGGGGGACTCGAACCCAGACCTATCCTTGGTTTAACAAACCACCGCTTATACCACTTAAGCTTTCCACCAATATTTTGTAATCCAGACGGGATTCGAACCCGTAACTAACACCATATAAGGGTGACGCTCTACCATTGAACTACTGGACAAGATATTCTGTATCATCATGGTCAGGTTTAACCTGACATTTTTGATATGAAACGTGAATCACTTAAATCTAAATATTCAAATTCATAATCAAACACAGATTGTTTTTGGTGTTATATTAACCCCTCGATACTTCAATTCTTTAACATATTGACCAATTGAATTACGATACAAGGTTTAATTTAAGAAGTTTTTGTTCTAGTTTATGGAGATAGTCACCTAATTCCTTGGGTACTGCCTTAAATATATCCCCATCTTCTAATGTTACTTCATAGGCATAAACACCATTATCATCTACGTACTTTTCATATTTAGTCATTGTTTTAAATTTAAATGTTTGTGCAGGACAAGGGACTCGAACCCTCAACTTGACCTTGGAAGGGTCTTATGTTAGCCATTAACACCAATCCTGCTGGACGGGGCACTGCGATTCAGCAGTGGATCATCCCCGATGTTTTAATGAAAAATTACTTTCCTCATTTTGAGCAAATGGTCGGGATCAAACCGACTCTATTCCAACTTGGCAAGCTGGTGCACCATCTCTTATGCGTCATTCGCTTATTATATCTGTCACTCTTGTAAGGGGACAAACATTAGGTGGAACAGATGGGACTTGAACCCATGACCACTAGTTTTTCAGACTAGCACTCTACCATCTGAGTTACTGCTCCTTGAATCTCATACCAACCAACTTAAAGTCTCTGGTATTAACTCTCCAACGGAGAGACTTGATATGAGAAATACAAGTTTTGTTAGAGGACAGGGCGGGATTCGAACCCGCAACCGAACGGTTAACAGCCGTTTGCTCTACCATTAAAGCTACCTATCCATATAGTCATTAATCAACATTGTTTTCATATCATAAAAATACAAAAAGAAAACTCGTAATTAAAACAAAAAAAAACAAGAAGCTGAGTGTGGGATTCGAACCCACGAAGGAACTATTAATTCCTTGGTGCTTTACAAGAGCACTGCAATAAGCCAGACTATGCGAACTCAGCGTTATAATTTACTATTTTTGAGAAGGTGACTGGATTTGAACCAGCGAATAACTATTTTGCAGATAGCCCCTTTAAACCACTCAGGCACACCTTCATAAAAACCAACATGTCAAAGAACTAATCTTTTGCTCCTAGAGATGGAATCGAACCATCACATACCATACTACCAATATGGTGCACTACCAATTTATGCTACCTAGGCATTATCGGAGTAGAGTTACCACTACTCCTTTATTATACTATTAAATATCAGAATCTTTATTCTGATTTATCTTCCACTGGGTCTTTCTATATTTTTTCCAACTTCTAGTATCACCCCAGTTACCTCCACTTGTTCTATTACAACCTCTGTGTGGGGGGCATATAACACACCCCGTTCTCTCTCTTAATCTTTTAAGTCTCTTATAGACTTTTGATTCTGTAGTTGTTTCCAACCTTTCTCTCTTTTTCATATGCTTCTAGTTTTATCACCAGAAGCTAGTATGTAAATATATTTTATAAATCTTAAACATAAAAAAACCCAATCTTTTTGAGATCGGGCTTTAATTTTGTGTTGTTATAATTTTTTAGAAATCAATTATATCACATACCCGATCATGTATATTACGTCTACTATTCCCACCAAAAATGGTAGATATAGTTGAGCCACCACAACTATTAATCGTGGATGTCGTAATCGATATGTTATTTGAATTTTTCATTTCTTAATTTTCTTATTGTTCTACAAATATAATACTAAATACGATATAAAAAAATAAAAGTTTAAAAAAAGATGGATTAATTTTTATCTTCCTCATTTCTAGGGAGATAGATTTCAATCTCATTAGGTGAAATATTACTCACATCAATTGTGAAAACTCTTTTCCTTTTTCACCGATTTAATTACTTAAAGGAAAATGAATTTTACTATCAGATAGATAATTCATAAGCATAATATCCTTATTATTTAAATTAATGTTATTTGCATCACAAATAAGCGAATCAAAACTATCTAATTCACGATTAAATTGAATTTTAGGTAGTGTGTGCATAATGTTTCTTGAAATTTGTTCTTCAACACCTTCTAGTTGGTTAAGATATATATGAGTGTCACCTAAATTACCCTTGAGTTCATCTGGAACCATATTCACCTCCTTGGCAATAATTTCCAATAATAAACCATACGATGCAATATTAAAAGGTAAACCAAGAGGCGTATCTACCGATCTTTGGTTCCAACTTAACGAAATATGTCTTTGGGGTACACCTAACTTATCAAGCTCAACTGTTACCTCATCATCACTCATATTAGGAAAATGAGATTCATATTTATCATCAGACATACTCTTATTGTACCATATCTCCCTTTCAATTACACTTGCTTCCCTAGTATAGAGTTGAAACCCATAATGACATGGTGGAAGGGTCATACCATCCAGTTCTCCTACATTCCAAGCGTTAACCATAATTCTTCTAGAATCAGGGTTGGTGTGTAGTAGTTTTATAACTTCTCCAATTTGATCAATACTCCCTTGTCTCCACCCAGAAGAAAAAGTACCACCCAAATTATCATAATAAATATTTCTCCAATTCCTCCATTGAGCACCATAAATATTACCTAAATTTCCCCATTCTTTAGAGAACTTATCATCATTTTTGATTTTATCTATAAATTCTTTCAATAATAGAGTTCTATAGGATGTTATTTCAGGTTTTTTTAATTCTTCAATGATATATCCATCTTCAAACAGTTCGTTTATGTGACCAGCTTCCCACTCATCCATTATATGGGTATCGAATTTCTTGTATGCGTCACCATTCCAAATATTACAATCATTATCAACGAGGTATTTAATGTTTGTATCACCCCTTAAAAACCAAATTAATTCAGTTACGATTGACTTAAATGCCATCTTTTTTGTGGTTAGAAGTGGAAACCCCTCAGACATTTTATGTGTTATTTGTCTACCAAAAACAGATATGGTACCAGTACCTGTTCTATCTTTCTTTGTTGTACCATTGCTGATAATATCTTTCAATAGGGCTTGATATTGCTTATCTAAATTATTCATAGTTACTTATTAATTATTACCCCTTTTTGATTCAAACATGCTTCATGTACATTATGGATGAATTCATTACTCACCTTTATTGAGAAGTAGTCTGTGGTGTATGGATTATAATATATTTTTTGACTTGTTTCTTTTTCTATGAAAAGTTGTTTTATGTAACCAACAATCCTAGCATGTACGTTTCTAACCTTATCTCTTCTTGCTCTTTGTTGTCCTGAAATATTCACCTTGAAGATTGCATCACTAAGACTTACAACATGGGCATGTCCAACTACTAGTGTGCCTTGTTTAATCGACCACACAACACCCTTTCTATTTAAATTGCGGTACACTTCAACCGTCTTATTTAATTCTAGTGAGCGTCCTTTAAACGAAGTGATATTATTGTGGTAAATCATATTAAAACCCCCAATTCTCAATATTCTTATTTATGTTCAACCACATTTGTTTCTTTTGTTTCTTTATTTTTGCATGTCCACGATCAAGTGCTTTATTGTATTGTTCCTCAACATGTATTAATTTCTGTGGATCGTAATTTATTTCCCATTTACGTTCTAGGGTATTAGTAATATTATCAGTATGAAAATTCCATTTACCATACTTTTTTTCGATAGAATCTAACTCTTTGCGAAGATATGTTTCCTCATTACCATATGTCATATCATATATTTCAATAACTTCATTCATTTCATGTAGATTTGAATATCTGTTTATTTTTGCAAAGGGATGATCCTTATTTTTTATGAGATAGTCCCTTTGTTCTCTTATTGATTTAATCAATACAGCTAATGTAGAATCAAAATGATTAGGGTTATATCTCCATATAGTTGGGAACCATGTAATTAAATTACGAACACCCCTACCTAATCTCTTAAATTTAATTCTTATTGTTCTTAATAATGTCATTCTTAATTATTTAGTTATATAAACGAAAAAAGCAAAGAAAAGTTTTCGCTTTATTTTATTTTTCTGAATCATAATACTTATTCATTACCTTGAATGAGCCATTTGAATGGTTAATCACCACACCCTCAAACATATGACCATTAGGTAATTTTTTAATGCCGAATGAATATTTTTGAATTAATTCTGGTGTGAGTACTACGTTCTCCTCAAGTAAAGGAACATGCTCAATATCAAGAAATTCACATACATTCACAAAGTAATGTTTAGAACCCTTATTTTCGTAGTCTCTTTCGTTAATATTATATACGGAGAATATTGCTAGACTATGTTCTTTAGATGAGTGTGGATTCTTAATGTTTGATTGAATCCTATTACCGTATGATTCTCCCCTTAATGCGAGTGAGAGTTCATTCTCTCTACAGTATTCAATTAGCTTTTCTTTCACTAAATGAGCATGTACACTATATCTATTTTCTTTCTCTGCATCAGCCTCAAACCTCCTGCCACTAACCAAGCATCTTTTATCACCTAATTCATACCCATAGGTTGCTGATTGACCATCTACTTTTAATGTAATATCAACAATTTCGCCATATGGAACACCTTCTCTTAGGTTCTCTGACCTTGTTTGGTCTGTCTTGGGAATTCCATACGGTATATTACCAACATATGAAGTATCATTAGGTAATGGTGCCTCATATTTTATTACCCCAATAATTTCAGACACCTCGGTACCTACTTTCTTATCAAATACGAACTCAGAAAGTCTAAATAATGACACAATAATTCCTTCACTCCATTCCTTTCTAAGTCGAACTGCTTTCACTCGTTTAGGTGAATACCTTAAATAGTCTTCCGACCATTCTAAATCTTTAGGGAGGACAGTATCTGGTTGTATAAAAACAATTAGGTCATCATTCTCATAGATATCTTTAGGTACAATACACTGAAACCCAAGAACAGTACATAGTTCTAATGCATCCGCATTGGGATGGGTTCTAATATCTTTAATCTTTTCAACTGTTGCTAACATAATCATTAATTATTTTTTTATATAAAAAAAATGCATCGAAGAGAACTACACTTATATGTCTAAACTCTTCGACACTTGCCCCATACTCAAAACTAGGTGAACCCATTTTAATGCATCAACATCATTCAATAATAAATTGGATTTATGTATGAATTACTAAAACTTTCCCGTATAATATAATTGCTACCTAACTTCACCAACAGAGTTATAAGTCATATCGGTTACTCTCGCAGTTTTTAATGTGGTTACAAAAACTTTACAGTGAACATCACCACAATGTTACTATTAAGTGGTTTCCAATTGATTAATAACTAATCAACATTGTTTACCTCTTGGAGTAGTAGCAGGGATTTAACCTGCGAAGGGTTGTACACTGATTCTCGGTCTATTATGGATCATCGCTTCGAATTTTAAATCCACTCCCACATAATAGATTGCGTTTCGGCTTTTATGTACAGTGCTGCGTGAAGTCTCTCGCCTTACTACTCTTTTTTTGTTTAGTCTAGGTACTCAATAACAATATCACCAGATATTTCAACCAATTGATCTTTTACATAAAAGTAATACCCATCAGAACTTATACTATTTGAAATAATGGCATCCTTTAAATCCCATATTCTCACTTCTTTACCACCAGAATAAAGTGTGACCTTTATATCGTGTTTGTGGTTATCAAATAAATTTCTTTGATTGTTTTGTCTAAACCTTGCACAAGAAGTTGATGCAAATAATAATACTAAAATTAAAATACTAAATCTTTTCATATGTTTTTTTTAATGTACTTATTAATACGTAATTATCAAACTTTTGTTTAGTATTAACTAAAAAAAGCTTGGGAGATAGAAACTAACATATTTCTCGTCAGCAAGCGAAAAAACCCTTTTAATTCTTTTTTGTTGGGACTTACTCAAGGTATTATAATAGCTTTTTACTTCATCACACCCCCAAGCACAACCAGCCGTCATGAATCCGTACTTACATGCAACTCCACCAACATCAACCTTAGAATCCCAATCTAATGAATCCCACCAATCAATGTGATTTTCAAATTCATCAATCTTGCTAAAGCAAACATAATGATCCCTATTTTTACCTGTTTTACCTTCTAAATTCTCTAGTGTTTTCCCAACCAATCCAACTGCAACTAACTTATTAGTTAAACTCATTACTTTATATATTTAAATTTTATTTATGACTCTTGTGTGAAGATAATATAATTATAAATAATAAACACCATGAGTTTGAAGAATTTTTTGTTAGTAAACGGGAAAACTAAAGGTTGGATTTCACATTATGATATGGAATCAACTCTTGATTAATAAACTCACAATAATCTGGTGACTTGAGTAGTGTCTCATAATTATTTGTAGGTAAGTATATAAGTTCGTCAAAGTAGTGGTTTGGTGTTATGTCTAGTATTGTGTTGTTTCTTTCAATTACAAAATGTTTAATTGCAACAAAGTTATCCTCATTATCATTATCACTTAGTAAATAATAACCACCTATTATTTTACCACCATATCCATCTTGGTACTTATATGAATTATTTAAACAATCATGATACCTACAAATCATAGGTGGTTTGTAATATTTAGTTATAATTGCTTTTGAAAGAGAATGGAGCTTCTTTAATTTAGAAACTCCATTCATATTATTTTCATTTGGTCTAAAGACACTGATTGTTTCGATCATAATTCGAATTCACCAAAATCAGTACTACTTAGATCGGATTTTACCCCACCAACATTGTATGATGTGATTTGTGATTGTTGTGGAGCAACCTGAACATTACCATCCAACCATGTATTAACCCAAGGAATTGGGTTTTTGGTTTTTTCGAAAATAGGTTCTAGCCCAACAACCTTCATTCTTTCATTTACAAGATACTTCATGAAAATGGTTAATATTTCAGTATTAAGACCAAGCATTGACCCATCTTTAAATAGATACTCAGCCCATCTCATTTCTTCTTCTGCTGCATCCTTAAACATCTTAATTAAGGTCTTCTCATTCTTCTTCCATATTTTAGTGAAACCTTCCTCTTCATTTGTTCTTAATTGTTTTAAAATAAATTGAGTAAAGCCTAGGTGTAGATTCTCATCTCTTGCAATAAACTTAATGATCTTAGCGTTCCCTTCCATTTTACCATTCTCGGCAAATGCCCATGAACAAGCAAATGAAACATAGAATCTAATACCCTCTAAAATATTAACAGACATTAGAGTTAAAAGAAGTTTTGTTTTCTTTTCTTCTTCATCCTCATCATCTAATGTATTCATTAGATCATCATAATACTTAGTAACAGAAACAGTTCTTTTAATTATTTGCTCATCGTTCATTATGTTATCAAACACATCCGAAGACTTAGGATATACCTCCTTAATAATATGCGAATAACTCAACGAGTGAAGGGTTTCAAATGCAGCCCAGAATGATGAGAATGCCTCTGATTCAGGGTTCGACATATATTCAACTAAGTTAGGAATACCTCTTGATTGAACTGAGTCTAATAATATTTGATACTTAAGATTAGATGTAAAAATAAACTTTTCATTATCAGAAAGGTTACCATAGTCGTTTCTATCTTTAGTTGTATCAACCTCTTCTGGTCTCCAGAATGACTCCAATTGTCTTTTTGTCATTTTGTCAATATTTGGATATCTAAACACATCGTATCTTTCGATATTTAATGGTTCACCAAAAAATATCGGTTCTTTGGTATAGTCTATTCCTTCTTTTAGATTAATTAATGATCTTTCTTTAGTCATTTTTTATTGGTTCTACTGTAAATTTAATATTCAATTGTTTTATTGATGTTTTTGGTACAAAACTGAATTCAATGAGATTATTCTCCCTATCAATTTTAGTGAATTCTATCGATTCTACCTCGTACCCTGTTAACTGTTCAATGTATTCTTTAGTTATCATATCATAAATTTAAATTGCACAAGCCCCACCATCACAATCATCAATCATTTCAACGGCATTAAGCTCATCTTGTTTTTCTTCCTCATCATGATTCTTACTTGCTTGTTCAAGTGTAACACTATTATCAACTGAATTAGCATAGTAAAGTTGCTTACCCCCAAATTTATAAAAAGTTAAGATATCTTTCACTATGTTTGATAAAGGAATTTGCCCATCATCGTAATTATTTTTATCATAATAATGATTTGTAGAGATACCCTGATCAACAAATTTCTGAATAATGGAAACAACCTTATTCATATCTTCATTACTAAACTTAAATGCCTTTACATATTTATTTTTTAGTTTCTGAATTTCAGGTACCACCAATGGTAATGGTGCACCTGCTTTTGATTGCTTCATAGTTATTAACTTCCTAATTGGTTCAATCCCTGATGTTGAGTTAGAAACCAAAGATGAACTTTCACATGGCATTATTGCGGTCAACGTTGAATTTCTAAGCCCATGCTCTAGTATCTCTCCCCTTAGCCAATCCCAATCACAAGTTAGGTAATTAGGTGTAATTTTATCCACATTCCTATTATAATGATCAACAGGTAATAAGCCTTGCGAGTATTTAGTTCTATCAAAATATTCACATTTACCATATTCTTTAGCTTGCTCCATTGATGCCTTGAGTAAATAAAACTGAACGTTTTCAAATAACTCATGTATTCTAACCATTGACTCATCAGAACTATAATCTAAACTGTTCTTAGCCAACCAATAAGCAAAATTAGTAACACCAACACCAATACTTCTTCTCTTAAGCATCTTCTCTGCTGCCTTTACGATATATTCTTGATCATCAATAACTAAATTTAGGACGTAGACCATATGCCTTGACAGTTTCTCAAGATCACTCATTTTTTTGACCTTTCCTAGATTTATTGCACCTAATACACAAAGTGCGATTTCTCCTTCATCATCGTTAATATCATAAAACGGAGTAGTTGGAAGGGTTATTTCCTGACATAAATTTGACATTCGGATTGCGTCAATAAAAGACGAGTGATCATTAGCATTATCAATATTTTGAATATAGATTCTACCTGTCTCCAATCTTTCTGTTACTAAATGAGTAACTAAATCTCTTGCGCTTATTGTTTTTTTGGTGATGTCATCTCTTTTCTCATATTCACCATATAGCTTATCAAATGAATCATTATCTACACCGAAAAACTCATGTAAATCAGTGACTTCATGTGGGTGGAAAAGTGTTATATTTTCATTTTTAATAAACCTATCGTAAATAAGTCTTGACATTTGGATAGAATGATCTAATCTTCTTGCTCTATTCAAGTCATTACCCTTATTATTCTTAAGTGAAATAATCTCATCAATTTCGTAATGCCAAAATGGATAGTGTACGGTTGCAGCCCCTCCTCTAATACCCCCTTGAGAACATGATTTAACTGCGCTCTCAAATAGTTTCACAAATGGTACCACACCAGTATGTATTTTTTCACCTTTATTAACGGACGATCCAATACCACGTAGCCTCATGTTTAGACCAATACCTGCCTTGTTTGAAATATACCTAAGTACTGCATGGTTTGATGATGCAATAGAGTCCAAATCGTCATCAACATCAATTAAAACACATGAAGAGTATTGTTTATTAGAAGTCCTAAGACCCGCAAGAATTGGTGTAGGCAATGAAAGTTCGTGTGTTGAAAGAATATCATAAAGCTCCTTTACGTTTTTAATTCTTTCCTTTACGTCTTTCATATCAGCATATGCAACCATAGAGATTGCCATATACATAAATTGTGGAGTTTCATAGTATCTACCCGTTTTTCTATCTCTCAATAGATACTTATCAATCAACTGTTGAATACCAGCATATGTGAATTCCTCATCCCTATCATGCTTAATATACATTTCGATCTTATCAAATTCACTCTCACTGTATGATTTTAGTATTTTATCATCATAAATACCCAATTCTACATTCCCCCTTACAAGGTCTTTGAGTCTTGGGAAGTTCTTATATGTATTAAACACCTCTTTCCTGAAGAGATAATTCACTAACTTCGCTGTTACATATTGATAGTTAGGTGCATCTTCCGTGATTAACTCACTGGATGATTTAATAATAATCTTATGAATTTCAGTTGTTGTGATGCCATCATACAACTGAATTGAAGCATTCATTGCTACCTCAGATGCACTTACTCCGTTGATTCCATCGGTTGCCCAAATTAATATATTATTTATTTTTTCGTAGTCTAGTTTTTCTAGTTTACCGTTTCTTTTTTTTACTAGGATGTCTTTATTACCCATATAGATTTGTTATTTTATTTTTGGTTAAAATTAGTATTCGGGACTATAGAACGATGCCCAAATTTATAAAAAGGTATTAATAAATACGTATTAAAGTTAGTTATCACAATAAAAACACAAATTAATTAATAATTTTATTAACCCACTGAAAATCAATGTATTACATATATATATTACTATAAATTATTATAGATATTTATTAAACCCACTACCATACAAATATAAAAAAAGGGACTCGTAATACAAGTCCCTTACCAAAAAAATTAGTAAATAATTTCACTATTTTTTTTCATCGTCATCTACATTAAAGAAATTATTTGTTGTTGTCGCACTACATGTTCTATAGCTGGCAGTTGCTGTTGATAGTGTTGTAAAGAAATCAGAAATCCCATCAGTTTTTGTTGTCCAAGTAACTGAGTTCGAACCACTAATACCTAATGACAGAGCACCAATGAATGCATCTTGATTAGCAGCAGTAAATACAAACTCCCAACCATCTTTTCTTTTTCTTTCGATAAGCTCCTTAACCATTTCGGAGTTATATTCTTTAGAGGAAGTATCTTCACCATCAGTTGTTATGATGACAAGCGTTCTATCAGGTGCGTTTTTTTCTTTTTGATAGATATCCTCTTTATTTGTAATTATTATACCAATACTATCATAAAGTGAAGTTAAACCTCTTGGAGACCATTCTTTTCTCGTAAGGGGTTCCATATCTTTTATTGGTTGTGTTGATACTATCTCCTGTGAGAACTCATCAAATGTAAAGACACTAATACTAGTATCGTCTTTAATTTCTTGTTGTTCCTCAATAAAGGAATTAAATCCACCAATACAATCATTAATGATACTAGTCATTGAACCTGATCTATCTAGGATAGCGATAATTTCTGTTGAGAGATTAGTAATTGTCTCTTCTGTTACTGTTGTGGTAACTGTTTTTTTTGTTACTTTCTTTTTATTTCCCATTTACATATATAATAAATTTAAGTTATTAATTGAATGCAATATATGTTAATTATTTCATATAACAAAAAAAGGGGAAAAATATTTTTCCCCTTTCTGCTTCACAACATTTTAAATTATTGTCTCAGTTTTTCCAATTCATCAATTGACATGTTTCTAAGATCACTATCTTTCTTCTCAGAAATTAATGTATCGATTTTAGCATTGTGTTCCCTTGTTTCCTTTCTCTTGGTTTGTGCTTCCCCTTCTGATTTAAGAGTTTCTAACACACTAAAAGTCACATCAAACATAAGTTTTAATTCCTTATCCTCTTTTGTGGTCTCACTAAGGAAACTTTCCTCTTGAGTATCTCTCATTTGTTTTTTCAATGCAACTGCTGTTCTATCTAACTCTTTTAGTGTTAGTGTCCATAATTGCTCAACACTTAGTAACCCTTTAGGTGTCTTTATTCTAAGTTGTTTTCTACTTGCTTCTTTAAACATATTACTTGTCATTTTTTTTAATTTAAAATTTAACTTTTATTACTCTATTAAAACTACCACTACATTTTAGTGTTACTTCATTTTTAATTGTCGAATTAAATCCAACACCCGATAACTGACCACCAGATGGTTCCAACATATTAGATGCACCAAGTACCTCCATAACCTTTTTGTGTTTTAGTAGGTCAGGTGTTAGGTTTTCATTATGAAACGATCTAATATTCTCCGTTGCATTACAATCATCCAACATAAACATATAATGTTTATTTCCAACCGAATTATCACCCCAATGATTAGGAGATAAACACACTAAATTCACCCTATGAAATTCATTTGTATCAATACCCCAAATATTATTGGTTATTGTATTTGATGATACTATTACCATTTCTGATGCAGGATTAACCTTTATCTCATTGTTTTTAACTGTAATCATTGCAACATCAACACTACCACCACCACCGTAACTCTTAAAATTAGGAAAGTTTAAGACAGTTACATCATCACCAGACTCAATTTCGATTGTGAAATTAGCAGGGAATCTATTTTTACCATAATTATTTACGTAAACTTGATAATCACCGTCATGCATCTTATCTAGATCGGTGTAGGTGATATTCTCTACTCTTTTATCTGGAGTGAAACTACCACTTATACCTTGTGCATCCAAATCTAACATACCTGATGAACGCTGAGAATTACCCAAGTTACCATAATAAATATGATTATAATTAGGTTCAACCATGTGTAGGTCATAATCATTGGTAGTATCAGGGAAATGAAGTCTTATATTCAACACACCCACGACATTACCACCTCTACCCTTCACGGCTTCCTTAATTAAAGAAGTTCCAGCTAGATTACCCTTGTATGTCCAAGAATAATTATTATCCCACTTGAACATTGGTTTAGAACCCTCTACTTTAGAAGTTGTTAGTGTAACTAGATTACCTTGCATTCTATTCTCCAAATAAAGCTCAACACTATCACAAGTTGGCAATATGTCCTTCATGAATTTATCAATTGACACAGACTCAACATTCTTAAAGTCCTTTGGTTTTTTGTTGTTTGATGATGCTTTTACATTATCAAAAACGGAAATAGATTTAACCTCACCATCCCCAACATTACTATGAAGGATTTCAGATACTCTAATATCCTTACCAATAGCGAACCTTCTACTAAATGAATCTTCATATCCATTTTCTTGAACAAACTTTTTTGCCTCATCTATCTGTTTCTTAGTGATAGGTGATGTAGCTTTCATGTAGTTCACAGGATCAACTCTCTTGTTCCAATTATTACATGCAACCTCTAATTCAATACCCTCAGCAATTTCACTACACAACACACCAATAAGTGTATTCTTAAATTTTGCTATTCTTTCTTCTAGGTCATACGTAAACAACCAAAGAAGATTATCATGATTTTTATTGTCCTTATTAAGTTCAAACTTTTCTTTTTGTTTGATAAAGGCATCAATAGAATTTAAATGTGTCGTACCGTCCAATAGACTACCTTGATTAATTAAATCCTTAACCATGAAAAGTACGTCTAATGGTATTTCAGCCACAGCCCTTTTGAAAACACCATATTTGTCTCTATAATAAGCAGAAATTGATTCGATTGATTTACCAGAAGTGTTCACAAATTTATTTGATAGGTCTAAGTAAAAGTGATTGAAATTTCTAGTTTCATGTTGTTTTACTACACCAAATTTTTGCGCTTCTTCTCGTGAGTATGTTTTACTGTTCGATTTAATACCTAATCTAAAGACCTCTTGATTCTTATTACATTTTTCATATGGTAATGAGTTTAATAATTCATATGTTTCAAAAAACACATCAGAGACTGAAGTTGATTTTAATTTTTTATCTAGATTATCAAAGGAATTCTGATAATCACCAATATTTTTAATATCAAATAAGGTCATTATTTTTCCATTACCATCAATCGATATAACGTTACCATATCTTCTAATAAAGTTATTACAATGATTACAGTTCATATATGAACTATTTGGATCACGGAACACTGGATTGGCTTCCTTAGTGAAGGAACTTAAATATTGTTCCCATACTTCTCTACCAGTCATAGCACTCCTAAAGAGTTTACCAGTTTCAACTAGTTTTTTAAATTGTAATTGCATTTTTGCAGTCACATCATCTAGCCTTACATAATCTTTATTTTCTATAATATCATTCATAATCACCAATACGTATTTAACAATTAAATGTTTTCAATATTAGATTTTTTTTGGGGAAAAAACAAGTGCTTTTATTTGAAATATTTATATACCTCTTTCCACTCTTCATCGGCATCAAAACCAGCTTTATCTTCAAATAATACATTAAAATATGGTTTATCTTCATAATAACCATACGTAGTATTTGAAACCTCTGGATTTTTATTTAAATATTTAAACTCAATGTCGTGTGTCTTAAAAAATTCTACATATCTATTGATTTGTTCTGGATATGAACAAGTATACGTACACATAATAATATCATCTCTCTTAGATATTAATTGTAGCGTCTCTTTTGCATTCTCATAGAACCTAAGTTCCTCTTTATTATTCCAATCAGGATAAAGAATAGTTTCATGGATGTCGAAGAAGTAGAAAACATAATCCCAACCTCTTTCTTTCATTATTCTTTCTGACTTTATTATTGCGTTTAATACTCCCATCTATATACCATTCGAATTGAAAATATTTATATTTTATTCAAAAATTTCTTCTAAGCGTTTAATTATTGTTCTATTTATATCTATTTGTTGAACATTACCACCGACATTAGAAAGAGTGTTTCCAACAAATACCTTTTCAATATCACTCTCACTAATTTTTTTAATAGAATCATTAGAGAAAATACCATGAGTTGCCATAGCATAAACTTTACATGCTCCCCTTTCTTTAAGTAATGCTGCTGCTTTCATTAACGTACCCCCAGTATCAATCATGTCATCTAAAAGTAGTACGTCCCTACCATCGACATCTCCAAGTAATGTCATTTCAGCAACTTCGTTTACCTTTTCTCTTTCTTTATTAATGAAAGTCATATCATATGCCAATAAATCAGCGTACTTCTTAACCCTTTTCATTCCACCAAAATCAGGTGAAACAATAATAGGTTCATGGAGATTCATTAATTTAATTTCAGAACAAAATTGATGAATTGGATCAAGATTATCAAATGGAATATTATAAAATCCCTCAATAGCCGTAGTATGTACATCTATAGTAATTAACCTGTCTAGACCCGCCACTTGTAGCATATCAGCAAATAATCTTGCAGTAATGGATGTTCTTGACCCATTTCTTCTTTCTTGCCTTGAGTGCGGTAGAGAAGGTATCACAACTATAATTTCTTTTGCTGATGATCTTCTAGCAGCATCAATAGTTGAGAGTAATTCAAACATCTCATCATATTTTGATGCCATTGATACAATAATTACTGATTTATTCCTTACTGATTGATCTAACACAACAGCTAGTTCTCCATTAGCAAAGTCAGTTCTATGTGACTCAATTAAATCAGCAACCATTGGTGAATCAAAGTCACTATTATTATTTAACTCAGTAATTAAGCTTCTGGTCTTACCGAAACTTGTTGATTGATTTATAAAATTATATTTCATATCTACACCCATTTTAGTTCTTTATATCCCTTACCCTTACATTCTTTACATTGTTTTTCAACTTTATAGTCCTTACTTACAAAACCACTATCAGGTAAATTACTTGGGTAAGTAGCATCTATTCTATTTTCGATTTCAACCTCATAGCCCCTACCTTTACATTCTTTACATGGTTTTTTATTGCCAGATTTATAGTCTTGTTCTTGATCTTCAACAATTCTCTCCAAGTCTATATCTATTATGTTTTGTAATTTACTCAAATATTCAACAGACTCATGAAAGAATAATTCTCTTAGGTCTTTATCAACGCTAGTTAGTTTTACTCGAACCCTCTCTACTGTTTCTTTTACTTTTAAAACTTTATTCATTATAATGTTTTTTTAAATTCCTCAATTTCACTCACTAAAACAAAACGCTTCAAAATAGATGTATCTTGTTTCATAACCCAATGGTTTTTATAAAATTTATATTCAGTGGCTTCATATACTGCTATACGATAACCAAATTCTTCAAGTCTACTAATATCTTCCAGTGCAAACCAGAAGAAAAGATCATCAAATTTATCGGTTGTTGATTGCCACCCAATTATCTCTGGGTCATACGGCATCGGTAGGTCTTTATTCATACAAAAATCGAACTTATCGTGAATTAAACCAGTGAACTCGCCATCAATACTATACCATAACCCTTGTCCAGTATCTGTGTTCCCTACTCTATAAAATATTTTCTTTTTCATATTGTAGCCACTTCAAAATTTCTATACTTATCTAGTAACTCAATTCTACCTTCTAAAATTGTTTTAGATGCAGGATAGTTACCGTTTTCCTCTGTCTGAAGAGTAAGAGGCATTGAGTCAAATTCCTCAACAATCCTAGCCTTAATAGTCAAGAAGTCATCATCTTGACCAATGCCATATGGCTTGGTGATTCTTGCTCCGTTGAAATACTCAATCATTGCATCGTCACCCTCTTCTTCTGGTTTCACAATAGTCTCACACGATTGTAATGCCTTTTGTGAACGTAAAACCTTGAAAGGACCTTGCAGGGTGGTCTTGCCAACCTCACCATATTTCACCACACCCTTATCTTCATTGCCAACTGCACAAAGTGCATATTTAGCTGAAAGATTGTCTCTTTTAAGTGAATTTCTTAATCCACCTCCTACACCGAATATACCCCAAGAATATGGCATGAAACCTTCTTCAATTAGTGCATCGATAATTTCTTTCATTGAATCGAAGGTCATACCATCACCCTCAATGAAGTGAAGTGATGTTGCAAATTTCCACTCTTTTCCTCCAATTGTCTGGGTAGTGAATAACCCGTGTTTAACTGCAAGTCTACACATCCATATAACTTGTTCAAGTGGATTACCTGAATCTGGTCTACCAACAACTATTTTACCGTTTTCTTCCTCAATGCTTTTCTTAGCTAATGGCAATAGATAGTGTTCTACTGCATTTTTGAAGTTATAGCAGTCTGCTACCATTGAAATCAGTTCATGATTACCAGATGCATCGTAGATAGCACCATAACAATCTTGCTCAAACTCATAGGACTGTACGTTTCTATGTGCAAGTGCATTCACCGAAGAGAATAAACCAGTGCTGTCTTTTCCATCACAATTCATATATGCTTGATATCCACCTGCGAGTGTATCTGTTCCGCTAAATGTATAAAGTTGCACCATTCCCAGTTCCTCTGACTCTTCTTTCGTGATCCCTGCTCTATCACCAAAATCATGAAGCATGATACTAGCAAAAAACCCAGCATCTTCTTTGGTTAGTTCAGGGTTGATTGACATGAAAGTAGTTCTCAAATACTTAAACCAGTGCATATTTTGGGTTACTCTTTCACTTGCAGCCCAAACCTGTAATAATTTTGACTCAAACCATGCAGCGAGAATCCCCATACCATCGACTTGTGACTCAATAATCACAATCGGTTCGTTAGGATAAACAACACTACCCTCTGGCATTGCAATAATGCTAATTGGCGGTCTACCATTAAAATCGTCAACAACACTTCTCCAAATTTCCTCTGGAAACTGATAGTCTGTAAATCCTTGTGTTGTTACCTTTCTACCTTTAGCAAATTCTTTTGCTCGGTCAATCTCTTCATGTGTGATTGGTTCGTAGAATAGTTTATCTAAAATACGTTGTAGTCCAACAAAAATAATTCTAGTGTCACCTTTAGTGTAGACCGTTTCATTTATTTTTTCAAGAAGTCTTCTGAATGTAATATAGTAAGTAGACTTTTCTTTTGCTTTTTCAGATTCAAATTCATTTGAACCGAAAGTATACGCATCCGCAAGACACAACCTTGGTGTTTCGTGGACTCTTCTGTTTGGTAAAATAACTTTTTTCATAATTATAACTTTTTAATTAAAATCCTTTTGATAATTCATTTTTTAACATGTCTAATAGGAATATGTGTTCGTCTACGACATTTTTAGGAGCAATATCATCAATTACAAACCATTTAAGTTCTTCAATATCATCGTTTGCCTTTTCAATACCGAAAATCTTTTGTGTTAAAAATAGATGTGTCATGACCGATTGACCCGATTTTTCGTCATATCTCCAATCACTTACCTTTCCTGATCCAAGATATTTCATTGGACTTGTTTCAATATTACCCGCTTCTTCAGTTAGTTCTCTCTTTGCAGCTTCTTCAAATGATTTATCTGCTATATCCACAAACCCACCAATGAACCTAAAACTACTCTCGCTTGGTTTTCTACCTAATAGAACCTTTGATTTCGATTCATCAATCACTGCAATATCTACTGTTGAGAATACGGTAGGAAATCTATTGTATGTTGAATAAATAACACCTGCTCTAAATTCTTCAGATTTAATTACCTCTCTTGATACTTCTTCACGAACCTGAGTACCAGACACGAATGAACTAGGAACTAATTCACATGTATCAAACTGACCCAAATAATGCGGTATAAATGAGTCTCTAGACCCATAAAGAACTACACTACCCATTGGAAATATCTCTCTTATTCTTTTGTCGATCTCTTTTGACCACCCCATATCATCTCTTACATCTTGAATTGGGAGAACAGCACTGATATCACTACCGTAATTCTCTATCATCATTTCCTTTCTGGAAGTAAAGTCAAGTGGGTTTGTTTTTGTACCCACACTTTTCGACATTCCCAAAAACATAATAACTTTTTTGTGATTAGATATAACCATCTCGATCATATCCTTATGTGCTTGGTGAAGCTGGTGAACTTGAAACCTACCGATTACTACACCAATGTCATATTTTTTTGTTTTTTCTATCATATACCTGTGTTTTATATAAATACTTAAGATAGTGTAAAAGTACACTATTATTCACGTAAAAAAAAGAAAAATGTTTATTTTCTTTTAAAATTAATTTTTGTTACTGCTAAAGTATGTCATAGTAATACCAATCATCGAATTTACTATTCACCTCTTTTGTTATTTCTTCCATAGTTAAGTCCCCTCTTACCCAGATTCTTTCACTCTCTGAGTAGTCTTCCTTAAGATACACTATAACTTCTTTCATATTCATATTAATTCATATTATATCTGAATTTTGGGGTAGCACTATCCAATTTAGATAGCATATCTGATGTCTTATTAAATTTTATACATAAATTATAATACCTTGAACTAATTCCCAATAGCATTTTATGACCACAACTATAATCAAGGAAATCATATTTAATTTTCATATAAGTATTTTTTAACTTCCATTTTAAGTATGCTATTCTCATCTCTTGAATTTTAATTAATTATTATTAGTTTTCATCACTCGTATTACAGTCCCTTGACCATTCATCATATTAAAATAGTACCCGTTTATATAGAACAATGATGATGTGAATACGTTACCATATTCTTTCCATTCACTCTTATTACATTTACGTCCATATTTTTCAGAGTAAGTAAATAAAAAACTAAATAAAGTTTCTGGAGGTTCAATACTTCTATTATACCATCTATTTATATAGTTTTTAGAATTATATTTTTTAAGTGCCTTTTCGGTTAATTCAATAAACTTTCCACTTTTGTGTAGTCGCTCTAATTGGTTAATTCTTATTTTTTCCTCCCGTTCAATCTTACCTCCAAATTTAGAAAGACTTTCTTTCCCTTCTTCGCTTTCTAACCAATTCCTTAATTTATCTAAGTTCAACATTTTCACTATAACTTAAAATTAATTCCGTTTTCTTCTGCCTCATGATATTTATTCTTATTGAAAGTATATAATTCAGCAGGTCTTGTTGATGTTTTCTTTTTTTCTCCCGTACTATCAATAAGACCACTTTTCTTAATCTGCTTATAGAAATTTGCCTTATCCACCTGACCACCAGAAATAACATCATATAACCTATATAACTCGGCTATAGTGAACTTTGAGTCTAAAAACTCAATACCAATAGGCATCCACCTAATCTTCGTCCTGAGACGATTATATGCATAGTTAATGATCTCTTTGTGATCAAACGATAAATTCATATTTATTGCCGTATCATATGGAATCCACCTAACCTCACTAGCATGTAGATTGGGTTTTAATTCATGTCCATTAGGGTTAACAAGTGCCATATATGTAATTGTTAATATTCTACCCCTAGGGTCACGACCCACCTCACCGAATGTGTAAAGCTGCTCAAAATAGTTAGGTGTAATATTAGTTTCTTCTTCAACTTTCCTAACAATACATGATTCTGGTGATTCATCTTCATTTAAATATCCACCTGCAAGTGCATATTGATTAATAAATGGCTCAAATGTCCTCTTTATTAAAAGAACATTAATCTCTTCATTTATATATGCAAATACAACTCCGTCTACTGTTAGTTTCATATCTCTTTACTACACTTTCGTTCATCTATACCCAAACCGTTATGCTTAATTCTGGGGAAATCATTGTGTATCTGTTAATTCAGACCGCATCCTTATTAGATGGCAAATAATTCAAGGAGTTCTACTGAAACTCATCCCCAAAACTAAAATATAAAACATTGCTGTCGTGGTTTCTACACACATATACGCTTAATTTGTAAATTTTTCATATTCTTATTTAAATATATTAACCATACTACTGATTGATACAATAGAAGTTAAGGGTGTTTCACAACACTCTTAATAACTCCCATCTATAACTTGATAACATTTAATTCCTAATCCCCTCCACATATCAACGACCTTAGCTCGGTCTTCGTAAACAGCAAGAACATTATATTTTGGCTTTAGGTATTCATTATAGATTTCTGTCTTTACAACAGTATCTTTTCTAAAATCCTGTATTGGTCTACAATAGAAATCATCAAACTCAAACCCATTATCAATTAACCACTTCTTAGTTAGTTCCTCACATTCCCCATCACGACCAGTCACTATAATCATTTTGTAACCAGCATTTTTATATGCTTTGAATGTTTCTCTTACTTTTTCATCAACCAAGTCACGATCAACCTTATTCCAGTCAAAATAACCCCTCCTGCCATTAGCATGTGACACAGTACCGTCCACATCAAAAACAACTGCATTGGGTCTTATCTCAAAACTATTAAATTCTAGATTAGTTTCAATCCTCGCTTTTTTCTTCCTAGTTGAATAGATATCAATCCCAGAATCAAGAAGGTTTTTGTAGTTTTTATACATCTTTTCAATTACCTCCTTACCTACTGCTCTTTCCCTCTTATTGTCTCTTTCGATTGCTTTCTCTATTGAAATATCAAAGATTTGAAACTCAACATCTGCTAACGTATTATAATAATCAATTGATGATTCTAGAAACTTAGAATTTACGTTTGTTTCATCAATCAATACATTATACTTATTATTAATAGCAGTTTTTACTGCATCCCTAACAAGCTCAGTTACCATTGACTCACCTTTGAAATCCAATATTGGTGAGTTAGCTAACATGAATCTAAAGTCATCCCTAGAAATTGCAACCCATTTATTATTATCTAATGAAGGCTTATTGAAAAACTCTTTCTTCCATGTGCTCTTTCCCGAAGCAGGTTACGGTATCCCCACCAATAGCTTTATTCGCCTATTTCGTGGGGATGTATTTTTTAAATTTTTCTTCATATCTATCTATAAATTTTAAATGACCCATATCTTTCAGGTCTTTCATTTCCATATACGTAATTTTCCTTACAATTGTTTGTTTATATACTAAATTTTTGTTTTTGCAATATAATAGTGCAGCTTCTTTTTTAGCTTTATAAATCAAGCGTAAAACCCACTAATCGCTTTTGCGTTGGTGGGATGTAAGCGACAAAGGTAATGTCGAAGTATTCATCTATGATTTTTTTCATAGGCGCATTATCCTTATCGGTTGATATTTCATACACATAAATCCCTTGTGGCGTACCAGATGCCGATGGTTTATGTATTTTTCAAATATATCTAATCTCATAATCCTAATTTTAATTCTACTTTATTTATTATTAGTCACGTGCCTTATAATTTAAGTTTATTCGGTTTCCAATTTTTTGACCAGTGTTCATCAGTGACAACATGATTGGGTCTTACTGCTTTAGCTAAATGTGTTTGAAATTCATCATATGAAAATGGGTCAGCTACCCTGCATACAATTCCTTCCGACTTATTAAAGTCTAAAGATTTATATATCTTTTCAATCTTTTCATAATCAAATATACCATCATATAATACTGGAACATGTACAATATCAAATAATCTACATATTTCGGTTGTTTGATCCCAAGATAGACAAATATTATTATCCCATACGGAAAATACATAGAAGAACGATTCTAAACCCTCATATCTAATTGAGTGTTCAGCATACATATTCTCACCACATACTCTTCTATGCTCTGAAAGCATATATTGAAACTTTGTTATATATCCCTTCAACCAACTCCTAGAGGGGTGACTATCATCAATAATTGATCTTGGGTGAAAATAGTTATTATATATTGTTGAGTTCTCCCCATCCATTTTTTCAGTAACTATTACTCTCTTACCAATAAAATCATCAATTGTTTCCAATTTTCTATCGTCATTTTGAAGACTATCAGAAAACTCAAAATGGAAAGTCTTTGGATATTTTGTTGCCTCCAAATAATTCATGATCTCTATTTATTTATTTACTTCGTTTCTCAGAATCATAGCGGTTTTGAGGTCAAATTTCACTTGCTCTTGTATTGTCATAACTGTTCTATTATTTTAACTTAATCTTTTGCTTTTCAATTTTTTTATTTGCCCAACCCTCAAAATATAGTGCAATTCTACCAGAGTTGGCAATTACATTATGATCTTCATCAAATATCTTAGCCTCAATTGCTTGGCTGAAGTCAGAGTCACTAAATCTTATCTCATTCATAATTTTTTTAATATATTTTTTAGAACATCTCTTTTAATAATCATTACAATATCATTATCAGTTGGTAGTCTGTTGCTCTTGTAATTAATTTGAAATATCGGAAATTTTTGATTCATAAATATTTATACGAAAAAAACAGGAAAATGTTTAGATTAATACAATTTTTGTACCCCCTATCAGATTCGAACTGATGACCCCTCCATTAAAAGTGGAGTGCTCTAAGGCTTTCGCCAACCAACTGAGCTAAGGAGGCATTACTATTGTGCGTCTGATGGGGATCGAACCCACAACTCTCTGATTAAAAGTCAGATACTCTACCAATTGAGTTACAGACGCATAGGTGGATACCCACACGCCTTAAGGAGGAATGGGGTAGTTAAACCTGTTTATGTTTATTTTTAATTCTCATAATTTCTACTACCATATTTTTTCGTCAAGCCAATGACAAACATCATCAACATTAAAGTTATAAGCGGTTTCTACACTTATTATTTCTGCGGGGTCGTCACCACAACCACCCGTATCTATATTATTTCTTACATCATATTCTTCCCAGTCGTTAGGTGTTCGATAAATTGACCACCCATCATTTCCCTCACAACTAATGGAATTAACTTTCCAGTATAAATAATCGTCTTCTTCCATTAGACATTACCCTCGTTTAATTTTATTACAAATACCTCTTTTTTAGATATTCTTACAATTATAAATCCCTTTAGGAATCTAGTTAAATCATTCTCCATATTTGAAGAGGATAGTTCTTCTAGACCAAATAGTTTTAGTCGTAAGAACCAATCATTATTATTCATCAATGAAAATAAAAAACACCCAATTTCTAAAACTGATCCAGAGTCTTCAAACTCTTTCCATGTTTCAAACTCGGTCACATCAATTTCCATATCTTCTCCAATCGCATCACCGTTAAGGCTTATTTGATTATTAGCTAACCTAATTCTAATGTCCTTGGAGAACATACCCTTTAATTTTAAAATACTACTTAACCTCATAAGTTCTAATATTTAAGTTCTGTGAGTTAGGAGGGATTTGAACCCCCAATGGTTCTTATGTGATGAGGTTACAACTCATCTGCTTCGCCAATTTACATACTAACCCAATTTGAAGAAACCCTTAAGACTGTGCACAGAGATTGTAAGTCTCTTATCTTAAGAATCGTGTTATTATAAGTAACACCATTCCCTTAATGTCTTCATGTTGTAGAGGAGGGAATCGAACCCCCAAAGCCAAAGCAACACATTTACAGTGTGTGGAACTCACCTCCTGTTCAACTCTACAATATATTATAAAACAAAAAACCTCCTGACCAATTAAGATCAGGAGGTTTTTTCTGTAACTAGATGTCATCAATATTGACGCTCATCTAAACATACGAATCCCGATCTCATAAGGTTACCCTTATAATAATACTTAGATTTATATGTCTTTGAATTTGTCATTATTTCTTCTTTCTAAATTTTTGTTTTACAAATGTAATACTAAATACGAAACTCACAAGAAAAAGTTTAATATATTTTCAAAATAATAATTTACGTTTTAGATAATTACAATATAATCGCACAAATTCTGTTCGTTTATTACTTTTAGTGTTTTCATCTTCCTATAATTTTTAATTTCTATCAACAATACTCTCAAAGACTATTGAGTTCTAAGAATATACCACAGTGATTACATAAACCAAATTCATCACCACATTTTATACAAATCTTATTAGGTGGACTACTTGCGGTATCTATATGTGTACCACAAATCTTACATTCACTCTCCGAAAAATTATGCATCACAATTCTTCCATTACACGGTTTACAATATCTAATTTCATTCATTATTTAGGTTCTTTAATTTTTTCTCCAATAATATCTATACTATTTGAACAGTCATATTCATCATTGGTTATGTTATGAAGATACCATTCCCCACTCTCATCAACATAACTAACTGTCCAATCGTCATTTTCATATATTGGATGAAGCTTCACCCAATAATATCCTATTTCACATTTACTCTTATCCATATTCTCTTTTTTAAATTTCATTTGAAAAGGGTTTGGAATAAACTGGTCTAATTCTATTCCAAATATCCTTTTCTATATTACTCTCCCTTTCTATTTTAAATAGAATTCCACTATTCTTAGATTCTTTTGCAATTAATGCGAAATCTTTTATCATATAATCCATATCTAAACCATTAATAATTGATTTATATTCAAGATTAACTTCTTTCAATAAATTATCATAACTTTCAAGTAACCCATCTCTAACATCAACAACCCATTCATAAAATTCATCAGGTACGTTATTTAATAATTCTTCAAGTGAATCATTATTCATTAATGATTCCCAAATAGATTTATTCGAAACATTAGTAACAATAGCATGAATTCTACAGTATTCCTCAAATTTAATTTTTACTCTAAAGCCATTTGAGAATCTAACAATGAATCCCTCTCTATTGTCTTGATTACAATCCCTAATCTTATCGAAATCAGTAATCCCATCATATTTCTTCACAATTGAAAAATATCTAGAATATAATGTACTCATATTACTATATGAGAGTTCTCTACCAGTATTAGTATCGATAACCCCTAACAAGATTAAATCGGTCTTATTTTTATAATTGACAACAATCATATTTTCTGGATAGATTATTTCAAATAAATATGTTGAATCTTTATTTAAGAATGATAAATCTCCACCGAACTTGTCATGTAATATTCCTCTAGCCTTAATTGATTGATCAGATATAAATGACCCTTTAGTAATTACATACCAATTACCAAGGTAATAAAAAACAATACCTAAAGACCCGTCTTCCTTTTCAAATGCATCAAAAGTAAGATTTGTTGGTACATCAGGTAAATCAGTAGAAGTATGTTCCTCATAGTTGAAAAACTTTGTAAATGGTCTAGCAACAATATTACCACTCCCATCAATTACTAAACCTCTACATTGTAGTAATACCTCATCCCATCTTCTTTCAAATTGACATGTTTTTGAGTAATTTAAAATCCATAAATCAAGTTTATTGTGTTTCTTAATAATTATTAAGTCATCATCAATATATTTATTAATTATAGTCCAGTCTAATTTACTAATCATCTCAATTGTTTTGAAAAATATCTACTTTATGCGTATTTAGTGTTCCATGTACTGATCTACCAGTATGAAACCTTAAGCATTGTCTACACTTATACGCAACTTGTTTATGAATTGTTTTGGGATATGCATTAAATCTTTTTGCGTTAGCTAGTGCTTCTTCAAATGTTTTGTATTTTTTCTTTTCTTTATTGTATGCATTATTACACTGTCCTTTCATTATTATCCCCTCCCCATATGAATTTTTCTGAAACATTATCAGTTAACCAAACGTCATTTTCTGTTTTATAGAAATCATATCCGTCCTCCCACATTTTCTTTGCATCGATAGTTATGATCCAAAGGTTATGCTTAATTTTTGCGTATCTCATACCAACCTGTTCTGCCGTTTCTAGTGATTCAGTCATATGAACATGTTGTCTGGTTCCTTTAATTAACCCCTGTTCTAAAATGCTCTTTTTATTTTTCCATGCGGTACCATGATAAAGAGTTTCAGGTGGCTCAACTGGTTCATGTACCAATTTCACTTCAAATGAATGTCCTTGTGTTGCTCTTATTATATTTTCTTGATGTCCACCACCAAAAATAAATCTCTTCTTACTGTTGTTGTCAACAATCCAATGTAGTTCTCCCTCAGTGATTTTAAGGGCACTACAGAGGTCTTTGACTCCCACATACCCATACTCATCCATAGTAAGATTTTCTTGTTCTGGTGAGTGTCTAAGGAGAAGAGACATATAGCGACCTACTCTTATTAAATCTTTCATATTATTTTATTAGTTTAAGTCCTTCCACTAATCCTTTTTCAAAAGCTTCCTCGTAAGTTTCGTAAGTTTCACTAGCGTAAAAATTTTCGTAAAAGTAGTTGGGATCGTTTATGCCTGTAATAATCACCCAGTGATAATTTAATGCTACTTTCCCGTAGGCTTTTTCGTAAAGTCTTCTATATAGTTTATCGTTTAGTTTAGGCTCTACTTCTATGTTATGAACCTCTCTCAACCATCTTTGAAGTAGTGATTGTGTAGGTTGGCTACACTGAGAACACCCGCTTGCGTAGGAGAGGGGAATTCCTTTCTCACGTCTTACCCCAAACGTTTCTTCGTTGTATTGAAATTTATATTCTGTTGACTCATCAAACCCTTTCTCTTTAGCTAACTTAGCCGTCTCAAATTCAATTAATTGATCTTCCATACCTATATTAATTTTAATGCTTCCTGTAATCCTTTTTCTAATGCTTCTTCGTAATTTTTGTAAACTTTGCTGCTCCCTGTACTATAATCTATATCGTTTTTTTCATACAGTATTACAAACTCCCAGTAATTGTTTTCATAATCACTCATTGTAATTTCACAATATAGGATACATTGTTTTTCCTCTCTTAACCATTTTTGAAGTAATGATTGTGTGGGTGCTGAGTACGCATTATCTAATTTTTTAGAATTCCAATCAACAAATCTCCCTTCCATTGATGAAGTATGAACTTCTTTATCTCTGTTGTATCCACATCTGATTTTATCAACAGGAATATTAAATCCCTTTTCTTTTGCTAACTTAGCCGTCTCAAATTCAATTAATTGATCTTTCATTAAAATAGATTTAATAATTGTCTTATTATAATAACAGACAGAGAACAAGAAATCCAGCCAATATAAAAATAAATTACTTTTTTGTTTGGAAAGATTTTTTTGTTTAATTTCTTTACTATCTTCCAATCGTATTTTGAAATAAAACTACTTGTTAATGATTCTTTATGTTGAACAAGTATATTGGTTTCACCATCTACTTCCGTTCTATATTTACTTGGGTAAGATTCCATAAACTCATATAACATAGCCCCTAGACTACCATTAATATCATTTAAATGGTCTTTATCATAAACCACAGACGTACACGTAATGTTGTCTTGAATTCGAACCATTATCTCACCCCCATGATTAATACTTGATAAAACGAAACTATCTTCTATTTTATTGGTATTGATAAATTCTTCAATCGATTCTAATTTTTTTCCTAAATTATCCATTTAAATATTTGGTATTGAATTAATAAACAATTTTTACTTCAACTTGAACCAAGTTATTGACCGATTTAAATATTGGTCTATGGTCATTAACTAAATCCCTTTGTTTGTCTGTTATTGGGTAATCAAATAGATTATCCATAAAATTAACATCAAGAGAAATAGTCCCTAGAAGAATATCGATATAATCGTCTCTCAGGTCATAAACATAATACTTACCCTCAATAAATTCACGACCCTTTGTTGATTGTACTAAGAGTTTGTGTGATCTATCATCCACCATACCCCATAATATGTAGTTTTTCTCACCACCCAATTCACCATCTTTAAATCGCTTAAATCCTTTTTCGTTATAAAAATATAGATTAGTGTTTGACATGTAAATATCCTCACCATTGGGGCTATATAATTTCGTGTGATAATTACCACCGAGATTACCCCAATCTATATGATCGATAACCTTACCGCTTTTTACAATTAATGTTCCTGTAGTATATGCACCACTTAAACCAATATTAATATAATATAGTCCAGTCTTATTTGAGTACCATGCATCAACAAGATTCGTTTTTGTTAAATGGTCTGCTCTAATAGCCTTAAAATATTTTTCAATTGTGTTGTCTTTAACAACAAATTCTTCATACTGATTTTTAATTAAAACCTTTTGTGAAAAAACACTTAACGTGAAGAACAATAAAATTATACTATATAAATATCTCATACTTACCAATACGTAAAATAAAAAAAAATGTTTAAAAAAAAAAGAGGTATACTATTTCTAATATACCTCTTTCTCTAAATCAGCAGAATTAATCTGCCACAATTCTCAATTCATTCTTATTAGGATCGTACTCCTTTTGATTGATTCTGATGTAGCAACCTTCCTCTAGGAAAATTTCTCCATGTTCGTTGTGCTGTAAAATAGCACCCTTCGAACCAGTAACCTCAAAAAAGAGTTTATCCATCGTAGCGAGATCATCTTGACTCACCTCTATACTATCGTCAGCAACATAGCTAACAATCACCGTATCGTCACTAGCTACCGCCTCATGACGATGACCTGTAACTTCACCTAGACCAACAACAACTTTGTTGCCCTCTAGAACTTTCGCTTTCAAATTAGCAGGAATTAAATTCTTGTTAATTTTTGTAAGGCACATGTCGCCTTGTCTAAACATTCTATTAATCATAATCTTTAAATTTTAAGTTTCCTCATTAATTAGTAAATACTCTTCTTTCGTAAGTCTTCTTTCTTCAAATGTCTTAGTATCAAGAGTAAACACTGTTGATGCGATTGCATCGATTGCATCTGGTGTATCTTCATTGACTTGAGCTGGATCAATCCACAAGTAGTATGATTTATCAGATGTAGTATCCTTCATCTTAACATAAAACTGATCGTTGATGTATGTCTTTGGGCTTGCAGGGACTCTATATAGTCCATACATATCTTCAAACGATTTTTTCCCAACAACGATCTGATCTGATTTGAAGTTTTTTGGGAGTGTTGTCCTATAATTACCTTCACTACCAAGAATACTTGTATTTGATTGGGTCTTAATGATTGTTTGTTCATCAAGTAACTCACTATCAAGTTCCTTTATGATATTCTCTGCTTCAAAGCAACTCAACATCAATAATCTGATCTCAGCATTTTCGTTAGTAATTGCTTCAGCAACTGTGAATGGTTTCGTATCGCTGATTATTGAAGGAATAAAAACATCATCAATTATTTTTTCAAACCAATCAACAAATTTCTTAATCACTGGCGTTTTTTCTACCTGCCCCTTCAATTTTTCGAAGTTACACATTTTGTTCTTATACTCTTGTGTAAGAATATTTTGGGCAACAACACCATCCCACCCATTGAAATCACTATGATTAACAATCATGGTGTGAACATATCTTTTGCCGTTTTCATGATCTAGGTTTACGTTACCCTCTACGGTATACTTAACCTCAATCTCTTCGAATAAACTTGGTTCGAAGTTCTCTAAACTAACTACTTGTTTTTCCTGACTCATCTACTTTGTTAAATAATTTGAAAATAAAATTAAACTTTGTTTTAATGTATGTAACATATATGCTAATACTACCACCGCCCATTAAAATTAAATCGATTAAATCGATGTGCGTATGTGTGTCAGAACAAGTTCCGACTAAATGGTGAATTAATTCCATAATACTTTTTTTACTTTGGCTCCTAAAGGAACTGAACTATTTTCTATATGTACAATAACCAATACGTATTAAAATAAAAATTGTTTACTCAAACGTCATAAAAATCCAAAATAACTGCAACTCTTACTCTCTCTGGATTATAATCGAGTCCCAATTCCTCAATAAATCTTGTTACAAACCCGTCACCTAGCTGTTCTTGAACCTTTTGTATGTTAGTTGTCCCTATTTCACCAATCAAATTATTCTCATCATCTAAGAATTTAATTTTAAACCTACCGTTATCTCCTTTTACGTATGCCATTTGCTTTTCTAATTATTTCAACTATTTCTCTCGTAGTAACAACTACACATTTTTTTTTAATTTCATCTATTCTTCTTTTAGGCATATCGTAATGATCCTTATGGAACCAACATTTCTTGATGGTCAAATCAAACGCCATTTTATGTGAATTCAAAATAGAATATGGTTTACATACCAAATGTCTTTTATTATCACAATAATACGTTAGTTCAATCACTATTCCTAAAGTTTGTTGTTTTTTTATTCATTACTCAATTTTTGTTTTCTTTATAAGAAATAAAAGCACCTCAAGTATTTATAATAAATAAATATAATGTCTAAAACACATTTTAAAGAACTTAAAGGAAAAAACGCTGAATTAGAGTGGAGAGGTGAATTCTATCTATTGGATGATATTGTCGAATACAATCTTCAAATATGGAAAGTAATCGTTTCTGGGACAACTGAATCTCAATTTGTTGAAAATGAATACATTGCAATACCATCTGGAAGTACAGTAACAAATTCAGAAGTTACCCTTGGGTCTTGGGAGCCATTAACGGGTGGGAGTTCAACCATTGAAGCATTAATACCACTTGAGTTTCGTTTTGATAATGTACTCAATAAAGAAATTGTTTACCTAAGAGGGCAATTTTACCTAAATACAACAAGTAATCTATCTGATGTTACTGTGGGTATTCTACCTACTGATGCTACACCTAGTTATTTAATAAAAAAAACAACGCTATCTACGTTTAATGGACAAACATATGTACTAACAATAGACAGTGATGGTACAATTAAAATCAGTAATACTTTGGGATCAATAGTAAACAATGATATTGATAATCCAATTGAAATAGGTAACACCTTTTTCAGACCAAGAGATATTATTACACCAAACACAGAAATAACCACGACTACAACGACTACAACGACTACAACGACAACGCTTCCACCAGTAGTTAATTCAACACTAACAATTGAATTTGTTAGGGGTAGTCTTGGTTCTAGTTTTCCGATTCAGGCATTTAGAGGATCATTATCAGTACCAATAAACACAAATCTTAATATTACTGGTTTAACTGTAGATGGATTTACACAATCCAATTGTCTCACAGGTACTGCAAATGTAACTGCAACTATGAATAACGGTAGTATGGTTTGGACGGCTGGTGATAGTTCAACAAAAAACATATATAGTGATCAAAGAGTAGACAGTAATTGGTTTAATAATCAATCATACGGATTTGTATTAGGAATTACAGTAAACGGAGTAACAGAATCAATATTCCCAAACAAAGTAATACAAGTAGGGAACGATACAATAACAATAAACTATGCCACATGTATAAATATATAAATTAATGTCAACTAATAGAATTAACTATATCGGTCAGAATGCAGTGACTCCACATGTGGATGTTTCATATCCCAAAGGAAAATATGTTGAACATGGATTAATACTTTGGAAATCTAACCAAGCAACATCAAATATATTTATTGCATCAGAATGGGATAGAATTATTGGTGATTCATTAAGTGGTATTACTGGTACGACTGTTGGAATTTGGAAACCAATAGAAACAATTTCTACATCCATTTCCAATACCCAAATACCACTAGAATATAGACTCGATATCAATGATGGAAGTGAGATTGTATTCTTAAGAGGTCAATTTGGTCTTAGAAGTGATTTCTCTAATCAGACGTTGCTTGTTGGTAAATTACCCAGTAATGCTAGACCCGAAAATACTGTCAGAGTCGTTAATAAGTCCAAGTCACAATCACAACCAACAACAATAGAAATAAGAACAAATGGCGAAATACATTTAATTAATAATAGTACCCTCTTAGGTACCCCAGTTGGTCAAATAAGTAATAGACCATTTATTTTAAGTAACTTATTCTTTAAACCAACAGTTAGTAGTTCACTTGTATTAGGTGCAGAGGGTAACACACCTAATGATGCATGTAATAATAAAGATAATGAAACCAATAATATTGAAACGTTTGGTAGTATAGGTGATACTGCAACCATTAGTGTTAATGGTGCTGATGGTTGGTTCTACGTTAAAAATGCGAGTCTAAACCTAGCATTTAGAATCGGTAGTGCAGTTCAAATAAACAGCTTCAATGAGATCATTAATTATGATGCTGATCCATGTCCAACTATCACCACTACAACTACGACCACTACGACAACAACCACAACTAATGCACCAAATCCACTGATTTTTGCTGCATTAACATCTACACAATCTAATACAACTAACAGTAATCAAGTAATTCCTGATTATACAACAATTAGACTTTATTTTACTACGGACGTTGCAAATACACAAATAGGAATAGATACGAATACACAATTAAATTTTAATGAACCACTACTAATTACAATACAACCTAGTCTGGGTAGTTCAACTTCATTTAATTTTACCGATTCAGTAAACTTACTGAATACACCACCATTAAATAATACATATTACAATGAATTAATATTGAATACTGAATTTATAAGTGGTAATTCATTTGCATATATTGAATTTAATGTATTCAACTCAACTGCAACCACTGGTTTTAATGTATCAATAATAAACTCGAACAATAAATTTGGCTTACCATTTAATACTCCAGATAGTGATTATGTACTAAAGACTGATCCATCAACTCAAACAACATATGGGTATATACTAATTAATAATAATGCGATTGGAATTACACAAGCTTTAAGCACAAATTCAATACTATCATAATGGAAAAGTTAAATAGATCGAAAATTTATAAATTAAATGGAATTACCATTGTTGAATGGGATGGTACGTCATTTAAAAAGGATTATTTTGTAGAACACGAACTTCAGATTTATAAGTCACTTAGAGAAACAACTGAGAATCAATTCATTCCTTCCGAATGGGTACCAATTAACAGTGGCAATGCAGAAATAGGTACACCACTAGTTATGGGTCTTTGGAATGCATTACCAAATCAATACCCCGATCTGCTAGTACAACAATTCCTAGAATATAGATTTGATGACTCTCCCAATTCAGAAATGGTATACTTAAGAGGACAGTTCTCATTACCTAGTACGATTAGTGGTACTACCTCAGTAATTATTGGTACTCTACCTATTGGTGTTAGACCTAGTTATAGCTTAAAATCAACATCCTATACAAATACGGATAGTATTGAATTCGATCTTGAAATAAAAACAAATGGAGATATTGTAATCACAAAACCAGTTATTGGGTTTTTACCGACAACAATAGCTGGTGAGGTTAATGTGTCCCCATATAGTATTGGTGATATCTTTTTTAGACCAGAGCCAATTGTAACACCAATAAACACCGAGCTAGAAATACCTCCTATTGTTTTACCTCCACCAGTAATAACTGACTTAAATATGATTTTCATTAAAGGAACGGATAATTCTTCCTTTCCAATTCAGAGAGCAAGATTAACATTAGGTGAGCCATTAAGTGAGCGAGTAGTGATCACCAATTTAGGTATTGATGGGTTTACTTCCGTAGATTGCTTTAACTGGTCAGGTGTTGTGAGTTCAAATGTAAGTTCATCAAATTTCATATGGGAAATCGGTGAGTCAGGACAAAGAGAGAATACTATTGACGGTGGTACAACAAGTAATTGGTTTAATACATCATCCTATAGTTTCTTCGGAATACGAATCAATGGAACTGATTATGAATTGAGTCAAGATAGAATTGTTCCAGTTGGAAATGACTTTATCAAAATAAAATTCTTCGGTTGTATTCCTTTTTAAGGTTCAACATAATGAACTTCATTTGATTTAATACTGTTTTTTGCTTTTATTACAATTCCAGTCCATTTGTCATATAGACCATCGACTGGTTGTAGAAAGTCAATCCTATTGGTGTATCTTTTATTCATTACGTCATGGAGAATCCACCATCCATTTATTTGTGGATATGGAGAATCGATGAAAATTGAATCACCGAACTCAATTTTCCCATCCCAATTTCTACCCCAAATATCCCTATTGTAAATTAAATCACGACTTAATGCCACCCATCTTAGACCACCAACGTCTAATGTATCAATTAAAGAAAGGTCAGCAGTTATTAGTGGTGTTGAATCGGTTTGATCTGTAACTGCATGATAAACAGTACCTGTGATTCCATAATATAAGTTTACCATACTAGTGTCAAGAACTTTATCTTTTCCTGATACCATTTTACTACCACCAAAATTTATGAACGTGAATAGTAATCCCAAAATTAATAAATGAGGTCTTTTCATAATGTAAATTTTATGTTAATACGTGAAAATATGGAAAAAGTTTAAAACTCACCTATATCTTTGTCCTTTGGTGGTTTGGAATTGCCCTTAGATAATGCATTAGCCCCATAAGAACCCAAAGCACCACCAAAACAAGAATAAATAACCTCCGATGGGTAAGTTACATGAAATATAGTAATACTAAGTACTATAAATATACAAAGACCAGTAAAAATCATTAACTGAAGGTCTTTATTTTGTAAAACACCATCACCATTTTCAATACCACCCTTAATCCATAGTATAGTTGGCTTTAAGTATTTTAGGTTTTTCAATAAAAACCCCAATAATAAAAAATAAGCACCCCATTCAATCAAAAATGATTCGTGAGTTTCTATAAATGTAATAATGGTATTGATGATTTCCATATCTTCGTCTTTTATATAAATACTTAACGAAGATTGAATACTTACATCATCTTTAGAAAAGATGCTAATCCTATTGAATTTTTTAGTTTTTTCATTCCGTTTTCCTTAATTAAATCTTCATCATTATTATAGTAATGGGTTCTTAAATCCTTTTCAGTAAGAAGATCAGGATCGCCAATACCAAGTAAAATTGAAATTGTTTTGGGGTTGGAGTTATATTTACTACTAAAACTCCATGCATCGCCAATATCAATAAATGTTTTTTCCCAAGGTTTCGCATCTGATTGTCTAATTATTGACTCAGGGAAAAATAATGGCTCTTGTTTGGGTGTCAACATACTTGATCTATTCACTGCAAACCTCTTAAAAATAAAGGGAAGTGTGTAGGTATTTAAATTGAATCCACATAGATTAGGATATTTTTTTGCAGACCTATTAATCATATTAACAAACTCCTTTAATATACTAACCTCATCACCAACAATACTATGTGTCTTATATTCATTTTCATAATAAAAACCAAGAGTAATGCTCGCTATTTTGGATACTGTATATGAGTATGAATGTCTTCCACAATAATCATCATCACTATAGTTTGGAAACGTATCATGTAAAACGTCTCTCCAATTATCATACTTAACTGAATTATTCTCTTTAAATTCAGAAAGGCTAGAATACTCGTTTACCGTATCTATTTCAACAAACATTACCTTCTCCCGAAACTCAAAATCTTTAATCTTACCTAATGACATTATCTAAATATAAATTTTAATAATTTACCAATGAAACTTTCATTGAACTTTCTTTTCTCTTTTGTTTTTAATAACTCAGACTCACCCTCATCATAAATGAAATCAACATATAACTCTAAGTCATGTTGACCTATTCTTCCGATTTTTTCGATGTCCTTGTCAAGTTTTTTTATTGTGACATTTTGTATATCATCAATATCCTTCTTTAGGTCTTCTTCAAACTTACTATCCTTTGAGTTCATTCTCTATGTCTTCATCTATTTTAGACTCTTCCTTAGATTCTTCCTTAGATTCTTCTGGTTCTGGGGTGGTGATTTTTGTTGAAGGTTCTGTTGTTTTATTTAGACCGTTAATAAAGACAGAAAGTTTTTCCTTCCTCTTTTTCTCCATCTCCTTCTTTTCCTTTGCCAGAATGTCCTTCTGATCTTCAACTCTTTTTCTAAACTCCTTATCCTCCTTGATGATGTCCTCGTTTAATTGAATTAACGCTTTAGCATACTCAATTAAGATATCAATATCAATAGGTTCCTTTTCAGGTTTAACTACAATAATTTGAGCACCAGAAATTTCTTCTACCACTTCACAAGTAATTACCCCTTTTAATCCATCACAAACCCAGTCTTCTGGGAATGCAATTTTAATTTCATAGTAACCCTCAGATGTGTTTCTTGTGATTTCCAATAAATAACCCAATAGTCCACTTAGACTTTCTTCAACTATATTCTTTTTCAAAATTCTTTATTTAATTAAGTAAAATATAAAATAACTAATCGATACCCAAAACAGTAATAATTGATTTTTACTATCAATTATTTTTGATTTTCCACTAGTGGAGTCTTTGTAAAAACTAATAAAGTTCCATATAGTTATAGATAAATATCTTAACAAATATAATGAAAAAAATAGAAATAAAAACAAAAATAAATTATCCATCTGAATTTTCTTTAGGTGGGATGTTTATATATGATTCAACATATGCCTTTACTGCATCCAACTCGGCAAGTCCCCTAAATTTGGAGATTAACAAACCTAACTTGTCCTCATAACTCATTTCTGTATGTTCTTGGAGAACTAATTTCTTTATGTCAGTATGTAAATAACGCTTATTCGTTTCAACTGACTCTAATAAATCCGCTTTTAATTGTAATATATCCTCTTGCATTGATTAATTTTCTAAATTATATATGATCATATCTTCCTCCAAAGATAAGTTAAAAAACTTATAAATGGAAATTAAATAGTTCATATTTTTTTCTTCCTTTTCCTCGCACTTAATATTGAAAAGATTATCCCAGTGTTTAATCCAAAAACTAAGATTTTTCTTTTTCTTTTCTAAGTAAAAGGATTCAAGGAAGAATTCCAAGAAAAATTCATAAATATCATCGTTTCTATAGAAAAGAAAATCCTGTTCGAAATAGATATTACACGTTTCAATGAAGCACCACCTGTAGTGTCCTTCAATGTCATGTGGGGTTACTATATACTCCTCACCCAGATATGTGTCGTAGACAATATGAGTTAGATTTACAACGAAATCTCTAAAAAGACTACATCTTTCGTGATCAATATTTTCTCTCTTAATTCTTTTCAAAATATCTAATTCTTTAAGTATATGATCATCACCATTAGTGTGGTCATACATGTATAATAAATCACTCATTGTTTTTAGTTTATGTTAGAAAATAAAATCTGATTTCAATTGATCGGTAAATTTTTCGTAGTCGAACGCAGGTGATAAGTCCCACTTATTACCTTTTACCTTTTCGGGATAGTACTTTCTCACATTAATGTGGGTATATACTCCCTCAAATCCATCATAAATTATATCTCTCATAAACCCAAATGAGTTTGTTGTTTCTTTTTCAATAAAGAATTTTTCACATAGATAATTAGTCAACCATATTGTTGATTGAACTTGTTTTTCACTATATGGCGCAAAATAATAGTGATCTCTCCATCCATACGGGATATTCACTGGTTTATCTGCTGGTCTATTATATTTAAGTTTTTTACTGTCTAGATGCCAATAATACTGATCTCCGTCTAAGCTCATTTGACCTTCATTGACTAGTTCAATACCAATTGATTCTTGGTCTCTTTTTTTATTCGCACTACCAAGCCCTAAATGATACGCCCAAAATTCTGGATCGTAATGCTCATATATATTTCCATCGTAGTCGATGCTGTATGGTGTAGAAATTTGACCATCAGTTTGATTCCACCAATCGAAATGATTCATTGATGGTGTTCCATCTCTTTTTACTGTCCACCCGTTAGTATGGTGCAATACAATACTCTTTTTGTTGTGTTTGAATGGAAAGTACTTTTCAGTTGTGAGAACATATGATGTCTTATCAATCTTATTATGTGATTCAAGTTGGTTGATGGAATTTTTATTAAGTAATTGCCATGTGGTTTGACCCACAATACCATCTTCCGTTAAACCTAATTGTGATTGATATAATCTTACTGAATAGTCAGTAGTAGAATCGAAGATTCCGTTTACTGGTGTAAGTACTCCATTTTCAACAAGAAGTTTCTGCAATGCTTCTACACGTTTGCCTTTCTTACCTTTTTTTAGGAGTCCCATAATTATTAAATCCTTTAATAATAAATACACCAAAAAAAGAAAAGAGGGTTAAAAACCCTCTTTATGATAAATAAAATAATATTATGAATAATTACTTTATTTGTCTATTTTTCTTCGTACCCATTGCATTGTTTGGATTGTAGTTAGTAAGTTTCTTGATTTTATCAATATCAACTGATGATTGTTGTATTTCCTTACCCTCACTTAATAATCCTTGCTTTTGTTTAACAGAAACAACACTTCCAGATTGCATATAAAATTTAAATGAGTCCATAATGTTTCTCATTCCAACATCCTCATTGACTGTATGCGTATATGTATTGCCCATACCGTCTGTGTTGATCAGTACCGCACTTTCATCTACGCTCTCGACTATTTTAGTGTCAGATAACTTAAAGTTCGTTATATGCGTTCTATTTAAGCCGTCCATATATTTACCAGAAACATATGACTCATTCTTAAATTTATTGTATTGTTCTTTATCATCACCATCTTCAATAGGAGTAGTGTCTTTATTATACATAGGGGCACCTGCTCTATGTTTCATTTTTTCTTGTCTTAACTTATAGATATCCTCACCCATGTCTTGCTTCATTCTTTCTTCGAATTTTTCATCTGGTTTGTTATCATAAGTAATGTCTTCCATACCCAATCTAGTAAGATCAACATTTCCCTTTTCATCGTCAGTGTGGTTTCTTTTTGGTATTTCATCACCCTTTTCGTTGGCAGAATTACCCACATTTTCGAAGCTCTCCTTTTCTGATGCTTTTTCTAAGTCAGCACTCATTTTTTTAGGGTCTTTTATTTCTTCGTATTGGTCAACAGCCATTTCACCCGTGTCAACTAAGTCACCAAGAGCACTATTGCCCATATCTTGCTTTCTATTCTTTTCGTTTTCTTTACCAATTCTATCAACATTTACCATGCTTGAAGGTTTTCTATCTTCAAATAATAAATCTTTAAGTTTATTCATTTGGTTTTCACTCTCTTGTAGCTCGTCCATCATAATATTTTCGTTTTGTAATTCTTCTTTCTTTTTTGTTGATTTTTTGAATTGATTGTCTCTTCTTTCTTGGTCTTCTGTTTCTCTCTTCTTTCTTTGTTTTAGATTACGAT
>Ga0222676_1000079_pt1 | contig 42506 bp, 37 predicted proteins | sample AntAcemetagen870_FD_179815 | JGI IMG/M metagenome (GOLD analysis project Ga0222676, IMG submission 179815) | Saline water microbial communities from Ace Lake, Antarctica - #870 | ecosystem: Environmental > Aquatic > Non-marine Saline and Alkaline > Saline | place: Antarctica: Ace Lake...
CGAATATTTTTTATTTCTCATCAACGAATACCGCAATAGTCATTACAGACGAGCCACTAGCCATAGCCATTTCACCTATTATTCCAACTGCAATGTATGTTGCGGTGAAAACTTTTATATCCTCTTCGCAATCTATATATTCAATAAAAAAGCTCAATCTAACAACGCGTCGGTTGTTTGATGTCGTTGTATCTGGCGCATTTCTTACCAGCTTGAGCGGTCTTGTGTTTGACTCTTCTGGAAATTTGTATTCTTGTGATGTAATATCAAATAATATTTTTCGTATTGATATCACCTCGGAGAATACACTATCCAATGGTGAATTGATTGGACCAGGTACCGCAACTACCACAATTATTGCGTCTAGTTTTGCGGGAATAAATAGTCCTCGTGACATAACCATTGACAGATACAACAACTTGTATGTCTGTAATTCTGGCAACAATTCTATACTAAAAATAGATCCGAGCTATAATGTGACTATATTATCCAACGAGTCAAATATTATAAATCCGTATGGGATTTCATATAATTATTTGAATGATTTCATTTACGTAGCTAATTTTGGCGTGATTGGTGTGGATTATAATCCATCGTCCAACCCTCTTTATGTGACCCGCATTGCAAATGGCATAACCAGCAACTATTTTTTGGATGCGTATACTTCAACACAGGGGTCGTATTATTATAGTATTGCAACTGATTTGTCGGGCAACATAGTAGTAATGGCGTCACAAACCAACGAGTTGGGGAGTACCAGTGCGGAACAAGAAATTATTAGTATTTATGATACCTATACCGCTATAGGAATGCCTGGAAAATTTACAGGCGGACAATCATCAAGTTCAAGTCAAATACTTACATACTATATCACCCCAATAACATCTGTTGCACTTGATGCGGCGGAAACATTTTTATATGCAGCAGAATACAGATCCCCGTTTCCCAGTGAATATCCGTTTGACCTAAGTTATAACTCATATCCATATGGTATAATATGGAAAATAAGTACAGCTACTCCTACAAACGCGCCTACTATTTTCTATCCCACGTTTTCAGGGGGTACAACTAGCGACATTTCTCTGAACAATCCAACGTCTATTGCCTTTGACAATGCCGGTAATCTATATGTTTCTAATTCTATTGATAATAAACTTATTATCATAAATAATGTGAGTGTGGGAACGCAAGTAATCATTACTGGAAAACAACTAGATGGACCGACGGGGATTTCTTTTGATAGCACAGGCAACATGTATTTGGTAAATTATAACGACAATACACTATGTAAATTGGTTTTTGCGACCACTACAACCGCAACATCTACACAGATATCTATTACAGAAGTACAACTTAATAGACCATGTGGTACTGCGTTCAACAATGACTACACAACATTGTTCATTCTCAATCAGGGGGGTAACAATGTGGTTGCGTTAGATATTGCAACGTCTACTGCTGAAATATACACCAATCTAGACACATTTACTGATTTGGCATCTCCCTCTGGTATTGTATATGATAACAACACAGGGATTTTGTATATCTCCAACACAGGAACAAATCAATTATGCGCCATCACGAATAACGGGAATATCAATACCATATCTATTACTTACGGAAATTCGGTAAATCACCCATACTCAACTTTAACAATGAATAGTCCACAAGGGCTGGTGGTGGATAGTAATAGTAATCTATATATAGCGAATTATGGAAATACCATAGATGCTATACTTAAAGTTACATACGACCCTAGTAACAACACCCTATTTGATTCAACAATAAACGGGATAAATAGTTCAAGATTGTTGGCGTTTGACAACCAATCAGGACGAATGTATATATTGACTAGTGTGGACGATTATTTGCCCGTAGTTACGAATGATAATACCATTATTAGATATGGTCAGGATAACCTTTCTAATGGTCAATTTGGTTTTGTACGTGCATTTGGGTTAAGAACACAAACATATAGTGGTTATGAACCTTACGGGCCATTCATAGCGTTATATGTTCAGGGAACTGACTTCAACCCATCAGTGTCAACTTCCAATATATGGAGCATCATTCCTGACCAATCTGATCCTAATGATACATCGGTATGGACCTTGAGACCTGTCACGATTACGGGTTACACTATTCCGACACCAAGTGGACTTGACGATTATCTTCCATATCTTAAGTTTGGTACGGGGTATCCAGAATATTCAACTCCATTATATTATTTAACTCTTCCAAATACAGGCAAGGTTCTATCACTGGAATTCACTGACAATATAACAGCTACCGCCCGAGAACTTCCTATCAGCGGATTTATACCAAATTTTGCACCAGAAGTACCTTTATTCCACAATACCGAATCAATCATGTATTTGGTAGGGAAAACTTCAAGAAATGGTAATACATATTATATATACCGGATACCCAATTACAATGCTAGCCCTTCCCCCTCTGATTTGCCAGCAGTATTGTTAACTACCATCACTACAAGCGTGGTGGGTTCACCAGGTCACTCTGTACTAGATAATTTAAATTTTATTTATCTAAATAACAACCTGATATGGTATCGTATTACTGATAATAATGGCACCGCAACAACAGAAGAGTTAAGCTATCTTGGCTATACTGAATATACTGATATTAGGGATGCAGTATATAATTCAATTGACAATTCTATTGTCGTTATAGCAAGACTTGGTGGAGTGCTTCAAAAAATACCATTGAGTTTTAATTTTATAACGAGTAACTATGGACTACAGCCATTTGAAAACAATCTAGTTGTGAAAGAAACATCCTCGCTGGTTGTGAACACATTTGTGTTTTCATTTGACATATATTCAACTTTCATTGCAGTTAATCCGTCCAATCCAGTTCCGAACGTGTTGACCAAAAACGCATTTTATTTTGTAACGACTCCAAGTGTTGATTCTACTGACCAATCAACCCCAGTGTATCCCGCCCCATGCGACAGCTATTATTTACAATGTAATGGAATAAATATCAGTAACATATTCTGCAACAACTGCACCTTCAACAATAGCAAATTTTTGGCGGGAACCTATCCAACTGCTATTGTGATTAGCCCATATTCTTATTATACGTATGTGGGACTACAGAACAATACTATTTCACGAATCAATCCAGAGGGGGTTGTAGAGAACAACTACATTGGAACAACATATGGACTTCAAGACATCATATCTCTCGCATTAGACGCCAGTTTTAATATGTATGTGTTGAATAAAAATTCTAAAAATACCAACAGCCTTGGCGGGTATATTACCAAAATCACCCTTGAAAATGAGGTTATTAGCGCAGTTAATATTGTCACTGGTATTGCCTCTCCCATAGATATGATATTTGACACAACGACTAACCTGTATTTGTACGTGTTGAGCGGTGATACCCCAGATGTACGAATTGTTCGCTACACATTATCTAGTCCACAAAGTTCCGCGTTAACCTTGCCTATTCCGTTTGGATTCATATACGACCCACAAGGCATCTGTATAACTGAAAACGTGCCCGGCGAAACGATCATGTATATTACCAATACAACGCAAACTAATGTTTATCAGGTGGCACAATTGTATCTTACAACTTATCGTAACATTCCCCAGTATACTTTTAATAATATAGCAACGCTTGCCTATAAAGGGTATAGAATTGTCACAAAAAACGATGGAAAGTTATACATAAGCAACAAGAGCAACAATAGCATTATGGTGATATATATACCCGATGTGGTCTACCCGCCTGTGGTAGAATACGCTGTTCCATGGGCAAACATAAATATTGACGCTCCCATAGACATGGACTTTGACCCCTCTGGAAACCTATACGTAGCCAATTCTGGAACGAGTCCGCGTAATAGCAGAATTTCCAAAATATACTTGGACTACTTCTACTTTACTAATGTGAATCTCACTACAAGTCAATGCGTCAACACAAGCATATATAACAAGACGACTAATAGCAATGTCATTATTAATTATCCGAATTCTAGCACTAATTATAATTTTGAATGGCCGCTGCCGGACCCCCCGCCACATACATTCACCGACCCTCCATGAGGACCTATTGGCAGACGCGAATGAATATAGGGTATAGGGTATTGGCAAAATAATCACATAAAATAGAATTATAATATTTACATGCAAATGTAGTAGAATCTTATGGTTACAATATAGTATGTTTTCATACACTCAACATTCTGCGAATGCAGACGTCGGGTTTTGTCCAAATGCAAATTATATAACCATCCCATTCGGACATCGGTGCACCAGCGCAATTGCCTGCAAAATGGCAGGACTGCGCAATTTTTCTCTGCCATTTGACTGGATAAATAGTGGGTATCCTGCCAAACTACACCATGCAATTACACCCTTGAAGATTTAAAACGCCGTTTTTTTCAATATATTTATTTTACAATAAGCGGAACAAACTGAATCAAGTAGGTATATTAAAACCAATCGGTTTTCTATTCATTATCATAACCATATGTGATTATGATAATGGATTTTGTGATAAATAATACTAACGAACTTTAGTTAACCAATGATTGTTCCAGAAACCAATCCACTTTATACAAGTTTTGTTCCAATATATGAATCGCATTTGGATTAGAAGACAAATTCTCCCAATTCACTTTATCCAAGTTTTGTTCCAATATATGAATCGCATTTGGACTTTTATTTCTAGACAAGCAATCCCAATCAACTTTATCCAAGTTTTTTTCCAGAATAGGAATCGCATTTGGATTCAAAGACAATTCCTTCCAATGAACTTTATCCAAACGTCGTTCTAAAATAGGAATAGCATTTGGATTCAAAGACAACCAATCCCAATGAACTTTATCCAAGTTTTTTTCTAAAATAGGAATAGCATTTGGAGTGGAAGACAACCAATCCCATTTCACTTTATCCAGATTTTTTTCCAAAATAGGAATCGCATTTGGATTGGAAGACAACCTTGTCCAATTCACCTTATCCAGATTATTCTCCAGAATAGGAATAGCATTTGGATTGGAAGACAACATATTCCAATCCACTTTATCCATATTTTTCTCCAAAATAGGAATCGCGTTTGGATTCAAAGACAACCGATACCAATCTATTTTATCCAAGTTTTTTTCCAAAATAGGAATCGCATTTGGATTTCTACACAATTGAGTCCAATCAACTTTATCCAAGTTTTGTTCCAAGATAGGAATTGCGGTTGGACTTTTATTCCCAGACAACCAAGCCCAATCTATTTTATCCAAGTTTTTTTCCAAAAGAGGAATCGCATTTTCATTTCCAGACAAAATGTCCCATTTCACTTTATCCAGATTTTTTTCCAAAAGATGAATCGCATTTGGATTCGAAGACAAGGTTTTCCAATCCACTTTATCATTCAAATCAACAACTTGCGGTGTGGGTTCGCAGAGAGCATTATAACATTCAATCATAGAACACATTATATTATGATATGATTTCTCTATATACCTTTTTACACCTTTGAAGATTTAAAATGGCACCCCCCAAATTATTTTCTATATTTTATAAATTAAAAATATTCCAAAATGATTTCTGGGTTTTAGTTTTTATTTTTTTTTTTATTATTTTTTTTGTTTTATTTACTTTAGGTTTCCACGATTTTGCTAAATACTTTTTATAACTCATTTCTGTTTTTGGGTTCCATTGTATTATATAATATCCTTTTTTTTCTTTATAGATATCACTTCCATCTTTCCACGAACCATAAACTATTTTATCATTAGATTTAACTACCATATACTAATATGATATAATATTTAATTATAAATGTGCGGTTTTAAATTTATAATAAAGTAAGATAATGATCGTAATATGATTTCCAATCATCAAATGATAAATGCGTGCCGTTATCATGTATATATGTATATTTTTCAAATCTATTCATTATTTCTTTAATATGTAATCGGTTAGTAATACCATTTGGTTCGGCGGGTCCGCCTTCATCTTCATTATGATATACATTACCTTCAAAACCTATAAAATGTATTTTGTTTCTCGTAGCATCTAAAAATAGAATGTCGGGGTCATGTCCAGCAATAATTAAAGTATCAAAATTTCGTATTGTATTTTTTATTTTTTCATAATGTTCAGGTATGGCGGTATTCGTATAATAATGAACGGTTTGGTCTCCGTCTGAATATATTCTAAGATTATCAATTGTATTTATTAATTCCATATTAATACTGGTCATATTTTTATCTAATTCTGGTATAAATTTTGGTCTTGAACAACCATCCGTAAATTTTCCGGTCCACACTCCATCTTCCCATTCTTGAGCCTGCATTGTTCCAAATTCACTGAAAGGTTGACCATCAATATAATAAAAATTTTTTATGTATTTTAAAAATTGAATAGGGCGAATATCAACTCCTGCACCTATGTAAATTGCCGTCATTATGTTTATGTATGTCATTATGTTTATGTTGTATTAAAAAACAATATATGTACTTGTTTTTTACGGACATTTTGTTCCGTTTTAAATCTTCACGGGTGTAATCTATTATTCTCATGTATAATCTCATCAATATTATTATCCATTTACTAAATACATACATCTAATTTTTAAATATTTTTATGTATATTTATTGTAATTTATTTAACCGTGCCATTTTAAATCTTCAAAGGTGTATATATTCTTAGATTTCTTCAACGTTCTCCTATGGGTTGAATGTTTTGATGGTAGTTTGAATTGTTCCTTATCATAAGCATAGTTGAAATAGTTCTTATAGTTTTCAGGTTTTACTTTTGCGATTGCGTTCTCTACTGATTTATTCAATTCATTGTATCGTAATACACTCGTATTCTGTTTGAGATAATGTTTTACTTGGTTAAAAAACGCTTCTATGGGATTTGTTATTGGGGTATATGGAACAGAATGTAAATATTGATTACCACTTTCATTTATAGCGTTCCATACATAATTGTTTCTATGTCCCCCAGCATTATCCATAACGATTAGATGGTCTTTGTATTTTTGAAAAATACTACAAATCTACGTACGGCTCCAACTTTAATATTTTATGGTTTGATTTCGTGAAGCATGATATTCCAGAAGATTCCAATATTATATTATACGTAATAACCCCAGACCAGTTATACGACGATTTTGACGGCTCTTCTTATGGCGCGTTTCGCGAAGTTTGTGGGTTGACATTGCATAAAATTTTCAATACGACATTTTCGGCATACTTGGACGAAACGATGTTTACGGACTAACACCCTAAACACGAATTAAGTTATTCAAATACATTGTGTGGTATTTGAATAAAAAATGAAACTAATTGGCGATAACTTTCTATTACAACATACACACCATACACCATGGAAAGATACCAATCATCGCCAACCGCATATTACATCAAAGAGGATGTGGATGAACGGGAATATTTCATCCACAAATATGTATACAATCTAAAAATACGCGGATTGAACGTTCCCAAGCCGGTTCACTACAATAAAAAAACAAAACAAATGGTTATGGCAAACATCCACGGAATGAACATAAGCGACATGTATGGAGATGACGTCGCCGATGTTCCAGACAAGGTGTTTCGAAAATTGCGCCAAATCATGAAACACCTGAAAGACCACGAAATCCTATACCCCGACTTCACAGGATACAATTTCATTCTTGACACCAATCAGGAGAGAATATGGGTGATTGATTTTGGCGATGCATCATTCTGCACTGAAATTGACGACCCGTTTGTGTTATCTATTTGCGAAGGGGAGAAACAATGGAATTCTGAATTCAAGTAGGATTTCCTCAATGCTCCTCCCTCCCTCACCTCGTTCGTTTTGCGCCGCGATGTTTTCGCCTATTATGTGTATGCTGTTTCTTGTGTGTTTTTCTCTTATGGATTCTATGTTTTTTCTGTGTGCGCCGTAGTCCTCTTTTCTTGTTCATGCGTCTGTGTCGCATTCCCGCGCCATACATAATATCCTGACCTTCTATATATTCGTCTATAGCTTTCTGCGAAATGCCCGCTGCCTGCCCACCTGTTTGTACGTCATCAATGTCCGCGACTTGCGAAACGCTCACCGGCGATGGAGTTCTATTACACGATATTACGTTAGCATCACGCGCGCCCTGTTTCTTAAACACGTACCCAATTCTAATTCTAGAGATGACTTGGTAGTTGCCATAATTCAAGCTGTGTGAAAATTCATCCAGTGAAGCGTACATGGCGAGCGCCTTGTCCAATAATCCCAGCTCCGATGTGTTATGGAAATACACCGGCTGGGACAAATCAATCAGCGGTTTTAAGATATGCGCCATTTCTTGCAACTTCGGAATAAATACAAGCTCTAAATCATGTCGTTTGCTATTCACCAAATTGAAGTAGCAATCACTTGTGCATTTAGATGGCAGATAAATGACGCTGTATTTTCTCTTCATTAATGCAATGATCATGGGAATGGTATATTCGTCTCCTGGAACAAGAGCCTCGCACAACACTATGGTTTTGTCGTCATTGGTTTTGTTTTGTATAATCATTTGACCAGTGCCTTGCGACCAATAGGTATCGTTAAGTTCATCTCGCACAATCGTCATGTTTGCATCCACTATTTTCTGTTTGGGTCCATATCCCTTGTTGAAGGGTGTAATGTACATGGGGTACTCGTTATTTTCAGGATTTTCTGGATCCACCAATTTGCGCTCATATAAAATCGGGTCACCATCGTCAAGATAAGGTGAATTGCTCATATAATTGTGATACGCCTTGAACTGGTCTGCCATAGTTTGCGTGGGGAACATGAAAGCTTCATATAACTCCTCAGATACAGGTATGTCTTCGTTGTCTACGTCCAAGAACATGTGAAGTTTGGGGGTGCGGTCGCTTGACGCGCCTGCCCCCTCGGCAGTTTCTTCGCTGGTAAGACATTCTGGGTGGTCAATATATATGGTGGAATCCATGAGCGTCTTGTTATAGTCGTATACATATTCCATCATGCGGTCATCATAATCTAACGTGAGCCACAAGTACTCCACAGGCAACTGAATGATGGTCATATTGAGAAGGAATTTCTTCGCGTTGAAAATCATAGAGAGAATGCGGTCGTCGGCCTTGCCACTATTATATGGTTTGGCCGTCTCAGTTATCCAATAGTCCATCAATTGGTGTGCTTCTCTGCTGTGGGAGAAATACATGATACCGCCAGATGTCTCAAACTTATAAGGGTTGTACCTTATGCTTGTATCAATAACATGACTTGCACGAGGGTCTACATTCCAACCACGTGACATAAAATCAACATTTGGCATATCAAAAATGGCGGGATATTTACGGATAAACATGTCGCCATCAATATACACCACCGCTCGGTCGCCACATAATTTGAGCGCATGCTTGATGAAGAGCGGCTTGGCGTTAATGGCCATCTGATATTGCCGTGTCTTGGAGAAATAGTCGTATTCCACTGCCATATAATTACAATTGGCGCTAGCGCACGCAATATCCCATCGCTTAATCATGTCTTCAAACTTCATTGCTGATCTAAAACGCAATAATATATTCAGTATGTCTAATAGGTTGCTATTCTCGTATCTAGTACCAAGAACATCCATGTTCATTTTCTCGCGTATGCGCTGTTTAATTTGATCCATAAGTAGTTTTTTCTTGCTTGCCATTAACAACGCGATAGATGCAATTATATCCTTTTCCATTTCCTTAGATGTATCATTTTTTTTATCCAACACCTGCGTATATTTTTCTTTCATGGAACCTAGTGTTTTCTTTGCATACACAAGGTCCATAATGATTGAAGAATTCAGCTCCAGAATTTTTGTGCAGAATGCATGTATAATATCCTTGGCGCGGGTTAGAAATTCGGCGGGGTCAGCGCTTTCAGTCATAAGCATATAGTCGGTGGGACTGGTGCCTTCTATACTCATTTTGGCAATGGCGCGCTTTGCTTGCTCAAATCGCGAAGGACTCTTATTATTAAGTAAATTCAAGTCATCATAAACTTGATTCACATAGTCATTTGCATAATGGGTTGTCATTCTGTGAAAAGCGGGTAGAGTAGATATGTGGGACGCAAACAATTTTTCCACGCTACGCCGGTCACTCATATTCACAACCTTCTGCGTTTTGTTTGAATACATAATTAGTAGGTATTTGAGTGCAAAAGTTATGGTTTTGGACACCATTTTTTCATAGAAATACACACAAGGTCTGGCTATGTTTTGATTCAGATTGCCTCGTCCCCACCAATATGTAACAACAACAAATTTGCTTTGTTGATTCACTATAGTAGGTGCATCTGTTGAGCTAAATACTATGTCTTCTAATGCGAGCGGAGTTGTCATTAATATATACAACGACTAAAAATATAATTATTATTTTATTTGTTTATTATATAGATGAGTACTGAAGGCGACAAAAGAAAAAAACTATGCGTTGTATTTGATATTGATGAAACCCTTATACAATTCCTTAACAAAACACAGATAAACAATACTAATTGGAACGCAATGTCTATAGAAGATAAAAGTAGTTTTGACTATGTAGATAATGATGGACACGTAATTTTTTTACGCCCGTACTTGAAAGAACTATTTAGAATGTTTAGTGCAAATAAAGACCGATTTTCTGTTGCACTATGGACTTATTCAGAGCAAGAATACTCCGAAGGCATTGCCAAGATACTCAGACGCGAATGTGGGTTAGATGACGATTTCTTTCTTTTTACATGGGGCGCCGAACAGATTACGGACGACGGATATTGTGGAGACGAATGCCCAAAAAACTTAAATGTTGTGTGGGACAATTTCCCACAATTTAATACGTTCAACACAATTATAGTGGACGATTTGTATGGTAATATCACGCACGAATACAATATTAAGAATTGTGTGCTTATTCAGCCATATGCGCCATTTGGGAGAGACAAAACTCGTGTCCCTATGTCAAACGAATTAAAAGACCGCGCGTTAAATGATGACATGCTGCTTCAGCTTCAGGATGTATGTGAAAAAGTCAGCAAAGACATCCAAAATTGTGATGAAGAAGACATAGATGCAGCATTTAAAAAAGAAGCCGTGTTTTCAGAAAAAAGAATTATCCGAATGGGTCTAACAAAGCTGTTAAAAAAGTATGCCAGAAAGTTTATCATGGTTCCTACTATTGGAAATGGCTATCAGACTAATAATTTTATTGATGTCACCGAACAATCAAATGTATATGGTGCTCGAAAAGCAGGCGGTAAACGAAAAAGGCGCATCACTCATAGACATCGCAAATCGGGTCGTAAAACCAAGTACCTCCGTAAGAAAGGAGGAAAATGGAGCGCCAAATACAAACGAAGTATCAATTGTAAACGTCCGAGAGGGTTCTCACAACGACAACACTGCAAATATGGGCACAATAAAACCAAAAAGCGCTGATAGCATGGTATATCATGTACATACATAGTTCAATGTAGATGATAGGCAGTTATATGTATTTTCTATTCAAAAGATATTATTATATTATATTATATTATTGAATTTTGGGTTTTAAGAGTTTGCAAAAAAAAACGTCCAAAAGTTTTTTGGGGAATTGAAAAATGGACATTTTTATGTCCCAAGAAATGTCCAATTCTGGAATCCTGAGAAACTTTTTGAAAAAAAAAAATTGTGACTGAAGTGAATTTTTATCGTCTCAGGGCGTTTGCCAAAACGAACAATTTGTGACGATAACTTTTTCGACCAAAAATGCGGATTATTTAGGCGAGTTTTTTTGTAACATATAATAAGGAGAAATGTTACAAAAAACTCGCCAAAACTCGCCAAAAACTTTTTATTGTGAAAAATGTCACTATACATGCATTAAACAAAGCGATTATAATAAGCATTTACTGACACGCAAACATGTAAATGTTACAAAATGTTACAAAAAACCCGCCGAACTTTTTGTATGCGATACATGTAACAAAACATACAAATCTAGAATGGGTTTATGGCACCATAAACAAAAATGCGAACAAATACAAAACCAACCCCCCAAATTGAATTCACCCTCTATTGAAACATCTCCTGAATTAGTCACGATGCTAATGAAACAACTTCAAGAATGTCATACACAAATAATAGATTTGTCCAAGAATGGATGTACAAACATTACTAATAATAATAATAATAACAACAATACAACTCATACAAACTCCCATAACAAGACCTTTAATTTAAATTTTTTCTTGAATGAGACATGTAAAGATGCAATGAACATTACTGATTTTGTTAATTCTCTCAAGTTAACATTACAAGATTTAGAACAGGTTGGTGAACTTGGATACGCAGAAGGGATATCTCGTATGTTTGTCAAGGGATTGAATGACTTGGAAGTAACCAAGCGCCCTATTCATTGTAGTGATTTGAAGAGAGAAGTATTGCATATTAAGGATAAAGATGCGTGGGAAAAAGATGAAAACAATGATAAGTTAAAGAAAGCTATCAAAGATTTGTCAAACAAGAATTTTATGCTTATGGATAACTGGCAAAAAGAGAACCCATGTTGTAAGGAATACAATAACCAAAAGAACGATATTTACTTGAAGATGATGGTGGAGTCGCTGGGGCCTGCCGATGCATCCACAGAAAAGAGAGATTTTGGAAAAATCATACGCACAATTGCAAAGAATACAATTATTGATAGAGAAAATATATAGTTTCTTTACACCCTTGAAGATTTAAAACGGGACAAACACAGAAAGTGTTTGCCTTCTTATATGAAGGTGCTGTGTATTTTTTAAGATGTTCTTTGGTTGCTTGTAATTCCTCTTCTAATTTAGCATTTTTTTCTTCTAGTGCCTTTATTTTTTCTTCATTATCCATTACGATACTATACTATACATAATAAAAAATATTTATATCTTTTTATTATATTTTCAAATTAGTTTGTCCCATTTTAAATCTTCAAAGGTATAAAATACGAAGATGACGAAGATTTCTCGCCAAAACTCGCCAATAAAAAGTACTAAAGATTATTATTGTAGTCATTGTGACTACAAATGCTGTAAACAGAGCGATTTTGACAAACATGAAACAACACGGAAACATCAAAAACTGGCGAATACGAACTTCGTCGGCGAGATACGAAGTAAAAACTGGGCGCGAACTTGTATATGTGTCAGAGAAATACTTTCGTCCTGCTGAAGTGGAAGAGTTGTTGGGAGATAGTACCAAGGCGCGTAGACATTTAGGCTGATCGCCCGAATATACTTTTGATACACTTGTTCAAGTAATGGTTGATTGTGATTGCAAGTAGTTGGTTTATTATATTTTATTTTAAGAAGTAATATGTAATAAGATTATATGAGTAATACCATTCTGTCTTTAATAGTTACCCATCAAGCGCGTATAAGATGTCTGTTGCACGATATTTACTTTGGAGTAGGTAGCATGGATTTGAAAACATTTGTTGGATATGATGCTGACGATGAAATGGAAACAAACAGAGAATCTGTTTTTAATCAAAATAATACTCCCATACGAGAGAAACTATCAAGTGATGATGAGGTTGACTATACTTATGAATCTAATGATAATGAAGATGATACGTTAGAAATGACTGGCGGAGCATTGTGTTTTGGTAATAGCTGTAAAACAGATAATAAACCCAAAGCATCTAAACTGGATAGATTTAAAAATGGATGTATTCTAGAATTTAAAGTAAATAAAGATACGATTCAAGTAAACTTGGTATATGATGGAGAAGTCGACGAAGAAAAATCCGATTACGTTTATTATGTCAGCAATGACTCTATACCCGACCCTAAAGTTGCTGATGGAAAATACAAAACGACATTATTTAAACCAATAAACATTCCAAATGTCATATACCGAGATGTTTCTCCAGGGGTCAATTATATATTTTATCTTATACGACATGGCCAAGCCGCACATAATTTATTAAAGGGAATTAAGAATAAATTAATGACACAGGGATTTGGGAGTAGTTATAAGGATACATCTTTAACACCAGCTGGTGTGGACCAAGCCATAGAAATAGGTAAAAAAATGAAAGCTATATTGGGTTCAAATAAAATAGATTATTTGTTCGCGTCTGACTTGAAAAGAACAAGACAAACGCTTTATAATATATTAAAAGAATTTGGAGATGATTCATTGTTGCAGCGTAAACAAATTATTATCCTTCCGTGTTCGCATGAAGTAAGTTATACTGCTAACAAGAATTGTGATGCAAATCAAGGATACATGACACCAAATGAAAACATTTCGTTGTGCGACCCATTTAAAAATGATCAACTTTGTCAAAATGAGGAAGGCAATACTGCGTCTTGGAACTATTATACTCGTTTCTATGGTACAGGAACTAGAAAAAACCCAGGCAAATACAAACCACAACAATGTATCAATACTGATATGATAAAACAAGCAATTATATATATACAAGGTATTGGGAGAGATGATATTATAAAAGACGATGCTGCGCTGAAGGAATTTAATAACCCGACACAACCCTATTATGTAGATGAAGAGCCAGTCTCATCTGCACCTGACCCAAAATGTAGTGGGTGGTTTTATAGAGTGTGGAATAGAACAAAGTGCAAGGGTTATAACAAGGTTGCTGCGGCATCGGGTGGAACAAAACGCAGACGTGGCAAAATGACTCGGCGACGTAGGCGTGGACGCCGTCCTCGGACCTACAAACGAAAACACGTACGACGAACAACGCGTATCAAACGATAACTCGACGTGTTCTTGACTGGCAGAAGGAGAACCCAGGGTGTAAGGACTATGATAACCGCAAGAATGACATATACCTCAAGATGATGGTGGAGTCGTTGGGTCCGCCGGACGCAGTAACAGAAAAGAAGGATTTTGGCAAAATTATTCGCACGATTGCCAAAAATACTATTATTCAGAAAAACATGGACGAATGTCACCAATCACAAACATTACATGTGTAAACAAGTTAAATGTAATCTATCAAGTGTAAAATATAATGGCAACCATATCTGAATTGTTACAGCATTTTAAAACATTTTGGGTCCTCCTTACGTTTTTAACTACTGGATATCATATACCAGTATTTTTTCCAAATATAGACACCACGAGCGAATCAGATATGGAATCAGAACAGGACAGAATGATGAGAATTTGGAAAAAAGTTGAAAAGAGCTGGAAAACCCGCAATGCAGTGAGACGACACAGAACAAATTTTTCTCAATCATTTTTTTGTAGGCGACGCAACATCTGTAAAAAAATAGTGTATAAACAAGTACGTTATCGGTTGCGAACCAGACTTGTTTATCGTAATGACAATGGCAACAAAAACTAATCGTGTACATTGTCAAGATTTTACCCGAGTTCACATAGCGTCATGCGCATGGTGTTTAGTAAAAAGAGAAGTTTAGATTTTTCTTTTTGCGTTCTAGGGCGTGACTGAACGAGCTGTCCAATAAAATTTTCAGTGCATTTTACCATACTCAGGATATTTTTGGACTTGTAGTGATTTTTGATAAACGCGCAAAACGCCTTCTGATTTTTAGCCGTCTTGTTGAACTGCATTAATGCAGTATTGTGTGTATGACACCATTCTAGAAATGTGTCAGCATTTGTCATGAGTATGGTTTTGATAATGTAATAGGCTAAAATATTTGTTTCCTCACGATAGAGTGTTTTGCGCAAAGTTTCACTTTTGTTGTTGGTAGAATACATGGTATTGTAATCTATGCCCATATACCCGAGAGCTTTTACCATCTGAAACACGCTGTACGTTTTCTCTAGTTCAATCATCTCCTTGCAATTACTTAGGTAGTCGCTAACATGGGTCTTGTTTTTGAGCGATAAGTAGGAGCATAAGCAAATATTCATGATTTCCGCCCAGAATTCGGTGTATGATTCAAAAAGGTTAATCTTGGAATCGACGTGAAACAGCTTCTTTATCTTATGGTGACAATCGGCATTGTCCATGTCTGAAAAATCCAATGCAAAATTATGAAATGTTTCGTGTATAAACGACTTGAACCATTCCTCTTTACGGAATATGACAATTTCCGAATTTACTGGACATGTTGTTGTAAACGCCGTATTTACATGGGACTCGCCTAGCACCACCATGTTGCTTTGGGGGATATTTTTGGTGAGGCTAGTCATGTATATGTATACGCAAAGTTTGCGCGCACAGCTGGATTTGGCATATTGATTGACAACGTGCAGCCATGCAATCATATTTCTGGCGTAATCAATGTATTTGTGTATATTGATATGTGTTGCGCTTTCCAAGACAAAGTATATGGTTATTTCGCGCCCCATTAATTGAGTCGTGTACTCAATGCTTTGTTGGGCAGTGATATTGATATGGTTGCGTACATCCGGCGGAAAACTATGCGCAGGAAACATGCTAGGATATGGGATTTGAGACGCGGTTTCTATATCTTTCAGCGAAATACGCGGTTCTGCTTGATTTTGGCCGATGTATCTATATGCATCAACGATATCGTTGTATAGCATGGTAAGAATAGTATCTAGTTGCGGGGTATTTTTAGAGACTGGTTGTATGCATGGACTTTCCGCAAAAAAATCCAGCATTGCGGTAGATTGTTTGGTCGTCTTCATTGATGTATATACTAGGCCGGCATTTTTTTATATTTATTCTGCCTAGTATATACTATACGCATGTACAATCTGTCGGTGGTATCTATTATACAAAATAACGAGCCCGTCTTGAAAGAGTGGATTGAGCACTACCTTGCTGAAGGAGTGAACCACATATATTTGGTTGACGACAACACACCCGACAATACATACGACTTAGCCAGCAACTACAAGGAGTATGTGACGATTATTAAGAAGGAGCATTCCAAAAAGCCTAACACGGAAGGCCACTTGATAAACAATATTTATCTTAATGTCTTGAAAGCAGAGAGCAAATGGGTGATTTTTGCGGGAATAAACGAGTATATGTTTTCAAGAAATAGACGATACTGGCAGTTATATGACATATTGAAACATTTGGACGACAATGTGGAAAAAATATGGATTCCGTGCGTGCATTTTGGCTCCAATAACTATCTTGCTCAGCCGTCAGAAATAACAAAATCATTCACAATGCGCGAGCAGCTTGGAGGATTCATGCTCAATATTGGTGAGAATGGGCGAGTGGTATGCCGAACAGAACATTTGGTGAAAATAATGCGCGAGGGCGCAGATGTAGATTTGTCTAAGAATAACATATATTATTTGTGCAACGGGCAACAAGCCGGCAGGTTTCAGTTTACTGAAAAGGCCTTTTCGCGATTGGAAATTCACATGAATTGTTATCTCATGTCAAAAGAGTATTATGAAAAACATGCGGCGGATAAACATGGCGTAGGAACGCCAATGTATATAGATGCAATAGACGCGTTTCCTCTTCTAGATGATGAATATAATAAAGTAGAAGACAAGGAACTCGGAAGCAAGTTGTATACATACAACCCAGAGAGATACACGTAGACATGCTACTATTCAGGATATCATCCAACCTATATATCGAGGTTGTTTAAATTGATAGAGTAGCATTGCACGTTACTTCTATCGTGGTATCGTTGGAGAAGATGTGAAAATGTAGACCCTCCGCTGCTAATAAAAACGTTGTTGCACATTTTTCCGGTTACCATATCTACAATAGCGTTGTATTCCCTAAAAGGATGGTATTTGGGCAACATAAAATTCTTGTATTCATTTTTTTGAAGATACTGGGTCACTGCGTTATGTGGATTGCTGCACAACACAAAGGTATTGTCGTCTTTTCCTATGTGTTTTTTAACAAGGTTTATATATTTCTCAGCGAGTATGTCATGAAACTTTTGTGGAGGAATTCTGTTTACATTGCCCCAATGCGCAAGTGCGTCATTCTCAAGACGAACATGTATGATGTTATTGCGCGGTGGGGTGGCTGCTACCGACGACGTTGCCATAATTGTTTGAATTGTTTGTATGCGTTTTGTAGTCAACATTGGATTGAAATAAAGATGTTTATATATGTCGCGCCCTAATTCGGAATTCACTGCGGGGTCTGAAGTGGGTATGTTTGCGTCAATCGATACAACCAAACGTACCATCTGCGCGTTATCGGTTGCATCTAATATTGTCAGGTTGTATCTACCGGAGAGGTAATTGTTTATTTCCGTCAAAAAAAAGATATTTTTAATGGGCTCGCGTCTAGGCGGGGCTATGGTGGCGTCCGTTAAAAATCTACCCACCAACAAATAGTTCCTCTTCTCGCGAATGCATCTGCAGATGGCATAAATGAGAAGATACAGCTGATTAGATAGCCCCATGTCGTTCAACTTGGATATGTTAACGTAATATGTATTTTTTGGCACAATCTTCATGTTATACTCCTATAATATATATTACTCTTCGTTTTTCTTTATTTTTTCACGAATAATCATTAATGAATCGTACACTTCAGAGTCTCTCCCGCGTTTATGCTCCACAATTTTCGCGTTGTCTGTCAATATAAGAATATTTTTCAAATCTGCGTTCTGCACAAACTTTGCTTCTTGTGCGTCGCGCATCTCACGTTTGGCGCGTTCGCCAAAAAAGTCTGGGTCCACCTGAACCTGTTTTGGGCGAATCAGCTCGCCTCGGTATTTGCCAGATTTCTTGCCCGCTGCAATGGCCATGTCAAGGTCCTTGGACAATTCGGTGCCCGAATCTAAGCTAAAGCTCAAGTAAAATTCGGGGTGGTCTTTCTTGAACTTGGCGGCTTGATAATAGTGTTCTACGCTATTCCATTTGTGGTTGTCTAGTACAAACGGCTGTTCCCACGTATTGGCCAATTTTCTTCTCCAATCTGGTATAATTGCCAGCTTCACAAAGTGTTTGGCGTCATAATTGTTGGGTATTTTTTCACCGCTCCCCTTTCCAGGCTTGGGTTTGGTGGCGGATTTTGCGTAGACGGAAAACACAATGTCGTCATTATACAGCCCTTGTAGTTTTGAATCGGACAATTCGTCCACGTCAAACGCAAGGTCTCCGTTGTCGTCCTTTGATGAGGCAGGGGATGCCGATTTCACCTTTCGTTTAAGGTCAGTGAACTCCTTGATAAGCACAAATGGCCCCGCATTACGTTCTAGACACTTGTCAACTATCAACTTCTTGATGTCGTAGGGTATCTCGGGGAATGTAAAGATTTGTTTGTCCTTGTAAGACACCAGTTTGTAGTGAGAGCCGGTATATTCTAATATGAGATAGTAGTCGGGGTTGAAATAACCTCGGTTCTGCAAGATGTTGTCGTTGAGTTGGCCGCAATTAAGTACATTATCAGTATCCTTTGATGCATACGCCTCGCTTGACATCAAGATGAATTTTATATTCAAAATGCGTTCCATCGTGGAAATGCTCCATGTTTCGCCCCAAAAATCACACGTTTGGATAAGCTTTTTGAACTTCTCTAAGCTGTCAACTTTCTTCATATACTTAAATTCATTCAGCATATCAGAGGTTACCTTCTTCTCGCGCACAAGCGTGTCATGTTGTTGCTGTACTTGTTTGGCGTCTTCTACAAGTACCTTTTGCTCGTCTCGGTCAATGGTGTTTGCAAATTTATCTTTCATTTCCACGTAGCTCTTGGCTAATTTCTTGATGCTGTCTGTGTCGCGAATAATGGTGGTGTTGTACATGTCGTATAATTCTCGGTAATTGGAAAACACGTCTTGGGTGGCCTCTTCTGCCAGTTTCTTGCGTATTTTGGCGACGGATGTTTGTTGCGCTATCTGGGAAAATCCGTCGCGAATAGTGGCAAAAAAGCAATCTCCCTCACCTTCGTTCTCTACCATACCATAATATGGGTTTTTCATGAATTTTTGAATCCAAACGTGATGTTTGTCTTCCTTGTATTTTTCGCGGATATTTTTTGCATCGTCCTTGGATTCCTCTTCCAGTGCCGGCGGAATATCTACTCCCTTTGTCATTATAAATATATCTGCTCTGGATTCTGGTATAACATGCGCATCTGGCGTAGACCGCTTAGACGTCTTTTTTGCCAGTCTCTCTTTATCTTCTTCATCTCCATTTTCGTCTCCACTTTCATCATCCCCATGTTGTTTCTTTTTGGTAACTCCCTGTTTGTCGTCCTCTTCATCCTCGCTAGGAGGTAAAAGTCGCTTGCTTTCAAGAAACATTTTGGTAGCAAAGCTGTATATGAGCGGGTCGCCCACTTTCTCTAAATCAAGGTCTCCGTCCTTATCCAAATAAGACCCAAGCCGGTTCTGTGGAACTTCGTATACCCCGATTTGCACCACCTTACTATTGGATTTCACCAAGTAAATGGGAAAATAGAGTATGTTCTTTTTCTTAAAATCATCGCGCGTATTACCTATTGCAATAACTATATCTACACCCTTGACATGTATTGCATAAATGTCAGCCTCCATGTCGGCATCTTCTGGATTGGCCCTTTTGAGTTCGGGATAACTAACGCTGCTATCTATTTTTGATAATACCATATAATCTATATTCTATGGTAATATTTAAATTTGTTTATTTGAATTTGAATACTACGCCGCCCACACAAACTTTTTGGTAAAAGGATCGTTTTTCAGTTCTTGTAAATAAAACCACAATGTCTGTCTTCTCGCCACAATTTCAGTATTTGCATCATTGCTTTCAAACCACACGATTCTCTCGGTAAGCTCCATTTTCTTGAGTTTACTTGCATTCCCAAGTTGATAATAGTCATTAATGCAAATAAGCTGTTTGGTAGTATAGTTTAAATCGTACTCTTGCACTTGAGCAAGGTAGTAGTCTGTGCCTACTGACTCATTTGCATTATGAGTAGACGTATCATATTCGACCATTGCATTATCAGGCTCATATTCTACGCTCTCTAGCTTCTCAATGAGCTTGTCAATGTCTACCCCTTCCTTGAGGGGTGAGTCTGTTAGGGTATACGTAACATTATCTTTCTTTTTTCGTGCCATGTAATAGGTATACAACGCGCACAACTTTATATTCTTACTTGGAGTAATAACAATTTATTGTCATATTAGATTGTTTTCTCTATGCATCTATAATCATATGCTGTAAAACGTGTGTGACGAGATATGACCAAATGGGTAAATGTCCATTTTTGGATATGATATCATACTATATGATATCATAGATTGATTTATTTACCAACCGACCAAGTATAATGTCAGAAGCATTAGGATGTCTCATAGGGTTTGGCACATTTATAGTTTGGGCATTATTTGGAGGAAATGGCGGTTCGTCTAGGGTGAGACAACATAGAAGACATTGAACAATCACGTGGCCGATATATATGTGACCGCCTATTATAAGCAATACAAAAAATATGTGTAATAAGATAACATCTTACATTTTAATTACACTCTTTTTGTATGCGTATCCAGATCCACATAGTCAACGATTTTTGCAAGACATACATGCCCTTTTTACTATTTAGGGACTGCGTGTACCATATTCTTAAGGAGCATTATTGCCAAGACAATGACATAATGATAGAATATATATATGATATTGCGTCTATCCACAACGATGCACAGACCATTGTGCTACTGAATATATACGATATAACGCTTTACGAACATAGTCAACACGTTCTTGACACTATATTGAGTAGCCCTGCACACTTCTTGATTGTCAATACCGAATACTGGGAAAATCGGGGCGCTAAGGCCATTTTTGATATATTGAAAGACCGCGTCCGGCAAAATATTCTTCTGGTTGAGTACAACATTATTAATTATAGGAGTATCATGGCCCACTATCCGTCCCTTTTAACCCTCTTTTTACCTCTCATCTACAATGAACACCTAGAGAATTATTACATGCATAACATTCGCAACAACCGGCTAACGTGGCACGAGAAGGACATAGATGTGTTGTTTTACGGCGGATTGAATGACCGGCGCCAAAATGTTCTAACAAAAATAGGGGAAGTCTGCAACGTCCACATAGTAGAATCGCATCACGGCGCCACCAACGAAGGGCTATGCGAACTGATTGAGAGGAGCAAGGTGGTGATAAATGTCTTGTATTATGACTACAATGTGATATTTGATTATTATCGCAACACCATTCTGTTGGCAAATAAGACATTGTTAATTACAGAAACGCCGAGAGAAATAGACCAAAATGTGGAGTACTGGCTGGACAATATAGACCAATGCTTGACAACGGGCAATTATGACAACCTTGTTAATATAACCACGCAATGTCTGAACATGGATGATGGTGCGCGCGACGCTATGCTGCAGAGACAACATGAATGGTTTACGCGCGTAAACATGCGGGATATAGTAGTGCCCTTTTTTGAGTACTTTAGGTTACAAGGTGAATATTATGTATAAGATAAAAGATAATATTATGACTAGATTAGGATTTAAATATATTACACGTCATTATTTAGGTAATGATTCATGAAAAGAATATTCCACTTTTTAAGGTATTTATGAGTGAGGACGTCCACAAGCCACTAACCGATGTGATCAAGTCAGGGTTCTTAACGGAAGGGCCGCGTGTGGAGGAATTTGAGGAGAACCTGAAAACCTATTTTGGAAACCAGCGCATATTGACGACAAACTCTGCAACGGCGGGTCTTACACTAGCCATGCGTTTGTTAATGGACCCAAACGAAGAGACTGGGTGGCCGGGGTTCGACATTGAAAAGGACGTGGTGATGACGCCCACCTTGACATGTTTCGCAACAACCGCCGCAATTCTCGCCAATAAATGCAAATTACAATGGATTGATACGGATAATACCACTGCAAATATTTCCATTGATGACGTGGCCAGTAAATTGACGCAGCACACCAAGGTGCTGTATGTGGTCCACTGGGGAGGGTATCCCGTTGATTTGGATGCGTTGTGTAAATTGCAAGATACGCATCAACGCAAATATGGGTACCGGTTTATGATAGTGGAAGACTGCGCGCATGCATTTGGGGCAACCTACAAGGGTAAATTGTTGGGCAATCATGGAAACATATGTGTATTCAGTTTTCAGGCAATTAAGCACCTTACTGCGGGTGATGGTGGAATGTTAGTTTTGCCGACAGATGCAATGTACGACCGATGCAAGCTTCTTCGGTGGTTCGGCATAGACCGAAACAAGCGTAATTATAATCGGAAGGATTTTCGCATGGAGAATGACATCGTGGAGTGGGGGTACAAGTTCCATATGAATGACATTAATGCAACTATTGGTCTATACAATTTGCCACATGTTGACGGAATACTCGCTAAAAATAGAGCAAACCACATGTATTTGCATGAACATCTTCAAGGCGTACCCGACGTTACCTTGATGGAGTGCAAAGACGACAGAGAAACTTCTGCATGGTTATTTACAATGTGTGTAGAACGCAAGATAGATTTTATTACAAAGATGAAAGAGAATGGAATTGCCACGAGTCAGGTTCATAACCGCAATGACATAAATAGTTGCGTGAAGGAATATGGTTGTCAATTGCCAAATATGGATGCATTGGAGACACGGCTCGTCTGCATTCCTGTTGGGTGGTGGCTTACTCAGGACGACCTTGAGTATATGGTGAAATCAATAAAAGAGGGTTGGTAATAATATAAAGCTTTGTGAGATAATTATATTATTATGCCGTATATAAGTTGTAATATTAAGCACTTGGTTGAAGGTAGCTTGTCTACTAAAGACACTGGATTAGGCAACACGTTGTTTCAAATTGCAACACAATACGCATTTTCTAGAAAATATGGGTTTACGATGGATTTGCGAGAGCTGCGTGTTTATACCGACAAGCTGCGCGAACTTGGATTTGACCACGACAATACAATTTTTCGGGAGACGTTTCGGTGTTTTGAACTACAGCCTCCCCCGCAAGTGGAGTATATGCTGATTTCAGAGGAGCATGATAAAGGAGAGATATATGACGCAGATTTTCACAATCAGGTGGTCGCGTGCCAAGATAAACACATTAAAATCAATGGATACCTGCAATCGTTTATGTATTTCAACGACTACCGACTTGAATTGTACGCGCTATTCAACCCGCCCCGCGAATTCGAGGAATATGTGCAGGTTCAGTACCCAGAGATATTTAACGATGAAATTGTGTCTGTGTCCATTCATGTGCGCATGAACTATGCAAACAATGTCAACTATACTCGCTCATTTTTTGTCGAGTCTGTGCAGCATTTTAGAGAGAAGTATGGTTCGGAAAAGGTGCATTTTTTTGTGTTTTCCAATAACCATGACGAAATACGAGGATGGTTTGACGACCAACATGTATCATTTACCATCGTAAATGAACATAACGATTATATGGATTTGTGGACCATGATGTTGTGTAAACATCATATTATTTCCCATTCCACGTTTGCGTGGTGGGGTGCGTATTTGAATGGGTATCCAAAAAAAGAGGTGCATTATCCGCGAGATTCACTGCGAGTATGGTGGGGTCAATTGCTGGAACATGAACATCGTGTGGAGCGTGAAATTGAGCACTATCTTCCAGATTGGAAGTGTGTCAGGTCCAATACGATGTATACTTACTGATTCATTCATTCATTCACTTTGCCAGCGTAACTAAAACTTTAAAAATTTACCAACTACCTCGCGACATGAATGTGAAATCTCAGTATAATTTTTTGGCAAGTCCACGCAGTAAGGGTTGTTCCAAATAACCAACCCATGTGGGGTATACTGCAACAAATTGTCGTAATAATCTTTGCGGGTCTCATCCCCCAATTCAGATAAACAATACGATGACAGCAAATACGAGTCTTTAGAAAAAGAGTAGGATTTGTATTGTTCATAAGATATGAATTCGCATTTATCATAGGGTCCGCAAAGAGCCACGTATCTTTCTTGGAACTTCACTACGTTGTCTAGGTCAATAGAGACGTACTTGTTAATCTGGATACCAAACATCTTGAATAGTTCGTTCAATATGACGCATTGTCCGCCATATCCCCCTCCGACTTCTACGAAATCCACATTGGATAATTTCAAATCAAGCATGTGTCTTACCGCCAGCAGGCCATAATAAATGTATTTAATTGAGTTTGGCGAGCATTCGCATAGGCTGTCTACTATTTTTAAACGTATGGCGTTTCCGTGTCTATCATTTAATTCAACTAGGCGATGAATTGTGCATTCATCTATCATATTCATATGGATGATTTCATTGTACATATCAGTGCCGTGTCGGATTTGTAGGTCGCCTATATGCTCGGTAATGTCAGTAATGTCGTGATGACGTTTGAAATCCTCTACGGAAATGCTTCCCATCACATTGTAATAATGCGCATATGTTGCCGCCTCACCGAAACATGTTTTGAATTTGGGGTCGGTGTCTGTACTGGAACGTGTCATGGTTGGTACAATATACACAGCAAAAACTCTGTATATTGTAACGAATTTCTATTACTTGGCGCACAATTGGTCTAGAACGCGTGTGAAACTTTCGCTGGCTTTTTTTAAATTGTGATGCTCGTGAACGCGGTCGCATAGGCGTGCTCCCATTTCTAGTAAACGCGGTTTATCTGCAAGCGCGTTGTCTATTATGGCTATAATCTGGGCATCATCCATGAACGAGTTCAGTTCCACCACATTTCCCGCAAAAAGGCCGGTGTAATCGCTCGGAATATCGCCGAGTATCACTGAATTGGAGGCTGATATTTCTAGATACTTGTGTAGAAGTACATCTGCGATAGAGGAGCACGTAATTGTCAGGTAAGACTGGTTGATAAGTTGTGAAAGTTCCTCGTTTGCCAGAGATGAATCGTAGCAGGCTTCGTCGACCACCTTTATGTTATACTTGCTTTTCAACTTTTCTAACACAGAAATAAGTTTGCAGCGGAGCGGATAAAAGCTGATTTTCGTATCCGTTGTCACCTCTACTTGGTTATGCTGTTCGTACTGCTTGATATAATCTTGGATGGCGTCATTTTGTTCTCTCTTGTATTCGTAGTGGTAAATCCGTGACCCGTACATGAGAATATCATACTTCTTTTCCAACCCCCAGTTACGGAATACGTTTGTATTTACGAATCTAGAATCCACATGGGTAATCGTTTTGTCTGGAAAAACACGTTGATATGACCTCAGCGCCTTGTCATTCTTATACCAGAAAATGAGTCCGTTTGTGCGACACGAGTACTCGCATGTGCTTGTGTTTCGGTTGATGTAGTATGTATCATCCAAAAATAGGTAGACTGGGACATTGATGGAGAATATGAACTCAAAGTTCTTTGTTCGAGGCTGAAAATTGTTGATTTCGAATACAACAATCAATTTTGGATGTAGCAGTAAAATTTCATCGTACACGCGATAGACATCATCATCTGTCCAAAAAATGGTAATATTGTACTCTCTGCTGTAATCACGAACATGGGTGATAAAATCATAACATACCCGCGCGTTCATGTTTTTATAATATGTGTGGTCTGCAAGAAACACTATCGAGTCTTTCGTCATGCAGTATACAACCTATTTATTTTGATTGTATGAACAAATTTCGTTAATTACGTCAGTCATGTTGTCTACTGCGCAATCTAAATTATGTTCTGTGTGGATCCGCTCGTAAAGACGTGATGACATTGCATTCAACATTTCTGGATTGGCTAGAGCGTGGTCAATCTTCTCCAATATTGCGTCGTCGCTCATAAAGGATGTTATTTCTATCATGTTTCCTCTAAATAAATCGGCGTAATCGCTCGGCACATTGCCCAATATGACAGATTTGGAAGCGGCAATCTCAAGATACTTGTGCATCATAACATCAGCTATTGTAGTGCAGGCAATTGTTAAATGCGACTCATTAATTAGCATTGATAAATATTCATTGGTGATTTCAGAATTGTAAATACTACTTGCTGGCAACACCTTGATTCTGTATTTGTCACCACATGTTTCCAATATGGTCTCAATACGCTTTCGCAAATAATAAAAATTAATTAATGTGTCATCTTCCACCACAACATTGTGTCTCTCTTCGTATTGTTTGATGAATGATTGAATAGCTGGGAGAGGTTCTTTTTTGAACGGATAGTCAAATGTTCTGCTTCCGTAGATAAGAATGTCATACTTCTTTTCTAGTTTGTAATCCTTAAACCTAGCAGTGTTAATAAACCTTGATGAAAATGACGTAATATATTTATCTGGGAAGAACGACTGGTAACACTCAACTATTTCTTTATTATGTCCAATGTGAATCAGTGACCCTGGACAAACATAATCTGTTTTGCCGTAATAAGGAAAAAACATATCTAGCATAGCGCATGCCGTTGGAATATTCATGGAGAACACGTCCATGAAATGTTTGCATTCTACTTGGATGCACCCTGTGATGAAAAATACTATCAATTTTGGCTTTTCATCCTGAATATACCTCATAATCACTTCTTTATCGTCATCTGTCCAAAATATGGTAATGTTATATTTGGTGCATTGTCTGCCTACGTGCGTAATCAAGTCATAATACGTTTTTCCAGGCCATATCCTATAATGATTATTGTCTGCTATAAATAATATATTTTTCATGAAATATATTACGATTAATTTGTTAATTAATAAACGAATTAATCAGTATAGATGCAACTGAAGAGTCAATCCATGAAAATTAATTTAATTATTGCCAGTTATGGTGGAATACCGCTAAAACATATTGAAAATAAGCATAAAAAACACTATTTGAAACTAAACTTGCAATGTCTTAATGCTCTCAAAACCAACCTGACCTGTATTACTATTATGAAACCGACTATCAATGCGAGTGACCAAATAATTACTGACTACTATGATTTTTCGTGCTTAGATATAGGAAATATACGAGAGAAGATTCAAGTCTATGAATGCGATAATGTGGGCATTAGCTACGGCCAATACTTTGCGGGCATTGCGTGCAATTTGGAATGTGATATTCACTTTTGGATAGAAGACGATTACATCATTTGCGCAGACCATTTTGACAATACTTTGATAGATATTATGCGCGAATACATAGAAGGTACACATCTGTGTCCATTTATTTATACCAATCGCAAATGGGATATTGTTCCATACGCCGAATCCATTCACGAGGAACCGCATGTAGTGGATATTCTTCGCAACCGACTCTATGAACATGATTTACATAACGTCCAGTGTTATGTACCCGACATGATGCAATTAGGTATGCTATCTAAGACGTGTGTGCAAAAAATACTCAACGCGTTTACTGACTTCTCGTCAATCTATCACTTATTTGATATTCCCTTTACAAAAATTTGGCTTCATCAAATTCTTTTTGGATACGTGTTGTGCAAGGCAGGAATAGAGTTGCGGGATACGTCAAAAACATTCACTAACATTTTTTATGAAACGTCTATCAATAAGGTATTTTTGTGCAATTATCCTAAAAACGTCAATACGTGGAAAGAACGGGTGTATGCCGGCGAGAAGCTGTGGTCGCCATTATGTTTTCCAACCGAAATCCTCTTGTATCCGGAACATTATCACGAAGATCTGTGCCTCATGAAAAAATACATGTGTTCGCCCGAGTTATTTGACAAGCGAACTGCGCGATTTCGCAATGTTGTGAATGATGCATTGGCGTGTATGCAACGCAACATTTGTATTCGTTTACTAGAAGAAGACGATTTTGACAGGGGATATATGGAGCTGATGTTTGAATTCACACATTATAAATATCACGTAAGTAGAGGCGAATTTTGCGATTATCTGAAACACCTGAAAAACACCAACAAAATTTATGTAGTGTACTCGTATACAAGTAAAACAATTATTGGAGCAGGAACAATATTTAGATTGAATAAGCTGCATAACAACCCTGTTGGGCAAATTGAGGACTTCATTGTGAGCAAAGACTATCAAAAACAGGGGATTGGGCATATGTTACTGCGTAAACTCGTGGATGCCGGATTGTACGATTTAAGATGCTACAAGGTGATTTTAAAGACGCACGAAGAAACTCGCGTTTTTTACGAAAAAGGTGGATTTGGGGTATCTGGGGTAGAAATGAAACTGGTATGATTGATAGTCACATAAAGTCGAAACATATATCTGATATACTTTATGTGAATGAATGAAAAATTAATGGTCATAGTCCATGAATCTGTTAGCATTATCGCTGTATCCAGAGCGCTGTTTTCCCAATCTGTCTGCAAAGACATACCACGTGTCCTTTTCTTGTAGCTGACACCATACTTGGTCATTTGCGTAATTCCAGTGTTCGCCGGTAGTTTCAAGTAGGGGAATTGCGTGATCGTAAAGGGCAATAATAGAGTCTAAATATTTTCCGTTGATTAGGTAGGCGGAAGCGTTATTTGCGCGCTGAATTTTCTTGATATAGTCGTGGTCACTTTCAGGCTTTTCTACCAAATTCTGGCAACAGAACATACAAACGTCGTAGTCGTCGCCAATGTCATCGAAGAACTTGTTTATCATGGCATCTATCTCTTGTCTATTTTTCAAGAAGGTAAAGTCGTCTTCTAAAATAAGCACGTTCTTCAAGTTGGCTTCTCGCGCTTTCTTCATGACGGCTAAATGAGACTTTCCACAACCAACAATTCCTGGTTCTTGTAGAATACCTACAAAACGTTCGGCTTGCATGTTTACCTTACCTAAATCCATTTCAATCAAGTCGCGTCGGTCAGTGCGTTTTTCCAAGTTAATGTAGTAGACCTTATCAATTCTGTCAACCATTGTATACTAGTATATGAATTATTATACAATGTTGCTACGCAATATACACCCTATACTAGCTAGCTAGCTAGCTAGCTAGCTATGTTTACATCCCGCACATATCCATGTATTTGAATGTACATTTATTTGTCATGCCAGGATATGTCTTTGCCTTGGTTGTTGCATAATGTTCAATGGTCTCTGTAATGTTTTTGCCATTTTTTAAGTTTAATGATGTTGAATACTCCAATTCGTTTGAGTATAATATTGCCACATTCTCGGTACATTCGTCAATACTCGGTATATTGGCTGTATCTTGTATTGAATCAATGATGGTGTTTAATAAGAAGACCATAATGTCTTGCAGCTTTTCAAAAGGCATTACGCCACTGCAATATAAATTTAAATAAAATGAGCTTAGTGCACGTCTTCTGTCATTCTGTTTGGTGCAATTGCAAAATGCGTTGTAATCTTCATCGGGTGAAACATTTTCAATGCATAAGTAAGATTTCAAATACTCATTATATTGGTGTTCCAACAACCCTACAAAAAACTCGTAATTTGAACAGAGGGCTCCATACACTTCTGCATACACCTTTGAAAAAATTCTATTTGTGGCAGCAATGTCAAAGATGATATTGCCAATTCTTGTCATGTGTGAATTTACATCTTCGTCGCTTTCTACTACTTCCTTTACGATTGTCAATATGCTTTCTGTAACATCATTTGACGACTTGTCGGTGAGCTTATTTAAGAACGAACGAACCCTATTAAATTGTACATCTATGCCAGTCACCTCCTGTAGCTTTGTGGCTTGGAACTTTTTGAGTCTGTCCCAGTTTGTTGGATTCGTTGAAGATTCATATTTTTCACGATTTTTCCTGGAATGTCCTGTCGCAATGGTGTCCTCGCTCTTGCTTGTCTTTAAGAAAACAGGCGTTCTAATATAATTGGGTGACCCCACATGCTTTACAAGCTCGTTAATTTGCATAATAACTCTATCTGGAAGCGTAAGCTCGAACCCAACATTTCCTATTCTATTAAAATCATGTAGCGTGTATTGACCCATGTATTATATATACTACAACAAACACTATTTATGTTTATTTTTTTAAATAATATATTTGCGCAAATGAAATGCGAATTAATCATTGTATTTGTAATAACTTAAACAATAATTGTCCATATAGTTATGAGCGAAATAACATATGAATCAACTGAACAAGTGCATGTAGATAAGGTTGATGATATAGAGGCAAATATAAAGTCATGGGATGAGTTGGAATTAGCGCCGGATATTTTACGCGGCATTTATGCTTACGGGTTTGAAATACCAAGCCCGATTCAATGCAAGGCTATTCTTCCTATCAAAATGGGTCGGGATGTGATTGCACAGGCACAATCTGGTACTGGTAAGACTGCCGCGTTTACTATTGGTACACTATCTGTTATTGATACATCCAAGGATGAAATGCAGGCAATTATTCTGTCACCGACGCGAGAGCTATCTATGCAAATTTGTGATGTGGTGGAGAAACTTGGTTCGTGTATGTCCAACTTGCGAACCCAGCTTTTAGTTGGTGGTTCAAGTGGAGAAAAGGATGCTAAGCAATTGAGACAGCAAATACCTCATATTGTGGTTGGATGCACGGGACGTGTATCTGATATGATTTCACGACGGGCGCTTTCCACATCAACTATAAAAATTTTGGTGGTGGATGAAGCCGATGAAATGTTGTCCGATGGATTCAAGGAGCAATTGCGTGGCATTATTAACCAACTGCCTTTGAAGACCCAAATTGTATTTTTTTCTGCTACTTTGCCCAATTATGCTATTGATATGGTGAGCCACATTATGAATAACCCGCTCCATATTATTCTTAAGAAGGAGATTTTGACGCTTGAAGGTATCAAGCAGTATTACGTTGCGCTAGAAAATGACAGAGACAAATATGCGGTGTTAAAAGATATTTACTCAAAGCTAAGTGTTACACAATGTATTATTTATTGTAATAGTATCGAACGAGTGACTGAATTATCAACCGCGCTTATCAATGATGGATTTCCAGTGGGAGCTATTCATAGCCATATGGATAAAAAATCGCGTGAATCAGCGATTTCACAATTTCGCATTGGACAACATCGTATATTAATATCTTCCAATATTACTGCTCGCGGAATTGATATACAACAGGTCGGAATTGTTGTGAACTTTGATATTTGTAAAAGTGTGCATACGTATTTGCACCGCATAGGGCGCAGTGGGCGATGGGGGAGAAAAGGCGTGGGTATTAATTTTGTAACCCGTCGCGATATTAATACGCTAAAATCAATAGAGAGTTTTTATTCAACGGAGATAACCGAAATGCCTATAGATTTTACTGGTATGTGTTGATAAGTATACACATTTGGACATGTAAAATGGGACAACCCATAATAAAGAGGACCAAAGTTAGATTTCACCAGCAAGTTTAGAATTATTACGACAATACGTAGCTAATCATTCACAAATAACTGGTGGAAAAATCACGTTCAAAAAGAAGACATTGTACATTGAGAAGAAAATGCAAGAAACATACACGCAAAATGGTGCGCAAGATGGCATGCAAATAAATTTACAAGTTTACGTATGATAAAGTTGTCCCATTTTACATGTCTAAAAGTGTATATCAATATTCGTACAAATGTATCTTTTATGTTGTTGGTTGATAATATATTAATGAAAGCTAATACATTATCAGGGAACGAAGGTTCCGATACCATAAATGAGTCATCCGAGCATAATATAGAGACAATTATTGAAAATTACCCTATGTTATTGTGTGAGCATTTCAAGCTTCCCATTTCCTATGTGACAGATAAACAAAAGCTTAGTGATAATGTTATTCAGGATCTGGAATTATGCTCCACCATCGATAGCGATCCATCACGATGTTCTATTTATCAAGACACCTTCAGACCATCGTCATCCATAGCAAAAATCATTATGAACGAAATGCCAAAATATTATACAAACGACACTGAATATCTGAAGGACACACAACTCCTTTTAAAGAATTATTCTGCTGAAAATTTAGACACTGATGAAGTAGTAGATGTGGTGGTTAAAACATGGAAAGAGATTAGAGGTGATACTGGGTTTGAAAGTAAGTTTCACTATATTGAATGGGACTACTGGAAGCACCTCAACAAACATGAATATGTGCTGCAATTTATTAGCATGTATAGTTTGGCCGCACCTGTTTTGTCTTTGGCGGTACCTTTAGTAATAGTGATTATGCCGTTTTTCATTATTAAGGCGCGTGGGTTGGAGGTTAGCATGCAGGAATATATGGATATTTTGAAAGCAGTTGCGTCAAATCATGCCATTTGTAAGATTTTTACTAGTTTTACTAGTGTTTCATTCGACCAAAAAGTATATTTATTGTTGTCTACTGGACTTTATCTGTTTTCCATATACCAGAATTTCCTTGCGTGTTTGCGTTTCTATAATAATATGAAAAAGATGCATGCGGATATACTAGGGATACGAAAATATATTGATTACACCGCTGCCAAGATAGACCAGTTTTTACAGCATAGCGGTCACTTGAAGACTTACCAAGAGTTTGTCCATGTTCTCAAAGAAAAGAAACAAAAATTACTGGCTTGCAAAGACCGGATGAATGTTATTTATGGCGATAAACTAACTCTCAAGAATGTTGGTCAAATTGGACGCATGATGATGTGTTTTTACGAGTTGCGCACAAATGAGGAGTACGAGCATTTGTTTCTATATTCATTTGGGTTCCATGGATTTTTGGAGAATGTGCGTGGGCTTATGTATCATATTAGCAATAACAATATTAATTATGCCACATTCAAAAAAAATAAAAAGACCGCCTTTAAGAAGTCATACTATGGGGCACATGTTGGAAAAAAACATGTAACCAACAACATATCTTTAGACAAGACGATTATTATTACAGGCCCAAATGCATCTGGTAAAACAACCACGCTAAAGTCGGCACTCATTAACATCATATTAAGCCAGCAATTTGGGTGTGGATTTTATAAGAAGGGTAATATAAATCCGTTCAGACATATACACTGCTACTTGAATATTCCAGACACAAGTGGACGTGATAGCCTGTTTCAAGCAGAGGCAAGACGTTGTAAAGAAATCATTGATTCTATTCATGCTCATGTAGATGAAAGGCATTTCTGTGTATTTGATGAGTTGTATTCTGGTACAAATCCAGATGAGGCTGTAGTCAGCGCAACATCATTTATGAAGTATCTACTTAAAAACAGGAACGTGTGTTGTGTGCTAACTACCCATTTTATAAAGGTATGCGAAGCATTGGATAACAATGACAGCGTACGAAATCAGTGCATGGACACCAAGAAGAATGCCAACACAATAGAATATACATATCTGCTCAAAAATGGAATATCTAACGTTAAGGGTGGAATTCAAGTATTGAGGGACATGGATTATCCTGATGAAATAATACAAGATACCGATACTGCAGATAAATAATGAGATGAAATAACTATTTATTCGTTGACTATGACATAAAAATATATACCTTATCTGTATTATGGCATTAGCAGATGCACTTTTTACTCCGTCTATACTGATTACTTTAGCAATTTGCTTGATATTGGTGAGCGCATTAGGGTTGTTCTTTGTTCAAAAGCTCAATCAACAAAACCATAAAATTAATACTATGTTTGATCTTGTGAATACCTTGGCACAGGAGATAAGTGTTCTTAAAAATGAAATCCCTGCGATGATGCGCGATGGACATGAAATGCCGAGTCTGCCGACATATCGCCAACAAGCGCCTATGGATAACACCGGATATCTTGATAACGATGCTAATAATATTCATACAATTCAGATGATTAATGTGTCTGATGATGACTACAATAGTGATAGCGATAGTGATGTTGCAAGTAACAACAACGTTAATGCATTTGATGATTCCGCTGGCGATGCCGATGATTCGGAGGAAAATGATTCAGATGAAGACGACGACGACGACGACGACGATGAGGATGAGGATGAGGATGAGGATGAGGATGAGGATGATGCTGTCAATAAAAAAGCAAATAACTCCAAAATACACCTCGAAGAAATGTTCGAGGTTAATCCTGATGCTTTAGAACTAATGGCATCTGTTGATATTGGTATTTTACCTCCACATATTTCGGGCGAGACGGATTATAGTGAGAGCGAAGAAACGTCAAATCAAGTGAAGAATTTAGACATTGTCTTGGATTACAAGAAAGCAAGCTTGAATAAGCTACGTGAAATAGTAGTAAATAAGGGACTGGTTAACGATTCATCCAGAATGAAGAAGTCTGAATTATTAAAGCTACTTGATGTAGAGTAAAACTATTTTCTCTAGTATACATAACAATGTCTTGGGGTACATGTTTTTCAGGATCTAATAATATTCATTTTAACTTTCCGCCTATTATGCAAGATGGACGCACTTATGCCTCCTACCAGCCAGAGGCCGTAGTAAATGAAAGAATACAACAGCAAAACAACATCAACACTAATTGGAAATATCGGCAATTTATGACACATAATGGAAAGACAATTATGAAGTTGAATAATTCGGAGGCATGCTATACCCTTGGTCTTCCAACACATGTTATGAGTGACACTACGCCATCCAGTAACGTGCCATTTATTTACAAGTCTACATTTGACACAGAAAAGCCGGGCTATGGATACTCGTCGAGTGACTTGAAGAATCCTTATTTATCGAGAATGGAACTGCAGGCCAGACTTATCTCTCCTAGTTTTCCTAATGTAAATTTTAGTAATAAATAGACCTGTTTTGCATTTATAACCAATAAATGCAAAACTAAATAAACATTGCTTTATAATATAGCATATAATATGAAAATTTTAAGTATCGATGTAGGAATAAAAAATTTAGCATTTTGTTTGATGGAGAGAGGAGTTTGTATTTGCAAGTGGGATGTTATTGATTTGACGGAGGGGCTTAAAAAAAGTTGTGATATAGTAGACAAGGCTGGAAAATGTACACATGACGCAAAATTTACAAAGAACGGCATTTATTACTGCTTAAAACACTCTAAGAAAGAGAAGTACATTACTCCAGTATCAGTACCCAAACAAAACCAACTAAACAAGTTAAGCGTAGATGAATTAAATGAACTATCCAAGAAACATGAAATAATGTGTACCGAAACAACCCGTAAGAGAGAACTGGTGAAGGAAATCCATCAACACTTTATTTTGAATTGTTTTGAAGTTGTAGAAATTAAGAACGCCAGCGACATTGATTTAGTCGTTTTGGGTAAGAAACTTAAATCCAGATTTGATGAAATATTTGCAGATAGTGGTGTCATAGAACGTATTGTAATTGAAAATCAAATCAGCCCTATTGCCAACCGCATGAAAACATTGCAAGGGATGATAGCGCAATACTTTATCATGAAGAATAGTGACGTGGAGATTGAATTTGTATCTGCTTCTAATAAATTAAAAGGCGATGACGAAGTATCACAAAAAGAATCAAAGAATTTGTCTTATAATGAGCGAAAAAAATTAAGTGTAAGTCGTTGCCAAGACATTATACAAAAAAAATATGTTGAGTGGTACCAGTTTTTTATAAATAATAAGAAGAAAGATGATTTAGCAGACGCATTTTTGCAAGGTAGATGGTATATAGACAATATTCGTAGCAGAAGTGGAAGCCTATAAATATATATTATTCGTACTACTTAAAATTATAAGTTCTATTATGTTACTAATGGAACGAGATATGATAGATATATCAAGGGGCAGGTCATTAAAATCAAGTAATTTTGGCGGGGGATTAGAATTACTAATGAACGACAAGTTGAAGGATAGTGGTTCTAGTAATCTGGACGACAACATTGATATCGGAGATTTAGAAGATCTTGAACAAGACTTGAATAATCTAACCGATGATATCAATCATAGAACCACTGCCGGCTCTGATTTGTTCAAAAACGACAACACCCAATCTGTGAAATTTGACTATACGGACTATGCAGACAATGACAATATAAGCATTGGGGAGGCAACCGCAAATTTAGACGAAAAACAATCAACATGGGACGGGTACGGAAAATTCAACGACATCCCCATTAATCCTGAGGCGAATGTGAAGACTACGCAGCAGCCTCAAATGTCCAAAGAAGAGCTTCTTCGCGAGAAGTTTAAGATTCTCAGAAAATTGGAGGCTCTAGAGAAGAAAGGTGTAGAGCTTTCCAAGAAATATAACATGGAGTCGTCCTTGATGGAAATGCAAGGTGAGTATGAAACAATTATGGACGAGAAGGCAAGACAAAACTCTGTTAAATTTCAGGGGAACATGATGATGGCTGCCATTAATGGAATTGAGTTTTTGAACAACCGATTTGACCCGTTTGATATCAAGTTGGACGGCTGGGGAGAGCAGATAAACGAGAACATTACTGATTATGATGAAATTTTTGCAGAGCTTCACGACAAGTACAAGTCCAAGGCGTCCATGTCTCCAGAAATCAAGCTGTTGTTCCAGTTGGGAGGGAGTGCGATGATGGTACATATGACAAACACTATGTTCAAGTCTGCATTGCCTAATATGGATGACATTATGCGCCAGAATCCTGACTTGATGCGTCAGTTCCAGAGTGCGGCAGTGGATTCTATGGGACAATCCAACCCTGGGTTTTCTGGATTCATGAGCGGATTGATGAACCCTGAGCCTGCTGTACGAGGGGGCGGTGGTCCTCCGCCCCCAATGGCAACGCAATCTAGTAGTTATACCAGCAACAACACCCGCGAGCGCCCTGGAAACAACAGCGCAAGTTATGGACGTTCAAGCGTGGTAGATGATGGAATTAATATTCGCGAGGTAAACCGAAATCAGAATGTTTCTCAAGAGAAGTCGGCACGTCCCGAAATGAAGGGGCCTAGCGACATATCGGATATTTTATCGGGTCTCAAGACAAAGACCATCAATATTCATGAAACTTCAAATGAAAAGAAGGGGGTCAGCGAGCCGGCTCTTCCCATGGAGAGCAGCACGATTAGTATTTCAGATTTGAAGGAGTTGCAGGCAGATGGTAATTTACCCAAAAAGAGCCGAAGACGTAACGGGTCTAACAAGAATACGATTAGTTTAGACATTTAATATGTGCGTGTGTTATTTTCATGCACATATTATTTAAAATATTAAGTGATAACAAATGATCCAAATCGCCCATAGGGGGAGTTCTATGTTATATGGCGACAACAATATGCAATCGTTTATGAAGGCGATTGAAGAAGGGTTTGACATGATAGAACTGGATGTTCAGTTGTGTAAAACAGGGGAGGTTGTTATTTACCACGACATCTTTATAGAGGCCGACCTTGTGTGCAATTATACGCTTCAAGAATTGACATCTATGAACGTGGTGACGCTGCACGAGTTTTTGAAAATCATCCGTCCAGACACCATCAAGTTGTTTTTTGACCTGAAGGGCCACGAGAATGTTGTCCTCGCGCTAATAGATACGCTGAACATGTACATTGAGGTTGCTCATTCTCAGAATGTGTATATAAGCAGTTTCAACCGCAAATTCGTGCCGTTATTGGTCCCGATGGGACTGCCTGTCCATATTGGATACACCACAATCAATACGCATACCAACGAAGAGTTAGATGTGTTGTGCAAGCATTGCACATTCGTGTGTTTTGATTGGGGCGCACTAGACGACGAATGTATTGCCTATTTGCGGTCAAAGAAGAAAAAAGTCTACTCCCTTACGTGTTCAGACGACATAGTGTACAGACAAATGATGAAATACGCATTGGATGGTATTATAAGCAACTATTTGTTGTGGACGCAGTCCTTGTTACGTATGTGATGTATAATATTTAATTGACATTTTTATACGCATATTTGACTACTAATAAATTAATTTAATATATATTTATAGACTAGTGTAATGGGAGTTCATTATTTTGACCAGTATACATACCTTCATTTTGCTGTCGGTATAATAGCATATTTTTGGAACATTTCTTTCGTGAACTGGTTTATTTTACATGTTATTTTTGAATTTGTAGAAAATACACAATTGGGCGTGCATATTATCAATAAGTACATATTATTTTGGCCTGGAGGAAAACCAAAATCTGACACCATTGTAAATAGTGTTGGGGATACTTTTGGGGCTATGCTGGGATGGTCATCTGCTTATTATTTGGATAAATTAGGGAATACATATGGATGGTATAATTTGCACATCAAACAATAATAATGCATTCTCATTTATCTGGTGGTGGTCTATTCCAGTTATATAATATTCCGCATAATATACACATAAACATAATAGAAAGAGATACGCACATTACCACCAAAAGAAGTAAGACAATTTTTTCCATATAGGAAGAATATATAGTAGTCTTTATGTTTTTTACATATTTAACCCCACATTGATCACATGTAAAATATAGTATTTTCTTATATTAGATAGGCATGGAACAGAGAGAAACAGGTCTGTTTATATTCAGACGCGACTTTAGAATAATAGACAACAACGGCCTTCATTGGCTGAGCTTTCGCTGCAAGAACATACATCCTATTTTCATTTTTACGCCAGAACAGGTGGGTGGCGCAAACGACTTTAAATCTAACAACGCCGTGCAATTTATGATTGAGGGGTTGCAGGATTTGAAACGCGAAATAAGCAAGAAGGGGGGTACGCTGACATGCTTTTATGGGAAAAATCCAAGCATCATAAAAGATATCATTCGGGCGGCGAAAATTGACTTGGTCTGTTTCAACCGAGATTACACGCCCTATGCCAAGAAACGCGACGACGAGATATTTGAGTTGTGTGCCAAGATGGGCGTGGAATGTGAAAGCGTGCCAGACTACTACTTGCACGAACCAGACACTATTTTAAATGGAAGCGGAGAAACGTACCAGAAGTTCACCCCTTATTATGAGAGCGCAAAGCATGTTAAAATTCAGCAAATCTATACGTATCCCGTGCATTTCTCTAATCAATCCCTTTCCAGCGGGTCCAAGATTTCTCTTGAGGAGGCTGTGCGGAAATTCACCAAGATAAACCATGACATCTTGGTGCATGGCGGTCGCGCGCCAGCGTTGCTGGCGATGAAGACGGCCGAGAAAAACTTGCGCGGATATTCGCGCAAACGCGACGACCTGACACACCGCACGTCGTTGATGTCCGCCTACATAAAATTTGGGTGCGTGTCTATTCGCGAAGTATACTACAAATTCAAGGCAAACGTGGCATTCACTCGTCAACTGATGTGGCGCGATTTTTACGCTGCCATTTTGAACGCATATCCGCGCGTACTTGGCAAGGCACTAAAGCCTGCGTATGACAAGGTGAAATGGGGGCACAACAAGCGGTGGTTTGACGCATGGTGTAATGCCAAGACGGGATTTCCAATAGTGGACGCGGCTATGACGGAGATGAACACAACTGGCTATATGCATAACCGAGCTCGGCTCATAGTGGCCAGCTTTCTCACTAAGACTCTCTTGCTTAGTTGGAAAGAGGGAGAGAAATATTTTGCAACCAAGCTCACTGACTACGACCCCGCAAGCAACAACGGCAATTGGCAATGGGTGGCGTCCACGGGGGCTGACTCGCAGCCGTATTTTCGTATATTTTCGCCGGTTGAGCAGGCAAAGCGATTTGACCCAGAGTGCAAATACATTAAAAAGTGGCTTCCGGAACTGGATAAATTGACACCAAAGACTATTCACAACTGGGAAACGGCATATGCTGAACCTGAAAATAAGGGCGTGTACCACAAACCAATTGTGGATTTTAAAGAGCAGCGGGAAAAGGCACTAGATATGTTCAAGCGGGTTTTTACTGGATAATTTAACGAATGGAATATTCGCCAAAATAATATGTATGATTATTGTATATGAGGAAATTTGACAATTCACAGCAAGTATTGTACTTTCTAGTGGGATGTATACCCGTTCGCATAGTACTCGCCGCATTGCCTTTATATCTAAGTAAGCAATTTCTATTTTATTATGGGATTGTTTTGTTAGGTATGGCATTATCATTTGCTTACCTGTACTTCAATAACGGGCGGATGAATGCGCCTGAAGGAGGGGGCGTCACGTGGTGGGCGAAATTTAGAATGATTCATTCTGCGTTATACTTGGTCGCCGCAATTTATGCTCTGCAGGGATTGTCTATTGCATGGGTTCCGTTGGCAATAGACGTAGTTGTGGGTCTTTCTCTCTTTGTGCACCATCACTTTCTATCTTACACCCTTGAAGATTTAAAACGCCGTTTTATTAGTCATCGCATATGGTTATGATAATGAATAGAAAAACTATTGTTTTTACGGACATTTTTGTTCCGTTTGCCGCTTCGCAAGAAATATTCAATGGTGTAATTGAGATACAATTGAGTTATTTATTTGTTACGTGGTTTATCTAAGGTGTTTTCAAATAAAATGTATGATATATATATATATATATATATCATATGTCTTCCTTTTTTAAAACGAAGAATAGTCTACATCTTTTTTTGGAAAATATGTTAGATTATTGTAAAACTAAATTATTACTAGGTGAAATGATCAGTATACCGAATTTGATTACAAATAGTGCAAAATTTCCACTATATGGGTTGCACTCAACCGGATATGACGTATTATATAGTATATATGAAAACGGATTTGTCCCAACAAACAGGATGGGGATTTCCCAAGAGAACCCTATTATCGCAATGTTTAGTATTCCATTTCGTGACAATTTGGACAAGGTGGTGAGTAAATCATACTTAAGTCCGCAGATTGATGGAATTACATTGTCTACTGGAATTAGACGGGCTTTAGCGTTAGAAAAACTCAAACCAGATGATGTAAATAATCAATATCTAGAATTTCCTATTATTTTGAGTTGTTTTACCGGTTCACCAAATATAAGTGCGGATGGATGGGTATTCGCGCAGGACAATAGTGATATTCATATTATTGGGAATTTTGATATAAAAGTTGAGAAAGATGCGAATTATAAGAATTATGTCGAGAATAAGGATGAGTATAAGTGGTGGGGTTATTTTTTAAAATTAAATTTTATAATTGGTGATTTCCATACTTCAATCGCGTTTTCCGAAAATAATACTATACCTATATCATATTACAATCAAATGAGGGATGATCCCCCTGACCTTAACCTTGGAGGAGGAAAAAATAAAAGAAAACAATTAAAAAAAATAAAAACTCTTCGCAAAAATAAGAGGAATAAGACAAAGAAACGTGGTGTAATCTAAAAGAAGGTTGAAGACAACGATTTTTGGTACAAGGCGAAGGAACACGATAATATACCATTGAAAAATTAACCCAGTTAGAAAACAATGAATTCTTATTCAAAGTGCTGGATAGAGAATCAAGAACGTCCTGCCTGTTTTCAAATTTTGTCTTTCACCGCATCTAATATACACCTTCGCACATTTAAGTTCGCACAATTTAATAAAAACGACTTAAAGAATACTACCTAACATAATATGTCCCAGGTGTATTCTTGTGTGACATTCAGGAGCATACCATTCTAATAAATGGGTAACGATGCTGGATTAATCAACCTTGCAGAGCAATCTGTAACCCACCCTAACTTTACGCGGAATTGATTGGGTCCAACCTTTTATGTTTGATGGTTTTGTGCCATTTGAAATGTTCAAGGGTGTAAAAAAGAAGTGGAAAAAGTTAGACCATCGTAGGTGAAATTCCTACTATTGATTTTACACTTTTGATTATTTTTTTACTCTGTGAAAACGGCGTTTTAAATCTTCAAGGGTGTAAATAATA
>Ga0222676_1000083_pt1 | contig 42178 bp, 49 predicted proteins | sample AntAcemetagen870_FD_179815 | JGI IMG/M metagenome (GOLD analysis project Ga0222676, IMG submission 179815) | Saline water microbial communities from Ace Lake, Antarctica - #870 | ecosystem: Environmental > Aquatic > Non-marine Saline and Alkaline > Saline | place: Antarctica: Ace Lake...
CCCCTTTGCCGGTTTTCAAGACCGGTGCATTCAACCGCTCTGCCATCTCTCCGTACCAACGTTTTATTATTATAAATTTTTAATTCAACAATAAAATTGATAAATTAAATAGATAATCAAGTAATATTGTAATTATTAATAAAATGGAAAACCAAAAATTCAATAAAGGTATAATTTTAACAGCTTTGGGATCTTTTTGGTGGGGTGTTATTGGTGTTATCTATTTTAAATATATTTCTTATACCGGCTCCATCGAAGTTGTAATACATCGTTGCGTTTGGACTTCTGTAGTATTGATAATAACTACTTTTTATTTTTCTAAATGGAGTATTTTTTTTGAAATCTTATCAAATTTTAAGAAAGTATTTTTGTTATTTTTTTCAAGTTTATTAATATTTATTAATTGGGCTACTTGGATTTACGCTGTAGGCACAGAAAGAATTATTGATGCTAGCTTTGGTTATTTTATCATGCCAATTTTAAGTGTCTTTTTAGGATATATTTTTTATGATGAGAAAATCAACAAAAAAGGGGGGCTTTCAATAATTCTTGTTTTAATTTCTATATTATTTTTATTATTTAAAAGTTTTAATTCAATACCATGGGTTGGAATTATTGTTGCTTTAAGTTGGGGTTTCTATAATTTATTAAGAAAGAAAGTTAATGTTGATACAGATATTGGACTGTTAATAGAAAGCTTATTTATTTTACCCTTTGCTTTATTTGGTTTTTTTTTACTTTATAAAAATGGCTTAAACTATTTTAATTTTAACAACGTATCTTTAATGCTCTTACTTATGTTGGCTGGTCCTATGACGGTTATACCTCTTTTCTTATACGTAAAAGGAGTTGAATTATCTGGTCTTGGAGCAACAGGTATGATTTTTTATATAACGCCAACTTTTCAGTTTTTACTCGGTTTTTTTTACTACAATGAAGCTTTTTCTTTTGATAAATCATTAAGTTTCATTTTGATATGGATTGCTGTAATTATTTATTTAAAAGATTTGTATGAAAATAATTAAATATTTTACAGTAATATTTTTTCTTCTTTATAATGGAACATTAAGTGCAAATGAAAAGTTATTTAGTGAGTGGTTAAACAATTTTAAGATTTACGCTTTGGATAAGGGTATTTCAGAAAAAACCTATAATCTAGCAATGTCAGATGTTGTTTTTCTACCTAAGGTTATTGAGTACGATCGTTTTCAACCTGAGTTTTATGAGGACACCAAAACATACGTATCAAAAAGAACATCAAATCAAAAAGTTAATAAGGGTATTGAAATATATGAACTAAATAAAGATTTTATTAATCATATAGATAATGAGTTTTCGGTAGAAAAAGAATTACTTCTAGCTTTAATGGGAATTGAAACTAACTATGGAACCTACGTTGGTAAAATGGATATATTATCTTCTCTTGCCACCTTAAGCTTTGATAAGAGAAGATCTGATTTTTTTACCAAAGAATTGATTATAATTCTTAAATTAATAGAAGAGAAAAAGATTAGTCATGATGTTTTATACGGATCATGGGCCGGTGCCTTTGGATATTTTCAATTTATGCCCTCCACAATTGAGCGCTATGCTATAGATTATGACCAAAATGATATTATTAATTTAAAATCAACGGTAGATTCCTTTGCATCAGCAGCAAACTATATAAATAAGATAGGTTGGATAAAAAACCAACCATGTTTTATAAAAGTTGAATTAAGTGAAAATATACCGAAAAAACTACTAAACACTTCTGCCAAAAAACTTCATAATAAAAATCAGTTCAAAATATTAAAAAAATATTTAATTAAAGATACAAATTTTATAAATATTGACGATAATTTAATTGCTTCAATTATAACACCAGACAAGGATATTATACCTGACTCTCAAAATTTAGAACCTGCATATATTGTTTTTGAAAATTATGAGAAAATACTACAATGGAATAGATCTTTACGATTTGCTTTGGCCGTTTGTACTTTAAAAAAAGAATTTGAAAATGTTTTATAAAAAATTATTATTTTTATTTTGCTTCATGCTACTTCAAAATTGCACTATAGAAAACTTGACAAAAAATAAACCATCTGTATTTTTTGATGATCCATTTATAAATAAAGGTTTTGCACTTATTTACAATAATGATCTTTATGAAAAAAAAATTATATCAAAGAAAATTGATGAACGCAGTCTTATTGTTTTTCAAAAAAATTTAAAAAAGAATATAAAAGTTAAAATTACTAATATCATTAATAACAAGTCAATTATAGCTACAGTTGGAAATGATGCTGATTATCCTTTATTTAATAACGCTGTATTATCAATCAGAATCGCAGATGCAATTGATTTAAATAAAAATGAGCCCTATATAGAAATTTTAGAGATTTTAGAAGATTCTGTTTTTGTTGCCAAAAAAGCAAAAATATTTGAAGAAGAAAAAAAGGTAGCAATCAAAGTACCTGTTAATAGCATTAGTATTAGCGATCTTAATCAAACACAATCAAATACAAAAAATAAAAATGATAAAAAATTTTCTTATAATATAAAAATAGCAGATTTTTATTTTAATGATACAGCATTACTATTAATCAATAGAATCAACAATGAAACTATTGCCAAAGATGCTAAAATTAAAAAGATTAGAGAAAATAAATATAGAGTATACCTGGGTCCTTTTAGCAACATTAATGCTCTACAAAAATCCTTTAATGATATAAACATATTAGAATTCGAAAACATCGAAATTATAAAAAATGACTAAGATAAAATTTTTAACAATATTATTTACTTTATTATTAACTTTTAACTCAAATGCTGCATTTGACATAAAAGCAAGAAGCATCATATTGCAAGACTATTTATCGGGTGAAATATTATTTGAAAAAGAACCTGATAATTCAATATATCCAGCCTCAATGACTAAAATAATGACTGCAATTGTAGCATTTGACTTGATTAAAAAAGGCAATTTAAGTTTGGATGAAAAATTTATTATCTCAGAAAATGCATGGCGATTAGCATCTGCTGGCTACTCATCCATGTTTATAATGGTTGGTGATGAAATAACAGTACAGAATTTGCTTAAGGGAATTATTATAGCATCTGGTAATGATGCCTGTGTAGCGCTTGCTGAGGGAATTGCAGGCTCTGAATCAGCTTTTGCAATTTTAATGACAGCAAAAGCAAAAGAAATAGGTATGAAAAATACTAATTTTACAAATGCTTCGGGTATAAACAATACTGAAAATTTTTCAACAGTTCGAGATATTTTAATAATGTCAAACTATCTTATTAAAAACTTTCCTGAAGAATATAAATATTTTTCTGAAAAGGAGTTTACATGGAATAGGACGGGAGGGGATCCAATTACTCAAGGTAATAGAAACCCATTATTGTATAAAAATCTTGGATATGATGGAATTAAAACTGGTTATTTAGCAGTAGAAAAATATTCATTAGCCTCATCTATTTACAAAAATGGAAGAAGGTTAATTGCTGTTGGAACTGGATTTGAAACAAAAAATGATAGGTCTAGAGAAAGTTCAAAACTATTATTATGGGGTTTGACAAATTTTGATTTAATTGAAATTGCTAAAGCAAATACACCTCTTGAAGATGCTGAGGTTTGGTTGGGTAAAAAAGATACTGTTAAAACTTATGTCAAAGATGACATTTATAAAACAATCCCTAAAGCTAGAAAAAGTTTATTAAAAGTTTCATTAAAGTACAACGGCCCTATACAAGCACCAATTAAAAAAGATGATATTATAGGCAAATTAAACTTAATTTATAATGGAGAATTAATTAAAGAATATGACTTGTTAGCATACGAAGATGTTAAAAAATTAAATGTTTTTTCAAGGCTGATGAAATCTATTAATTTTTTAATTTGGGGCGATGTCTAAAAAACCAATTATCGTATTTGAGGGTGTAGAAGGAACTGGTAAATCGCACCACATTAAAAAAATTGTAAACTATCTTAAAATAAAAAAGATTAAATTTATTCAAATTAGAGAACCAGGTGGTAGTATTAATTCTGAAAAAATTAGAAAACTTATCCTTAATAATAAATCAACTTTCAATAAAGAAACAGATTTGCTTTTATATTTATCTGCGAGAAGCGAAAATATAGAAATGATTAAAAAGAATGCTGGAAAAAAGATAATACTAATAGATAGATTTTCAGATTCTACAATTGCATATCAGCATTATGGCATGGGTGTAGATCTTAAATTTATACAAAATATTAATAACCATTTATTAAAAGATATTAAAATTGATTTTACTTTTTTAAATACCGTCAATCAGTCAAATATGGAAAAAAGATTAAGTAAAAGAAGAAAACTTAACCGATATGATAAATTTGATAGTAAATTCTATAATAAAGTTCAAAATGGTTTTCTTAAACTATTAAAAATAAATCCTAGAAAGTACATAAAAATAAACTCAAACTTAGATTTAGATGTTAATGAAAATATAATATTAAGAAAAATTAAAGATTTAATTTAAATATATGAATTTAAAGCCATCAGAGAATACTAAAATTTATGGTATGGAAAATTTTTTTAATGAAATTGTAGGATTGTATAATGATGAAAAAATGCCAAATAAAATTTTACTGTCTGGCAAAAGAGGCTCTGGTAAGTCAACTTTAGCTTATCATCTAATTAACTATATTTTATCTAAAGAAGAAGAATTTAAATATGATTTAAATAATTTTAACATCAATCCAGAAAACAAGTCATTTAAATTATTGCTAAATAAGACTCACCCAAATTTCTATTTAATTGATTTATTGTCTGAAAAAAAAAATATCGACGTCACTCAAATACGTGAAATGATCACTTATACTAATAAATCGTCCTTTAATAATAAGGAAAGATTTATCTTAATTGACAACGTTGAAAATCTTAATAAAAATTCAATAAATGCGTTGCTCAAAATTATAGAAGAACCAAATGAAAACGTTTTTTTTATTTTAATAAATAATAACGAAAAAAATATTCTACCCACATTGAGGTCTAGATGTCTAACATTTAAAATTAATTTTTCGTTCGAAGAATCTGTAAATATCGCCAATCAAATACTCGGTAAAAATATACTTAATGAAATAAACCATGATCTAATAAGTTATTATAATACCACTGGAGAGATGATTGATTTGATTAATTTTTCAAAAGAAAAGTCAATAAATCTTAATGATTATAATCTTACAACCCTTATTGGTTTAATTATTGAAAACAACTATTACAAAAAAGATAGGTTTGTTAAAAACTTATTAATTAACTTCATTGAGTTATTTTTTTTAAAAGAATATAAACTGTCAGAAAAAAAAAATTCTTTATTAAATTTTTACCATAAATTTACTAAAAAAATTAACAACACGGAAAAATTTAATCTTGATGAGGAGAGTTTATTTTTAGAATTCAAATCTGAATTATTATAAATGGATAAAAACTACTATATAACAACACCTATTTACTATCCCTCTGCTAAGCCACACATGGGTCATGCGTACTCAAGTATTGCAGCTGATTTTTTTGCTAGATTTAAACGTATTGATGGTTTTAATGTTCATTTTTTAACCGGTACAGATGAGCATGGTTTAAAAATTCAAAGAGCAGCAGAAAAACAGAATATCGATCCTCAAAGTTTTTGTAATGAAATTAGTCAAACATTCAGAGATTTATCAAAAACATTAAATTTATCTAATACAGATTTTATAAGAACTACAGAAGATAGACACAAGAAATCGGTTCAATATTTATGGTCACAACTCGAAAAGAATGACGATATCTATTTGTCAAAATACTCAGGCTGGTATTCAGTTTCTGATGAGGCTTTTTATAGTAAAGAAGAAATCTCTGAAAAAGATAATATTAAAATTGCTACGGCGTCAGGTTCACCTGTTGAGTGGATTGAAGAGGAATCTTATTTTTTTCGTTTATCTAAATGGCAAGAAAAATTACTTAACTATTATGAGGCATACCCTGATTTTATTTCACCACAATCTAGAAAAAATGAGGTAATTAGCTTTGTTAAAAGTGGCTTAAAAGATTTATCAATAAGTCGAAAAGCATTTTCTTGGGGTATTAAGGTCCCGAATAATCCTGACCATGTTATTTATGTTTGGTTGGATGCTTTAACTAACTATATAAGTGCCCTTAACTATCCAGATACAAAAGATGAGTTATTTAAAAATTTTTGGCCTGCTTCTGTACATTTAATCGGTAAAGATATTTTAAGATTTCACGCTGTATATTGGCCGGCATTTTTAATGGCTGCAAAAATCCCCTTACCTAAAAAAGTTTATGGACATGGTTGGATTTTATTTGGTGATGAAAAAATGTCAAAATCAAAAGGGAATATACTTGATCCATTAGATATAATTGAAACTTATGGTCTTGATCAATTAAGATACTACTTAATTAAAGAGGTTTCTTTTGGTAATGATGGTAATATCTCAAAAGATAGGTTGGAAGATTGCATCAATAGTGATTTGGCAAATAATTACGGAAATTTATGTCAAAGAGTAACAGCTTTTGCTGAAAAAAACTGTTCATCCAAAATCCCTGAAAATAAAAATTTGAAAGAAGTTGATCTTTTAATGTTAAATAAATTTACTGATAATTTATTAAAAATTAGAATGGAGATTGATAATCAAAATATTAATTTTTACATTAATTTTATTGTTAGCGCTTTATTTGAAGCGAATAAATATTTTAACGATCAAGAACCTTGGAAAAAAAAAGATGACAAAGAACGATTAGATACAATTGTATACATATCTTTGGAAATGATTAGAAAAATTTCCTTTATGCTTTATCCTATTATTCCAGATTCAATTGAAAAAGCTTTAAAAATTTTTAATCTCAAGCCTAATGCAATTAATTTAGAGTCGATTGCTAAACATGATTTTCTTAAACCAGGTGATGCAATAAATAAAATTGATATTTTGTTCAAAAAAATAGAAAAAAAAGATGATTGATTCACATTGTCACCTAGATCATGAACCTTTACTTGAAAATTTAGACCAAGTTATAAAAAGATCTAAAGAAGTTGGTATAACTAAACTTTTAACAATATGCACGACCCTAGAGAGCTTTAATCGGATTAAAACCATAGTTAAGAAAGATCCTATGATTTATGGAACCTTTGGTATTCATCCTCATGAGACAGAAGATAATTTATCAGTGGATAAAGACTTTATAATTAACGAAGTAAGTAATAATGAAAAAATAATTGGTATTGGTGAAACAGGGCTGGATTTCTTCTACAATCACAGCGATAAGGAGAAGCAAATTAATTGCTTCAAAACTCATGTAGAGGCCTCTATAGAGCTTAATAAACCTATTATAATTCACTCAAGAAATGCAGAAACTGAAACTTTTGAAATTTTAAAATCTTACAAGTCTGATAAATTAAAAATTTTAATGCATTGCTTTACTGGTTCAGCAAAGTTTGCCAAACAATTACTAGAATTGAATGCATTCTTTTCGGCAAGTGGAATAATAACCTTTAAAAATAGTTTGGACCTTCAAGAAACTTTTAAAAACCTTCCATTGGACAAACTTCTTATTGAAACAGATAGTCCATTTTTAGCTCCAATACCCATGAGAGGTAAAAAGAATGAACCAAGTTTTGTCAAATACACTCTTGAAAAACTATCTTTACTTAAAAATAAAACTATTGAAGAAATGTCAAATCTAACAACAGAAAATTTTAATAGGCTTTTTAATTTTTGATGTCTGTTAAATTTGTCATACTAGGTAGTGGGAGCTCATTGGGCGTACCTAGAGCTGATGGATATTCTGGTAATTGTGATTTAAATAATAAAAAAAATTTTAGAACACGTTGCTCTGCATTAATTAAATTTGCTAATCAAAATATTCTAATTGACACATCTCCAGACTTAAGAGCCCAACTTCTACAAAATAAAATTAAATCTATTAGTAAAGTTTTTTATACACATCTTCATGCAGATCAAACCCATGGTATTAATGACCTTAGACCTTTTTTTTTAATAAATAAAAATCAAATTCCAGTGTACGCAGATACTTTTACTAAAAAATACTTGCTCTCTACGTTTGGATATTGTTTTAAATCGTCTTATGGCTATCCATCTACATTAAATATTAATACTTTGAAAAAAAAACACATTTTTACTAATAAAAATAAAAAAATATTAATTGAGTCTATCCCGGTCCAACATGGTAAAATTAAAAGCACATGCTATCTAGTGAATAAAAAATTGGCTTATGCTAGTGATATTAGCTCATTCTTTAAAAAAGATTATAAAAAATTAATGAATTTAGATTATTTAATCATAGATTGTTTGTGGTACAGAAATCATTCTGCACATTTTAATTATGATCAAATTTTAGAATTAGCTAAAGTTTTGTCACCAAAAAAAACAATTTTAACAAACATGCATAGTGACCTGGATTACGATCAACTAAAAAAGAAGCTGCCAAAAAGTATTATTCCTGGGTTTGATGGGATGACTATTATTTTATAAAATAGTTTCTATTTGTTTAATTATTTTATCAGACATGGGGTCAATAAAAGAATTAAATGTATCTTGTATCTTCCCATCTTTATTGATTAATATTTTATGAAAATTCCATTTTGGAACAGTTGAATTACCATAATTTTTTTTTGCCCATTTGTATATTTCGTGAGCCTCATCTCCCTTAACGTCTACTTTGTCTGTCATTGGAAATGTTATATTGAAATTAGTTTCGCAAAAATCCTTAATCTCTGAATTAGACCCTGGTTCTTGGCCACTAAATTGATTAGACGGAACTCCAATTACAAAAAAACCTTTGTCTTTATACTTATCATAGAGAGCTTGTAGGCCAGTATATTGTTTTGTAAAACCACATTTACTGGCAACATTAACAAGAAGAACAGTTTTTCCTTTATACTGATTTAAGTCAATAAGTTCATTGCCAATACTCTTTATCGAATGATCAAAAAATACCTTTTCATATTTTGCATCGACTTTTTGAAAGAAAGAAAACATTAGAGAGATAAATAAAATTAATAAATAGTTTTTGTTAAACATGGTTTACTTTTTAGAAGCATATAATAATAAAAAATATCCAAATATTGTTGATAATAAAGATCCTGAAAGAACGCCAATTTTAACACCATCCATGTAGTGAATGCTTCCAGCAAATGCTAAATTTCCCACAAACAAACTCATTGTAAATCCAACACCAGTTAAAATTGAAACACCATATAAACTTAACCAGCTAGAATTATCAGGCATTTGTGCGGCACCCAACTTTACAGCTAAGTATGATGAAACCATCACTCCAACTTGTTTACCAATAAATAGACCTAAAAGAATACCTAGTGGTACAGGCTCCAGTAAACTTGATAAAGATAATCCCATAAGAGATACACCGGCATTGGCAAATGCAAATATAGGCATTATCAAGAATGCAACATAGGGACTTATTGCATGTTCAAGTTTAATTAATAAAGAAAAATCTTTATCTTTAATTCTATGGGGTATTGTTGAGGCCAAAAGGACACCAGCTATTGTTGCATGTATTCCTGATTTATAAGTAAAGAACCACATTAAAGCTCCAATTATTAAATATGGAATAAATTTTTTAACACCTAATTTATTCAATACAAGTAACAATATATATGAAATTAAAATTAAGCTTAAATAAGTAATACTTAAATCGCCAGAATAGAAAAAGGCGATAATTAATATAGCACCAAGGTCATCAATAATTGCGAGTGCTGTTAAAAAAATCTTTAATGATATTGGAACTCTTGAACCTAGCAAGGATAAAATACCCAATGAAAAAGCAATATCTGTTGCAGAAGGAATGGCCCAACCATTTAATGTTTCTGTGTTACCAAAGTTTATTGAAACATAAACTAGAGCTGGAACCACCATTCCTCCTACAGCTCCAATTATTGGTAGTAATGCTTTTTTTAAATTAGATAACTCACCTTGAATAAATTCTCTTTTAATCTCTAAAGTTACAAAAAAGAAAAAAACTGCCATTAACAAATCATTAATCCAATGATGCACAGAAAGTTTTAAGCCAAAATCGTTAATACCAATAAATAAATATTGCTCTAAGGTACTAAAATATAGCTCACTAAAAATTGAATTACTTATTACAAGAGCAATGATCGCAGCTATTAATAAAACCAATCCGCTAGCAGCCTCAAGTTGAAAGAACCATTTAAAAGGTTTTGATAGTGTTTTGATCATAAATTAAAATAAATCTCTAATAAATAAGAATACATCGTTAAATGTTTCATATAAATTATAAAGTAAAAGTTCTATATTTGGGACAATTTTACCTATCAGAGATTTAAAGGTATCTAAAATAATAATGAATGCAGTTAGAGAGATTATAGAAATAACGAGCAAATTTAAAATTCTAAAATTCCTTTGTTTTTTGGGCTTTATTAAAGGCTCATCCTTTAATTTTATTTCCTCAACAATTTTACTCTCTTTTTCATGGGTACTATCGTTAATGTCTGCTTCAATTTTTGTAGTATTATCTAAAAGATTAATTGTCTCTTCTTTTTCAATATTGATAGGTTTAATGGGGTCATTAATAATTTCTTTTTTATAAAACCATTTATGATTACAGCTATTGCATTGCAACAAACGACCTTTGTCTGGAATTAATTTAGAATCTATATCAAATTTTTTATGACAATTATTACAATCAATGATCATATATTCTGTATATACGATTCTTCTAAAAAAGCCTTAATTTTGATGCTCTTTATTCTTTGAAATTATCAATATGTAATGTATTAGTACCTCAATCGGGGCGTAGCGCAGCCTGGTAGCGCATCTGGTTTGGGACCAGAGGGCCGCAGGTTCAAATCCTGCCGCCCCGACCAATTTATGAAAAAAGCAAAAATTTATATTCCTACAAAAAACTCTATGCAGTCTGGTCTTGGTAAATCCGACAAATGGCTTATTAAATTTGAAACTAATGATACAGGTTTTAATCCTTTAATGGGGTGGGAGACTAGTTCGGATACATTATCAGAATTAAATTTAGAATTTTCCACTAAAGAACTAGCGATAGAATATGCAAAAAAAAATAAAATAGATTTTGAAATCATTGAACCTCAAAAAAGAAAAACGATTAAAAAATCATACGCAGATAATTTTTTAAAACAATTTTAATGTTTAAATTTTTTACTCAAAAAAAATGGCAGTTATGGTCATGGATCGGCTCATTTATAATACTTTCATCGTTGTGGATTCAGGTTCAGATAGATGTAAAAATTAATGAATGGTTTGGTCAGTTTTACGACATGATACAAAAGGCATTGGCATCACCTAATTCAATTACTATTGAAGAATATTGGTCAAGCTTATTATCTTTTATTACACTTGCAGGTATCTATGTTGCCTTAGCTACAGTTGTTGCTTTTTTCACCTCACATTATTTATTTCGTTGGCGAACAGCTATGATTGAGTGGTATCACAGCGTTTACGATAAAGCTCGGACTATTGAGGGTGCCTCACAAAGGGTTCAAGAAGATACAATAAAATTTTCAAGAATTATGGAAGGACTTGGAACAAGCTTTATTGAAGCAATAATGATGCTTATAGAATTTACCCCTATATTATTTGGTTTAAGTATAGGAATACCAATCTTATTTTTTGGTGATTGGAATTATGGTTTAGTAACAGGAGCATTTATATGGACTGTTGGTGGAACTCTATTTTTAATTGTGCTAGGTTCAATTTTAAGACTAGTTGGTGTTGAGTATGACCTTCAAAAAAATGAGGCCTCCTATAGGAAATTACTTGTAATAGCTGAAGATGATATAACAATAAGACCAAAAAATTTAGATGAATTGTTTAATGATGTTAGAAAAATTCATTTTAAATCTTATCTAAGGTATTTTTATTTTAACCTTGGTCGCATAACTTACCTTCAAGCAAATGTTCTCTCAGCATATGTTTTTTTAGCACCTGCAATAGTTGCTGGTGTTGTAACATTAGGAGTAATGCAGCAAATTATAAGAGCATTTGGAAGGGTAGAAGGATCTATGCAGTATATTTTTAGATCATGGCCTACAATCATAGAGTTAGCGAGCGTTTATAAAAGATTAAAAGAATTTGAATCTAAGATAAATGCTACTGAATCAATTATTCAAAAAGACTAATGACTATTGATAAAAAATATGTTGATCAAATTTTAAAAGTTTGTGAAAAAGCAGCTTTGGCATCATCTTATTTAGTTGGAAAAAAAGACAAGATTGCAGCAGATCAAGCAGCTGTAGACTCAATGAGGTATGAGTTAAATAAAATAAACATGAATGGTGAAGTTGTTATTGGTGAGGGTTCACTTGATGAAGCACCAATGCTTTATACAGGTGAAAAACTTGGAAATAAAAACGGACCATATTTTGATATTGCTGTTGACCCTTTAGAAGGAACAAATTTTGCAGCAAATAATTTACCTGGTGCAATTTCTGTTATTGCTATTGCTGAAAAGGGAAATCTTTTTAATGTACCAGAAACATACATGGATAAAATTGCAACTGGTCCAATTGAAAAAGGATTAGTAGACCTAGATTTTACATTAAAAAAAAACATTTCAAACCTGGCTGATTTTCTAAACAAAGATGTCTCATCACTTATAGCATGTGTAATGGATAGGCCGAGGCATAAAAAAATAATTGATGAACTTAAAGATCTTAATGTTAAAATTAAATTAATTACCGATGGCGATGTTCTGGGGGCACTCTACGTTTCAAACCCAAAGTACAACGTTGATATTTTCTTAGGCACAGGAGGGGGGCCAGAAGGTGTTTTGGCAGCAACCGCACTCGATGCTTTTGATTGTCATTTTCAAGGAAGATTTATTTTTGATAATGATAAAGATATTAATGAAGCTAAAGAAATGGGAATTATTGATTTAGATAAAAAATATGAATTAAATGAAATTATAAAAGGGGATTCTATTTTTTGCGCAACTGGAATTACCTCTAGTGAAGTCTTTAATGGTATTGAGATTATTGGTGATAACTATAAATCAGAAACACTTGTCACTCATAAAAGCTCAGATTTTAAAAATATTATAAAAAGAACAAATTTAATTAAATAATGATTTCTGTTTCAGGTAAGAAGTGGGAACAAAAAAAAATTGATCAAAATTTAGTGGATAAACTAAAACAAGATTATAATTTTAGTGATATTTTATCTAGATTAATAGTTTCAAGAAAATTTAATGATGATGAGATTGCAACTATAGATAATGATTTAGATTTAAATAATGTTTTTTTAAATACTGATGATTTTAAACAATCAATTAATCTCGTTGTTAACTCTATAAAAAACAGAGAAAGAATATGCATTTTAGGTGATTATGATGTGGATGGATCTGCTGCAACTTCATTATTTATAAAATTTTTAGAAAATATTAATCAACCGTTTTTTTATTATATCCCAGATAGGGAAAAAGATGGTTATGGAGCAACTAAAAAGCTATTTAAAAAACTAATATTGGATAAACCCGAGTTAATTATAATGGTTGATTGTGGCTCTACCTCTAATGAAGCAATAGAATTTCTAAATGAAAATAAAATAAAATCTTTAATCATTGATCACCATGAAATAAACAAACCATTTCCAAATGCAAATTCAATTATAAATCCAAAAAAAGATAATGGTTATATAGAGTACGATTATTTGTGCGCCACAACACTTTCATATTTTTTTTTAGATTTATTGATTAAAGAAATTAAAAGTGAGATTAACATTGCTGACTATTTAATTTACGTCTTGTTAGCTACCGTATGTGATGTAATGCCACTAAGAAAACTTAATAGATTAATTGCATTATGTGCGCTTAAAAATTTTGACATAACAAAAAACTTACCTCTTAATACTTTATTTGAATTAAACGAAAAAAAAAATAAAATTACCATTAATGATCTGGGTTATTTAATTGGTCCAATATTAAATGCTGGCGGCAGATTGGGCAAGTCTCAATATGCTACGCAATTATTATCTTCCAAGAATGATGATGTCGTAAAAGATAGATCTAATTACTTAATTGGATTAAATAATAAAAGAAAAGTAATTGAAAACTTAATATTAGATCAAATCGATTTCAAAAAAATTGAAAAAGAAAATAAAGAAGTAATTATTTACTATAATCCTAATATTAATGAAGGCTTAATAGGAATTATTGCTGCAAGATTAAAAGATTATTTTAATAAACCGTCTATAGTTATAACCACATCTAATGAATTTTTAAAAGGATCGGCTAGATCAGTTTATAATTATAATATTGGTCGTGTAATTAAAAATTCATTAGATAAAAATATTATTATTGGCGGTGGTGGTCACAATATGGCCGCAGGATTTACCTTAATTAAAGAAAACCTTAAAGTTTTTGAAAATTATATATTGGATGATTTTTTACTATCTAACACTGTAAATAATAATATATTTTCATATGAATCAGAAGTTTCATCACTCGCATTTAACCAAGATTTTTACGATAATATAAAAAAATTAGAACCCTTTGGTACGGGAAACTCAGTACCAACGTTCATGTTAAGAGATTTAAAAATAATTAAGCCCATAGTCTTAAACAACAAGCACATATCTGCAATATTAAAATCAAAAATAGGATTTTCAATGAAATCAATATCATTTAATTCTATTAATACTAAGATTGGTGAACACTTAATGAGTTATAGAAATACTATCAATGTAATAGGTCAAATCAGTGAAAATATCTGGAATAATAAAAAAACTCTTCAATTAACTATTAGAGACCTTGTCCTTTAGCTTAATTACTCTTGATAAATAATGACTTTTAAAATAAAAGATCTCAACATGGTCCCTTCGTCTATCGGTTAGGACAGCTGGTTTTCATCCTGCAAAGGGGGGTTCGATTCCCCCAGGGACCGCCATTAATATGTTTTATTACACATATATGCTAAAATCTATTTCACCTGGTTTTAAAAAAACCTACGTAGGATATACACATGATCTAAAATCAAGGCTAGATAAACATAACTCAAACAAAGGTGCAAAATCAACAATGGGCTATAAATGGTTGTTAATTTATAATAAAAAATTTAAAACAAAGAATGAAGCTATGTCTTTTGAGTATAAACTAAAAAAAAATAAAAAATTAAGAAAAGAAATTTTAGAAAAATCGGCTTAATGAAAATTTCAATACTTTTACCATATAAAGAAAATTATTCTGATGATTATGCAGGTGCTGTATCTTTATTTATAAATGACACAACAAAATTAAGTAAATTTAAAAAAAATGTAAAGATATTTGGTAGTACAGATTATAAATCTATACTATCAAAAAACTATACAAATATAGAATTAAATAAGAGTAGCTTATTTCAAAGCAAAAGTAAATATTATGTAAATAAATTTGTTGAATTACAAAAAATTATTAAAGCAGATATTATTGAAATTCATAATAGACCGAATTATTTAAGATATATTAAAAAACTTAATTCTAAAATTGTTTTATATTTTCATAACGATCCACTTAAAATGGTTGGTTCTGAGAAAGTTAAAGACAGATTAGAATTGCTGGAAGTATGTGAAAAAATTATTTTTAATAGTATTTGGTCTAAAAAGCAATTTATAAATGGTTTGGACAACTTTTATAGTGGTAGTACAAAACTTGAAATTATAAATCAATCTATTAACAAGCCAAAAATAGATTTTACAAAAAAAAATAAAGTAATAACTTTTATTGGAAAATTAAACTCAGCAAAAGGCTATGATTTATTTGGTGGTGCAATATTAAGAATTTTAAATAAGCATAAAGATTGGAAGGCTTTAGTTATTGGTGATGAACCGCGTGAAAAATTAATTTTTAAACATAAAAATCTTAATTTATTAGGTTTTCAACCACATAAAAAAGTTTTAAAAATACTTGAAAAAACAAGCATTTCCGTTGCTTGTTCAAGATGGGAGGAACCTTTTGGTCGTACTAGCTTAGAGGCGGCTAGTAGAGGTTGTGCTGTAATTATATCAGACCGAGGTGGTTTAAAAGAAACTATAACTAACGGTATTATAATTAAAAAAAACACAATCAATAATATTTTTAATGAAATTGATGACTTAATAAAAAATAAAAAAAAATTAATAAATTTACAAAATTCATCATATAACAATTTTTATTTAACAAACAAATACGCTTGTAAAAAAATTGATAATTATCGATTAAACATTTTAAATGTAAAATTTAAACCTAATAAAGTAAAATTATTAAAATCTAAATTAAAAATTATCCATATAACTAATTTTAATGAAAGACATAATGGTAGATTATTTTACAATACAGGCAAAAGAATTAACAATGGTTTAGTACGTTTAGGGCATAGTGTTTTAGAGCTTAGTGATAGAGACGTCGTGAGTAATCATAGAAAATTAACCGATTTAAATGGTGCTAAATATCTAAACAACAAGTTACTATCAATAATTAGCAATTATGTACCTAACATAATAATACTGGGGCATGCTGATTTAGTTGATATTAAAACCTTGAAAATAATTAAGAATTACTATCCAGAAATAAAAATCTCTCAATGGTTTCTTGATAGAATGGATTCACACTGGATATCAAATAAAAAAAGATTTCTTGATAAATTAGATGTTATGGACGCAAGTTTTTGTACAACAAGCCCATATATTTTAAAATTTCCTAAAACTAACTTTATTTATTTTATGCCCAACCCAGTAGATGAGTCTTTTGAGATATTGAAAAATTATAAACATAAAAACTTGAAGAGCGATGTTTTTTTTGCAATGAGTCATGGTGTTCACAGAGGAGTGTTAAAAGAAGGAAAGTTTGATGCACGTGAAAGTTTTCTCACAAAATTAATTAACAAATTGCCTAACATAAAGTTTGATATATATGGTTTTAAAAATAAACAACCAATATGGGCTGATAATTTTTTAAATACCATTTCCCAATCTAAAATTGCTTTAAACTTAAGTCAGGGATACCCCTCTAAGCACTACACAAGCGATAGATTTGCTCAATTAATTGGAAATGGATTATTAGTAATGATTGATAAAAATACAGAAATTGGTGATTTTTTTAAAAAGGACGAAATTATTACATATACAGATATTAATGATTTATCAAAAAAAATTTTGAAATTTTCAAATAATGATGAATTAAGGCAAAAAATCGCTAAAAAGGGTAGAGATAAATATTTTAAATTTTTTAATTCTACCGTTATTGCTGAATTTATAATAGCTAAAACATTTAATATTAAAAAAAAATATTTTTGGGAAAATAAGAATTAACATAAAGTTTTAATTATGAAAAATATAATAGTTGTTACAGGTGGTGCAGGTTTTATTGGATCAAATTTAATTAAATACTTGTTAAAGAAAACTAATTTAAAAATCATAAGTTTAGATAATTATTCAACAGGATTGAAAAAAAATCATATTAATCATAAAAATGTTAAATATATTAAGGATGAAAACATTAATATTTCAAAAAAATTAAAAAAATATACCAATAAGATTAAGGTTATTTTTCATTTTGGTGAATTTTCAAGAATTTATCAAAGTTTTCTAAATACAAAAGAATGCATAAATAGCAATATTTATAATTCTTTTGAGGTTATTAATTTTGCTAAAGATAATAAAATTAAGATTATATATTCCGCAACATCAAGTGCCATAGGCAATAATGGCAAAGATCAAAATCAATCACCCTATGCATGGTCTAAAACAAAAAATATAGAATTAATTAAAAATTATAGTAAATGGTTTGGTTTAAAATATGAATTAGTTTTTTTCTATAATGTTTATGGTCCAAACCAAATAATGAATGGTTCAATGTCTGCGCTTATTGGAATTTTTGAAACACAATATAAAAAAAAATTACCATTAACCATTGTTAAACCAGGCTCACAATGTAGAGATTTTACTCACGTTAATGACATTGTACAAGGCTGCTATCTGGCTTGGACTAAAGGTAAACAAAAGGAATATATGTTTCGTACAAACAAATCATATTCAATATTTGAAATTGTAAAAATGTTTGGTTCTAAATATAAGTTTTTAAAATCTAGACCCGGTGATAGATTTGGATCAATTATATCAAACAATAATGCTAAAAAAATACTTGGTTTTTCTGCAAAAATAAATATTAAAAATTATATAAAAGACTTAGTAAGTAGAAGTTAATGTTTTCTATACTAATACCATCTTACAATAACCTAGAATATTTAAAAACTTGTATAGATAGTTTGAAAAAAAACTCTGAATACACTCATCAAATAATTGTCCACATTAATGAAGGAACTGATGGATCGCTAGAGTATGTTAAAGAAAATAATTTTGAATATACTTATTCGGAAAACAATATTGGTATGCCTAAAGCTCTTAATAAATCCTCTGAATTAGCAAAATTTGACTATATTTTAATCTCACATGATGACTTCTATTATTGTCCTGGTTGGGACGTTGAACTTGTAAAAAACGTTAATTTTATCGGTCATAATAATTTTTATTTATCATCTACTATGGTTGGTGCGGGTCAAGTTGAATTTGATGCCGGACAAACTGTAGATAATTTTGATGAGACAAAATTATTGGGTAATTTAGAAATAATTAAAACAATTGATTTCCAAGGTACCACAAAATGTCCAGGCTTAATTCATAAAGATGTGTGGAAGAGAGTAGGTGGATGGAGTGAAGAATTTTCTCCAACAGGAGGTGATGATACAGATTTTGCAATGAAATTATGGAAAATAAATATCAGAATATTTAAGGGAATAGGTAAATCACTTGCTTATCATTTTGGATCAATAACTACTAGAAAAAAAGATAAATCATTATTTACATATTTAGGTAGCAGGGGAAATAAAATTTTTTTAAAAAAATGGGGTTATAATATTAATTTTTTTGAAAATTTTTTTTTAAGATCTGGCTTGGATAAAAATAAAAATTTAATTTTTAATGAATATACTGGTCCTTTAAAAGAACCAAAAAAAGATCTAAATTTTTATGTAGAATTAATTAAAGGAAAATTTAAAATTTTCTATCTATATTTAGTAGGCTTCAAATAAAATTAACTAGTAATTTTCAAACCAGTTTTAGTTATTTCTGATTTTTCTTGATAATCATAATCTGTATTTACAGACCATAGGTTGTGATTTTTTTTTAATGTTAGGTTTTCTGCAACTAAAATTCCCATTAAAATACTATGGTCCTGATTATTATACTTATATGAGCCATATCTTCCAATTACATTAAGTCTTTTTAATGTTTTGAGATATTTGATTACAGGACTCAAATTTTTTTTATAATTCTTAAAATAAACAGGGTAACATTTGGGTATTTTTAGTACTTTAGTATCAATAATTAATTTTGAACTTATTATATTTGTCTTGATTAATTCTTTTATCGCTAATGATGAAATATCTTTTTCATTACTTTTCCATATATCATCATTATTATAACACCAAAACTCCATACATAATATTGTATCTTTTGAACTATTATTTATTTTTGAATTCCAATTTGAAAAATTAGTAATTCTTCCTACATTTAAATCTTTTGAGTGTAAATAAATCCATTGGTCAGAAAATATTTTTTTCTTATTAATTTTAAGATAAACAAGAATAGTATTTCTAAAATAAAGCTTTGAAATATTTTTTTTTACAAGTCTCGGTACATTGTTTAAATTATTGATTAAATTTGTAATTGGCATGGTAGAAATTACATGATCAAATCTTTCTGATTTATCATTTGAAAATTTTACAGAAACATCATTTTTCATTATCCTTAAAGATTTAATCCTTTTTTTTAATAAAACCTTTCCACCAAATTTTATAATTTTATTTTTAAAATTATTATATACATAACCTGTTCCTTTTTGCGGATAAGCAAATAAGTCTACTAAAGTTTTATGAGAATTTTTATTAGAAAAAAATGCATTTTTAATAGCTTCGAAAAGTGATAATTTTTTAATTCTCTGTGATGCAAAATCAATATCTAGCTTATCACATTTAATACCCCATAATTTTTCACTGTATGATTTAAAAAATATTTCATAAAGTTCTTTACCAAATCTATTAATAACCCATGTTTCAAAGTTTTCTTTATTTTTTAACGGAAATACTCTGTATTTCATATAACTAAAGACGCATAAAACTGATCTAAAAAATCCAAGATTAAATAATGCATTTAATGGTTTTAAAGGATAATCAAAAAATTTATTATTAAAGAAAATTCTGGTTTTTCTATTTACCATTGAATATTTATTGCCAACAACTTCAAGCCATAGTTTATTTACTCTTGGATCATCACTAAAAAAACGATGTGGGCCCAAATCAACTAATTGACCCCAAAGTTTAAATGTTTTAGACATGCCTCCAACAATCTTATCTGCTTCGTAAACTGAAACTTTTTGACCATTTTGTGCTAATTTATAAGCAGCTGTTAATCCAGCTGGCCCACCACCTATTACACAAATTTTTTTAATCTTTTTATTTTTTTTCATATGTGGGTGAAAATTTATCAATTGAATACATTATATCAGTTAATTCTTTATCAATTTTTATAAGATGATCAAGTTTATTAGGATAAATAAAATAATAATTATTTTTCTTTTCTAATTTCATAACACTATTTTTATTTGCATTAGGAGAGCATAATCCTCTAATGTTTCCACAGAAATATTCATGATTTGATATTTTTATTGGGATTATGAATTTATTTGATAATTTATGTTTAATTTCAACCAAACTATGTTTTGGAAAGTTTTTATTAATTTTAATTTCTTTAGTAATTCTGGAAATATTTTTATAAACAAATAGTCCAATTAAACAAAAGAGCAATATATTAAATTTCTTGAATGTAAAAATATAATTATTTTTTTGAAGTGGCATAAAAAAAAACAAACTAAATATAAAAAAAATAACAAAAAAATATCCACCAAATCTCATTGATGGTGCTTCCCATGCCCAATATATCAATGTAACTGATGATGTTAAAATTAATGCTATCAAATCTTTTTTTGAATAGGGATTAGATGATTTTCTTTTTGAAGATGTGAGAAGTATTATTTTTAAGACAATAGCTAAAAACAATACTATATAAATTTTTTCCACCTCTCCTTTGTCTAATATTAATATTCTGTGAAAACTATATTTAAAATCTTTTAAATATTCCTGAGCCTTTAAGTTGTTATCTTTAATTTCTTTTGCATACATTTTTATGCCCTTTGAGTACGCTTGAAGATGATCAAATCTGTTCTTAGCTACTTCCTTACCCAAACTCCAATTAATATAATTACTAGATACACAAGTAGACGGTATAGGGTAAACCATACAACCAGTTTGGAGTATATTCTTACTAATTGAAACAATGGTAATGCTGATGCATAAAAATAAAAACAATCTATCTTTAAAAAATAAAAATATTTTGAATTTAAGTTTGTACAAATAATATATTAGATAAAAAATTGTTATGATTATGTATTGTTTTATAAAAAATCCAAAAACTATTAATAATAAAGATTTATTAAAATATATTTTATTTTTAGTTTTATAAAAGGAGATTAAATAGTGACTTAACATACCTATTATACAAAAAGCAAATATGTCTAATCCATACTCTTTAAATCTTGTAAATTTTAATAAAATAATTGAGGTAAAAAAATAAAATAAAATTTTATTTTCAATAATTTTATTTTTTGAATTTTCTTCAATCATAAAAATTAAAAAGAAACTAATTATGATTATTGATGGTTGATAAATGAAGTTAAATTTTAGTATAGGATCTAAAAATAAAGAAGAAAAATAAAAATATCCCTGACCATATCCCAATTGATCATTTAGAGAGGCTATACCAATAATTATTTTGTAATCGTGAATATAATTAATTGTTGGTAGATGATACCAGTAAAAATCATCATGTACTACATCTGTTAATGAACATATAAAAAAAATTATAACTATTATTGAAAATTTATTAAATAATTTTGATTCAATTTTTCTAATTAAAGAATAATTTTTTAGACCTATTAACAAACCTATTGTTTTTATTAATAAACCTATCAAAAAATCTATGGGTGAAAAAAAATGTATAATTAATAAAATTAAATAGATTATTACAAAGCCATAAATTCCAGTTTCTCCAAAATTTAAGTCTTTTTTAAATTGTTTCTTTAATAAAGATCCATATCCCCAAATTGAAAAAAATAAAAAACTTAAATAAATGAAAGAATAAAAAATATTTAGAATTATAGACATAATGAGGTGTAATATGTGGACATTATAAAATTTATATTAATCGTTAATTTAAATTTTAATATTTTTTAATGCATTATTTTTAAATAAATTCGCTTCTTTAATATATCTTCTTACCATCTCTGTTGATTTATGACCTGTCATAGCCATAATATTTCTTTCCTCAGCTCCAGATTCTGCTGTCGATGTTGCAAAACCTGATCTTAAGCTGTGTCCAGCATATCTATGTCCATCTAAACCAGCATAATTTGCATATTTTTTAATTATTAAAGCAACACTCTTATCTGAAATATTAAAAATTTTACCCTTTTTTAATTCAGATAGTTCAATCCAATTTTTTAATGATTTTACTGGGCAAAAATTTTTATTATCAAAGTAGGGGATAGCCTTAGTCATGCCTTCTCCAGATTGGTCAGTTTTAGATCTCTTTACAAAAATCTTAACACCCTCGCTAACAAACTCTATATCTTCATATTCAACATCAACTAACTCTGACCTTCTAAAACCTCCTGAAAACCCAATTAATACTAAAGCTTTATCTCTAGTTTTTCTAAAATCTTTTTCTTTAGATTTATGTATTGCTTCAATTAATACTTTTAAATCATTGATTAATAGTGGTTTTTTACCTTTTTGATTACTCCCATTTATTCTTTTAATGCCCATCAAATTTTCCATTATTATTGGATGTTTCGTATCAATGTAATGACCCTTTGTTTTATGTAATATGCTTATGGAAGCTAAGCGTCTCTTTAAAGTGCTGTATTTAGAATATGATGATAAATGAGTTAGATATAATGCTAATATTTTTGGTTGTGTTGGCATTGCTTGAAATCCATTTTTAGAACAAAATAATGAAAAGTCATTATAGTCAGATTGATATGCTCTAAGTGTGTTAGCTGATTTAGAATTTCTTAAATTCTTTATTGTTTCTAATTCTAGGTTTTTAATATCTGTTATTAAATTATACATATTTTCCGATAACCATTAATTATCGGAAATATATATTAGCTTTAAAAGAATGTCAATAGTATATAAAAGTTAATTATGGCAAGACCAACTAAGTTTGTAGAATTCAAATTTTGTAAAACATGTCATAAAGAATTGAATTATAAAAACTTTAGAATTGTTAAACCTTTAACAAAAGGACCAAATAAAGGTAAATTAGTTGCATGGACAGATATTAAGGGTGGAAAAAGATTTGGTAAATGTAAAGATTGTGAGGTAAATAGAGCTAGAGATCGCTATTTAGATAACCCTATCCCACAAATGCTTTCTAACAGCAGAATTAGGGCCAAAAAAAAAGGTATTCCGCATAACATTGATTCATCTTATTTAGAAAAAATTTGGCCAAAAGACAATAAATGCCCAGTTTTAGGTAATAAATTTGAAATGGGTTATAAAAATGGTAAAAGTAAAAATCTTTCACCATCTCTTGATAGAATAATTCCTAAAAAAGGCTATGTTTATGATAATTTAGTTATAGTCTCAGATATTGTAAATCGCTTAAAGTCTGACGCAACATTAGAGGATATGGAGAAGATTTTAAAATTTTATACAAAAAAAAATAATAAAAACAATAATATATAAATGGTTATTAAACCAAATGATTAGAAAACTAGAAGATAAAGACAAGGAAATTTGGGCTAAATTATACAATGGTTATGCCAAATTCTACAAAGTAACAATGAATACAGGGATTTTAGATACTCTTTGGGGATGGATTCATGATGAAACTCATGATGTTAATGCAATTTGCTATGAATTAGATGGTAAAATCGTTGGAATAGCCCATTATAGAACAATGCCAAGACCAATTAAGGGTCAAAATATTGGTTTTTTAGATGATTTATTTGTAGAACCTGATTTTAGAGGTCAAAAAATAGCTCAAAAGCTTATTAATCATCTAAAATCCTTATCTAAAGCCTATAATTGGGATGGAATTCGTTGGATCACCCACTCTTCCAATGAAAATGCTAAGAAATTGTATGATAAAATAGCGAATAACACAGGTTTTGAACTTTATGAACTTAAAGGGGACTAAATTTCAGCTAAAAGTCTGGAATTACTTGAGGAAAATACCTAAAGGCAAAGTTAAGACTTACTTAGAAGTTGCTAAAGCCATTGGAAAACCTAAGGCATTCAGAGCTGTTGCTAATGCAGTGGGTAAAAACCCCTATCCACCTAAAATACCCTGTCATCGAGTGATCAGATCAGATGGAAGTCTCGGCGGATACTCTGGAAAAGGTGGAATTCAACAAAAACGACGTTTATTGAGATCAGAAAAAGTCTTAATAAAATAGTGCTTTTAACCCCAAAAAACCTCAAAAACCCAAGTTATTAAACACTTTTTAGGTACTTTGCCATATTTTCGTTTAATTGCTGTAATTACATCCTTCAGTTGTACCACAAATAGACTTTTGGCTAAAATAGACCATCCTATGAGCGTTTAAACAGTATATTCTCATACTGCATTGCTCTACTTGTCAACAGTAGCAACGATTATAGAATGAATAAAAAAGAGCATTTTACAGGCTTTTTAAGCCCCCTATTCAACTCCATAAATAATCTAATTCTAAAAAAAAAACCCTATTAATTAAAATAAGTATTTAATATCAATACTAAATCACCATATCGCCTATCTAAAAAAACTATGTTTAAATTACTAAAAATTAAAATTACTCAATTCTCACTTTTTCAACGATAGAAAAATAGATTTGTGCTACTTTATTTTATTTTAGGCCTATTTTTAGTAACTATAATTTAACTATTTTTTAGATATTATTTTATTTTATTTATAATTATAAAAATTTATAATATTTAATTTAAATAAATAATTACAGTAGTTTAACATATACTATTAATGTGTAATATTAAGTTTTAGTAAATAAGTAATACCTAATTAATTGGAATTAATATAAGATTCTCTTTTTGAGATATAAATTCCACTCATAATAATAATGGATAAGCCTAAGAATGTCCAATTATCAGGAAAATCACTAAAGAAGTAATACCCGATAATGATATTAGTAATGATTTCAAAGTAGCTAAATGGGGCTAATTTAGAAGCATCAGCATATTTAAGGGATAATATAATAAATAAGTGACCAACGCAGGCAAATACGCCTATAGAAGCCATCATAGACCATTGTGAGGCGCTTGGATTAACCCAAACAAAAGGCATTAAACCTGAAACGGCTATTAATCCAACTAATCCAGTTAATAATAGTGTTAATAAAGGGTTATCTGAAGTGCTCAATTTTCTTGTAATTATTAAATAGAAGCCATACATTACACCTGTTCCTAATGCGGCAAGACTAGCTAAGTTAATTTCTACGAAACCTGGTCTTATAACCACTAGAGAGCCAATAAACCCTATAATAACAGCAGTCCACCTCCTAATACCTACCTTCTCACCCAATAATATTGGAGAAAATGCAGTAACAATTAAAGGTGCCACAAAAGCAAGGGTTAAAGCTTTAGCTAGAGAGATAACAGATATTGAGTAGAAGAAGCAAACATTAGCACAAAGTAGTATTAATCCTCTTATTATCTGTAATTTAGGTTTATCTGTCCAAACAAGCTGCTTATTATAGAAGAAGAACATTATTGGAAGCGTGAATGCGACCGTAAAGAAGTACCTCGCCCACGTGATCTGTAACACGGGCATATCAGCACTTAAATATTTAGCAAAACCATCCATAATTGGAAGCATTACCCATGCTAAAAGGTTAAATGTGATGGCTTTCATAGGCCAATAGATACAGTTTAATTAAAGTACTTTAAAGCAAAGAATACGACTAATGGAATTGTTATAAATGACATGATGGTAGATGCAACAATAGTACTAGCGATACTATCAACAATTTTTTTAGGTGAATACATGGCGCCAACTAAATAAGTTAGAACAGCACTAGGCATTGCACTTTGGATTAACAGAACGCCTGCCGCAAAACCACTTAAATTAAAAGCTTTAATCATAGTAAAACCAATAATAGGACCAATTATAACACGACTAATTGAAGTGATGATCGCATTAGAAAAAGAAACTACTTTCAGTTTAGTTAGGGCAACCCCTAAGGACATTAAAACTAAAAAAATTGTAGCGTAAGTTAGTAGAAAAGTTGTGTTTTCAATGAATACTGGAACCTCTAAATTATAATATAAAAATATAACAGAAATTATAATTGCATAAGTGGGTGCATTCTTAAATAAAAGATCAAACGTAAAGGCTCTTTTTGCCAAAAAGACACCTAATGTAAAGTGAAGCAGTACAATAACCGTAGCAATAGAGGCTGCTATCCCAAGTCCTTGGGTACCATAAGCAAATAAACAAATTGGTATACCCATATTACCAGTATTAGGTAAAATCAATGGGGGTAGCTCCATAATTACATCTCTTTTTAAAATAAAAAGTAAGATTAATCCTAATAATGAAAAACCAGCTATTAGTAAAAAAGCATAAATAAAATATTCAATAAAAACATTAAAAGTGACACCTGTTGTTGTGACGGTATAAAATATCATCGCTGGTGTTCCAATTTTACCAGCAAAATTAGTAATAAAGGATGTATCTAATTTTGAATCTTTTTTTCCAAGATAGAAACCTATACCAATTACAGCAAACACAGGAAATAAGACTTCAAAAATCTTAAAGTATAAATCCATTAATTATACATTCTAATTAACGTAGGGTATCTTAAAATATTGTTATCATTCTTAAAAACTGAAAGACATTTTTTAGAATTAAGTTCATTAGTTTTATGAGTAATAATAACAATTGTAGCTTTATTATTTTTTTTATCCGGTGTTTGGATTAATCGTTTAATAGAAATTTTATGTTTAGCTAATCTGTTAGTAATCGTTGATAAAACGCCAGGTTTATCTTTAACTTCAAACCTCAAATAGAGAGAGTTAATATATTTATCTACATTATAGCACTTGATGGATTTGCGCTTGTTGTTAGCTATACCAAAGGGCTTTTTAATATTTCCCCTAAGTATTGAAAGTAAGTCTGATAATAAAGAAGAAGAAGTAGGTCCTGGACCCGCACCCTCACCTTGTAGAATGCTTTCACCAACTGGTTTACCTTCAATAATAACAGCATTCATCACACCATGAACGTTACCAATGTATGATTTTTTACTTACCATGCAGGGATGAACGGTTTCAAAAAGTTCATTATTTTTAAGCTCAGATATACCTAACAACTTAATACGTAGGTTTAACTGGTTAGCTATTTCAATATCCTTTAATTCGATTTTCTCAATTCCTTCCATTAAACATTTATGTGTAGAAATTTTTGTATTGAAAGCTAAAGCAGACAAAATTCTCACTTTTGCAAAGGCATCAGAACCATTTAAATCTAACTTAGGATTACCAGGTTCTGCATATCCTAGTGTTTGAGCTCTTTTTAAAACATTTGAAAAACTATCATTTAAGTTTTCCATTTCAGAAAGGATATAATTGGATGTACCATTTAAAATCCCATAAACTTTTGAAATTTTATTAGTGGCCAGTCCTTCTTTTATAGATCTTAGTATTGGAATGCCTCCAGCAACTGAAGCCTCAAATTCAAGGTTAACATTATTATCTTCAGCCAATTTTGCTAAATAATCTCCATGCTTTGATATTAGTGCTTTATTGGGTGTAATAACGTGAATTTTATTTTTTAGAGCAGTTTCAACAACTTTTTTGGATATACCGTCGGATAACCCTATGGCTTCAAATAAGATATCAACTTTTTTAGATTTAAAAATATCTAATGGATTTTTAAAAAAAATATTCTTATTAACTTTAAATTGTCTTTTCTTTTTAATGTCTCTTGCTGATATAGCAACAACGTTAATTTTTTTACCTGTTTTAAGCTCTATTTCTTTTCTTTTGGTATTTAATTCATTTAATAAATAAATCCCAACTTGGCCTAACCCCACTACAGCAATGTTTATATTCATTTTCATCTAATTGTTAATATCTGGATAATCTGAATTTTCAGAATAGTCTTTAAGAAATAAGTTGAACTCATCAAATGTCATTTTTTTAAAGTCGTCTGTCTTATTTAATATTTTAGAAAGTTTTTCATTTTCAATAGATTTTTTAATTGGATATTCATTCCAATATGCTGAGTTTTTATCTAAAGAACAAGACGTTAAAATCAAAAGCAATGGTAGAATAAGGTACTTCACTTCAAACCTTTCATTTCATTAAAACCGAATCTAATATTCATATTTTGTATGGCCTGACCCGCACCACCTTTAATTAAATTATCAATTGATGATAAAATAATAACTCTATTTTTATACTTAGTTTTGCAAATTGCTATATGACAATTATTTGTGTTAATTACGTCATTTGTGCTTACTAAAGAATTAGTTTTTAAAATTTTAACGAATCCACTTTTGGCATATTGCTCATTTAAAATTTTTTCTAATTTTTTAATATTTACACCTTTGCCTAGATCAACGTAAATTGTACTTAGTATCCCTCTGAACATCGGAGTTAAATGTGGGGTAAAAGTAAAAGTTAATTTCTTTTTAGTAAAATTATCTAACTCTTGTTGAATTTCAGAATTATGTCTATGAAAACCAACACCATAAGCACTTAAAGATTCATAAAGATTTTGATCTTTATATTTTTTATGTACTCCCCTGCCAGCACCCGAATAACCAGATTTAGAATCTATAATAATATTATCAACTTTAATTAGATTATTCTTAATTAATGGAATAAGAGGTAAAAGCACTGATGTTGGATAACAGCCAGGACAACCAATAATATTAAAATTTTTAATTTTATTGCCCACAATTTCAGGTAAAGAATAAATAGATTTTTTAATATTGGAAATTGATTTATGTTTTTGCTTGTACCACTTTAAATATGATGAAGCATTATTCAGTCTGAAATCAGCAGCTAAATCAATTAATACATTATGTTTTAATAAATCATTAGAAATAGTTTGTGCCTCACCATTGGGTAATGCTGTAAAAACTAAATCTACATTTTTTAAAAATGATTTATTGTATTTAACTATTTTCGGTAATTTCTTTGAGTTTATTGATTTTTCATAAGTGCTAATATTTTTACCCACAGAAGAACTGCCACAAAGATACTTAATATTAACCTTATCATGCTTGATAAGTAATTTTATTAATTGAATACCGATGTAACCTGTGGATCCAGCAACTAATACATTAAGCTTAGGCATTGTTTATTATAACCGTTTTGAAATAAAAAAAAATTATCTTTTAGAGAATTGGAAGCTTCTTCTAGCTTTTTTACGACCTGGTTTTTTTCTCTCTACAGATCTAGAGTCTCTGGTGTTAAGTTTTTCGGTCTTAAGGACTGCTCTATTTTCAGAATCAAATAAAATTAAAGCTTTAGCTATACCATGAACCATTGCACCTGCTTGACCGGTATGACCACCTCCAGCAACACTACATCTAACATCATACTCTGTAGCTTGCTTTATAATTTCAAAAGGTCTTGTAATTTGCATCTTGTGACTACCGCTAGTAAAGTATTCATCCATAGTTCTTCCATTAACATAAATTTTACCAGTACCCTTTTTTAACCAAATTTTAGCAATAGATTTTTTTCTTCTACCTGTCGCATATTTGCTATCTTTAAAATCTAAATTAATTTTATGTTTTTTTGTAGTTGTTTGAGCTGTAGCTTCCATATTAATTTCTTATTAAATTTTTACTGTTTAGTTTACCCAAATCTAAAAGTTTGGGGTTTTGAGCAGCGTGCGGATGGTCTTCACCAGCATAGATTTTAACTTTAGTTAATTGTTTTCTACCTAAAACACCACCAGGTAACATTCTTTTAATAGCTAATTTCAAAGTTTCTCCAGGTTTATTTTTTTCTAATAATTTCTCTGGAGTTATTTCTTTAATTCCACCAGGGTGACCAGTGTGTCTATAATATTTTTTGTCTTTAAATTTTTTTCCTGTAAATTTTGCATGTTCTATGTTCTTAACTACAACAAAGTCACCATCATCCATGTGTGGTGTGTAAGTAGTTTTGTTTTTTCCTCTAACAATCATTGCTATAATAGAAGCCAATCTTCCAACTACAGCATTTTTTGCATCTATTTCGAACCAGTTACTAGTTAATTCACTACTTTTTAGAAATTTTGTCATTGTGCGAGGATTAATACTATTAATAAATATAAAGTCAATTTTATATTTCTCTTGCAATACCAAGGTTTAATGGTAATTTAATAAAGCCGATTTGTTCCTATTGCAGGCTAATATTTGCTAAAAAGGATTTTTTACCCACATTATCGGTAGGCGCATTTGAACTGTATTGTACGCCTTGCATTAAGCAAAAGTACTAAAAAAGGAGTATTAAGATGAGCACAAAAAGACAAAACCCAGAAACTATCGCAATACATGGTGGTGATTATAGAAACGATCCAACAACAAAAGCTGTAGCCGTTCCAATTTACAGAACAACTTCATATCAATTTGATAGCACCGAACATGCGGCTAATCTTTTTGGATTAAAGGAATTCGGTAATATTTATACAAGAATCATGAACCCAACAAATGATGTGCTAGAAAAAAGACTTGCAGCATTAGAGGGGGGATTAGCAAGTTTAACCGTTTCATCTGGGCAAACTGCTTCAACATTCGCAATTTTGAATGTCGCTCAAGCTGGGGATAACATTGTCAGTTCTACGGATCTTTATGGTGGAACTGTTTCTTTGTTTACTCACACTTTGAGTAAACTTGGTATTGAAGTAAGATATGCAGACCCAGCAGATCCAAAAAACTTTGAAAAAGCTATTGATAATAAAACAAGAGCTTTTTATGGTGAAACTTTACCCAATCCATATCTAAGAGTCTTTCCGATAAAGGAAGTTTCTGACATTGGAAGAAAATACAATATACCTTTAATAGTAGACAATACAGCCGCTCCTATCATCTGTAAGCCTATAGAACATGGTGCGGCAGTAGTTGTTTATTCTCTTACAAAATACATTGGTGGTCATGGTACGGTTATAGGTGGAGCATTAGTTGATGGTGGTAATTTTGACTGGACAGCAGATCCAAAAAGACAACCATTGTTTAATGAACCTGACGCGAGTTACGGTGGTGTAGTTTGGGGTAAGGCAGTACCAGAATTAACTGGTGCCAATGTATCTTTTGTAGTTAAAGCTAGAGTTACAATTTTAAGAGACCTTGGTGCAGCCTTAGCGCCTGACAATGCTTTTGGCATTATACAAGGACTTGAAACTGTATCATTAAGAATGAAACAACATTGTTCTAATGCGGAAAAAACTGTTGAATATTTATCCAAACATAAAAATGTTGCTAGAGTAATCTATCCAAGTAAATATGATGGAGAAATTGGTGAAAGAGCAAAGAAATATCTTAAAGGAGGAAATGGTGCTTTGGTTGGTATAGAACTAAAAGGCGGTATTGAGTCAGGTAAGAAATTTATAGAAGCCTTAAAAATGTTTTACCATGTTGCAAATATTGGTGATGTAAGAAGTTTAGCTATTCATCCTGCGTCAACTACTCATAGCCAATTAAATCAGAAGGAATTAGCGGCAGCAGGTGTTACTCCTGGGTATATAAGACTTTGCATTGGTATAGAACACATAGATGACATCATCGATGATCTTGACCAAGCATTAAAAGCTTCTTAAGGATTTTTACCAAATCTAAAAGGAATACATGAGGTTTTATATAAAATCAGGAGATACGATGTTAATACAAAAATAGAACCTAACTGGTGTAGTGAAGCATATTTAATCTCTACACCAGATTTTAAAGTGACAACTCCTAAAATAATTTGAATAAATAAAGCTAAATCAAAAAATATTATATATCTTATCCCAATCCTATTTTTTATAAATAAATAGTTCATTATTAAAATAAGCATCACAAGTATATAGGCAGTAAATCTATGGAAAAATTGAATAATAGAGGTATTGTAAAAAAATTCTGAAGTAAATAAATCTCTAAATAGAACATCACTAGGAAAAAAAGTACCATTCATATCTGGCCAAGTATTATAAATTAAACCTCCATCCAGGCCAGAGAGAAAAGCACCCAATACAATTTGTAAAATAATTAGTTTAAAAATGAATAAAAGAAATAAGTTTGAAATTTTAATATCAAATTTTTCAGTATTAAAACAATCTAAAATATACCAAAAAATTAAAGATAAAATGAACAGAGCTAATGAAAGATGAAGTGCCAATCTAAAATGACTGACGTCATTATTTTGAGTTAATCCGCTTGAAACCATAAACCATCCTATAAATCCTTGAAGACATACTGCAAAAAATATCCAAAAATATTTATTAGAATAGAATTTTGTATTTCTAAATTTAATCCAAAAGATAATAAGTGGTATTATTGTAAATAAACCAACAATTCTTGCTAATAATCTATGGGCATATTCCCAATAAAAAATCACCTTAAATTCATGTAGAGACATACCGTATTTAATATTTTTATATTCTGGTATTTTTTTATACTCTAAAAAATATTGATTCCATTCATTGGAATTGAGGGGTGGTAATATTCCAGTAAATAACTCCCATGCAGTAATAGACAAACCTGAATCGGTTAATCTAGTAAGGCCGCCAACTGCAACCATGAGAACAATTAATAAAAATAGTCCTATTAACCACATCTTTAAATATTTTATATAGTTGTAGCTATTTACAAACATAAATTATACTTATAATAATTATCTTAATAACCAATTGATTAAATGTCGCCTACTAATAAAAAAAAATTAAACCAACTAAGAATAAAACTTGATAAGTTGGATAATGAATTGCTTAAAATAATTAAGAAAAGATCCCTTTTAGTAAATGAAGTTTTAAAAGTAAAAGTACATAAAAAAGAGATAATCGATCAACAGAGAATAAACTTTATACTTAACAAAATTAAAAAAAAATCAATTCAATCCAAAATAGACCCAAAAATTACAAACAGAATATGGAAAAATATGATTTGGTCTTTTATAGATTACGAAAAAAGAAATTTTAAGAAAAAATAAATTATTTACTATGCGGTGGTAGTTTCTTTTCTACAAACATTTCGTGTTTTCTTGTAGAGGGGTTGTACTTCATGGCTGACAATTTAACCTTCGCTTTTTCACCACCAGCAGGTTTTTTAACATAATAGAAAAAAGGACTATTCGGTTTAGATTCTGGTACCAATCTAACTTTAACGTGTGTTTTTTTTGCCATTTTATTTTAATTTTTTTAATTGTTTTATTAAATCTGAAATTTTTTTAAGTTTATTTTTGATATTATAATCTACATTTATAGAATTATTTGGTAATTCGTCAAGTTTTAAAGATTTATCAGAATTAAGAACTTTTTTAACACCATTAATTGTCATTCCCTGATCTTTAAGTAAATATTTTACTTTTTTTAGGACCTCAATAGTTTGATTGTTGTAATACCTCCTGTTCCCATTAAGGATCTTTGGCTTAATCTGCTTAAATTCTTTTTCCCAATATCTTATAGTATGTGTGTTTAGTGTGCCCTTTTTTACATTGACTAAATCTAAAATCTTAGCCACCTCGCCTATTGATTTATAAGCATCAGTATTTTTATGAATCATTCTTAGAATTTACTAAATCTTTAAATTCTTTAGAAGCTTTAAATAAAACAACATCTCTGTCTGATATAGTTTTTTCTTCTTTAGTTTTTGGATTTCTTCCTATTCTACTTTTCTTAGTCCTTATAGAAAAAGTTCCGAATTTTGAAAGTTTAAGTCTTTTTTCGCTTTTTAAATTTTCTAAGATCGTGGATAGAAAATCATCAATTAAATTTTCAGAAATATTTTTTGAGAAACCAATTTGCATATAAACTGAATTAATTAAATCTTTTTTAGTAAGGTTTATTCTTAACATTAAATAATATTATTTTTTATTTTTTCTATTAAATTTCCAGTTACAATTCTGGTACAAACACTTAATGAATTTGAAAAACCTATATAATCTGTTCCACCATGACTTTTTATAACGGGAGAATCTAATCCTAAAAAAATAGCCCCATTATATAATCTTGGGTCGAATTTCTCTTTAAATTTTTTTAAATTAGAAATATTTAGTAATGAAGAAATCTTCCCTATTATATTCCCTGTCATTGTTTTTTTTAATTCACTTGTAATAAAATTAGCAGTTCCTTCGGCAGTTTTTAATGCAACATTACCCGTGAAACCATCTGCTACGATAACATTAACATCACCGTTCATTAATTGGTTCCCTTCAATGTAGCCTTTAAATTCAAAGTCGTGATTTGTTCTTTTATTTAATAATTGATATGTTTCTTTAATAATTTCATTTCCCTTATGCTCTTCTGAACCTATATTTAATAATGCAACTTTGGCATTATCATTAGGATATAAAGAATTAAATAATGAAGAACCCATTATAGAAAAATCAATTAGATTCTTTGGACTACACTCAATATTGGCTCCTAAATCTAGCACAACACTCATCCCTTTTTTGTTAGGCCACAAAGCTGAGAGAGCTGGCTTATCAATTTTATCAATCATTTTAAGATTTAATTTTGATATAACTAATAATGCCCCAGTATTCCCTGCAGAAATTACTATATCTGAATTTTTTTCTTTTACACTATGAATGGCAAGCCACATGCTTGTGTTTTTTCCTCTCTTTGCTCCCTCTAAAGGGCTATCAGTACCTTGGACAATATCTTGAGTATCAACAATTTCAAAGCAAGTAGTTGGCAATTCATTGTTAATATGAGTTTCAATTTTTCTCTTATCACCAAAAATTTTATAAAACGTATTATTGTTTTTTTTATAATGATCAGTTATGCCATCAATAATTTTTTTTGGTGAATTATCTCCGCCCATTGCATCTACTGCAATTTTAATTATTTTATTCATTTAATTATTAGAGTTTTTATTCCTTAGGATCTAAAACTTGCCTACCTCTATACATCCCTGTTTTAAGATCTAGGTGATGTGGTAGTCTGTATTCACCAGATTTTTTATCTTCAACAATATTTTTTGATGAGAATTTCATATTCTGAGATCTTCTCATTCCAGTTCTTGACGGGGATTGTTTACGTTTTGGTACAGCCATAATAAAATTAGGGTTTAATTACCCCATTTATGTGTGAACTTAAAGTGTTATTTAATAAAAATTGCTTATATTTATCAAAATATTTGACAAAATAATCAATATTTAAGGCATTATCTAAAAAAATTACCAGAACCTCTTTTTTTGATTCACCATTTAAATCATCCCAATTATGAATTTTATCAATCATACCATAAAATAAATTAAGATAATCTTTCATTTTTTTGTTTATAGATTGATCCCCATAACCTATCTCTCTGACGCTTAGTTCCATTTGTCTAAAAACATAATCATAAATTTCTTGTAATAAGACTTTATCATTACCCTCTTTGTAAATTTTTAAAAAAAAAGCTAAATGTAATAGAAAAAAGATCAATCTATCTGAAAATGTGTCTTGACTTATAAAGTCTTTATATAATTCTTTATTTCTAGTTAATTTAACTAAATTGTTGTAAATATTTATATAGTCTTTATTCATGAAAAATTTATTTATATTTATTATAATAGCATTATTTTTTTCTGCTTGTACGTTAAAAAAAGTTGAGAACCATCACGGCGTACATTTTTTAAATAAAAAACAAGAAAAGCTTACAATTAAACAATCAAATAAAAATGATATTTTAACATTACTAGGTGCGCCTTCTAGCAAGAGCACTTTTGATAATGATTTGTGGATATACATTGAAAGAATAACAGACAATAGCTCTCTAACAAAATTTGGTGCAGAAAGAATAATTGTTAATAACGTTCTATTATTAGAGATAAATAGTATGGGTCTATTGGAAAAGAAAGAATTTTTCGATCTTAATAGTATGAAAGAAATAAAATTTGCACAACAAACCACCGAAACTCAGTACAAGAAAAATACATTTCTTTATGATTTTCTATCAAGTATGCGACAGAAAATTAACGACCCACTAGGAAAAAGAAAAAGATAAGTTTTTCTTAACCAGCAATAACAGCCAATAACAATAAAGCTACAATATTTGTAATTTTAATCATTGGGTTTACAGCAGGACCAGCAGTATCTTTGTACGGATCTCCTACAGTGTCTCCAGTAACTGCTGCTTTATGAGCCTCAGAACCTTTTCCACCATAATTACCATCTTCAATATATTTTTTTGCATTATCCCAAGCACCACCACCGGCAGTCATTGAAACAGCAACAAATAGTCCTGTAACAATTACGCCTAGCAACATAGCACCAACAGAAGCTAAAGCTTCTGCTTGTCCGCCTATAGAAAGAATAACAAAGTATAAAACAATAGGGGATAAAACTGGTAATAAAGAAGGTATAATCATTTCCTTGATTGCTGCCTGAGTTAATAAATCTACAAGTTTAGCATAATCAGGTTTTTGTGTTCCCTTCATAATCCCTGGAAATTTTTTAAATTGTCTTCTAACTTCTACAACAACTGCACCACCTGCTCTTCCAACAGCTTGCATTCCCATTGATCCAAATAAGTATGGAAGCATTCCACCAATTAATAAACCAACTACGACATAAGGGTTGGTTAGGTCGAAAGTAACAACTATCCCTTCTAATTTAGATCCAGCTGTGCCAGAAAAATGTTTAATATCTTCAACGTATGCAGCAAATAAAACCAACGCACCTAAACCAGCAGAACCAATTGCATAGCCCTTAGTAACAGCTTTTGTAGTATTGCCTACGGCATCTAATGCATCAGTAGTTTTTCTAACGCTGTTTGGTAATTTAGCCATTTCAGCAATACCACCAGCATTATCTGTAACTGGACCGTACGCATCAAGCGCTACAACCATTCCCGCTAAAGCTAACATTGTAGTTACGGAAATAGCAATCCCATAAAGACCGGCTATAGAATTTGTTGCAAGAATACCTGCAACAATAATTAAAGCAGGTATAGCGGTAGCTTCCATTGAAACAGCTAAACCTTGAATAACATTTGTTCCATGGCCTGTTGTAGATGATTTCGCAATACTTCTTACTGGTCTATAATCAGTTCCAGTATAGTATTCTGTAATCCAAATTAATAAACCTGTAATCACTAAACCAATTACTCCACAGTAATAAAGACTCATGCCGTTAAAAGTTTTTCCATTAACGGTATATTCGTTAGCAAAACCAATAACATAATCAGTAACTGGATATAAAATTAGCAAAGAGGAAACAGCAGAAACAACGAAGCCTTTATATAAAGCATTCATTACATTTTTACTTTTTCCAAGTTTAACAAAAAAGGTACCTAAAATTGATGTTAAAATACAAGCACCCCCAATAGTTAGTGGATAGATCATCATATTTATATCACCGTAAAAAAAGATAGAAGATAGAACCATAGTTGCAACAATTGTTACGGCATAAGTTTCAAATAAATCAGCAGCCATACCAGCACAGTCACCAACATTGTCTCCAACATTGTCAGCAATTACAGCTGGGTTTCTAGGATCATCTTCTGGGATACCTGCCTCAACTTTACCAACTAAATCAGCACCAACATCAGCACCTTTTGTAAAAATTCCACCACCTAATCTTGCAAAAATTGAAATTAAAGAAGCACCAAAGCCTAATGCAACAAGTGCATTAACAACTTCTCTTTCATTAACCCCTGCTTTTAATAAAAAATAATAATAAACTGCGATTGCTAGTAAAGCTAATCCTGCTACTAACATTCCAGTTACAGCCCCAGATTTAAAGGCTACAGCCAAACCACTTGCTAGGCCTTTTCTAGAAGCTTCTGCCGTTCTAACGTTAGCCTGAACTGAGACTAACATTCCAACATAACCTGCTATTCCTGATAAAGTAGCACCAATAAAATAACCCAAACCAACAAGGGGGCTAAAAACCAAGCAAATAATAACTAAAACAACAACTCCAACCACGGCAATTGTTTTATACTGTCTTGCTAGATACGCTTTAGCACCAACTTGAATTGCTGAAGCAATTTCTTGCATTTTTGCATTTCCATTACTTGAGCTTAGTATGTTCATACCAGTAAAGAATCCATAAACGATTGAAAGAGATCCTGCTGCTATTGTGTAAAGTAATATTGTTTCTACTAGTGAGTTCATTTTGCCTTTTTGGTTGTTTTGTTATTAAATTTTATTATTAAAGTCCGGACAATACAAAAAAAGCCGTAAAAGGCAATATTTAACTTTTTAAAAATTGTGAAAATAACCCTTATTTTTAAGACTAATTTTACTACCTTTATGATCAATAATTGATGACTGTTTATCAGTATTTTGGATTATTCCAATTTTAGTAATTTTAATTTTAAAATTTGAAGCAATTAGCTCAATGATTCTTCTCTTATTTTTTGATGCAGTAAATAATATTTGGTAATCATCACCATTTGAAATGTGTTGTACTTTTAATAAATTTTTTTTTCTTAGAACCTCTTTAAAATATTTAGAGACTGGAATTTTTTCTAAGTCAACTTTGTACGATAATTTTTGAACATTAATCAATTTCTCAAGGTCTGTTAAAAGACCATCTGAAACATCAATTGAAGTATGGGCAAATTTTTTTAAATGCACTGCTAATTTATTCTGAATATCAGGCTTAAAATATTTATTAACAAAAAAATCTTTATGTAATTTGCTAACTTTTAACTTATTTTTTAAAATCAATAATCCTAAATAGCTATCTCCAATATTTCCAGTTACATAGATATCATCATTAATCTTAGCATGGTTTCTGAGAATGATTTTTTTTGCAAATCCAACTGAAGTAATAGTGAAGCTTAATTTATCAGAAAATACTGTGTCTCCGCCGCTTAAATATATTTTATATTTATTTTGTTCGTCACTAAGTGATTTTGATATTTTGTTTAGGTTAATTTTTGAAAAACTGCTTTTATTACCTGATCCAGAAATAAAATAATATTTGGGCTGAACACCTTTGCAAATTAAATCAGAAATTGAAGATCTAATAATCTTTTTAATTACTAAATCAGGCATTCTAAAATCTATAAAATGATTTCCCTCAATATAAGTATCTACAGATATAACTAATTCACGTTTTTTATCAAAAAAAACATCATCATTTAAATTTAATGAACTTGGTAATTTTTTTGAAAGTTTTTGAAAATAATTTTTAATTAATTCAAATTCATGCATTAGGAATTCTTATTTTTTTAGCAATTTTATCTAATATTGCATTTAAATATTTAGTTTGGGAGTCTTCAAGAAAGAAATTTGATGCATCTAAATACTCCTTAATGATTATCTTAGTTGAAATTTTAGGTTTATAAAGCAATTCAAATATTGCTGATTTAACAATAACTTGAAAAACTTTATCTAAATTAGTTAATTCCAAATCATCACTTAAATGATTTTTAACTTCTTCCTTTATTACTTCATCCCTCTCTATAGTTCCTAAAACAACATCCTTAATAAATTTTTTAAATCTATGTTTTGAAAAAGTTATGTCTGCATCATCGTTAAAAAATTTACCATAAAGTTTTTGTATAATAATTACTCTTGGACTTTGATTTGGGTTGTATGGAGTTCTCATTATTTTTGTGAAAGAATTGATGTGACAGCTTCAGCAGCTTCTCTTCCTTTTTTCTTTCTCAGAATAGCCTGTTTCATATTTAAACAGGTAATTATTCCGTTACCAATTGGTTTTTTATTTTCTATAGAAAGCCTCATAATAGCATCGGTAGATGCTTGAGATATAAAGTCAAAATGTGGAGTTTTCCCCTTTATAACACAACCCAATGCTAAGAAGCCGTCATATTTTTTAATATTTTTTGAAATGGTTACGGGTATTTCAAAAACACCTGGCACAGTGATAATTTTAATTATGCTCAACTTTGGTAGTGCATCTTTGGCACTTTTAAGAAGTTCTGCTGCTATATCCTTGTAATAATCAGCAAGAATTATTAAATATTTTTTTTTCATTAGATTATTTCTTGTTTGTTAATCTTTATATCATACCCATCTAAACCAATCACTTTTTTTAGTGAACTTGTTATTAATATCATATTCTTGATCTTTAAATCTTTGATTATTTGAGCGCCTATACCATAATTTCTAATGAGTTTATCGTTTCCTTTCTTATAAAATTCTTTGTTCTTATAATCTTTAAGTGTTTGTGTAACAGATTTTAAGTTTGTATCTTTTATAAAAACTAAGACGCAATTATTAAATTTTTTAAAATAATTTAAAGTTTTGTTAAATGAGTTTGGTAGTTTTTGATTGATAAGATAATTTTGGACGACATTTGATGAAATAACTCTAACCCTAGGTATAGTGCCTTTCTTTATATTACCTTTTATTAAAGCAAAATGTTCTGAACCATCTAAAAGATTTTCATAAATTCTAATTTTATATTTTTGATTTTTAACTTTAATATCTGATTGTTTTTTTAATCTAATTAGTTTTTCTTTTTTAAGTCTATAAGCAATAAGATCTTCTATCTTGCCTATTTTCAATTTATGCTTTTCAGCAAAATTAAATAATTCTTGTCCTTTGGCCATTGTTCCATTTTCATTCATTATTTCACAGATTACTGCTGAATTATTTTTTTTAGCTAATTTTGAAATATCTACTGAAGCTTCAGTGTGACCTGCCCTAACAAGTACACCTCCATCTTTAGCAATTATAGGAAAGACATGCCCCGGAGAGACAATTTCTTTTTTATTAACATTTTTTTTTGATGCAATCTTAATTGTTTTGGCTCTATCCATAGCGGATATGCCAGTGGTAATTCCTTTTCTTGCTTCTATTGAAACTGTAAATGCAGTTTTATTCCTAGACTCATTTATAGGAGACATAAGAGTTAAGTTTAGTTTCTTTGCTTGGGCACTATCTAGCGCCAAACAAATTAATCCCCTTCCATACTTGGCCATGAAATTAATATTTTTTGAATTACAGTCACTCGTTGATATTATTAAATCACCTTCATTTTCTCTTTTTTCATCATCCACCAAAATGAACATTCCACCCATTTTAGCAATATTGATTATGTTTTCTATTGAGGAGAAGCTATTTTTTTTCATTAAAATAATTTCTAACGTATTTAGATAGGATATCTATCTCTATATTGACAAGACTATTTTTATTTAAAACTGACAGGTTAGTAAGTTTAAATGTGTGGGGAATTGCCCATATATGAAACCCCTTTTTGGTAACTTTTGATATAGTTAAAGATATTCCATTAATACAAATCGAAGCTTTCTCTATTAAATTTTTTCTTTCTTTTTTTGCAATTTCAATATCAAACAAATATGATTTATCAATTTTTTTTATACTTAAAACTTTGCCAATTGTATCAATGTGACCTTGGCAAATGTGACCGGAAATTTTTTGACCATATTTTAGGGGCAATTCAAGATTAATTTTGTCATTAATTTTAAGATATTTAAATTTAGATCTTTTTATAGTTTCGTTAGAAAGATAAAATTCCATTAATTTTGAACTAATTGATATTAAGGTAAGACAAACCCCGTCTAAAGCAACAGAGACACCCATGTTTTTATTTGTTAGTTTTAGGTCAGACTTTACAAATAAATTAATACCTCTTGGTCTTTTAGCAACCTTATGTACTGATCCCTGATTAAAAATTATTCCATTAAACATATTATTTTTTATATAATGTAATTGTGTCTTTACCTAATTCTGTAATAACTTTTTGTTTAAATTTATAATTTTGTATCAAATTTTTAAAATGATTAAAGTCTTTATAAGCAAAGCTTTTGGATAAGCTTTTTGAACTTTTGAAAAAATAAAACTGATTGTAAATTTTTTTCTTTAAAAAGCTTCCTGTTAGATCATTTCCACCTTCTATTAAGATATTTCTACATCCGATTATATAAAGTTTTTTAAGAATTGT
>Ga0222676_1000085_pt1 | contig 41784 bp, 57 predicted proteins | sample AntAcemetagen870_FD_179815 | JGI IMG/M metagenome (GOLD analysis project Ga0222676, IMG submission 179815) | Saline water microbial communities from Ace Lake, Antarctica - #870 | ecosystem: Environmental > Aquatic > Non-marine Saline and Alkaline > Saline | place: Antarctica: Ace Lake...
ATAGTGTACTCAAACACCGCAGAGATGAGGACCGCCTACCCTTGCCATCATATCCATTGTGTGCTAGGCACGTGGCTTAGATGAGAACGAATATGATGGAGATGAGAGGCGCATTGAATTCTTGGTATGATTTTTGTCTTGTCTCTATTCCTCTGTTAGCTCGCGTGACCGCGCCCGCTTTTTTATTTCCCTCGCGCTTCTCTCTGATTGTTCTCTCTCCTTCTCTTGCGTTCACTGTTGGCACTTGAGCGCTCAAGGGCGTGACTCTGTTCGTTCGCCTGGCGCTTCGTCGCCGCATCTATAGTGCCACCTCTTTTTGTTCTTAGAACCCAGGTGTTCCTCCCGCAATGTATGTCTTTATAGCTAAGTTTTATAGTTAATATTGAAACGTCTTTGCTTCATCTGATCTCTTCTTGTTGTGACACTGATGGCAAAGTCTTTGTAGGTTCTCTCTCTCATACGCCGCTCCGCCGGATGTCAGGGGGATAATATGATCAACCATTTCCGCTGCTCTCTTACACACGCGACAAAACGGTTCTTCTATTCGCATTTGCTCTCTAATTTGTTTCCAGCGAGGGCTATTGTAGAACTTGATTTTATCTTTATCCTTGTTGTTTCGTTCAGTGTTCGTTTGTTTTGTGTGTTCTTCACACATCAAGCTCCGAGACAATCCAGGGCAGCCAGGAAACCGGCATGGAGTTGGTAATAAGCTAGGCATCTTTCTCCGGCACTAGGTCGGGGCGAATAAGCGTGAGCTCCACCCCTGTTTTGTTTGATATGTCGACCGCTCTTTCAGCAGGGCAATTGTGATGCAACCAATGGTGAACCGCCGGTTGGGAGACTCCACAGATTTGAGCGAGTCGTACCTGCCCGCCTACTTTCTCAATCGCCGTTCTAATCCCGAGGTTCTTTCTTTCATCCATGTCGCTCATTATAAATAGAATTGATATATCCAGCAATTAAGAATGCCTTTCTATTGCTGATAAAACGATGTCTCGAAACGACTCTGCCGTAAAACAAACCTCTGTTTGCCACCCCTGCCGCCTAAAATATTGCATCCAAGCTCTCTGTTCTTCCGATAGTCTTCCTTTTCCCACTTTCAGCTCAATAGCTAGCATCATTCCGCAATGAATGAAGTCAGGGAAACCCTTAGATTGTCCCATCATTTTAGCGTTAAAGCCTTCCGAGCTTGAGGATCTCTCGTTTGCGGAATGATGCCACCATGCGAAGAGCTCGTTTCTCGTAACTATAAACTGTTTTCGAAGCCAGTCCGCGCAGTGGATTTGAAACGCTGTTTCTTTTTCGTATAATTTAAGAGACACCCCCGGTATATTTACCGGCGACGAGCTCCAATTTACTTTCCAAGTTTTCAGCCAGATCTCCCTCTCTTTCTTCCATCTGACAAACCGACCGCTCGAGCGCTCTTTTTATCACCCCGGAAGTTCCCTGTCCCCATAAATCACAAAGTCTCTCTATATTTTCAAAATCTCGAGCGTCGATTCGTACACTCACAACTCTACTTTTTTCTCTCATTTTTCACCTTTAAAGGAGGGTCCACAAGTTGTAGATCCGTAACCCATTATAATTACTAGAAAAGAGGGTCCAACGTGGACCCTCCAACACTTTAGAAAACACAAATACGTGTAGACTATGGTAGTACACGTATTGTACTACCATAGTCTACACCCTTTCCTTTTAAAAAGATCTAGTAAGATATTATGGACCCTATGTATTTAGTAGATAAGTAGTTGATTTTTTTACGGAAGGGGGGTCACTTTCGGTTGTGGCCACTTGTGTCCCCTAAAATAAGGCAAGCGTAAGCCCTTGTTTTTATTGAAAACAGGGGGCCACTTTTGTCTATTTACGGTACTTTAGAACGGTGTTTGTTCTTCGTCGAATAGCTCGGTTGGAGCACTGGAAACGGTGTTTGAATTGGTCAGTTGAAGAGAATTAATAGCTTCGCCGGTGACTCTCAGGACTCGAACTCGAGTATCTCCGACTCTCCTTTTCACCCCGATCGAATCTCTTAACATTCTATTTATGCCGCGCGGGTTCAGTCTAGTATCTCGAGAAAGCTTTGCGATAATATCCATTACAATTTTATCATTCGGCGAATAGTCAATATAACCGTCCGGCGCAAAGCTCTCGAACTCGCCGAGCTCTTCCCGTAACAGCGCCAAGAATTGCCCTAGTATCTCTTCGTCGGGACTTACAGGAGTCTTGCTCTCTATATACTCATTCATTTCTTGCCAGCTCTCAGCGCTCGCTCTGTAGCTCTCAGCGGCAAGGGTCTTCATCTCCGCGAGGCATTGCATTTGCCAGTCTTTTATTTGCTGTCTGGACCATCCTTTGTAGCCGTACTCGATTGATTCAATCTCAACTATCAAAAAGCGCCGATTTCCGGTGTGATCTCGCAGTAAGTTGCTAGCGTTTGCCGACGATATAAAGCTACAACGGGATTTTCTGACCTTCGCGTCGCGGTCATATGGTGCTCGTAGGTTCGTTTCTGGTGCTGTTATGATGTCTTTTAGCGTAGAAACCTCAGCTTTTGCTGTTTTGTCGAATTCACTGATTTTCATCACCAAACCCCGGTGAATGTTCAAATAAGTGTCTTTGTCTTCTTTCATAACCGAAAGCGGGACGCAGAATTGCCCTAGCCCGTCAACTAGCATGCTAGTCCACGTATCTTTTCCAACGCCCTGCCCGCCCTGTAAAACTAGAACGCGGTTTTGAATCATGGGATCTTCTAGGCGCTCGAAAGTCAGAGAGCACCATTCTTTCAAGAGTTCCGTAAATGCATTCGCTGAAATCCCTGCTTCATCTTTCAATTTTACGAGCCCTGCCATTGCTTCGATCCGGTTGTCTCCATCCCAAACCGGGACATCGACTAGGAATTGCTCTTCGCATTGGTTCTCGTAAAATTGAAAATGAGGAAGAACTTCAGAGACCTTGAACTCGAGCCCGCCGCACTCTCTGCGGTGAATAGCTTCTGATTTAATGACATCAAGATAGTTAATTGCAGGGTTCCAAAGCTCGTGCGCGTGCTCAAACGTCATAAGCTTCTGATTAAAAATGCAACGCTTAGGTCTTTTTAGTACGTCTTCAAACAACGAGAAATAATCATCGCGCTTTGCCTTGCTACCGCTTTTTGATTTCACGGCTTCTGATTTCTCTAAAATAGTGAGAGCATTGCCGCCGTTTTGTATCCAATCCGTAACATCCCCGTGGTCGGGCACTCCGTCTGGCATGAAAACGCGTACCTCATCACAAACAGCCTCAATTTTGCTCGAAACAATATTTACGCGTTTTTTCCCTGCTATGTCATTGTCGGGGATTATTATAACAGTCTTTCCGGCGAGCTGTTCGGTGAGATGGCTAGCCCAGGAGCTCGCCCCTGCATGGTTCGTGGTTGCGGTTAACCCTATAGCAATTAAGCTTTCAGCGTCTTTTTCTCCTTCGCACAAATACACCGTACTTGCTTCTTTTACGGCGGAGAGGTTGTAAAGAGGAATAGTTCGGCCTGCTAGCCCACTAATCCACTGGTTGCCCTCTAGTCGTTCGAACCACATTTTTTTGTTTGCTAGTTTTACTTTGCGGGCAATCTCATTGCCTACCAGATCACGATAGATGTAAAACGTTGCGCCTTCATATTTATTATATTTCGGGCGTGCCTCAACGTTTCCCGTCCTTCTTTTCTCGAGTAGCCCCATGTCTTTTAATTTGTCTTTAATATCTTTCCAATCGCACCCGGCGAGACAGTTGGTAATCACATCGCCACTGCTCGAGAGCTTTAATGAGAGCGACGCGCTCTTATCTTCGTGACAGGGGCACCGGCACAAGTAACCTTCCGGTGTTTTTTTTGAGCCTCCTAGGCTGTTTGCGAGTGTCTCAAGTGAATTCAAATTGCACCCCTTTTGTTTTATTTACGGCAATTTTTTCCAATGGTGTAAAGCTCGTCGACCGACACCCCGTAAAGCTGAACTATTTTATCCCAGTATTTTTGAGGAACGCCGCACCGCCGCCAATTCTCAACAGTGTATGCGTGCAAGTCGAGCGACGCGGCGAGCTTCGTGCTGTTGCCCGCTAAATCAAACAGCATTTGAAGCGATTCACATTTCTTGTTTGGCACTAGTTTTCCTTTTTTGTTTGTCGTTTTTTTTTGTGTAAAATGAATATAAGCAATTGACAGTAATTTATAAACGAATTAGGTTCATGAGGGCAAGGGAAAGATTCACTCTAAAGAGGAAAAGGAAAAATGAACCCGCCAATCTGGTCACATCAAAAAAAAGCCATAGAACTTGCTCCCGACAAATTCGGCCTTTTCTTTGATCCTGGAACTGGAAAATCCAGAACGGTGTTAGAAATCTACAGAGCCAAACGGGATCACAATGGGAGAGTCCTCATATTCGCCCCGCTAAACGTTTGCCGCAATTGGCCAAAAGAGATCGGCAAGTTCTTGCGTGCAAAACATGAGATCTTTCTAGTAGCAGGACAAACCAAACCGAAGAAATTAAGAGAATTAGAAAGGTTCAACAATTCAACCGCGAAGGCTCATAAAATACTAATATGCAACATTGAATCGTTAAGAAGTGCGCCGTATTTAAAACTCATGCAAAATTCTCGCGCTCAAACTTTAATTGTTGACGAGTCGCATATGTGTAAAAGCCCGACGAGCAAACAAACAAAGGGTCTATTGCAGCTTGAGAAATACCTAAAACCAAAACACTGTTATTTACTATCTGGAACGCCTAGCCCCCAGGGCGAAGCGGATTTATGGTCCTCGCTGTTTCTCTTGGGGCAAACAACCGACGGCTTTTATTTGTGGCGTAAGAAATACTTCGAAGATAAAAATGCAAGTTGGGCCGATAACCCTAAACATTTTCCAAACTATGTTTTACGGCAGAGCACGAAAAACAAATTATACGCTCAACTAAAACGCTGTTCATTATCAGCAAAGAAAGAGGACGTTCTCGATCTGCCGCCGCTTCTTCATGTTACGCTAAGCGCCGAGCTGAGCCCTGAGCAAAAAAAGCATTACAAAACAATGGAAGAATATTTATTTGCTATAGATGATTCAGGCAACGAGCTGAACGCGACAAACGTACTTTCGAGAACGTTGAGGCTTCAGCAAATAGTTGCGGGAATACTTGGGGATGCTTACATTCAAGAAACCCCGAGGATGCAAGTACTAGGCGATGCTATTGAACTAACAAACGGCGCGCAATTTATAGTTTGGACTATTTTTACGCCGACCTATAGCCGAATTTCTAGATTACTAGAGAAGGCCGGAGTCTCTCATGGATTTTTAACCGGGAGCACTCCCGCCGCTGAGCGTGAACAAAACATGGAAGATTTTCAAAGCGGCAAGCTTCGAGCATTAATAGCGCACCCCAAGGCGGGGGGAATCGGTGTGAATCTTACAGCCGCGAGCTACTCAATTTACTATACGAAAAGCTATAGTCTAGTTGATGATATGCAAAGCGAAGCCCGTAACCATAGAGGTGGAAGCGAACGACACAAGAGCATTACAAGAATCGACATAGTAGCGCCCGAAACTATCGACGAGACTATTACGGAATCGTTACGGGAAAAGAAAACAATTCAGGAATTTATTTTAGCTCTTAAGGGGGGATCGGGTTAGGCGAATATTAGAGAAAACACTTAAGGAGATTGAAGGGTGAGTGAAGAACTAGGTAGTGGATCTGGAGCTGGATCTGGACTTGGAGCTGGATCTGGACTTGGAGCTGGATATGGAGCTGTAGATGGATCTGGATATGGAGCTGGATATGGAGCTGGATCTGGATCTGGAGCTGGATCTGGATATGGATCTGGATTTGGATATGGATCTGGATCTGGAGCTGGAGATGGATATGGATCTGGATATGGATCTGGATATGGAGCTGGAGCTGGAGCTGGAGCTGGATCTGGAGATGGAGCTGGAGATGGATCTGGAGACGAGAGTTTAACGGAAATATTAGAGGATTAATATGAAGGCAGGACTAACAGAAATAGAAATCAACGGACAACGATATGTCTTAAAAGATTCACAGTCGGGAGCAATGGCAGCCGACTGTGAGGGGCTTGCCTATTCAATTATTAGAGCAGATAGAGCAGGAGTGTTTGCTGGATATGTTGCTCATGAAGAAGGCGACACAGTGATTATGAAGAATTGTCGGCGGCTGTGGTATTGGAATGGGGCTGCTAGTCTCTCTGAGATGGCAGTTTGTGGAGTCTCTAAGCCAGCGGATTGTAAATTCCCTTGCGCTGTTCCTAAGATTAAAATCCACGGGGTAATCGAAATAATTCAAACAACAGAGAAAGCACGATTATCAATTGAAGCGGTAGCGGTGTGGAGCAAGCGATGAAAGAATTAAGTTGGCTAAACGATGTTGCAGTAAAGCATCACTACTTACAGCAGATAATTTCCCACGGTGAAGCCGATGAGATAGTAAAAGGTAGATACTGGGAAGAAGGCAAAGGTTGCGCTGTAGGTTGTTTGATACACTCAGACGATCATTCGCTGTTTGAGACGTCAATGGGCATTCCCGAGTGGTGTGCAAGGTTGATCGATATTATTTTCGAAGGCTTACCCGAGGTCGAAGCAAAGAAGTTCCCGAGACATTTCGTTGAAGCAGTGCCAATTGGAAAAAACAAAGTTTGGTGGAATCAGGTTAATTGGAGGTTTGGTGCGTATCTAATGCAAGAGAATTTAGAACGAGTCTCACAGCTTTCTATTGACGAGAGGCTGAAGATTGAAGTTGTTGAAGCTATCCGTGGCGCCTTGTCACTATTTACGAATGCAATTGCGTCGGGCGAATGGGGTGATTCAACAGCAAGGTCAGTAGCAGAGTCAGCATATTCAGCAGCAGATTCAGCAGATTCAGCAGCAGATTCAGCAGATTCAGCAGCAGATTCAGCAGATTCAGCAGCAGATTCAGCAGCAGATTCAACAGCAGATTCAACAGCATATTCAGCAGCAGATTCAACAGCATATTCAGCAGCAGATTCAGCAGCAGATTCAGCAAGGTCAGCAGCATATTCAACAGCAACGTCAGCAAGGTCATCAGATTCAGCAGCAGATTCAGCAAGGTCAGCAGCAGATTCAGCAAGGTCAGCAGCAGATTCAGCAAGGTCAGCAGCAGATTCAGCAAGTTCAGCAGCAAGGTCAGCAGCAGATTCAGCATATAGCCGCTATAGAAACGAGTTGATTAGATTGCTAAAGGAGCTTGACTAAGTGCTACGACTGATTCCTTTACTGTTCTTTTTGATGTCGTGCGGGGGCAATCCTCGCACAATAGAAGAAGGCCCGATCCTTATCACATACACCCGGCACGGAGATTTCGCGGAGGGCGTCATGAGCGAAGCGGCGCGCCTCTTACCTAGCCTCTCTAGGCCCGTAACCTTTGCGCCCGTGAAAAGCAGCCCAAACCTTGAGGTTCTTTTATCTTTAGATGGATTCACAAAAGGGCGGGCGGGCATTTGCGAGCTGCGGGGGCAGGTTAAAATTACGCCAATGAACTTAAACGGGGACGACAGGTTCGCGGCTGCGGTTTATGCTGTTCTTCATGAGGTCGGGCATATGTTGGGAGCCCGGCACGGGCAGGGGGTAATGGCTTCGGATGTTCTCGCGAAAGCGGTTTACGGTCCAACATGGAGCCCGGAAAGTATTCAACAGATAGAATCTTGCATAGGGGAAAAATGAACGATGAATTAAAAGCAACAATGATGATTGCCGCCGAGGTGAAAGAACAAGTTGTTGCCCTCGAAACGGATCTTAAAATCAAGAAAGCTCGCTTAAAAGAGGTGCAAGGGCAAATCTTGAAAGTATTAGAGATGACGGGCATTGAGAAAGTTTCCGGGCACGGGTACACGTTCTTTCCAACAACTAAAGCGAGTGTAAAAACACCAAAAATGATTGAAGAGAAAGAGCTCCTGTTTGCATTCCTGAGAGAGAAAAACATTTTTATGGAATTTGCGAGCGTGAATTCTGCGAGCCTCAATAGCTTGTATAATACATTAAGCGCCGAAGCGGAAGAAGCGGGCATGCTCGAATTCGATATGCCCGGAGTGAACCCGCCAACTTATTATACACAACTAACAATGAGGAGATCGTGATATGAGCATAGCCCGCCTTATGGTCTTTATGAATCTGACCATGCTTTATAAAAAAGAATATTTACCCGCAAAATCATTACATAATCAAATAAAGGAAAATTAATCATGAACTCCAAAAAGAAAGCTGAAGTAAAAGAAGATGTAGCCCTAGTAGCAACCGGGGGCGAGGTCACGTTGCCCGCCGAAGTCACAGGCGGGACATGGGGTGCGATTGAGAACTTAGACACTAACGACATCGTGGTACCTAAAGTATTTCACCAGCAAGCGCTGAGCGAGTATGCAAGCGCGGGCCTAGCAAGCGTCGGCGACTTCTGCGATTCAGTGACGGGGGAAGTTCTAGCGACAAAAAGCGAGGGCCTGGAAATTATTGTATTCGGAAGCTACAAAACTTTGATGATCCAAAAGCAAGATGCCGGAGGAAAGTATAAGTTTGAAAAGAGCGTAATGGTAACACCAGGAAATGCTGAATTTATAGCTTTGAAGCCGTTCTACGAAGAGGAAAACGGCGAACACTACCGCAATATGCTTTACTACAATTATTATTGCTTGATTCCCGAGAAGATAAACGAACTCCCTTTTGTTGTGAGCCTAGGGAGCACAAAGACTAAGGTTGCAAAGAAACTAAACACTTTAATCACAAAGCTTTCTCAAATGGGCAAGCCCGGAGCCTCTAGAGTCTTCCTGCTTTCTAACGTTACGGAAAAAAACGATGAGGGGCAGTGGTTAGGATTGAGCATTTCAGAGTCTCGGCAGAGTACAAACGAGGAACTTTTGAAGGCCCATTCGTGGTATCAAAAGAGTCAGGTTCAAAACTTCGTAGTTCAAGAGGAAGAGGAAGGAGCGGCCCCGGTGACGGATAGTGGACCGGCCCCAACCGGCCCAGTTGAGGAAGTTTCAGACGATGTCGTGTTTTGATGCAGCACGACTGGACGAATGAAGAAACGCTCGCGGTAGCCGAAGAGTTAAGCGCTCGTTTGCGAGAGTTTTTCATTTTGTCTGATTTTAAAGAAGATGAAGAGCACAAAACATTTAAGATTGAATGCCGAGCTCCGAGCCGCGCTTTGATTTGTATCTGCAATATCATAGATAAAGCGCTAATCGGCAAAGCGAGCGAGGTTTCTGGTGAAGTGTCATTCGTTAATGAAACACTTTGGTTATATATATTTGTTCATTCAGGAGAAGAGAAATGATTTGGTTGGCATTTAGCATAACATTCGTGGGCATCCTTGTAGCCGCTGCAATTGTTGGAATCGGCAATATCACAATCAATGTGCATCACAAAAAAATGCCCGATTATGTTAAGCCGGAAATAAAACGGCATTCGGTAACGATGGACGTTGAATCACGGGGCCCTTTTGTTCCTGGCCCTATCCCTCAAGCGCCGCCAATTCGGAAAGTAAGAGAAGGCGGAAGGGAATAAAACCTCAAAAAGCCGGAAATAAAAAATCACACTGTAACTATAAAGGGCGAAGAATGTACGAAATAAAAAATAGAACTATCCACAAAGACGGAGAGCCCTGGTTTATGGTTGGCATTTACTATGTGAGCCACAAAAGAGCGGAGCAACGCAAATTACTCGAGAGAATCGAGGAAATAGCAGAGGCGGGTTTCAATACTCTCTTCACTCCGATTCAAGCCGATAGTTTAAGCGCTAAGATCCTAGATGCATGCGCCGAAAACGGCATGGCGGTTGTAGTTGAGGACAATACCAGTTGGGAAGAAATAAAAAGAAAACATGGTAATCACCCCGCTATAGCATTCCCCCAGGTTGTTGATGATGCGAACCGAGTGCCGGGAATACCAAGAAAAGAATGGAACGAATTATCATTTACGGAAAAAAAGTCTTTAGTTGATTTACGAATTTTCGATCGTATTCAAGAAATTCAGCAACACTATCCAACGCCCAGCAATGTTCAATACCTATCCGTTGGAGCCTCCGAAGAGTCGATGCAACTTGTTGAGGACTGGCCCGCTATGATCAAGGGGTATCAGTTTTACAACACTCTTTCCGACTTAACCGCAATTTATACAATGAGCCGCCGGGCTCGCGAGCTCTCAGTTGAGCCCCGATCCGTATTACTTCCGATCGTCCAGGCGTATCAATATGACGGCGAGCGCTGGCCGAATATCGCCGAGCTCGAAGCGATGGCATGGCTGTCGTTAATGTCGGGAGCCAAGGGGTTAGCGTTCTACACCGCTTATGACGGTGCAAATGATATGTGGGACCGCATGCACGGGATTGAGGCCGTAAAAACAATCGTGACGCGCCTTGAACCATACAAAGCGGCAATTCTAAACTCGGAGGAATTGATCTGCACCTTTGACACTTGGGGCATTTTTAACGCGATTTGGAGTTCGGAAAAGAGCGGAACGCTCGAAGTCACAACGGATGTCGTTACAAACTTTCCTACCAGCTTCGCGAGTCTCACTTTGCCCGATCCGCTGAGCTCCGTATCGAACGAGGCTTTACTAAAGGAGCTCGCTAAAAGATTAGGATAAAAAGCCAGATGAGAAGTATTGCGAGATGGCTTGGACTAGCTTAAAAACCGCCGTAAGAATAAAACGCCACCGTTGGAACGGTATGATCCGAAAACATGGCGAATTAAGAAGCCACCCGACACAAAAGCCGCTCGAAGTTATGACATGGTGTATTCTTTACGCTGATAAATCCGCAACGAACGAAACTATACTAGATCCTTTTATGGGTTCAGGTACTACCCTAGTCGCGGCTCGGAATTTAGGGCGCAAGGCGATTGGGATAGAAAGAGAAGAGAAATACTGCGAGATGGCTGTCAAGCGGCTTTCTCAGCAAGTTTTGCCCCTCTAAAAACAAACCATTGTTTGACAAAAAAACACTAAAGAGAACCCATTTTCGTAGCGAAGTAATCTTACTACTTGTATTTGAAAACATAAGCCTAGGAGGGTATCAAATTGCAAAAACTATTCTATTGGCCTGCGGATAACATTCTATTGTCTTGCGGGATTTTAATTATTTTACATTGCATGGTTTGAAAAAATGAAGGTTTCACGAAGTAAAGCCATTTCGGCATATATAAATTGTTTAAAAGGCGTGGGTATTCAATCCATGCCGGTTTTAAAAAAAGGAAAACGTAATGTTGAAAATAATCGCAGTTGCAGTGGTCTCTATGGCATTAACCAGTTGCTCGGGGCTTGTTCCGCACAGCATTTTAGGAAGTAAGGAGGGGGGTTACGTTTCAATCAATGCCGATGCCGCAGGAATGAAAGCATTTGGAGACTGGAATACGGGTGTAATAAACGAAACGAAGGCAGCGCCAGGAACGAAGGGTTCTCACTACCAGCTAAGAGAAGCTCAAGGAGTGCAGAAGACGATCAGGAAACATGGCGGTGGTTACTTTCAGCAAATGATGGATTCTATGCAGGGGGCTCAACAGTGAAGATAGGAGCACGACTAGCCTTTATCATTGGTATTTTAGTTGGGATCGGAATGGATAAGATTACCGAATATGCACCGCCACCAGAAGCGCTCGGCGCGCTCTTGCACGGGGTTTCGGGGTTCTTGCCTCCATTTTTCCCGTATGCTTTCGCGACCTGGTTCATGGGAATGGGAATGCTTACGGTCACGATTCTTTACTACCGCTGGTTCTGGAAGAAAGAGGGTTAAGAGTCTAGGGGCCTGTTAATCGCAGGCCCCTAGACAGGAGGAAGGAGGTTTTTATGGAAGTGCTATCACCGCAAGTCCTAACCGCTGCAATTGTCACGGTTATTATTCTTTTTATTAAAACTTAAATAATGGGGCACTTACAGGTGCCCCATGATTATTTTATTTATTTCTTGAATACCTCTTGCTATATATCACAGCTATTAAGCGGGCTTTACAACAGGCGTTTGATATTGAAATGCAAGTCTTTGAAGTAGACACCGGCGAGGAGAAGGCCCCCCAAAAAAAGAGTTGACCGTAAATATAAGTCGAGCTTATAATAAATCGCTAGCCATAGGAGGCAATCAAATGACAATTTATCCACCGGAAATCATCGCAAGAGCAGTCGATACGGCCTCAATTCAGAGGCTCTCGCTCGGCGAAATAAAAGTAGGGGAAGAAGTCTTCCAGGGAATTACAGAGACAATCAAAGCGGCAACTCTTGAGCGCGGCGGCATTGGTTTAAATATCTTATATGCCGAGCTCGAAGCGTGCGATTGTGATTTTCTAAGCTTCCAAAAAGTGCTTCTTTGCTTAACTCGAACAGGCCTGGTTAGAAAAAATTCAGACAATACGATTTCGTGGGCTAATCAATGACAAAAAAATCACAAATTATATTAGAACTGCGCGAGCTCGTTGAGTGGCAAAGACATATCATTTCAAAACTGAAAAGTAATGTACTCGCATTGAAAGACGAGCAACAAAAACACGCAATCGCCGCAAAGCTGGAAGATTACTTTGTTCAACTATTTAAGGAAATCAAAGAGAATGAACGCACTCGCTAAATTTGAAGAGCTCGTAACTTACGACACTACGGATGTCGTAATTGAACAACTAAAAGAAAAGTATCTCGGATATAGAGTTGACGGCGACGAAGATAAAGAAAATTACCAGCTTTGCCGCGAAGGTCGGACCGTTGTTCGATCTCTTCGAACAGCAGTTGAAAAGCGACGAAAAGAGCTCAAGAGTGAATCGCTTACATTTGGCCGAATGGTTGACTCTAAAGCCGAGGGATTAACTAGTGAACTAAGGGCGATAGAAGATCATTTAAAAGCTCAAGAGTTGATCGTGGATGAAGCTCGCGCCCGTAAAAAAGAAGAGCTCGCGAAGAGATTGAGGGAAACGGCGGAAGCTCGGCAAAAAGAACTAGATAGTTACGGGATTTCGTACCCCTTAAACGCATTACAAGCTCTTACGGATGAGAACTTTGAAGATCTCAAAACAGAAGCAAAGATAAAACAAGCGGAAGAACTAGAAAGACAGGCAGGACTCGAAAAACGAAAGGCCGTCTTTGCGGAACGTTCAAAGCAGTTGGCCGATATTGACGCCAAAATCCCCGAATTCGATCTTTTAGTCGACATGGACGACTCGAAATTTGAATCAATATTGTGTTCAGAGAATGCTGCATACTTAGAAAAACAAAAGCTTCGGCGTGAGGAAAAGCTAAAACTAGAAAAAGAAAGGGAAGAACGCGCCGAGCTCGCCAAAACTCTAAAAGCGCAAGAGGAAGAAAACAGAACACTACGCGCTGAAGCCGCCGCAAAGAAAGAGGCGGAAGAAAGAAAAGAGGCTGAGGAAAGAGCCGCCCTGCAGTTGAAACAAAAAGAGGAAGCTCTCGAGGAACAACGAAAGCAAAGAATTAAAGAGCAGGCCGAGAAAGAGGCCCTACTAGAAGAGCTTAAAATAGAAGCGCTGGATAGTGTTACAGAAGCAAGTATAAAAGAGCTTGACACTCTCGCGGCCCGTAAAATATCCGCGCTATGTAATCAAGGCGAGATAGACATAGATCACGCTATGGCAGATCGTATTTTACTCGAAGCGCTAACCGCCATAGGAATGAAAGAGCTCGTTGAAAGTTACGGGAAAATTTCGAGAGTTTTCGCATGAAGCAAATTCTATTCTCAGTAAAAAAACCACGGATTTGCGTCGACGATCTTGTGTGTAAGGAGCGGAAGGCTAACCGGGGGCTTTTTGCTCGATTCACACGACTACTATATGAGCGAAAAGAATGTTTACTAGTTGACAAGAACGACGTTGAGATATTAGCAGGACATATTACCAGAATAGATTTACGCCGAATTTCAGAATATGAGGACAGGGCATATTTCTGCACAACTTTTACGGAGAAGGTAAAATAAATTTCAGAAACTAGCCTCCTAGCGGTTGATGAATGTCGCGGCCCTGGACATAAAACAGGGCACTAATTTTACGCAAGGGAAAAAATGAGAGATTTAAGCGACTGGGACAAGCTTTACAGAATAGCAAGAGAAGAGGGCCAAAAGGGAAACAACGTAAAAATCGTTTGTGGCCCTACCGCCGAGGCAGGGGATTCGAAGTGGTCGATCTCATTCACCCCGAACAAGTCCTACGCTCCTATATTCGTGAGCGTTTGCAGTCAGAACTTTTCAGTTGTTGCTGAAGAGCTTTTTAAATTCCTAGAGGTGGACGATGAGTAAAGTTATTCCCGAGGGTTTCGATTTTACATACGATCCGAGTAACGCCTCATGCCGTGGTTTAATCAAAGACGCCACCGAGAGAAGTCGCCGAATTTTTGAAGTGTCAGACGGCGAAAACGTGATTAATTTTGAGGCCAATTTTGTGCTAAGTAACCTAACCCCGGCAATGGGAGAAGAAATTGCCGCGAAATTTATACGGGTGAAAATTCTTGGCTCGTAAAAAGAAGGATTGCAGCATAACCGGAAGGGCATATCGACCACGGAATTTAAAGTTTCTTCGTTCGAGCGAGCAACGAAGTAAGGACGGCTTCGAGGCCCTGCACTGGTTGGACAATCCGAAACTAACAAAGATTTGTGACTATTTACGAGAATATCAGTGGGTACTACAAAAAGACATCGACCGATTTACGGGCGAGAGAAAGCATCAAGCTATAGTTTCAATGCAAACGGTTGAAAGTATGTTGATTTGGATCAATAGAAATATTCCATAGGAGGGAATTGTGAATAATCGAGATGAAAGAATAGAGATGTATACTGTGATTTCGCTAATCATATTGGTACTGTTTTCAATTATATTGATAGCAATCACCTGCGCGGTTAACGCTCAAGCCGATAGCTTCCGACCTGGAGAACTCGCCTGCTTCAAAAAGGTCGACGCTCGAGATTTCGTAGCGCCTAAAGTTGAGCCCAGGTTTAGAGCAATTAAAGGTCTGCGGAGATGCCTAAACGCAAAAAATCAATTCAAATGTGCGCTTAAGGATCGAAGAGTACGCCCTTCTCGTAATGTCTTACAAGTTGTATACGACCCGCGAGTAAAGGTTTCAAAATCCGATTTCGGCGGGTTAGGATGGAACAGGACAAACCTAGCGACCCTAAACGACGACAGGCAAATCCCGAACGCGTTACTTATCGCGCGAGGCGTTGATAGTGACGAAATCGGCCTACCGGAAGAAGAAGAGTTTTCTTTACTTGTTCATAGTTTAATGGTCGCCGAAATTAAATGCGTAAGCAAAACGCGCTTCTGCAAACTACTACTATCTCGAGACGGGAAAGAGTGCGAAACCTCATTTGGTGAAGTGCAAGTAGTTCCGGGATTTAAAGAGTAACGACTTGGCCCAAGATTTTGATTCCGCCGAAAAGAAGTTTATGACGGTATTTAACGATCTGATCGTCGCGGCAGAAGTCTACGGCTTTACGCTCATCGCGGCAGTCCTCGAACTTGAGAATTCTCGGTATGAGCTTTACTCGAAAGAAGGGGCCGAAGAGCATTTTTTACATTTGCAAGAATTGGACGATTGAAAATGACAAATAACCCAAACGAATTATTTCCCGACGACCCCGTAAAAAGATGCGGGTATTTTTTCTTATCACTACCGACCTGCCACCCCTTTACGGATTGTTGCGGTAGGCACGACCTCGCCTATGGGATCCCCCAAAAAACAATAGTCGGCGCGGTTCGTAATTTATTTACGGGCGAAACAATTTCCGGCCAAAATACAATTTCGAGCAGTGGCTCGAGAACCCGATCTGAAGTTGACGCGGAGTTCATGGCTTGCATGTTCGCAACGATTACGAAGGAAAACCTAGATCCCAAAGTTTACAAAAAACAAGCCCGATGGATGTATTGGATCGTTAGAAAGATCGGATGGGCTTTTTGGCCGAAAGGAGAACAGTAGGTGATAACAGCCCAGAACATAATTCAACGAGCCGAAGAGATCGTCAACACTGATTCAGATTTGAAGCTTGAACTAGATTTGAGAAATCAGGCCGTAATTCATGCGATATGTGAAGCGCTACACCGGCCCGGCGCGGTATTACCGGAACGCGCGGAAGTAGGGCTCGCCGAAGAAGCGCTCGAAGAAATTGGCCATATTCTTAAATTATTCCACTCGAAAAGACTATCATGGAAGGAGGCATTAAATAATGTTGAACAAGTTCTGGAAACGTTCTATGGCGACGAAAGTGAATAAACAAAATAGCAACCCATTGAAAATTCGAAAAATTAAATGGCACGATTTACCGCTCGAGCACAAAGAAGGACAAATAGCACAAGATAGTCATTACGATGAACTCATAACAGAGTCGACTTTGATTTTTTCAAAAGATAAAGTTGTTGCTGCATACCTAACGCCAAACATTGACTTTGAGCCACTTCGCGAAATGCTCCTCAAGGTGAAACTATCAGGGACCGTAAAAAACGGCCTGCGAGTTACGGCGCGGCAATTCGGAAACCAAAAAAACGGCCCCACCGACTTTCAAGCAAAGTGCCCCGAGGCGTTTGAAACACTAGTCCATTACGGTTCTGATATTGCAATGGGGTACGATTTGGCGAACCCTGTTGAGTTCAAAAAACACTTAGAGAATTCGAAGCGAATCCCCTCAGAGTCGATCCTAGGATCGACTCCATTTACTAATGGCATAATAAATAAAGACGCCGTTCTTCCGTATCACTTTGATACCGGGAGTTTTTCGGGCGCGAATACTTGCACCTACAACATTAGAAAGAACACATCTGGCGGGTATTTAGTCATGCCGAGCTTGAAAATTGCTTTCGAATGCGCCGATAAAACTATTTGTATCTTCGATGGAAATCTTTTACTGCACGGCGTAACGCCTATTCGCAAAATGTCCGATGATGCGTATCGCTATTCGGTACTCTATTACACGTCGGAAGCGCTCGCTTCGGCGATTTAATCGCCCGTGCATGTCAAATTGTCCGAATTGTCGACGGTGCAGTTTGAGGTACTCAAGTCTGGAGACATGAGGCGGATACCCGTCCACCCCTTCCCCGACGCTCCGAGCGCTTTTGCGTTGTTGGCGTTAGGCTCCATGCCTGCGCCGGTAAACACGATCGAAGAAGTGCCGTAAGACTCTACCGCTAGTATACCCGACTGCTTCGCTCTAATCCCAGTATTCCAAAAGGTAATTCCACCACCGGCTTGGCTGTTAACCATATCAAGCCCGGTACTTAGAAAAGAAGATCCATGCGCCGTAAAGTCACCGCTGATACTAATATCCCCCACATAATTAGCAAGATCTACGGCTCCGCCTCCGAGGGTTCTATCGGCATGAGCTTCTAGGCCAAAGGAGAATAGAAAAACAATTGATATTAGAAATTTATTTCGGATTTTCATTTTCTTCTTTTTCCTCAAGCTTTTCGAGCTTTGTAATTCTAGAATCTAAGTATTTAAGCGCCTGCAGCGTATTTTTCGCCACCGCATCCAACTCGTTATTTGTCGCCCCGCCAAAAGGATCAAAGCTCATTGAGCATCCAGAAAGCATTAAACAAATAAGAAGGAATCTCACCTAGTAAATTCCTTTCATATAGACACTACCGGAAGTGCAAGATTCGCCGGTCATATATTGCAAGCTCAAAGAAGTGGTTAACCAACCCCCGAGCTCCCAGAAGTTTATAGTTTCCGCCGTTCCAGCTCTCACCACGGTATGAGGCGTGCCGCTAACATCATCCATTCGGATTTGAACATCGCAATCGGTCCCATTGTCAAAGTCGACTGAACGATATACGCGCTCTGCTAGCTTCTCTTCGTAGCTAGCGGCAACCGACCCAAACGCCGTTTCCACTGTTTGCGAGGGAGTCAATTCAGGGGCCGCTGCGACTACATAATTAGTTTTAAGCCCTACTAGGGTAAAGCAAAAAGCCGCTAGGAGTATGATTATAAGATTTTTTTTCATGCCGTGGTATTCCTATCTTTTTTGAAAAAACAAACTGGTTATTGGAACTTCTGCGCGCCATCGCCCGATGATAGCTAATGCCATCTGTACAAATTTAACACACTCGATCGAAACAAACATGAGGGTTGCTTCTTTGAGCTCCGGCGGAATATCCCCCCACCAGACGGTTACCGCTGTCACGGTCCCGATAATTGTTCCAATTGAGCTAATGCCCGCGAGCATGCCCATACTTCTGATCGCCGGTTTTCCTCTCATTATTCGCCCCTTGCTAGTCATTTCTTTTGCTCGCGTCTTTGATTCGCCACGCGCATGTATTGCCGGGCTCACTCGCCACGACTAGAGAATTATCTTTGAATTTACGGATAGGAATATCAAAACGCCAATGTTGCCGAAGCCCGTCGGGATCGGCGTTCGCAAAGCCGGTTGGATAAAGTTCGACAATTTTACCATTTAAACGTTCCGCCGTAACTGAATCAAATTCTGATTTGAATTTTCCGGGTAATAACACGACTAAGTTCCCGGTCCTCTCGGCACCTTTCCACAAAAACCCGCCACCCCCATCGGAAGCGTTCATCGTTCCACCACATCGGGGATTTTCGGGTTCTGGAGTTGGGCTAGGAGTTGGAAATACTGTTGGCCCAGGAGTCGGCGTCGGAAAAGGCTCCGTTCCTTCTTCGCCGCAACCGAGCATGAAGCAAGATGTTAATAAAACTAAAGCTATCTGCGAAAACATTTTCGATATATCCATGCGATTAAAGGCCCAACGGGGAAAATGAACTTCATTCTTTTACGCACCCAAAAGTAAGGGCACAGCACCTTTTACAGATCTTACGGCTTTTTGTCTTAGGATCGTAGGTATTAAAACAACATTTCACGCATTTTTTGCGTTTTACGGCCTTACAGGTACCCGTTTGAGGTGTTTCAAACGCGCTGAACACGTCCAATTTGCCCTGAGTACTAACCTTTCCTTTGAGTTGAGCCATCTTCTTCACATTTTTCAAAAGTCGATTCCGTAAATCCTTCGCCGAGATTGAAGGGAATTGAGTTTTTAAGAGCATCACCGCCCCCGAAACGTGAGGCGCTGCCATCGAGGTCCCGTTCATCCGAGCATATCCGCTGCCAATGTGAGACAAACTCAAAATGCCACCGCCAGGAGCCGCGAGATCTACCGACTCTTCGCCGTAATTACTAAAGCTCGAGAGTTGCTGATTTCGATCTATACTCGCCACTGAAATTAATGCCGGAGCTTCATAGCTCGAGGGGAAATGAGGCTTCCTATCAGTATTCACAGCAGAGTTTCCCGCCGCCGCAACGAATACGATTCCAGCCTCCGAGGCTTCTCGGATTGCGGCTTCTAGCGGCGCTGAGTATCCACCCCCGCCCCAACTCGCATTAATTACCGCAATGTTTGCGCCAGCTCGTTTTAAGGCTGTAGCTTCATCTATTGCTTTAATTGCATGAAAAGTTGAGCCGCCGCCGGTTGCTGTTAAGAATTTATAAGAAAGGATTTTGCAATTCCAATTCATTCCAGCAATGCCATGCAAATTGTTTGAGCTGGCGCAAATTGTCCCTGCAACGTGGGTGCCATGTCCCGCGTCGTCAACGCCCCTGGAGCCGTCAATTATACTCTTGCTTCTAGCGTCAATATGCCCCGAAAGTTCAGGATGATCGTAGTTAATTCCTGTATCAATAACGACGGCGATTTGCTCCGCTGAGCCTGTCGTGGTGTCCCAAGCCTTCGGCGCTCTCGAGTCGGAGATCCCCCATAGTTCAGGCCATAACGAATCGTTCGGCGTCTTGCTCGCTCGCTGCACGTAATTAAGAGAGCAAGGTTGACCCGGTGCAATCTCATCGCATCGATCTTTTACCCCGGAAACCACGGCCCCAACTTCCGGCATCTTTGAATCTACAGTAATCTCTCCCCGCTCGGAAACTATTACTAGTTTTACACCCGGCGAGTAACCACTAGCAGGGCAATTCATTCGATGAGCCTTGCTTGCGGGGCACCAAAAGCCGTCAGCTCTTACTATATATTGACCGTAAAAAGAGTCCTGAGCTGCCGCAATTTGAGAAAGGAACAAAAAGAGAAAGAAAATAATTACTCGCAACATAGTTCTAACACCTCATCTGCATATTTATAGTTTGGATTTCCCGGCCCGCCATTGTACGCCGCTAACGCACTCCGAAGCGCGTCGGGGCTTGCTAATTCCTTTCTTTTATAAATTTTGAGCATCATCGCCAGGTATTTACACCCATATTCAACACCAACAAAGGGATCGCACAGCTCTGTGAAGTCGCGACCCTCGAACCCTAGCCTTCTAGCCGTTTGCCCCATTACTTGCATAGGTCCCCAGGAAACCGCCCGCATGCGCCTCTCAGTGTCAGCGCTACGATTGATCGGCCAATGCCATCGCAGTCTTTTTTTTGATTTTCCTTCGAGATATCTACGAAAAAAACCATCTTCGTAACGAGTCGCGTTTGCATTTCCAAGGCTTTCTTTGAGGACTACCGCATAAACTACTCGGCGATCTAGGCCGTGCGCCTTTGCCCAGTGGGTGACGGCATCGTGGATCTCTTTTTGCGCTTTCATTTTACTCGCCGTAAATTTTCAATGTACGTTTTTCCTCTCGAAAGTTCGTCGTTTAATCGTAAGGATTTTTCAACGTCCCCCTCTTTCCAATTCTTCAATCTTTGCTCTGTTTTTTTTAATAAGATCGAGCACCCACGGTCGGGGGAATGAATTAGGCAATCCCGCAAAGCGCTCGTTGAGCTTTGCAATCGCTGCAAAGACTGCAGCTCCATCTTTTGCGGTCCATCTATTCCCCTCAATGACTGCGACCTTAGTATCAAGAGTGTGAAAAAGGACAGCAGCGTAAGAAAGGATAGCAATATTGATGGAAACCAAAATGTTATGTGCCCATTGTCGGTACTGAAATTGACGGCGTTCGATCTCTTCATTTTCCATTTTCCTTGCCTTTATTCGTTGCTTAAACCGAATCAAGCTTGTTTTTTAATCTTAATAATTGGCCGGTGCTAGCCTTAAGCATTGAATTGACTAGGCTATCTGCCATCTGTATTTCTATGACTTGTTCGGCGGATCTCGTTGGTAGATGATTTTTGATGAAAGCTTTTATTTGGGCTTTCGATACCTCACTCGGAACATTATTAAAAATCAAAACGTCCGGTTGTGAATATGGGGCACTAACATTTGAAGGCTTCTCTAGATGTTTAGGTTTATTCCTATCGGTGTACGGCCAGGCGTTCCAGTTAACGCCTTCAATAAAAGAGATCTTAACCTCGGGCGCAATCCCCCGAACCGAAGCTCGTAATACTTCTAAATTGAGTCGTTTCGGCTTCTGCCCTTGGAAAATAAATTGTTGCGTCATTTTATGCCGTCCTGTAAAAGCCTAGAATTGAGATCGAAAAATCTACCTGCAATGTCATGTTTGCCCGTTCGAATTGCGCGAGGTTTCCGACCCCCGATCCTAGTCTCACGTAACAAGATTGCGCCGTCGCAACCCCGTCGCACCAGCCGTTTCCAATAATCGGAGATCCTCCGTCATAGCTTGCCGTGGTCGGTAAAGAAAATGTAATAGTATTCGAGGTTGTTCCGCCTGTTGTTCCATAGGCATCTAAGACATAAAAAGTGAACTCTCCTATTTGAACGTAGTACGCATCCTCCGTGGTCACGCTCGTATAGGTCATTGAGCCGCCCGCCCCATAGGTCGGCGTCCATGTCCCGAGCTCTAACGGCGCGGCACTAGAAAATAGCGTATGAAACAGCCCTCTCGCGTCCGCCATTGTGGCGTGCCGTTTTAAAAGATTATCGGCAAAAGTTGTCATGTTAACTCACCTCGTTTTTTGCAATTGATTCTAGATCGAAAGAAATCAAGCTCTCTTCTTCTTCCCCGACTCGAATTATCGGGGTTCGGCCCTTTACTCGAAAGCGCTGCGACCCCGCTCGCCGCCATGTTTGATTTTTATGGAACTTGTAAAGAACTTGCCGCCCGCCCGGCGTCTCTTCCGCGCTCTCGGTTGTGTTATTGTCAGTCAAATTATAGGCCGATTCTGCCGCTATTCGCGTAACCAATGCGCTGCCGTCTGATTCTTGCCCTAAATCCCAGGCGTAAGGCGTATAAAGAGCCTCTCCGTCGGTGTTGATCTTCCCTAGCTCGAGATGAGATCGCCCAAGCCCCTCATTGTTCAGATATGCGATCTCTGAAGTCGTGAGATCCTTGCCGAAAAAATACTGAACCATTGAAACTTTTCCGTTTAAATAGTTCGCAGGAGTATCATTTCCGCCAATTACGAAAGCAGAAGGAGTGCTCGCAAAAGCCCCCCCTGCGTAACTACCAGAAGCATCGAGCGCCCCGTCTATGTATATTTTCCGAACTTCCGCCGAGGCGTCATAAGTGCAAACAATATGTTGCCACCCCCCTGCAGTCGCGCTTGAATTGCTCGAGCCTAGCGCCGAGGCCGTTCCGCCCTCTCCATCGCTAGACATCCAAAAATTAAATTTTCCGCCGCCACTCGTTGAATATTGAATCGTCCAGCAGTAACTACTCGCGGCATTCTTCCAAACACTCGCTATATTTTCATTGCTTCCGATCGCCGGGACATAAACCCATAATGAAACGGAAAAATCATTGTCGCCGGGTGCTAATTCGTCAATGTCGGCATTTGCGAGTTTTAAATAGCTAGAATCGGCGCTGGCGAAACTAGCGCTTAACCTATTGACAGTCGGGAGCTTTGAAGTATTCGCGCTCTCCGTTCCGCCCTCAAGTGGGAGATCTATGTGAGACAGCTCGAGAATATCCATAAGCTCTATAGATCTAAAATTTCGCATCCAAAACGGAACTTGAATTTTTACTCGAATTTTTTCCTTACTAAATCGCTCGAATAATATTTGCAAAAAATACGCTGCCGCCTCTTCGCTCGCTATCATTGTCCGATTTTCGGCACTAGAGGATACCGGCCTATTGCCATACAAAACAACGGAGCTTGCATTTGAAGATTCTAGCGTATTTAAAAAGCTCGCGGATCGGTTTGAATTAACATCCTCGATCGGAAGTGGTATCGCTGTCCGATCGAACGAAATCGAAGCGGAGTTTACGATCTCCGATATCGCGGTACTGTCAATTGAAAGTAGCTTGCAGTCATCCTCAGTAATAATCTCAACCGAAGCTTGCGTTTCCCCATACGCCCATAATGCTGTTTTACCACTCCGCAAGGGAAATAACGCCATCCCCGAGCTTTGACATATTAACGCAAGAAAATCCCGAGCCGTCATTGCGCCGTCTGTAGCCCCCGTGAGGGCCGGAAGCTCTCCTGCCGCCCGACTTGTGTCAAGTAAGCTCAAAGAGTCGGCGTTCGACTTATACCAGATTAATTTGACTATATCCTGAGGAGACTCGATCGCCTTGCTAGAAGTCCCGGTTATTGTTCCCAGTCCGTCGTCTTTTAGCCCCGTTATTCGAGCGATCACACTGAGTTGATTTAAATCGTAATTTTCCTGGCCGCTATCCGCTGCAATTTGGCTAAAAGTTACATTCGAATAATCCCCCACCGAGGCGAGATCTCCGTTGTATTCGGCCCCGTAAACTCTCACTTGCGGGCGATGTCCGCCGTTTCCTTCCGCTAGGGTGCCGTTTCGGATACCCCCATACTCTATTAGACCCTCCTGATTACGGTACCAAAAGCCGTGACTCCTATCTGTTGATGCGAAACGATAATAGAAATCGGGGGATCCCGCCCTATCCATTGAGATCCCGATGTAATACCTCGCGTACTTTCCAAGAATTACGGGTGTATTTAAAGAAAATTTTATCCAATATTCCGTGCCCGCTGCGCTTTCAACTTCAGTTGAATAATCATCCGAATTTATCTGAGCTCTCGCAATTGGATCCTGAAACGGTTTTGTTTTTTGGGGATCTTCCCCGTAAATTCCAATGTCGACTGTTTGACCCGCTGCGCTCCCGACATTTAAAGAATGAAATGCGAGTGCCACATGGGTTAGTAAGTAGTTCGTGGAGGATGATAGCCCCGGAATTAAATTAAAGTGTTCTAGCTTATTATCTCCGACCGCGCCCGAATCTAGCCACGTAAACCCCGTCGCATCTAACGAGTATGTGTTGCTTATTGATGCTGCCGCATCATCCCCGTTCTCGATTACCCTATAGTCGCCATCTACGTCTTTTACTAGAATATCATCGATCGAACTATTCTCTATCGTTCCGTCGAATGCAGTTGAAAAAGAAAAAACAGGGCTCGTAATTGCTTCTGTAACATAGGAAACGAGCTCTGTTTGTCCGAAAACTAAAGGAAGATATTGTCCGATTGAACGATCGGGGGCCGTTGCAAAAGTGTCTTTTAAGATGCGGGTTTGTAAAGTTTCCGGCGCTTTTAGTCCGCCCTGTATCGATAGAGATACCGAAGATGATTGAGGCGAAACGCCCGTATTCACCACTTCCCCTGAAAACTCGAGCGCGAGATCGTCAAAGTCCCCGATATGGCTAGGGTGCTTTTCGAAAGAATAAACCTCGATTGCGGCCCCGAGGAATGTATAGGTTTCTAAGTAGTCACTCAATCGAGTGTCGTGAGTTATTGTACCCCTCGTATTGTTGATTGAGATTGATCCGGTTCTGTTTGCGGGTAAAACTTGCCCAGATCCAAAACTTTGCCCTAGCCCCGAGATCCCCCGAAGTATTGGGAGTATTTGCACGTTCCCAACATAAAACTCATCCACTTTTGCAGGAGTGCTACCAAACCAAAACACCTTAGTTGTGCCGGGCACTTCCTTGTTTATTGTGGTTAATTTTACAAAGAAATCTTTTTGTGTTTTCGGTAAAGTCCCGCGCCATCGCTGGGAAAGCCAGTCGGTTACTTGATTTACTTCGTATCCCGACAGATCCTCTTTTGCAGTTACCATCTGGCAGAATTTCATATAACTCGGCCAGTCTTCATTCGCTTCGCTTCTGCAGCCCAAAATTAAAGTTCCTGTAACGTCGGAAGTATCGGCGCATGAGATTACTGTCCCCGCCCCTCCGTTTACTGAAACTTTCAAAGAGCCGCTTTCGTGTTGAACGTGGATAATATCTAAAGACGGAGCCCCCAATGATTGCGCCCGCGCAGTATTCTCATCTGAGCTGAAACGATACTGAGCCCCCACGTTCGCGGAGTCAGGGCAGTCCGCCGAGCTTAAAACCGTATTGTTATGAGCAAGATCGTATGCATTTAATTTTGCCTTCCTCTCTCCATTCGCCGCATTCGTCGTTGGAACATGCTCGTTTAAGTCCCAGGAGTAATTCGTGGCAAGCGCGCCGGAAAGCTCTTTCCACTCGCGCCCCTTTCCTGAGTTGTATAAAGACGAAATTTGAGCCCCGTCAAGCGCCACCCCCGAAAAGAACTGGAGCCTGGAAATCTTCCCGTTTAAGTATTCGCTTGCGCCGTTAGTTCCCACTGTGAAGTCGGCGGTTGAACTCGCGTAAGCTCCCGACCCGTGCGCCGCCGCTGTTCCACCTGAAACGGTATTTACACTCAAATGTATAGTATTTGCCGTGGCGTCGTGAACTGCCGCAATATGATACCAAGTGTCAACTAAAATTGAATTTACGGAATCGGTAAAAGTGGTAACGTTTGCTCCATCGGACGAAACGAGAAAAGCCATTTTTTCGGAAACATTATCGTATTGAACCGCCCAGCAATAATTACCCGAAGTTGCCGAGAATACCGAGCAGGCCACTTGATTCGCCGCCGCTAAGCTTTCAAATTTAACCCAAAAAGAAACCGAAAAATCGACATCCCCCGGCGCTAAGTCAGCAATTGAGGCATTCGCAAGCGATAGGTATTCCGAGTTGCCACTCTCAAAATCAGCACAGTACCCACCCCCGGTTGTAAGTGCGATTTTATCGTCGTCGGTGCTGAGTAGGTATTGCGGGCTTTTTGTCGCGTAATTCTGAGAAGCAAGCCATAAATGTTTTTTCCCCACCGCTAATAAGTCAGAAACAACGGAGGTGCTAGTAAGGTGCCGAGATTGATCCGGCCCAAAACAAAGCACGCTCCTTCCATTCACGCCCCGAATTTCAGAATGATCATAAACGCCACCGGGAGGAGTTGGAACATAGTCTTTATCCGCTGCCGCCTCTTGAATAGTGATAACACTATAAAAGCCGCTTGAGCTATCCCCTGCATATGAAGTTGTTTGATCCGCTTGCGCGAGTCCCGCATAGGCCCATAAAACGCCAAAATCGAGAGCCGTGAGCTCTCCGCCGAATCGGAACCATCCATTGCCTAAGTCGTCTAAAAAAACGGGCATATCCGAAGAGCTCGATCCCGTTACTGTTTTTTTGTCTACATCTAGAAAAATGCTTCCATTTGCTCCCGGCACTAATGGCGAAATGAAAAATAGTCCCGTGCCGCTAATCCTTTTCACGATCGCCGACCATCTGTACTTTATGCCAGGAAACGCATCTAATGATTGCGTGATATTATTCCACCGATGATACCCGTTCGACCCGTCCTCTATTATCGAGCCGAAAACAATTTCCTGCCCGTCTACGGTTTCAGTTGTCGCGTTTGCCGCACAAGTTACCCCGTCTCTCGAAAACGGATAGCCCGACTGATCGCCCGACGCCACTATTAAGTTCTCTTTATTATCAGCCCTGGAGTAAATCGGATGATCGAAATTTGTTACTTGGACAAAATCATTTATTTTTTCCAGCTTATCAGAAAACGCGGTTACGGTTCTATAAGTGGCATCGAACGTAACGGTACTAGAATCGCTAGCATCAAAATTCGAACTGAATTTACTTGAAACGCTCAAGCCACGTCCTCCATAAACTTGATCGTTAGTTTGTGAGCGAGGTTCGATTCCCCCATATCGGCAATGGCTTCGACGATCCACCCAAAAATAAGCCTCCTTCCTCCAAGCGGATCGACTGTTAAGCCCGAAGGCCCGTAAAGAAAAACAGGAAAATCATGGAACCACCTCGAATGATTATCTTCGAATGTATTTCTCACTGAATCGGTAATACCCGGCCAGGTAAAGGCGTACTCTCGCCGCCGCTTTCCCATTGATGTTTTAAAGATTGCCCCGCTATCTGATTCAAAGCCTCTAGATATTGAGGAAAAGCCCGCCGAGTAACTCGGAAGCGGCGACTTGCCCCCAAAAACAAAGAGAGTTCCGAGTCCGAAACCCCTAAGCGTATGAACGATCGAAGCACTAGTTACGATTCGAAATCTGAGATACCGATACCCGGTGCTTGCGGAGCTTTGCGTAAATAAATAATCGGAAGCTTCCGGGCCTACCAGATCCCCGGAAATCACATCGGTATCTGAAAAAATTGCGCCAACCGTTTCAAAATTGTCGTCGCTGCCTTCCACGTAAAGAGCAACCGCCGCTTCGGTTAAATTTTGCCCTAACAACAGATCTACGCCCCGGAATGCGGCATAATCAATTGATTTGGTAGTACCATATCCAAAATCGAATGTTACCGAAGATTCCGTTACCGCCGAGGCGCTTTCCCACCAAAGGCCACTTCCTTTAAATAAATTCTGATGAGGGTGCTCCGTATTTTCACTTGAGACGATCGCGTAAGTTGCGTCAAACGCGGGTTCTAGCATTCCGATTTGAATTGACTCACTAGACATTATATAGATCTCCCAAGAGACTGATTTGATGTGTCCAGGGCTTGTTCGATTTCTGATTGAACTCGCGCGATGAAACTGCCCTCTATCACTTCCCCGTTTATGTTTACATTCACAACCGTGCCGCCGCCCCCGTCGGATTTTACCCCGAGCTCTCCCGATCGTGTTTTTCCTAGAGGTAAAATCGCCTCCGCTCCGGCCTCGCCCATTATCCCAAAACCGCCGCTATGCTGAAATGCCGTAAGTGAGTTTACTATCCCACCCTTCGCGAAGGCATCTATGTTTTGGAAAACCCCGCCGAGTTTTGCCGCTTGAACTCCGAGCCCCGCTGGTATCTTATCGCCGGTTACGTCAATTTCTACTTGGATTTTCTTGGCATTAAATTTAAAATCTTCGAGCTCCTTGAACGCATCTTTGACGCTCATTATGTCCTGGCTTAAATCAGCAAAGCCGAAGTTTTTCGCATCTAAATCGCCGACTATCGCCCCCGCAAGCTCGTCGCTTGCGTCCGCTAGTTCCTGAAGGCCGGTAATACCCCGCCCCGTCATTGCGGAAAGAATCTTATCGACATCCTCCGCGCTCACCCCGGCATCTGATAGCTTCGAACCTAAGTCATCGAGCGTCGACCCTCCGGCCTGTAAAGCCTCGATCGCTAAATCTTTGATCCCTTTTACCGCCTCAAAGCCCCTGCCGCCAGAAATTACTAAATTTTCAAAAGCCCCTTTGACGTCCCCCACGGCTTTGAGGCCCGGTTCGAAGGCGTCGCCTAAGTCTCTTACCGCTGTATTGAATTCCAGCCAAGATTGCTCGCCGTCAAGAGCTGATTCTAGCATCGCCCCTTTTAGCGTTTCGAAATCAATGCCGAGCTTTTGAACAAATAACCGGACATTGTCAATGTCGCCCATTAAATTTTCAGCAAATAAAACCGAAAATTGCCCGAGTACCGTATCTTCTGGGAGATCGAAAATATCAGCAAAAGCCGTCGCGAGAGCGTCGAAAGTTCCTCTCGCTTCTGAATCTAACGAATCAAAAAAAGCGAAGCCCTCCTCCGTATTGAATTGATCCGAGGTGTCTCTGAAATTAAAGACATCTAGTAATTTTGCTTCGCCGTCGGTGCCTTTTATATTCAGCCCATTGCCGCCGGTCGCCTCTTTCAGCATATCGCTTAAGAGTTCCTGCATTCCCTTTCGGCCTGCCGTTTCCTCGTTGTTTGTTCCGCCAAACCCGAATGCTTTTTGTGCTAACTGAAGGGATCCGCCGATCGGATCAAGCGCGAAGCTCATCCATTCCGGCAAGTCGGCCAGCAATTCTCCCTTCATCTTTCCGAGCTCGCCTAGCCCTATCGTATCAAAAACGCCTTCATGCCATGCGATCTGCGCCCGATCCGCCCTATCTTGCCCCGTCTGAAACGGATTATTGTCGTTCCATGCGTTTATGCCCTTCGTGGCTCCATTTATTGCGGCGACAATGGCTATCATTCCCGCCGAAGCGGCGAAGCCGCCGCCGCCGCCGCCGCCGCCGCCGCCAATTTGCCCGCCAACTAACGGATCGCCCCCCTGAAGCCCCGGAATGCCGCCACTCTCGCCATCGCCAAAGAGTTTTCCAAGCCCCTTTCCTATCGCTGAGCCTAAATCTTGAGGCCCTTCAATCCCTTCTCCTATACTTCCGAATATCGAATTCGCCATTTCTGCTGCGAACCCTACGGCCACTTGTTTTAGTGCATCCTCTAAATTAAAAGTGGTTCCGGTGATTGCATTCTGAAAAAGGCTTTCCCAGGCCCCTACCGACTCTTCATGCGCTTTTTTTTGCTTTTCTACTAAGTCTTTTGCATTTTCTGTTTGCGCTTGTTGAACGTTCTCAATTAACGAATCTTTTATTTTTTTCCCCGTTTCCGACGCGATCGACCCGGCAAGTTCTGAAGCTTGAGCCCCGCTCTTTGAAACGGCATCTCCTAAGCCCTCTAGTACTCCCCTTTCCGTTGCTTCTCGTAACTTTTCGGCAAGCTCTCGAGCCCCGTCGAAATCCCCTGAATTAATAGCGTTTTGAAACGATTTATTTAAATCCTCGAGCAAGCCTTCGCGCTTAAGATCCCGGAGTTGATCCTGTAAATCTTTAACGGCGCGCTCCGCCTCTTTTACTCCCTTCGTATATTCTGAGCTCTGTTTGCCTGTATTTTTCATGACGACAGTGGTTTCAGTAGCGGCTTTTTTCAAGCCTAAAATACTTTTCGCCCAAGAAGTCGTTTCGTCTTTCGCGTCGGAAAACTTTTTCTTTACCGCCCCGATTCCGCCCGCTTCTTTTATGTACTCCGCTATCGCTTCCTTTTGGTCCTGAATTGCTTTCGCGTTTTCTTCCGCTGCCTTCTTTGTCGCCTCTTGAATTTTTTTATGTGCTTCAAATTTTATATTTGCATTTCCTACTGAGCGCGCGATCGCATTAAAGCCCGGAACGATGATCCCGAGAGCTGTCGCCATTGCTGTAGTTAATTTATCCCAATGTTCCGTAATAAGATTTATGGCGCTAATGATCAGGGCGAACTTTCGCTTTGAATTTTCCCAAAGAGCTGAAAAGCTTTCTCCCACACTCTTAACTGAAACTTCAAACGGAATGAGTTCGGATAGCACAAGCCCTATCCAGTGGATGCTATCTTTCCCCCATTGAATAATTCCATCGCCCCAAAGAACCCATACTGCTGTCGCTGCCGAAACCGCAACAAGTGTCCCCCCGATGGCTAATACCATCGGCCCGGTTAGGATCGTGACTAGCGCCCCAAGCGCAAGCAAAACAGGCCCAAGAGCCGCCACTGCTAGCCCGATATTAACAATGACATCTTTCGTTTTGTCAGAAAATCCCCTAAGCGCGCCTGTTAATAGAGCAATGAAATCTATTGTTTTTTCAATTGTTGGCCGTAAAGTATCACCGATTTCGATCGCTAGGAGTCTTACTTGCCCCCAGGCAATTGTTAATCGACTAGCAAGAGTTTTATATCTTTCCGCCGCTTCGATGTTTAGAGCTACATTGTCAGACCATGCGGTATTACTCCCCTCTATTGCGCCCCGCACTAGGTTCCCAGCGTTTGCGGTCCTAAGTAGGGCGTCGCTTGTACGGATCGCCCCTAACTTCACATCATCAAGCGCCTGAAGAGCACTTCCGCCCTCTTTCTTTATTCGGACGAAGCCTTCTATAAATTGCGTAATAGCTTCCGCTGGCTTTTCTTTAAAATCCGACGCGAATTGCTCGGCGGTAATTCCTGCCACTTTTGCGAATTCATCGAGTTTTTTGCCGCCACTATCTACGGCTTTTGCTATGTCTTTAAACACTCTAGAGAATGCAGTTCCCCCAGATTCCGCCGCTATCCCTACCGATGTGAGCGCTGCCGAAAACCCTAGTATGTTTGCTTCGGTTAACCCGATATCCGTCCCCGCGGCCGCGAGTCTTAAGGACATTTCCACGATCTCCGCTTCCGTGGTCGCGAAGTTATTCCCTAGAGCCACAATAGTCGCGCCGAGATTCTCAATTTTATCGGGCGCAAGTCCTGTAATGTTTGTGAACTGAGCAAGGGAAACGGCGGCGGTTTCCGCACTCATGTTTGTAGCGGTCCCGAGTTTTAACATCGTTTCCGTAAACGAAATTAAATCTTTATTTTTAACCCCTAATTGACCCGCCGCTTCTGCTACTCCCGCGATCTCGGTTGTAGATGCTGGAATTACCGTCGAAAGCCTTTTGATCTCATCTGAAAAGCCTTTGAATTCCTTCTCTGAAGCATTGACCGTTTTTCGAACCCCGGCGAAAGCGCTTTCAAAGTCGATAGAAGCCTTCGCCGCCCCGAGTCCAATACCGGCGAGCGGTGCGCTTAAATTGCGGGAGAGGTCCCTTCCCACCCCCTTGAGCTTTTTACCCATTTTATTTATTTGGGCAATGGCCTTGCCGGTGTCTTGCGTAAAAGTCCCCGTGCCTAAACGGAGGTTTACAAAGATATTCCTGAGCATCGACGCCATTATTTTTTCCTGCTTTCGTTTCGCCTAGAGTGAGCTTCCGCGATTCTTTGCCGTAACTCGGATTCGCCCTTTACCGCTTTTCGTTCTGGCGTTTGATAGCCCATAATTTTATAAGCATCTAACGGCTTATTGTTGCCCTCGCTCATTCCGCAAATAATGCTATGAATTAGCGATGCAACAATTCCAGATCTTAGATCGTCCCTCTTGATTTTTTCCTTTTGAATTTTCATAAGTGAGTTGAACTGCCCCGGCGTTAATTGCCAGAACCGATCTTCACTTAGTCCAAATTCAAGAGTGCCAATTGCCCATAAGCTTAACCAATCGGTTTCGCCCGTGGGCTTTCTTCGTTTTTTATGCCATTTTTCCCCGCTTCTGGCATTGCTTGTTCCATCGCTTCCTTAATCAGTTGCGCGATTGTCGAAACTTCAGAGAGCCAAATCCAGCTCCCGACCTCTTCCATTGTGGCCGTTTCATCATTAAGCGCGGCCCAAACTAAAGCAACGATCGTAGTCGCTGTCGGATCGGCCCAGGCTTCATCGCTAAGCGCATTCTTCCCCGTTACTTCTTCGAGTTTGGCGAATGCGCCTAGCGTGAGCTTTAGGGTTCTAGTTTTGCCGTTTAGAATTACTTCCACGGCTGGCGAGGCTTTTTTAACGTTACTCATTTAATTATTAATCCCTTGTTACTGCACCACTGATTGTTAGTGTTAGAGCAAGCGTGACCGCGTCATCGAGCGGAGCCCCTATCACTAAGCCAGTAATGTAGGCAGAGAACGAATGTACCTCAGCTCCGGTGTCTGTCAGCGTCATTTCGAAGTTTCGAAGGGTTCGCGCTTCGTAGTCTGTAAATAGTGCGCCATGCGTTGCGTCGGCACTATCATACAAAATGTCTGCGGTAACTTCCCCACCACTTAAAAAGCTCGGCACCATCTCTCTATAGTTTCCGGGTGAAGCATGGTGGGTAACGTCTATTGTTTCTGCTGAGTAGTTCGGGCCTTGTATATTCCTAGCTCCTGCTATTTCTGTGAATGCTTCCGTTGGCGATGCCGCATCGCCATGTGCAAGCGAAGATCCGTATGCTGCTGCTGGTGTTACTGCCATGATTATTTCTCCTTATAAAATTAAAATCGTCTTACGTTTCCCTATGAAAAACTTCAAAATCTTGAATCACCCGATACACCCCGAGCTCTTCTTCAAAATTGTCGACTTCATTGAGAATTTTCACCCGATACGCGGTTTCGCCGTCCAGCGTTCCCTGGTATCCATTTAAAGATTCGCGAACGGCGTCCGCTAAACTTTTCACGGTATTATAAGATTCGGTCCAAAGATCGAATTGAAAAGTAGGCTTCGCAAGCCCTGAAATGCCCTTCAGAATGTCAACCCGCGCGCCACTCACTCTCGAATAAGTTATAGCCGGGAAAGTCGGCATTTGTGGCAATCTATGCGGATAGATGCGAGCAGCGACGATCCCGGCAACGGTTCCATCGTTCTTTAATCTATTCACTAATCCGTATTCGATCGTCATTTAAGTAACTTCTTATTAAATTTCGCGATGTTTTTATCCAATTCTTGAATAACGATTGAAACAACTTCTTCGAAACTTTCATCTACCGCAGGCCGTAAAAATGGCTTTGCCGCGATGTTTCCAATCACTTTTCCGCGCGCCTTCATTACGTGCCCAAACTCTACAAAATGAGCGTACCATCCGGTTGCAACTACGCTTTTCATCGTTCCTAGTAACGATTCCACTTTTAGAAATTTAAACGCGCTTTTTGGTCCGATTTCCGCCGTAACATCAAAAAGATTTTGAAAGCGAACCGTTGTTGTTATCGACTCTGCGAGCCTTCCGGTTCGTTTTGGTACTTTCTGTTTTGCTTTTCTTTGTATCACTGCCGACCCACGGCGAATCGCTGTTCTTAGGGCCTTCTCGCGAAATTGTCCCGGCAATCTTCTTAAATCAGCGTTTAATTCTCGAATGCCTTCTATTTTTACTTCTTGCACTACTCTCGGACCTCCGCCGTTACTATATGCCCCTGCCTTCTAGTAATTTCTTCGATTCCGGTTATGTCCCAGTTTTTTCCCTCGAAAACTATCCTATGTTTCTCTGTTAAACCCGAAATGGTTCGAATCTTAAACCGTGCCGTATAAACAGCAAGATCTCTGCCCGACGTAAAACGCTCGCTTTGCTTGAGCGGCATGAATGATGCCATCACGGTTGCAAAGGTGCCCCACGACGACTGCAGCTCGCCGCTGTTTGGATCTTGAACTTCAGTTGCTACCTGAATTTCGATCGATCTATCAAACCTTCCGGCGTTTAAGCTCATTGAATGTCTCTGCTCGAAATGTTTTTAGAATTATAGCGATTAAACTCTTTCGAAATGTGATTCGCTAAAATACCGGCGCTCTCGATTCCATTTATCTTTTTTTTAAGTTTTGCAATTTCAATCGAATGCCCGCCGATTGAAATCAAACAAAGAAATAAAATTCCGGATTGAAAAAAAGCCAATATAGTCAAAAATACAATCATCTTAAATCTTCCTAAAAATACGCAATGCGGTATTTTCTCATCACCGCATCAAATGAAAGTGGCACCGCAACACTCACTATCCCCGGCGCGGTTTCTACAATACCCGGATGATCATATTGATGAGTAACTAGCGCCATAATCGCGAGGCGAATATCTTCCGGTACGTCCGCCGGATTGTCGCCGTATCCCGCCACATAAATAATTTCAACCGCATGATCTTTTTTGTAGGTTGTTGGCCAGCTTACCCCGTCGTTTAACTCTATTTTTCCCGGTGTTTTTGTCCCAACTACTTGATATTCGCTTGCGGATAATGTTGTTAATGAGTTGTTCGAATCGTAGTACTTTACGCTCGCAACGGATTGTAATTCAGGCAGTGGCAACTCTATTGAATTAGAACGGGGAAACCCATCTAAGTGCGCCGTTACCGTTTGAGTTATTAACGCTCTCTTTGTGCTGTCTTCTGCCTGTTTTCGAGCGCCCAAGATAAGACTGTCGATGTAAGTATCGTGATCCGTAAACGCATCCTCAATTCTAGCTACAATTTTCGCCTCCGCCCTGGTGACGGGCTCTAGAGCTGGAGATGTTGTTACTCGAAAGTGCATTTAAGCGATTCCCGTTTGTGGCTTAGTCGTCGCGGCCATGTTTTCCGGCGCGGCTCGAACTCTAACCTTTCTCTTGCTTACCATGACCGATCGAAAATCAGAATTGAAACAAGCAACCCCCGAATCCACCATCTTTGCGGCTTCGCGCGAATCAAGGCAGAAACTTTCTCCCGGCTTTATTATATCGCCGGAAGAAAGCTCCACTGCCTTAATCGCTACTAGTCTAACAACCGACATTAAGCGATCGCCGTTAACATTGATTCAGGCGCGCCGCCATATCGAGCATCGCCCGCTATTGCAATCACACTTGCGGCAACGGCAGCATTTACGCCTTCGGTTAACACCAGCCTAACACCCGGAAAACCGTCTGTTAGATCGTGCGCTTTCACCTCGATCAAATAGATATACGTCGCGGCCGTTGCCGTAGTAAATCCACTTGCCGTTGCTGCGGTTGCCGCGCTGAACACGTCCGTTGCTACATTGCTATAATATGTAAATGGTACGGCATTGGAAGTTGTCGGCGTAACGTCGTCGCATTCCTCTGCGGTAACAACCGCCGTCCCAGTGGTTGCCGTTCCATAAATAGCAAATATCACTCGATCGTAGTTCTTCAGCAATACAACGTCACTTGCGGGATCGCCGTTGTAGCGATCCGCAAGTGGCGCGAGTGCATTGATGAACTTCAATCCCTCTACCAATTTCTTTGACATGATTTTTCTCCTGCTTTTCCTGTTTTGTTTTTTCGGCTCGTCTTATTAGCTTGTGAGTGTCGTACAAGATACGAAAGGCGATCGAGTTGTAGATCCATAAGCATCTGTTAATGGCGTATTCCAAAGTGGTTGCCCGTTAACTCTCATGGTCCACTTGAAGGCCATTTCGCTGTAAATGAACCGAACATGCGCCGATTGAGCGGATTTTACGCCGCCTTTTCTAACCAGCAGGTATTGGCTCATATCCGCGTAAAGAACATCCCCAACAGTTGCTAGCGCGCTCGCTTGCTCAATGACCTTCACGTCTTTTCCGTAAAGTGTATCGTACTGAGCTCCACTGATTCCGCCCGGAGGGGAATACATAAGGAAGTCAGAGTTTGCACCCGAAACCTTCACCGCGTTTCTAAGCTGTTGAGGTAGATCCGCGTGCGCGTACCACTTTGCGTTTCCGCGTCCGCCTACATACATTCGATCTACCATGTTATCGGCATCCTCGAATTTAAAGACGTTCGCAGTTGTGCGAGTTGGAGCAATGAGCGCGCCCGAGTTCAGTATTCCGAGAGGTTTCCCCGCCCCGTCGCCGCGAACAATAGCGTCATCTAGCAACCAGCTAAGCTCTTGAGTGAAGGCTAGCGATGCAATCGTAGTCATTGCTGTACTGTCTTCTAACAATTCCTCAGAAGCATACCAAAGAGCCTCTAGAGCTTCCGCTTTGATTCTTTCTTCTCTCAATTTTGGCTTTGTTGCTGAAACGGTTCCGCCCTCAGCACGCCAGTAACCACGAACACCGCCAAAACGGCTTCCGGTTGCTCTCGAGCTTTCGTCGACAAGAGTCAACACAAGTTCGTTGCTATTTGCGCTTAGTGGGATAGTGGTACACTGAGAAGCCAGGGTACTCTCGGAAACTACCTTATTAAAAAGATCCGTTGCGAAATCACTCTGAACTCCAAAGCCACCATCCGCGCCAACACTCTCGCCTGAACCTGAAGCAGCTCGAAGTTCAAGTAGTCGAGGATCGCTAGCGTTTCCCGGTGTCATTGATCGAGCAACCGCGCCGAGCTGATCGCCGAGACTAGAAAATCCCCGGTATTCGCCCTCTTCGTTGTGTCGCTCTTCTCGAATAACTTCGATCTGAGTTGGCTTGGTTTCTGATTCGGAAAGATATCTCGATCTTTCTTCCTGAGATTTAAGCCGAACGATAATTGAATCAATCTCCGCTGAACGGGCTTCTTTCTCGTTCCAGTCTTTTTTTTCGTCCTCAGTTAAGTCGCGGGACTCTTCTACCATCACTTTCGCGAGGGCATCGAGTTCAGTGACAATCTTGAGGCGCTCTTCTTTGAGTGCCTTGATCTTGAACATTATGGTTCTCCAATAATTCGCATTTAGCGTAAACGCTAGATGCACTGGTTATGTAGTTTTTGATTTTTGTTTTTTTAAGAAATCGCGGATTGCAACGGCACCAGCCCAGAAAGGGCCAACTTCTATATGTTGTATTCTATTTTGCTGATTTTTCTCAATCAGTCAATGTTAATTCGTAATCGGTTAATAATTACCATTCGGCCCCGAGCCTCTTGAGTCGACTTGAGGAAATTCTTTGCATTTATTTTATTATTTAAAACTTCCTCAATTCCCGTAAAAATCTCAGCGCTCGAGCGGTAATTTTTCTCGATTCCTATGTCGGTGACATCGAAAGCCGGGAAAGTCACCGGCGAAACATCATAGAGCTCCGCTTCTAATATTCTACGATGGATCATTTCCTCGTTCTCGTCGTCGATTATCTCTTCTCTTCGTACAATGAAGCCAAAAGACATTTGAGAGATGTCCCCACGGCCCACCAGCTCGGAAACGTCGCGACCTAATTGAGTATTTGGCGGAGAAATTCGACAATGAAGCCCGATCGAGTCTTCTTTGAGCTTTAAAGTGCCGCTTTTTGTTCTTCCGAGTACTTGGTTCGGATCGTGATTAAAAAGCGCTCTTACGTCGTCCTGTTCGCGAATTGAGGCCGTAAAGGCACCTTGAGCAATCGACTCTCGAAAACTCCCGAAATATCCCTGGATCTCGGTTTCTACATCAAAAACGGCGGCGTGACCCACCAGATCTGACATTTCCGCCCCCGAAACGTCGGCGGAATCGGACCTAAATTCGCTCATTTCATACGCTAATCGCTCTTTATTCCCCAACATTTTTACTCTCCTTTAAGAATTTTGTGAGCGCCTTCGCTCGAAAATGGGCTTCTTTCGGTAGATTTTCAACTACAAAGCGAGTCGATTCTGCCCCGTGGGCGCTCGCTAATCCTGTAAATTCTTCGATTCTATTCCCGCAATACGTTTCGATGAAAATCTTCAGTGGTTCCGACTTTAGAGGTGTTACTATATCTGCGATCTCGCCCAAGGCTTCCGACATAAACTTCGAGTGAGTTACATAAAATTCAGTCAACAATTGAGGGTAAGAATTTTGTTCTTTTTTGCTAAGACGTTTCAGCGCGTTCGCTTCTTTCGTTAAGGCTCGAGTAAAAACAAAATGAAATAAGTCGTCAGTTTTATCGCCTATTTCCGGCGCTGCTTTCTTTTCTTTTTTTGCCTTATTATCAATTTCTTCCTTCGCGGGCTTCTCTTCCTCGTCCGGCTCTTCTCCCGCAATCCCTAGGTTTAACGGAACTAGAAAATCCTCTCCCTTATTTTCTGGAATGGGGTTTAAATCTAACTGGCTTCGAACTTCATCTCGCGACATATAGCCATTCTGAATTGCGGAAGCATAAGCTTCTGATCTGCTCTTAAAATCACCCCGTAAAAGTGAGTCGGTTTTAAATCTAACGAAGAGATCGTTTCGATCTTTCTTATCAATTAGCTGATAACTTATTGCATGCTCCCACCGCTTTAACCACGGTTGAATAGTATATCGAATAAAGTTAATTGATTGCTCTTCTATATTGCTAAACGTCGCCCTCGAAAGTTCCTGTATCATGTGAGGCGGCATCCGAAAGATCCTAGCAATCTCTTCGACTGAAAACTTTCGAGCTTCTATGAATTGCGCGTCGCGCATATTCATGCTGATCGGCTCGTATTCGGTTCCCTGCTCTAAAACCGCCACTTTTCCCGACTTTTGCGCCCCGCCGTGCATTGACTGCCATTGATCGCGAAGCCGTGATATTGCCTCCTCATCTTTCAGCGTTCCCATTACTTTCAGCAGGCCATCGGGCCGCGCGCCGTTTGCAAACATAGCGTTGCCATGATCCAAAAGATTCAATCCAAAACCGATTGAATCGGCCACAACTTCGATCGGGCTCCTTCCTGTTATCCCGTCCTCCGATTGGTTCCTTAAATGAAAAATTTCCTGTTGACTAAATTCTTTTTTTCCGCCGTCGGGCCGGTTGTATAAATAAACAAGCTCGCTTGTTGTTTTACTAAAGCTCACTTCGACTCGAGATGGATGAAGTGGAATGAGCTCGTTTATTTTCCCGTTCCGATTCATTATTTTTTGACAATAGGCATTGCCTCTGTAAAGCAAATGCCGCTGCAGTAATTCAAAGAACGTAAAGGGATCCATCCACCGGTTAGGCTCTTCTCTTAAGAGTCGCGTGAGTGGATGATCTTTTGCTTTCTTTTTTGAAAACTCATCTGTTTTTTCGAAAACGTTAACTGATAGCATTGCTATGGTTTCAGAAATTACCGTTATGCAAGAATAGACAGAAGCAAGCCTTTTTGCTGAATCGGGGTTTACTGATTGCCCGCCAGAAAGCATGCTCAAGAAAATGTTTTGATACCAAAATTCGTCGGAAGGGCTTGGGTTCTTATTGTCGTCGGAGTCGCTACGAATTTCCGCCTTGCCTGTCTCTTCGATCGTTTCGGGAGGATTCAAATTTGCACCTTCGGATATGTCATTGCGTTGGGTCGCGGCTTGGCGTACAGGCTAGAAAGTTATTAGACCACGTTTAGAATATATGGAATCGTCCGATTTGTGAACACTATATCGCCCTAACGCCATGATCAGCGATACGACTCCATCTATTCGCTGATTCGAAATTTTCTTAGATGGCTTTATATTTCCGGCGGCATCCATCTCGATTGCAACATTTGAGGCCATCCACCGCATTACCGGGTGTCCCCCATGTTCTAGCCTTTCATTCAACACCGCCACCTCCAACTCCTTCGACGGGGAAGAAAGGCTCGCATATCCTTGCCCAAACGGAACTACCGTAAAGCCATCACCGTCAAGTTGTGTCATTAATTGCGAAGCGTTCCATCTGTCGATCGCGATTTCTTTTATATTATAAATTTTTGCCGTTTCATTTAAGTCGGCCCGGATGAAGTCATAGTCCGTCGAATCGCCGGGCGTTGTTTTTATTAGCCCCTTACTTACCCATTCTTCATACGGTACGCGATCTTTCTCCGATTTGTCCTTGATTCTGTTTTCAGGTATCCAAAACTTATAAAGAGTCTTTATGCTCCCACCCCCGCCCGGAAATACTAGCGCCGCCGCTGTTATATCCGTGGTCGTTGAAAGATCGAGCCCCATGAAGCATTCTTTTCCTTTTAGTTGCTCCTCATTGAATGCCTTTCCGCACTTGTCCCATGAATCCATTCTCAGCCATCGGACATCTTGTTGTGTCCAAATGTTGAGGTGAAGTCGCTTGAACGTGTTCTCGTAGCTATTACTCTGCAGCGCTCGTTTCACTTGGTTTTCTAAATATTCCTGCTTTATCGATATGTTTAAATTCGGGTTCGCCTTCGCCCAAGATTTCGGATCGGTCCAATCGTCGCCTTCATCTATTGTTGAGATGTAACAAAAAAATGATTCGTCTTCTATTATCCGGTGTAAAAGCTTCTCAGAGTAGTCGCGGAGCTCGTAACAAATAGAGTTCCGATCGAACCCCGCCGTTGTGATCGAAGCTATTAAACTTTGACGCCGCGCCCCGGTAGATGTCAAAATTACGTCATATAATAGTCTCTTTTTGTGCGCGTGCAGCTCGTCAATTAGCGCGCAATGGGTGTTTAGGCCGTCCAGTGTCGAACTGTCAGCCCCCAGCGGCTCAAATTTTGAAGCCGTTTCGACTATGTTCATGTTGTTTCGGTATACCGTAACCAAGTTGGAAAGGGTCGGCGATTGTTTCACCATTCGAACCGCTTCGTCGTGAACGATTTTGGCTTGATCCGCCTTGGTTGCTACCGAGTAGACCTCAGCCCCCGGCTCCCTATCGGCGATGAACATATAGTTGCCGATCCCCGCGTATAATGTTGATTTGCCGTTTTTTCGTGGCAATTCCATATATACGATTTTGAATCTGCGAAGGCCGTTGGGATCTTTCCATCCAAAGGCGGGGCCTAAAATGTCTAGTTTTTGCCAAGGCTCGAGCATGAAAAGAGAGCCCGACCATTCCCCTTTCGAGTGATACAAGTTCCTTTCGAAGAAATTACAAATACGATCCGCTGCCGCTTGATCGTAAGTATACCCAAGTTTCGGGAGCTCTATTAAATCCCGCGCTTGTCTCTCTCTTGCTAGCTGGACGAGCTCGCACTGTTCATCGTTGTAGGCCATCTATGCTAATTTAAGCGCCCGATCTAAAGAGTCTTGCACTGAATTCCCTTCCTCCGGCGGGACTACTTCGATCCGCGTTCTAGCCGAGGGGCTCATTCCAAAAGCGCCCTCAAATTGTCCCAAGGCTGTTGACACTTCGCGAAAGCGGACCGACTCTGTACTTCTTCTCACACTTGAAACATAGGTGTTTCCGTCCTCGTCTAGTCGTAAGCATTCAATCGTGTGCCCCTTTTCTCTTAAATATTCCCGTAAATCCAACCATGCGGCATACGTTTCGCAGTACCGAATTACTAGGATTACATCAAGTTGAGTGTATACGCCTGCAGCCTTGAGCGTTGGGACCAGGAAATCCCAAACCATCCGAGCGCGTGGCTCGAGGTCCGCGTGCTCCGGCGGCTCATCGTCGCCAACTCTCGAAACTGGCTCATTTTCAGGAAGTGGCCGTTTGCTAGGATTGCCCTGTAGTTTTTTGATTGCCGTTGGTTTTGGTTTCGGTCCGCGCTTTCCCATCAAACCCCTTTTATAAAATTTGATTATAATATGAACGCCATTCTCGATTCTGGCAAACAGTAATTCCGTACTACTAGGCAAAACGGCGTTCTAGAAATGCTCGAAAGTGTTCTAGAAATGCTTGAAAGTGTTCTGGCAAACAGTAATTCCGTACTACTAGGCAAAACGGCGTTCTAGAAATGCTCGAAAGTGTTCTAGAAATGCTTGAAAGTGTTCTAGAAATGCTTGAAAGTGTTCTAGAAATGCTTAAAAGTGTAACTTTGTTCTATTAGGCAAAACGCGCGCGGCCAAAAAGTGCGAAATTCGGCAGATTTA
>Ga0222676_1000086_pt1 | contig 41217 bp, 37 predicted proteins | sample AntAcemetagen870_FD_179815 | JGI IMG/M metagenome (GOLD analysis project Ga0222676, IMG submission 179815) | Saline water microbial communities from Ace Lake, Antarctica - #870 | ecosystem: Environmental > Aquatic > Non-marine Saline and Alkaline > Saline | place: Antarctica: Ace Lake...
TTTATCGGAATCTTTGGTTAAGATTTCTAAGATTTTCTATAACTTAGAAATTTATCGGAATCTTTGGTTAAGATTTCTAAGATTTTCTATAACTTAGAAATTTATCGGAATCTTTGAGCTAAGATTTCTAAGATTTTCTATAACTTAGAAATTTATCGGAATCTTTGAAAAGCATTTAAAGGATGTTTAACATATATAATACTACTAATGGTAAAAAGTATTACTATCTCCGACCCAGATATTGTAGAGTTTTATACAAAAAATCCGCATCTAAACATTGCGGACGTGAATAGAACATTTATAGATATCTTGAAGACACTTTCCACCGACCTAACCAAAACGTTGGAGAACAGCAAACTTGGTAAATTAAATTCAGCAATTACTACATTGAGAGAAGATATTCAATCCATGAAAAAGGAATACGCCGACGAGATGAAAAAGATTGTTGACACAAATTCTCTCCAAGAAATGGAAAAGGTTTCTTTGCTGGTAGAGAGAAATACAAACTTGTTGACGTCTTCCTTAATAGACAAAACAACAAATATTCTTAACGACGTTATCCCAAAAAACCAAGCTGAAAATCAAAAACATATTGAGGGTATTATCCGCGAGTTCCACAACAACATTTCTGCTGATACTAAAAGACTTCTAGAATCTAATGAGAGAGAAGATTCTGATGTCAAGAAGATGATTGACAATATAAATAATAACTTCAGCAGTCTAACCAACCAACTTCAACAACCTATATTTTCTATTATTTCAACAACTGAAGAGAGAATGAACAAAAAGTTAGATTCCCTCAAAGAGGATTCTGTTTCCCAGACAATAAAAAGTGACAAATTAGGTGAAGAGTTGCTTGATTTTTTAAACAAGTTCAAGAATAATTCACAGGTAAAGGGTGCAGTATCCGAGAATATGTTATATAGCGTTCTTCAACAAGTATTTCCATGTGACAATATTAAAGATTGTCGCAGCCTTACTGCGTCTGGCGACTTTATAGTAATGCGTATGGATAAGAGATGTCCAACTATTATGTTTGAAAACAAAGACTACAATAAGACCATAAACACAGACGAGGTAACTAAGTTTGAGAGAGACATTAAAATGCAGAAATGTCATGGAATATTTCTTTCGCAGTTTAGCCCCATTACGTTTAAAAAGAACTTTCATGTTGATATTATTGATGGTCTAATCCATGTCTATGTTCCTAACGCAGAATTCAGTGCAGAAAAAATTCAAATTGCGGTGGATATAGTGGATAGTTTGGCGGTTAAACTAGAAATATTGCAAAAAAACAAAGAAGATAATTCAACCTCTATATCCGCGAAGGAACTTACTCAGTTGGCAGATGAGTATAGAGAATATGCATCAAAGAGAGAAAGCATGATTGAATACATAAAACTAACCAACAAGGACATGCTTGAGAGAATGGAACAACTAACTCTGCCATCATTTCGTAGTATGCTTGCGTCTAATGGCGCAATAGATTCGGAAATAATGACAAGTTTAACATGTCAATTTTGTAAAAGTTACGTTGCCAAGTCCAAACAGAGCGTGGCCGCCCATTCTAGAAGATGCAAACACAATCCCAAGAGCCCGCTCTACGAAGACGCGTCTATTCAACAAGGTCAGCAACTAGAAGATAGCTTAGAAATAGAACTAGACGTATAGTTCTCTTTTTGAAGCATATTATACACCTTCGCACATTTAAGTTCGCACAAATTAAGAAAAACGACTTATACCGCCGGAAATTTAAACCGGAACAACTATGTTGTCCGGTTTCCATTTCGCGGGCGGCAACTGACCCTTGTGTAACTTCAAATGTTCCATTTGAAATTACCAAGGGTGTAAAGAATACTACCTAACATAATATGTCCCAGATGTATTCTTGTGTGACATTCAGGAGCATACCATTCTAATAAATGGGTAACGATGCTGGATTACACCATTGAAGATTTAAAACGGAACAAAGTATATAGTAAATATATATAAAGAAAATATCATATCATATAATAATGCCGTTTATATTAAATGATATTAGAGGTTCGAAACATTCGTATTGCCGTCATATTAAAACAATATTTCATGGATTGTCTTACAATCCAAATGCGATTCATATTTTAGAACAAAACTTGGAGAAGGTTAATTGGACAATGTTGTCTTTGAATCCAAATGCGATTCCTATTTTGGAAAAAAATTTGGATAAAGTTTGTTGGAGCGCGTTGTCTTCTAATCCAAATGCGATTCCTATTTTGGAAAAAAACTTGGATAAAGTGAATTGGGGGTGGTTGTCTTATAATCCAAATGCGATTCCTATTTTGGAAAAAAACTTACATAAGGTGGATTGGGGGTGGTTGTCTATAAATCCAAATGCGATTCCTATTTTGGAAAAAAACTTAGATATGGTGAATTGGTTAATGTTCTCGCAAAATCCAAATCCAAATGCGATTCATATTATGAAGACACGCCCTGGTAGAATTCGTTGGGAAGGATTGTCTTCTAATCCAGACGCGATTGCTATTTTGGAAAAAAACTTGGATAAAGTGTATTGGCAATTTTTGTCTAAAAATCTAAATCCAAATGCGATTCGCCTCTTGGAAGAAAAAATTGATAATCCGAGTGGTTTTTTTGCGAGGTGTTGGAATGGATGCAATCAAGTTGATTGGAAATTGTTGTCTAAACATCCACACGCGATTCCTATTTTGGAAAAAAATTTGGATAAAGTTTGTTGGAAAGGTTTGTCTTACAATCCAAATGCGATTCATATTTTAGAAAAAAACTTAGATAAAGTGGATTGGTGGATATTGTCTCAAAATCCAAATGCGATTCCTATTTTAGAAAAAAACTTGGATAAAGTAGAATGGGACGCAATGGCTTTGAATCCAAATGCGATTCATCTATTGGAACAATCACAAAAACTTGATTAAAGTTTATTGGTATGAGTTGTATCAAAATTCCATTATCATAATCACATATGGTTATTATAATGAATAGAAAATCGGTTGGTTTTAATATATCTACTTGGTAGTTTTTTACGGACGGGTTGTTCCGTTTTAAATCTTCAAGGGTGTAATCAACCTTGCAGAGCAATCTGTAACCCACCCTAACTTTACGCGGAATTGATTGGGTCCAACCTTTTATGTTTGATGGTTTTGTGCCATTTGAAATGTTCAAGGGTGTAAATACATTATTATCTTACAGAGAGAAATAACTATATTTTTGATATAAAAGATAGTTATATGAATATATATGAGCAGAGACGCTTATTTATTAACAAAGGACAAGACCTCCCAACGAGCGTTGTTTTGTACTGACATATTGCACAATGTCGGGTTCAATGTGATTTTTGTGGAATGCATGCCCCACAAAAACTCGGTCATTTCTAATAAAATTAGCATGCAGCATATATACGAGTTGATTGCAAAAAAGGAAACAAAGAGAGAACATTCGTATGTATTTGAAGACGACATAAACGTTCACACAGAGATTATGCTTGATGAAATAATGAAATACGAGATACTTTCGCCGACGTTCTTTTATTTGGGTATATGCGAGGACCGCGCGAAAAAGACAATTAAAAATACACACTATTCTGTTTATGGTCGCCCAGTGATTTCTATCTCGGGCAACGTTCGCGGACTGCATGCCATAGGAATCTCGGTAGAGGGAGCAAAGGAACTGCTTGACTTCATCAATCGGTCGCCACATGATTACATGGATATGATTTTGGAAGACTTTAGTAGGCAACATCCAGCAAATGTGCTGAGGTACGACCTTCAAAGTAGTATTCATGGCCACAGAGGCATGTTCTACCAAGACCGCAAAAGATTCCCAAGCACAATTTCTACTCATCACCACACGCAACGTCCAAAAAACGCTTAACTATCACGCTCCACGAGAACGTTTCCAACGCATATTTTCTTATGTCTTCTCTCATAGAGAGAGAAATCTTACGATTGGATGCAATGGCGGCGGAGACGTAATTAATGTCGGTTAATTTATCATTTGGAATAATAGTAATGAACGGCTTGCTTCTATCAAGGTTCGCCGAAGCGCATTCGCTCACAACCACTCCTAGACCAGCAATCAACGCCTCTTTCACGACCAGCGGGTCTGCTTCTCCATCGGACAGCAGCACCAAGTTGCCGTATTGCGTGAGGCTTTCGTAGAGTACGTGTTTTTTCCATTCACCAAGATAGTTGGGGGTGGACCTATCAAAGTCAGAGTCCTGATAGTTTCCTGCGAACATCAGGTTGGGCACGTTCTGGTAGACATATTGTCGCTTGCGAAATTCCACCTTTCCAACATAGATGCTTTGGGTGCCGCGCGTAGGCGCGGTTGTGTAGTGGAACGACTTATCGTCTGCACCATTACCTATTATGTTAATTCGTCCGTTGAATCCGTGTTTTCTGTAGACATCGGCAATATCTTTACTCAATGCGTTGAGTGTTAAAAATTGTTGATATTGTATTGCCTGCATGAAAATATTGTCATAGTACCATTTATAGGTGTCAGTAAGTTGTGGACTTGTTATGTATGCATAGTGACTCATGAAATATACTTTTTTACATGTAATTTTTTCCGACATATACGCATAGTCGTCGTACATAATATACACAATATCCGGCAAATACGTATTACACGCGTGCACCATTTCGTTCTCGGGACATGTTAAATAAATAACCGAATGGGCATGTTGTTTTTTCAACACAACAAAATAATCCCAAAGCAGACTCTCCACCGCACCCCATCCATTTGGCGGAATAGTCGCTCCGCTGGGCCCTATTAAACAAATCCTCATAATATACATCTCCGGATATAATTAAATGGTATATGCAAATATATTATGAAGAGAGAGAGAGAGAGAGAGAAATCGCGCGTTATTTCTTGACTAGATGCGCCAAATGTTCAGGCAGGTCTTGTCCGTAGTAACGTTTAAACTGATGTTGCACATGGATGGCATAGTTCCTAATGTTGTTTATTCCGTCAAAATGCCCCTTCAATGGCCCAATGGTCCTTTTGTTCAAGTGGAATAGAAGAGAGAAAAAGTAGTCCTGCGGAAGCTCGTCCGCTAGAAGGCGATAGGTATGCCAGTTGGTCAGCACATCCATCACCACATCTTTGTTGGAAAAGACCGACAAGAGAGAATGTTTGTTGAAGATTGACCCGCCGTGCCCAGACCATCGGTAATCTCCTTTTGGGTCAATAAACGGATATTTGTCATGAAGTTCATTCAGCACATCATCAAAGTACATGTGCGGACAATACCCGTTGAGGTCGTGAGAAAGAGTGTCGCACACTTTCTGGTTGATAATAACATCGTCCTCCAGCCACATGAAATAGTCTTCTTTTATGTGCGACAAGGCATCTACTATTCTATCCATGAGAGAAAGCGCGTGCGTAATATGCGTCCCGTCGTTCATTTGGCGATGAATGTAGACCAAGTTCTTATCGCAGTGAATGTACGTGCAGTTGTATTGCCTTGCAACCTCGCTGTAATCATACCCATTGTCGGATACGATAACAACATCAACATCTGGATAGTTTTTACGAAAGCTATCTACACACGCATACGTTGACAAAGGATTCTTGTGGCATTGATAATACGCCCCAAACGAAGGAGTGACGATGGCGTCGGTCATTATAATGTATATAAACTTTTGTTTATTATATATTACACCCTTGAAGATTTACACCCTTGGTAATTTAAATTACCAAGGGTGTAATATGATGTGTAACAATATATATATATATATATTAGAATGGAAAAAATAAGTAAGACATCATCTAAAACCAGAAGTAAAACCAGAAGTAAAACCAGAAGTAAAACCAGAAGTAAACCCAGAAGTAAACCCAGAAGTAAAAACAGAAGTAAAAACAGAAGTAAAACCAAAAAGATAATACGGAAAAGAGGAGGAGGGCAAACTGTTGGGAAACCAACACGAGAACCGATGGTATTTACACCAACCACAAACAAAGAATTAGTCGACGCAGTTATGGTTTGGGTGAATAACTCGCGATGGAGCATATCTAGACATAATTTAGGAAAAATATCAGAATGGGACACTTCCAATATCACAGATATGAGTAATTTATTTTATAGAACATCGTTTAACGATGATATTTCTCAATGGAACGTATCGAATGTGACAAATATGGATAATATGTTTAATGTTGCTCCAAAATTTAACCAACCCATAGGTGATTGGAATGTATCAAAGGTGACAAGTATGGTTGATATGTTTAGGTCTGCTATAAATTTTAACCAACCGATCGGTGGTTGGAATGTATCAAATGTGATAGATATGCATGGTATGCTCGCTAATGTTAAAGCCTTTAATCAACCTATAGGTGGTTGGAAGGTACAAAACGTGATAAATATGGGTACTATGTTCGCTGGTACTGAAGTATTTAATCAACATATAGGTGATTGGAATGTATCAAACGTGATAAATATGGGTTCTATGTTTCAATATGCTAAAGCATTTAACCAACCGATAGATGATTGGAATGTATCAAATGTTACAAGTATGTATGCTATGTTCGCTAATACTGAAGCATTTGACCAAGCGATTGGTAATTGGAACGTATCAAATGTGGCAAATATGTATGGTATGTTCGCTAATGCTAAAGCATTTAACCAACCGATTAGTAATTGGAACGTATCAAATGTGGCAAATATGGGTGTTATGTTCGCTGGTACTGAAGCATTTAACCAACCTATAGGTGATTGGAATGTATCAGCTATAGTAAATATGAGTGATATGTTTCAGTCTGCTAAAGCATTTAACCAACCGATTGGTGATTGGAATGTATCAAACTACACAGACCTAGAAGTACAAATCACACCATCTAACAAAAAGTATAAGAATACTTCAAATTTAATAGAAGACAACAATGGATTATCATTTATAACAATTCCCAAAGGGACTGTTCTATTTCGTAAAAGTAAAGATATAAATAGTGATTATTGTGGATATCCTGATGGAACAAAACCAAATCATTATAATGCTCCACCAGACACTAATGTATTTTTTTACTTTTATCCATTTTATAGTGATACTGTGGAGTGTGCGAATAGAGGAACAAATAAAATGTTTACTCTGACCCAAGATGTCAAATTATTAAATTTAACATATCCTTCTACCATAAATAGAGAATCGGTGACCAATAGCACAGAGCATGATAATATAGCGGTATCATGCGACCAAAAAAGCGATTTTGGACACCGTTACGACCCATGTATATCAGACGATCTTTTGCGAAGATATCCTGATGTTATGGGAATCCTGGATATAGCCAGGTTTAATGCGGAACAACATGTGCTAATATACTATAACAAAAAGTTGCCATCAGTTTATAGTGTTTTATGGGAAGATAGTATGATGAAAGGCTCTCCTGAAATAATATTATACCCATTCCAGGAAAGATTTATGACAGAAATCCACCATTCAATAGAAGAATGTGAAAAAATTCCAAAAAATTATGAGTTATTAACCGAATGCGCGCCGGATAACTCAATTGTATCTCAACTAAATGATTTTTTACGTCCGGAAGGAAAACACAAAAAGCATATAACAATATTCACTCCATTAAAGTTGTTTGTTGTTTATGAAGAACTAGATGATAAATATAAAAAGGATTGTGTTCCATTAATAATGGATATAAAATCGAAACTTCAAGTGTTTCAAACTGACGACTTATATACAGATGATATGGTGCCATTTCATAAGCGTGAAATAACTGAAAACATAAATAATACCATAATAGAAAGTCTTCGCCCAAAATGATTGGCTCATATACTTATGTTGTGAAAACGGCGTTTTATACCAGCGAAGATTGGGATTCGGTTCAACTCGTCTTATCATTTGTTTTATGTTTCATTCGTTGTTATACATTTTGTTCCGTTTTAAATCTTCAAGGGTGTAAACAAATTTTATCTATTGTAATATTAATATGCCCACCAAAGACAATGTCACGCTGGTTTCCGGATACTGGCCCATACAAAGCAAACACTCTGTTCAAGCATATCATACGTGGTTTCACAATACTCTTAAAATAAACCAACGCATGATATTCTTCTGCGACAAGGAGACGATTCCCCTCATTAAGTCATACAGAGGCGACCTAGAGACTATTTTTGTAGAATATACAATCGGCGAATTCTACTGCACCCCCTTTTATAACCCGTTTTGGGTAAATCAATTTGAAATCCCTTCTTACGAACTGGGCAAGATATGGCACGAAAAACTACACATGCTAAAGTTGGCAAAGGACATGGACGGCGCCAACGCAACCGACTTTTATGTGTGGTACGATGCAGCAAATTGTGTGTTTCGCAACGAAACCCCGCCGACCAAACGTCTCAATCTTGAGAATCCAAAGCACCTGCCGTGTGATAAAATTTCATACAGCGAATCGTATCCACTAGAAGACGACCACAATGTGTCCGGCACAGTACTGATTGTTCCACGAGAATTGATAGATGACGCCCACACAATATTTTATAACATTGTGAGAGAGCGCACAAACAATATGAATGACTGGAAGAATGGGTCGGATCAAGTCATTCTATCCGAAATGATGAAAAGATATCCTCGCATATTTTACAAGGTGTGTGATGGGTATGGCGAAAACATACGAAAAATCTACGAGCTTTGACACCGATGAAATCGCATCAATGTTTAACATATTTACTTGTCGATGATAGTGCTGGTCGCAATTTTTTTGGTAATTTTTTTAAACTCGCGGTCCAAGGATACCGCGTCCATGGGACCAATAGACTCTGTGAGGAGTTTGAGGTAGAGGTCGTTCTTGCGATTGTCGTATTCTTTGCAGCCAGGATTCTCGTTCCGCCAGTCGTCCATGACCATCATGTTCTTGTTGGAGATCTTCTGGATAACGCCCTTAAGCTTATCTTGGTTAGGAGTGTCTTTCTCCCACCTGTCTTGGTCCTTAATATGTATGATTTCCCGCTTCAGGTCGCTGCAGTGGATGGGGCGCTTAGTGACATCCAGCTCGTTGAGTCCGTTAATCAACAAACGAGAAATGCTCTCGGCGTAGCCCAAGTCACCAATCTTCTCAAAGTCGGCAGTGCTGATTTGCAGGGTTTTGACAAAGTCGCTAATGTTCATGGCGTCCTTGCAGGTGTCGTTGAGGAAGAACTGCAGGTTGAAGGTCTTGTTGTGGCTGTTGGTGTGGTTGTGGTTGTGGCTGTTGGACATGGTGTCTTTCTTGACAACTTTTGCCACAACTTCCACTACCTTGTCAATCACATTCTCCATGAATGCGTTATTTTGTTCTATCAACTTCGCAAAAAGCAATTCACTAGGCGAGGAACTCTGCACTGGCTGCGGCTGCACATCTGGCACGGGCACAGGCGGAGGGACCTCGGCGAGGATAAATGGACATTTTAGGGTATGCACATGCAGTCCTTGTCTATGAGCATAAGATTTTCCACATTCACACGTATATTGCTTTGGCATTTTTTTAATGCCGAGCGTCATCATTTTGTCATCATTTGTCATCATTTTGTGTTTTCGTGTGGCTAAATGGCTAGTATAGTTACTTTGTTTAAAGCATGTAAAGTCACATGCGTCGCATACAAACTCTTGGCATTTTTTGGCATTTTTAAAAGCGCCAAACGTCATCATTGTGTCACTAATTAATGATGACACAAAAAATGCCTAAATAATCCGCAATATGTTCAAAAAAATTTATCGTCACAAAATTGACGACCTATTTTTTGCCACCAGACGATAAAAATTCACTTCAGTCACAATTTTTATTTTTTCAAAAAGTTTTTCAGAAATCCAGATTTGGACATTTCTTGGGACATAAAAATGTCCATTTTTCAATTCCCCAAAAAACTTTTGGACGATTTTTTTTGCAAGCTCTCTAAGCCCAACATTCAATATCTACTTTATTCTTTTTAACTTACACCCTTGGTAATTTAAAAACGGCGTTTTTTCAATATATTTATTCATAGTATATACTGAATGTCCTCACGTAAAAGCGAAGATTCATTTAGAAAACGAGAACCTGTAAGTATTTAAAAAATGATTCTAAATATACAACTGGAGTGTATAGTATATTACAAGACTACCTCATAGTAAAATGACGACAGCATCTAATACCGGAATCCACTTTATGAAGTTGTGCGACTGGTTTCCTATCGATAAACTGGATTGGTCTAGATTGTCTCAAAATAAAAGTCCAAATGCGATTCCTATTTTGGAAAAAAACTTGGATAAAGTAATTTGGAATTGGTTGTCTTCCAATCCAAATGCGATTCATATTTTAGAAAAAAACTTGGATAAAGTAATTTGGAATTGGTTGTCTTCCAATCCAAACGCAATTCATCTTTTGGAAAAAAACTTGGATAAAGTGAATTGGGGTGCGTTGTCTTCCAATCCAAACGCAATTCATATTTTAGAAAAAAACTTGGATAAAGTGGATTGGATGTGGTTGTCTGAAAATCCAAATGCGATTCCTATTTTGGAACAAAATCTGGATAAAGTGAATTGGAAGATGTTGTCTGATAATCCAAATGCGATTCCTATTTTAGAAAAAAACTTGGATAAAGTGTGTTGGATGTTGTTGTCTAGAAATCCAAATGCGATTCCTATTTTGGAACAAAACTTGGATAGAGTGTGTTGGGTTCATTTGTCTTGGAATCCAAATGCGATTCATCTTTTGGAGAAAAACTTGGATAAAGTAAGTTGGTTGAGGTTGTCTTCCAATCCAAATGCGATTCCTATTTTGGAACAAAACTTGAATAAAGTGTCTTGGTATCATTTGTCTTTGAATCCAAATGCGATTCCTATTTTGGAAAAAAACTTGGATAAAGTGAATTGGGGTGGGTTGTCTTATAATCCAAATGCGATTCATATTCTGGAAAAAAACTTGGATAAAGTGGATTGGTATTTGTTGTCTTACAATCCAAATGCGATTCCTATTTTGGAACAAAACTTGGATAAAGTGGATTGGCATTGGCTATCTGAAAATCCAAATATATTTGGATACGATTACAAGGCTATGAAAGATAAAATGTTTAGTAATGGCGGGATTAAGGAAGACTTGGTGAAAAACCGATTTCATCCAAGAAATATTCGCAAATGGAAAGGGTGGGGGCAATGTGATGTTTGTGATGACTTGGAGGATGATGAGGATGTTTGGGATGATGAAGAATGGTTGAAACATTAGACGCTTGAAGATTTAAAACGGAACAAAATGTATAACAACGAATGAAACATAAAACAGAAGATTACAAGATTAGCGCGGTTAAAGATTATAGTAAACTTATAATTTAAAACGCTGTTTCACGGCAAAAAATAAATCGACAATGTTGTTATGGCAAATCACACGCATTCTCTGCATCTGTCTTAGCAGTCGCCACAGCTACCTCCGCTGCCTTTGTCGCCTTACGACACATAAATATATCTATATCCAACATATTATACTCCTCATCCGACATCATGTAGTCCAATTTTGCTACCGCCTCTGCCTCTGCAGTCTCTGCCTTCGCCAACGCAGCCAATGCTGCGATTACCCCAGTATCCATGGACTCTACACATGTATCTACCTTCCCATACACTGCTCTTGCGACCCTCGCTGCCACATCTTCCCTCGCCACCTTCATATCAACCTTCCCATTCCTCGGATCTGGTGTGTTACCCCAATCAACCTCATCCTCCTCGCCAAACCTTCCCTTCACAAATTTCACATTCTTATATGCATCTATTAGTAACGACATTATAATTCAATAACAAATCAAACCTTTATATTGTTTCGTTTTAAATCTTCAAGGGGTTAAATTACCAAGGGTGTAAAGAATAAAGTATATAATCATCCCAGCGTATGCGCGGACGTAAAACAAAAGCAGTTAGTTATAAATTACATAATAGAGTTAGTTACTTACCTGTTACATCCATGTTCTAGCGACCATTTTTTCTTCCTCGTGCAAACTATCCCATCCTACCAATCGGGAACGACCAGCGTATCATCTTCCTCGCTCCCCCATACGTCGTCTCCCGCAATCGTTTGGAAGTGGTTATTTTCAGGCAACCACCACGCTTCGTCGTAGTCGTCATCTCCCATTGCATGGCACAAGCAGATGATATTTTCAGGATAGGTCCTGCCAGCTAGGTTATAGTTTCCGCACATCTGGCAATTTGACGCGCTGATGTAGCGGTAGTATGGGTACGTCCTAGGATGGTCGCTGAGATAAAACGGCATAGGGGCCCATTTTATCGTATGCGACCACATACCACCGAGGCTCGAGTACTCATCGTTCTCGGTGGCCTCTGCCATGGCAAGGTTCTTTCTGCGCCGCGCCTCGTTCGTGATAGCCGCGTTCTTCATGGTTTCAAACGAGAAGCTCTTAATCACATATATCATGTCGCTGTTCAACTTCTTCCTCCCCAACACATTTAAAATCATCTGCCTTTCAATGCACGCCATATTTGGTATTATATTGTATGCTATACAAAATAGGAGTAAAAGTATTTCATTTCTTTTTGCGGGTCTTCCTTCCTCGCGCCCTAGCCCGCAGTGTCTTTTTTCCAGTGCCCTTTTTTGAGTTAGATTTACGAATGAATTTTGCGATATCGTGTCGCTGGGCGTAAATCTTGTCCACCACGTCTCTAAAGTAGTGACGGAACTCGCCGCGCATCTTCCGCATTTCGTCTGCGCTTATCCAGCGGATTTCCTCTTTCTCAAATATTTTTGATGTCTCGATGAGGTGCGGCGTCAGCTTTCTCTCAAGGAACTTGTGGTTGTTGTTGTAGTATACGGGCAGCATGGGGTCGTATTTGTAGGGAAATATGTGAATGCGGTAAGTATTGTGTTTGCCGTCAAAGTCAATGTTGTAGGTGCCGTGGGCGTCAAGGAGTTTCTTGATGTCCTTTTCCTGTCCTAGGACTCCAGTGAGTTCTTCCGCGCCTTCTCTCGCCGCAGTTTCTTTGAAAGATTCGTTGTTGTCTGTGCCGCCGCCAATGTCGCTCCACCCAGGCGTGTCGGCGTACTGGTTTTCCTTGCCAAACAAGAAGTATACTTGGTTGTTGTGTATTGTTGTTGGTAGTATGCCGGCACCCATTACTATAACCAGAGATTTTCATTTCGTTCCAATGTATACAAAATAATGCCTGTTGATACTAATGAACGAATGTTGTATATGCTGTCCCGTGCTAAATGCGGGCAAATATATGGATAACGTGTTGAATAATATGATAAAGTTGGGAAGCACATTTAGTGCATATAATGTGGTGTTGTTTTATGAGCATTCACAAGATAATACAATAGATATTATATTGAGACACATGAAGATAAACAAGAACATCATTCTGCTGGTCAATAAGAGCTACGAACAAAAGAGGGAGCGCGCGCACAATCTAGCCTATGCTAGGAATAAGTTGCTGGAGCATGCGCGAGACCAGTACAAACATAGGGAGTTTATGATTATGATGGATGCGACGGAAATGACCAGCTCACCGGTAAAGACAGACGTATTGTCGCGTTACTTGAAAAGAAGCGATTGGGACGCGCTAACATTCCAATGGAGAGGCGAACACCAAGACGTGTGGTCAGTATCGTTGAAACATTTAGGTACGAGTGTTTGGCATTTGTCACAGCCACAGGCATTTCAAGTATACAAGCGCGACCTAGCACGAGCATTGAATAATTGTGGCGTAGGTGAGCTCGTGGAGGTGTTTTCAGCGTTTAATGGCATGTGCATCTACAGAACCAAGCTATTTGCAGACAGCTTGTATGACGGCAAACCACGCATGGATTTAATTCCGCAATTTATAGTCAATAATACAATTTGTGGTGTAGGTCCTACAACCCCTTATTTCTGGAAGAAGGCTGGCGAAGAGGAGCAGGACAGCGAGCACAGGGCGTTTCATTATTATGCCAAGTTTGTGAACAACGCAAAAATCCGAATATCGCCCGAATCTGTATTTTCGTAAAGCCCGTTAATATATTCTTCGCGTGGTAAGTATGAATAAATGTTGTATTTGTTTGGCGGTGATGAATGTGGATATATTCATTCCCAAGATTATTAAGAATGCTCAACTTATTGGAAAGGTGTTTGATGAATGCAAAATTATATTTTTCTATGACAACTCGCATGATGGGACGTTACCTTTAATACGCGAGTATCAACAGAAGTATGATAATATTCATGTGATTATTAACGATAGTCCGCTGGATAAAGAGCGCACAAAGACACACCATCTAGCGCTTGCACGAAATGGGTTAGTTAATTATGTTCGCAAAAATCACGGCGGCTACGAGTTTTTCATTATGATGGACGCTGACGAAATCTGCACGCATGTTCCAGATATCAATGTACTTAAGAAATACTTATACAGGTCAGACTGGGATTGCTTGACATTCAATAAAGAACATTACTATGATTTATGGGCGCTATCAATGAAGGAGCTTCCCTTTAGTTGCTGGCATTTTGACCACCCTAGGGGGTACAATGCATATAATAAATTAATTACCGATAAACTAAAAAACGTTGCGCCAGGCGAGTTAATTGATGTGTTATCCGCCTTCAACGGGTTTGGTATTTACAGAACGAAGAAATTTGAGGGCGCCGTGTATGACGGGTATGCAAGACGCGATTTGATTCCCGAGTATATGATGGCAAACAACATCAAGGTTTGTGGCGAGGTACAAAACTTTTACTGGGATCCTTGGGTGGAAGGTCAAGATTGCGAGCACAGGAGCTTTCACATGTATGCCAGTATAATGAACGATGCAAAAATATGCATATGTCCAGAGATTCTGTTTCCGACGGACCCTGACTTTGACATGTAGGATATGGTGGCTATCCCTATCCCAAGGACGAGTTATTGTTATGTAGAGAGAAAAAACATAAAAATAATTATGGTATACTGGCATGGAGAGCAATTGCCATTTTGTATCAAGTAGGGGGCTTTTGAAATCGTGTTCGGTGCACTCACTTGACCCGCAATCGTCGTGTGCGTATGACACGGGGTACCTTGACAACATGGAGCAGCAAGAGAACATGTCAGTGTACGTATGTTCGCATTTACTTAGGACGTTTGTGAATACCTATTTGCCTAGGATACATGTACCCTTTTACCTAGTGTCGGGCGACTCTGATCTTGAGGTCCCATCTGAAGCACTAAACGACACGGAGTTTAGGTTGTTGATGACGAATGATAATTTGGTGTGCTGGTATGCGCAGAACATGACCATACCCGATTTTCCAAAAATAAAGAACCTTCCTATTGGACTAGACTATCACACAATTGGGTCGTCTCCTGACCATTGGTGGAAAATGCACACAGAAGGGCACGCTCCAGCGGATCAAGAAACGGCCCTTACCTCCATTGCATTGGCAACAAAGCCCTTTCACGAGAGGGAGCGGAAGATTTTTTCCAACGTGCATTTGTCACCAGATAGGTATGGACAACGCATGTCTGCCACCGAGACGATTCCAGAGCATCTACTGGTGAAGACGCCGCAACATCTGTCTAGGACCCAGACTTGGAAAAAAAATGCAGAGTACGCGTTCGTGCTGTCTCCATATGGAAATGGCTTTGATTGCCATCGTACATGGGAGGCGTTGTGTCTGGGAGCAATTCCTATTGTGAAAGCCGCACAATTCAACCGCTTGTTTGAAGACCTGCCTGTGTTGAATGTGAATAGTTGGGCGGATATAACAGAGGAGCTATTGGACAAGACCATAAAAGAATTCAAAGAGAGAAGTTTCAATATGGATAAACTGAAACTTTCTTATTGGGTGGGTCAGTTTTCTCCAAAGTAGTTGTCGTCTGGCTTGTGACGCAGCGTGGATTTATTTGCCTTCTTCACATTACTAACAAAGAATACCGCAACGACCACGCCTGCGACGGCTCCAGACACAACCTGCGTTATGGTATGAAAATCATATTTCACACGTTGATACATGACAATAATGCATATGATAATGTAAACCGATATCAAGTACACGTTTTTGGTAGCTAGCCACACGTAGGTGGTGATAAAGACTGCCAGTTGGGTGTGTCCTGAGGGCATCCCATACCTCCCAAATCCGACGATGCCCCTATACTGCCTTTCAATTATTTGCAGAAAGGCGTCCTGATTGGGGCGAGGCTGTTTTATTAATCCTTTGAGTAAATAGTTTATTATGATAGACGCTGCGGAGCCAATGAAAAACATGCCAAGGTATGAGGGTAGCCTATAGAGTGCAAAAATAGAGATTACCCACAGCATGGTGGGCCCGTATTCGCCGGTATAGTATAATCCGTTCTTAATAACATCCATATATTATGTCAATAAAATACCAAAATAAATCAATATTGGTATAGCGTTTCGCACAGCATAATAAACGACCAGTCTCCGCCGTTGAGATTAACCACATGTCCCTTATCCGTTACGAGTTTCACGCGCATGCGTTCAATGTCAACTGGTCCAAAATAAACACGTTTGTTTTCCTGCAGCTGGCCGCTAAAATCTATGTACATTGTCCCTTTTTCCTGCTGTTTAAGCGGGATAATTGCAAATACATTGGGTGTGGTGGGCGCCTTGGCGCGTATGTCCACGTTATTGACGTTATTTTTTAGTATTTCGTTGATAGTGTATAATTGGTTCTGCGTGAGCGTGCGAGGGGCATTTTGTACAAATTGCTGGACGTTCGCCCCGTTGTCATCAACGCATATATAGGGGTGGTCGGTGGCATAATATGTCGGCAGGTCCACCAGCTTGGATGGTTCTGTGATGGTAATAATGCCGTTGTTGATATGATTCTGTACATAGTCGTCAAGGACTAGGAGGAAGTACCGCGGCCCAGAGAGGTCAATAATGGCATCGGCAACGTTCCCTTCTGGTTGTACATCATATACGCCCGTTTTGTTATGAAATCCCATCAGCCATCCAAGGGTCTCGTTAATATGGAACGCTTGTGGTAAGCACGTCTGTTTACACACAAGTGCTTTGGTAAGGTTGAAGAACGTAATTTTAGCCGTAAACGCGTTGATGGTAAAGGGCGGCACTGAGCTTCCGACAGGAGGCGTGAAGACGCCTCCGTCAAGCCGGAGGGTCACCTTGTAAGTGTTGGTGCTATAGCTCACCGGAGGCGCCACAAAGGTAAATCCGGCATCGCCAAAGGCGGCGTTCAGTGCAGCCTCAAACTCGCTTGGCTTGTAATTTCCGGGCGAGATGCTGATTGGAATATTATATGTGTCGTGGGTTATCCAGAAGCACGTGTTCCCATACACGTCGTCTATTACGTAATATGTCATGGGTATTTGCACAGAGAACAACCGCATAGACAACACGTTGGACAATCTATCAGATAGGTCAAGGGTGTAATCGGTGCTTATGCTGAAATCCGCCGCTTCTTGGCGAAAAAAGCTGTCCAGTGCCACCATTCGCGTAGTGATATTCTTGAGGGTCGGGTTCAATTTTCCGTCTTGCGCGATATCAACATTATACGTGTTATTTACGCCAACGTGTTGTCGTTCCATAGGCAGATGTTTGTTATCAAATAGGTCTATCTTTTGAAACCTATTGGTGATCTTATCGGACTGCACCTTGTTTTTCTGCGGCAGTCCGCCCGCATCTTGCACCCATTCTTCAACCTTTTTATCCCCAGCAGTATCGGTTTGCGTCCCCGAGTTAATTTCGTTTGCGTGTTTGATGAGGACCTTTTGAATCTTGCGAAAAAAATCCTCCATCTTTTTGTTTCCCTCTTTGACGAATCGCTCAATGTACGTGTTGGATGTTTTCTTGATGATATCTACGTTCGTAGCGTCGTAGTCGGAGAGGTCTAGCACTATAAGTAATTCGGCGTACGTATAGGCTTTTATATTTGTAGATATGTCTGCAGGGCTTGCCATTATACTCTTATAGAGAAAATCTTTAAATCCATATGAAGAGAGAACCCAATATTACTGCTGATACCTTGCGCTAAACGCTTTGTATAATTCTCGTACCAAATCAATCTCATTGCAGCAGGAATGTCTCATTAGTTTGGGCGTCAGCGTGGTGAATCCGGAGCCGCGTTTCAGGTGGGTTTTTCCCGTGAACAGCACTATGTCGAGCATCGCCACAATCTCATCAGGTATTTCCTCGCGCGCCAACCGATAGCTGCCTACAAACACAAACCGGTTGAAATTACAATCTCTGTACACAAGGACCTCGTGTGGGTCGCGGGGCAAGTTTCGTATGAGGCCGATTCCCTCCACTCTGTTTTTGGTATTGTTCATTTCAATAACATAATTAAGGGACCTGTGGAGGATGCGCGGGGGCATGGGCTGCGGCGAGCCATATATGCAAGCAATGTCAGGGTGTATCCGTCTGTACATTTCGTTCTCTTCGTATGTTTCATCTGTAAACCGAGTAGTAAGAATAGTTATCATTGTGTGGTTATTAATGGTATTTGCATAATTTATCGTTTCATTTTTATGTATAAATTATATATGAACGGAATGAACCAGATAATATATACGACATCTCGTGCTCGTAATCGCCACGTCAGAGAACTGAAGGACGTAGTGAAGCTGTATAATACTTGCAATAAGAGGTGTATTGATTTCAATCCGCGTATAAATTTTGTTACCATTATGGCATGTCACGCGGACACCCAACTTAAATTAAAGGTTATCATAAACAATCTGAAATATCTGGCTTTTGCCAACAACAAGATTGTTATTATTGGCAGTGTAAATGCGCGATTTCACACCAAGATGGTGGAATATGTGTCCAAAAATTACCCAACCATTGAAATATACGGGATTCCAAATACTACCCAGCTAGACGCTGGCAAATGGAACTACTACCTTACAACCTACTATACAAACAACGCAAATTTTGTCGTGTTGACAAATGATTCATACATGATAAAAGCAACCATCCAGCCTTTTTATAATGCGATGATGTTGCGCAACCGAGATTTGTATGGATACAATGATAGTTCACTGATAACATATCATTACCAATCCTATTTATTCGGTATTGCGCATAGAGCATTGAATCACTTTACAACCCACTACGCGCGGGTTAAACCATTTCTAAATAGCTATATGGACGTTGTAGGCAACATTGAATTAAAATTAACCGACATATTTCAGTCGAAGGATTGCTTCTTGAAGATAGCCAACATTCCTTCCAATAAGTCACAAAATATTTTTTTTTCAAACGATTATCTGTATAACATTTTGCAAAACCTTCGGCTGTTACCATTTATCAAGGTAAAGCGGATGAGGTCTCTGACGGAAACACCTAGAAATAAGATTGATACTATAAACATACAACAATCTTCATTCAAACACAACAGCATACTTGCTACACCACGCCATTCGGTCAATGTGTCCCCACTTTCTGCTTCGTTTACACTCGTAAAAAATTCTATCCGACTTAACAATCAGAAACAACCTATATTCTAGGAACTATGACCCGTGGGTGTATTCATATTGTGTGCATTGACACAATATGAGTTACGAGTAAATTACTTTCCGCAGTCAGCTTCCACCATTTCTGCGACAAGTTCGTCAAAAGAATGAGCAGGACTCCACCCCAGTTCGGTACGCGCCTTGGTGCTGTCGCCCAAAAGCTCGTCCACTTCAGTGGGTCGGAAGTATTTCTCCGAAATAAAAATCAGTTCGCGGCCGGTGGTTTCGTCGTATCCAATCTCATTGAGTCCCTCGCCCTTCCACTTGATAGTAAAGCCCTTCAACCCGAATGACTTTTCTACGAATTCGCGTACGCTATGATATTCATTGGTAGACAATACATAGTCGTCTGGCTTATCTTGTTGTAATATCAACCACATACCCAATGCATAATCTTTGGCATGTCCCCAGTCGCGCAGCGAATTCAGGTTACCCAACACTAGTCGCTCCTGCTGACCCTTCAGAATCTTTCCCAGACCAATGGTGATCTTGCGAGTCACAAAATTATGAGCGCGTCTAGGGCTCTCATGGTTGAATAAAATACCCGAGCATGCATACAACCCATATGCCTCTCTGTAGTTCTTTGTGATCCAGTATCCATACAACTTTGCAACGCCATAGGGGGACCTAGGGTAGAACGGCGTATTCTCGTTTTGAGGCACCTCAACAACCTTTCCGTAAAGTTCCGATGTAGACGCCTGATAAAATTTAATCTTTTCATTTGGAATGTACGAGCTACGAATAGCTTCTAATAAACGTAGCGTTCCTGCTGCATCCACATTACAAGTGTATTCTGGCAACTCAAACGATACCTTCACGTGGCTCATTGCGGCCAAGTTATATATTTCAAGAATTTGTAGTTTATCGTCTGGATATTTAATGGCAATTTCGGCAAGCACATTCACGAGATTGCTAGAATCTGTCAAATCTCCATATCTAAGAATAAGATTGTTAAATATATGCTCTAAACGGGACGTGTTAATATTTGACGACCTGCGAATAATTCCCCACACGTCGTATCCCTTTTCAATAAGAATTTCAGCTAAATAGGAGCCATCTTGCCCAGTGATTCCAGTAACTAGTGCGACTTTAGACATACATTAGGTTACAGGTTTATATTTAAGTGTTTATCGTAATTATTTGTGTTTCATAGTCATAGTATGCCGTTTGTATTTATTGTACAGCCTAATTTTGCTGGTTTTGGCTCTATTTGGCGTGTTTTCCACAAAAAATATGGTAAGCTCGTTTAAATCTTGAAACATTGTGATGGTTCGCTCAAAGCAAATATCCTGAACTTTTTTAATTTGCGTTAAATAGTCATATGAGCGCGACGCTAGGTATTTCACGTCGTCAGGCTCTATGGTAATGTTGTATTTCAGCATAAAATAAAAAGAGAATTTCTTAGGTTTGTTGGTGGCAATCATGTTTACCAATGTATCCGCCGGAATCTTGTTCTTTTCAGGAAGAAGAACCTGTTCGTTCTTCACGCGTTCTATTTCGCCGTGTTTGTTGACAAAGACGTAGTTCACGCTGACAACTTCGTTGTCGTCCTTATAGAATAGCGAGTAAATATCGTCAGTCTGTTCAAATACCCGTATCCACTCTGTATCCAGTAACACCTCTGGTGTAGTTGGTTCATCTAGGATTTCATTTGTCATATCTTAACTTATTAAGGTAAGGCAAGATTATTAAGCACCCTATATAACGTATAGGGTGCTTTGTTAACGATATTTGTCATCGTCGTAGTCGTTGTAGTCATCCAAGACATATATCTCGTTGTCTAGAACAACTTCCTCTTCGGGGCCGAGTTCAGGGTCTTCTTCAAATTCGGGGTACTTGTACAATCTATTGTACTCGTCTATTCCTAGTTCGTCAATCAAGTCTTGTTTTCTCCGTTCATGTTCTGCAAGCCACCACTTTATGTATTCGCTCTCTTGAGGGGGGTCTACGTAGTCGCCACTTTCCACGGAATGTATATAAGAACTTGATTCTACCCGTCTCCTTTTTTTGTCGTAATGAAGTGAAACCCATCCTGGTGGAAGATACTCCGCCGTCTCAGGTTCCGTTGTTTCCTCCTCCTTAAATAATTTTTTAAAATTAGGCACTGGTCTATTCTCCATGATGTAGTCGGCGTGATGTCTGATTATATATATATATGATATGTATTATTTAAATAGTTTAAAGTATGAATACTAGTTAAAGTGTATAACACGCTAACCAGTATGCAATTTCTATCGTTATGTTGCAATTTATCAAGCAAAAATGTTCACGTGCCAGAAGAATCCACCATACTACCAAAACTAGACGATGATGTTGCAAGAGCTACATGGGCTACGGCGCCTCCGTATGTCCCCTTGATAACTACCTGCAAAGTAATCAAGGTGTACGACGGAGATACAATTACGATTGCCGCAAAGATACATGAATCTTCGCCAGTCTACAGGTTCTCCGTGAGATTGCGCGGAATAGATACGCCAGAAATAAAGACAAAAAGTGAGACCGAAAAGTTGCTCGCAATAAAGGCTCGGGATTTTTTGGCAGTCCGCATAATGGACAAGGCGGTTGTATTACAAAACGTGAGCACGGAAAAATATGGAAGGCTCTTGGCTGACGTATACCATGACGGATGCCTTATGAATGAACTTATGCTTACATCAGGTCATGCAGTAAAATACGACGGAGGTACAAAAGAAATTCCACCGAGCTGGCTGGCTGGCTGAATGGAAAAAAGAATAGCGTTAGTTAGTTAGTAATTACAGATTAAATGTCGTTAATATCAATCTCATCGTCGTGTCCAAAATCCATCTCAATCGTCTTCTCCCCGCCACCCATCTCCTCTTCAATCATTTTTGTATAATCTTTGCTTACGACCTTGTCGGTAAACTCCAGCTCTTCTGTGCTTGCCGTGCTCGTGTTAATATCTCCTATCCCGTTAACAAATTTCCAGTCTAATGCCGTCTCCTTGACCTTGAGTCGCTCTTTGTCTGCGTCGCCATAGACTTCTAACAGGTCGCACACGGGCTTTTTGCCGACTGCATTAGAAGCCCACTCTCGGGTTCCTACTAGCACCAGTACACCTGGTCGCAATATGTTGTCTCGCTTTTTCTTTCCTCTGAACTTACCTCGTATTATGCAGTCTCGTTCTACATTATCCATGCAGACAATTGCAGCGCGGTCGCCACCAAGCACCTTTACAATAACCGCGTACATCTCTCCCTCCTCACGAATAGTGCGAAGGATGGATTTTGCGCGCGAGCCATTGACTTCTTTGCGGGCTAACCCCTTGTGTTTACTTCCTCCAGTGGTGTTCTTGACCATTTTATCCTGTAATATACTTATCTACATGAACGACATATTTGTTTCATTTTTTTCGCGTGTTAAGGATATAAAAACTATGCTGTTTTATATATATCCACAATGAGCAATACAGAATTAGATTTGAATATTACAAACTACAATCTTGAGGAAGTAGAAAAGCTGCTGAAGGTGACTCCGCCGTATTCGCTCAACGATGTCTTAAAAAATGAGCGCATGATAACGGATGTGATAAGCAAGGACAAGACCTATCCGGTGGAAAAGAAGGCCAGATTCATGGAGTTCATGAAAGAGGCCAAACTGCGCCTCACGCGACACCTGCGCAAAGAACTGGACAACATGTTGCGCAACGAACATAACCTTCCGGAGGATGCGGATGAGGCTCTCGTAAAAACAAATGCAGACCGACTCGTAAACAAGGTTCATGTCACGCAGTCTGGCGGCAACTCCTTTGTGCACCATCCGGCAACTATCACGCATAACGACATGGTTGATAACACGAAACGCCTCCAACCCATGGAGGTGCAGCAGACCGACATTGCAAGAGGAGATATCAATGTGTTGCGACGAAAGTCATACACACAGACAATTGTACTCAACACCATATTTAGAGAAGACTACAAGAACACATCGTCCACAGATTTTATGATTATATTACCTTATCAGTTTAAAAATGTGATATCTCTCAAGCTTTCGTCTTTACAACTTCCCAACGTCATTTATTGTTTTTCCTCGGATAAAATGAACAACCTCATGTACATTCAGGAAACGGGGGATGGAGACAACAGGTCAGGTACAATTATTTTGCCGGATGGCAACTATACGCTCACGTCTGTCGCAGCAACGTTGGAGAGAGAAATCAATAAACAGCTGGATATTTATCCTCCGCGTTTTTTTGTGGACTCTGACGTGGCTACCCAGAAAATTACGATTCGCAACGACTTGTCTACATTTGATATGAATTTCTTGAAAGACATTGAATCCAAGGACTTTAATAGCACGCTTGGATGGCTGCTGGGATTCCGCAACATAGAATATAGTTGCTCGGCCAGATACACCGGCGAGTCTGTTTACGTGGGCACGTCAACAGATTATATTTTTTTTGTGGTAAACGACTACAACAACTCGCAGGCGCAGACCATTTTGGCAATGTATTCCAAGAGTTATATTGGAGACAACATTTTGGCAGTAATGCCCATTTCTATCAACAACGTCTCTGACAACAGCTTCTTCTTTGATTCGGGAAGTCTGTTCCTAGTAAAAAAGAGAGACTATTTCGGACCAGTCAACTTGCAAAAGTTCAAAATTGAGATGCGCAATCAATACGGCGAGTTGGTGGACTTGAACCTAGCAGATTATTCATTTTCGTTGGAAGTGGAGATAGGATATGATTGGTAAAAAGTAGTGCGTCGTCATGTCTAGTGTATCATATAAAATTAGACATTATCGCCGCGCCGTCTTTCTGCGATTCTTTCTAGATTTTCGCTTACGTCTTTTTTTGATGGTTTTTTTACGTTTTCCGCCACGTGCAACGACCTTCTTCTTAGCAGGGGAAGGAGGGTATATCAGGTCTTTAAGATTCCTATCTTGATGTTCTAGCGATTCGGCAAAATCGTGCTGGTCATTAATGTTCTGGGACTTTACATGGGTTTGAAACGTTCCTCTAGTTAAATCCTCCAGTGAACGGATTTTATTACCATAACATTTAACTTCCACAAACCCATTTTTCTCTGGGGGCGACATAACGTGGTCATTAAGATATCTAAAAGGAGGGTCAACCTCAATATACGTCTCTTCTTGTGTAATAGGATGTTGAAAATACCATCTAGTCGCATTGTCGTACATTTTTGTATTGGTATGTAATCCTATATATCGTAGCCGGTTACTTGTAAAGTATTGTTTGTGTGGAAATTCGCCAGTTTCATTGGTCACTGCTGCGATAGCGTAGCATTTTTTACCTATACCATGACTTTCTGGCTGCAACATTACTTCGGTTAGTGGAGGGTTGCCCGACATGAATATACGGGAGAAAAAAGTAACATCTCCATTTTATTTAGTAATTGGTTGGTTGGTTTAATCTACCAGAGCTTCAAGCATGTCTGTGCACGGGACGTAGAGGCTATTTTTTTTATATGTATTGTAAAACTCCGCCATGGACATTCGGGTCTCGTACATGGGAATGTTTTTAGTCCACACCTCTCTAGATTGTTCATCGGTATCGTACCCGTAGTGGGCGTAGAATCTATCTTCGTTGTCCAGATTGTCCCATTGTATGATGCCAGTTTCTTCGTTGTATGCGCCGCCGAGCGAGTCTATTCGCTCTTTCCAAATGGGCGTGTGGCGGTATCCCCATATGTGCCAGTTGTTGCGGTATGCATCAACCATGTCCTGCGAGCAACACGGGAAGAACGCCGTCAATATGCCAGAACAATAGACAGAGTGTTTGACTAGTGCGGGAAATAATTTGGAAGGACATGGATTGTCATCACATACTTCCATGGTATCGTACTCTTTGGTAATGTTGTCATCAACCGCCACATATAAGGTTTTCTTAGGAGGAGTGTGTTTATTTTCTATCTGCATAAAGCAGGTCATAATTCTGGCAATAATAATTACGATTTCGTTCACGTTCTCGCACTTACCTGTGATTGTCTGAACCGGCGCCTTTGCACAACCTTGGGTCTCAAAGAACCCCTTTAACGTTTTTGTGGCATTCGCCATGTCTTTTTTGTTTTTGTGCACCCTGTTCATATAGTACGCGACAGACTCGTAGTTGCGCGTTTCTAGTGCCTCCAACAATGTAGCAATCTTCGCGTCGTCGTCTTCTTCGGTTTTCACAACCACGCCTGAAAGCATGAAGACGTCTAGGTTAAAGCTGCGTATCAACATGTTGGATATAAAGGAGGCAATGAAATGCGCGTCGTCTTTTGGCGCGGGGTCCTTCGGCACTTTCTTTTTCATGTACGCCTCCAGCAAGGGGTTTTGCGACGCGTAAAACCCGTAATATGTCTTCCATATGATTGAAAATGTATCATCGCGAAACCCGCTATGATACAATTCAAACGCCCAAAACAGCGCCTCGTCCTTGTGCTTGAGCAGCATGGACCCTATAAAGGCGGTCTTCACGTGTTCTTTCAGGTAGAGATATCTAGTAAATTCTAGCATTTTATATCTAATATACTAATATACTAATTTTGGGATTTGAATTCATTTTTTTGTGGACAATGTATATAATGGGCGAAAAGTGGTTTGAGTTTGTTAAGCGAATTAAGAAAGAGGGTAATCACGCATCACTGAAAGATGCCATGCGTGATGCCAGCAAGCGCAAGAGCGAATGGAGGAAAGACGGGCCCAGCGAGGATGGTGCCAAGGTCGCATCCAAGCGCAAGACCATGAAGAAGGGAAAGAGCCGCAAGGGAAAGAAGGGGGGCAAGTCCAGAAAGAGCCGAAAGAGCCGAAAGAGCAGAAAGAGCCGCAAGGGAAAGAAGGGGGGAGAGTCGGTCTAAGCCCAGCCCAGCCCAGCCCAGCATCAATAATTAACCAAATAGCTCATCCAGTTGACACAACACCTCTTCCATGGAAGGTCTTGTTGCTGGGTCAATCGTCTTACACAAAAGTATCAGTTGTATTAGTTCGTCTGGTACTTCCTCTAAGCCGAGGTCTGATATGAGGGTTGAATACAAACAACCTAACCCGTATATATACCATTTTGCATTTAGAGCGACGACGTGTTTCCTCACGTCTTCGGTCGGTTTATTCGTCCACTTTGCAAATGCGCGCACGTAATTTTGCATCTCTTCATACGTAGCAGTCTTGTCATTGCATTTGAAAAACCCCTTTATAACTTGTTGCAAATTATCCTGCGAGAGACCTGCAAGTTTGTGCTTGTCCATATATAACAGCACATGGAGTTCCAGCGGAAGATACTCCAAATCGTGACAACTCTGAAAATCGTATATTACCGGAACACCATTTGCACGAAAGCCTATATGTTCATAATGAATGGTATAAACATGGTTTGAAGAGAGAATGTTTGTAGCCTGCACCAAGTGACGGAGCGAAGATATAATATGTCCCACCCGCTCGGTTTCTTTCAACGAGTGAAAGTACGCCGCAAAGGGAACGAGCGACTCGCGGTATATCACAACATGCGATGACGACAAATTGAGGCGTTCCGTTTTGCTAATCGTTGAAAAGAAGATTTCCGCACGTGGGAGGGCGCGTACTTTGCTATGTGTCTCCATTTGTTTCTCGTTATACACCACAATTTCCTTGGAGTATTCGGGCTCCCTTTTAATCTCTAGACGTTTCCTGCGAAATATGTGTGAAATGTTGTACTTTGGGTCCATATATCATAATATTCGCTACGTTTATTTCCTTTCCAGCAGAAACTATTGTTTCACTAGCCACATTGTTTGCTCCGGCCAGACAAGACTTTCATCTGCAGCAGACGCAGATTTACATTACATTATTCCTCTTCGCCATTCCGAAGCACAAAGTAGCGGTTTTTATATGTCTTTTTAATTTTTTCACGAATTTCATCAATATTCATGCCGTTTGCGTGAAGATACAACACCGGCTCGCGAAGCATGTCCTTATTCATGCAGAACTTGTCAAAGGAGTTGGATGGCTTGAAATCATCCATGCAAAGGTTGTTGATAATGTGTCGGTCCATCTCGCATAGCAGAGACTTGGGCAGCGAGACGTAGTCGCGCCTCACGACCGGTGCCTTTTTTTCAGTGCCTTTTTTTCTGAAATAATATCGCGCGCTTTTGAACATTTTGTCTTCCACGTCGCCTACGAACCCTAGCTCGCGGAGCCGCGCCACCTCGGCTTCAATTGCGTCCTTGTTATTGGTGGTCCAGAGGGTCCATGCGTCTTTGAATGCATGTCTGTCATCATCTTTGTGGACTACTGCAAATCGGTTGAGGTCCTCAACAATATCAGCTGCAAACTTGTAGCGGAATACCTTGCTCATGATAATAATATCTAGGTAATTGATTCTTACTTTGTATGACGTGTACCCGAGAAAGTATTTTCATTTTTATTTACACCCTTGAAGATTTAAATCCGCACAGCGGATTCAAACTTCAAGTAAGATACCAGTAACGATTTGAAACCAAGCACCCCCTAGGGGTGCGGTTTTAAATCTTCGCTGGTATATATGCCGGCCAAAACCTTTAGTTTGTTCTCGCAGCCATATCTAGACACAATCAACCAGTGCTACTTGGATATTATCACCATCAACAATATGCCGATGGGGCCGCTGAAGGCGTTTGTTAGGCAAATACGCATGCCGCCGCTCAGCGAATTTAAACAACCGAGTCCGTGTTCTCCGGTGCGACAATGTGTGTTGGGGATACGTTCTATGAATAGATGCGGAATCATCACCATGGACGAACTTCCGGAACTGATGTCTTACCTTGTAGAAAACAACTATACCATCAACAAGCACGTGACGAATATTCTACGAAGGAGCGACACGCAGGGACGGGAAACGATTGCGTTTGTTACATATAATTTGTGAGTATTTGTAACCAAATACAATAAAAATGAATATAACAACAACATGTGTTGGTATATTTACAAGCAATGCATTCGTCCTCCAATGGTACAACAAGTGAAAACGAGGAGGCTTCTATCCAAGAGTACCTAAGTACGCTGTCAGACCTCGAAAAGAAAGCATGCGCGATAGCGAAAGCGCATCTAGAATCGTCCTTTGATATAAGTAAAAGCAATGGGTACAAGGCGTGGATACAAAAGAAATCAGTTGTCGCGTAGCCGACGTGTAGAATTGTGGAATCGTTGTACAGATTTTTTTGTACGTGCGAGTATGTTCGTGTAGTTGCGGGGTCTGCCGCCAACCATGGGCGACCCTAGTTGCGCTGGCATCTGCGGCATTTGCGGTAGCTGTATTTGCTCTTGCAAATTAGCCACCTGCGTCTGTGCTTGATTGGTCATATTGGTCATTTTCTGGACAGCATCAGTAAATATGGCAGGGGTTTCTACCTTAGGTAGGCTCGGAATACCATAGTCATCGGGGTTCAGCCCCATTTCTCTCATTTGCTGTTTCGCATTTTCTACATCAGCAACAATCTTGTTGAATGCAATACGCACGTTCCTTGCAGCGGCAATTGCTTTGTCTACTGCGGCAAGAAGAGAATATGCATTACCTAACCCAGGAGAGGCTCTTAACAAATTCTCCATTACACTGAGCCCCTTTGTGGAGATATCCTTCACCAACGTTATGGCAATTTTATCTAGTTTGTGCGACAAACGCACGCGTATTACTTCAGGAAATCCTGTTAAAAATCTATCTCTGATTCTCTGCGTAATAGGTCCGTTGACTAACATAGTAATACGTTCAGCAACGGCCATTTTCAGTTGCATGAGAAGGCCTTGTACCAGTTCATCTCCTTCGCCCTTGGAACGTCCAGTTGGCGAGCTTAATGCGCCGCCTCGGTATTTATTATACGTTTGTCTTTTTTTTAGTTTTGTGGACATTCTGTTATACTATATCAAGTTTTTTTTCTTGCTGCATTCGTTTAAATTGCGCAAAGGTCATGTTTGCGTGCTCGTTGATATGCTCTTTCTTTGGTTTTTGTAGAAAGAAAAATGATGCAAACGGCCCATCTTTGCTGTATCTATTTGTATCCACAACAAGCTCAGTTGGTCTTTCCTTGGTATCTGTTTTTTGTTTTGGATTCGCGGGCGCAGGACCTGACCCCGACTTGTTATACGTTTTAAACTTGGCAAACACGTCTTTCTTTCCACCTTCAGGTTTGGTGGGGGGCTGACCCGCAGAGCTTACCAATGCATTGTCTTTGAGTTCCTTTTCGTTTTTCTCCTTCTCTAGTTTCTCCTCATCTGCCTTTTTTTTCATTTTCTCCATCTCCTTTTCAGAATCAACCACCAGAGACTTGCAGTGGAAAGTTAACGCGTATTTTCTAGACACCACCTCTAAAAATCTAAACGGAACAACGTGGTCCGAGTAATAGACAAAGCTTTCTCTCTTTTTGTCGTATTTCATAATCACATTTCCTATAGGGGTATACTCAATCACGTAGCAAGTTTCCAGCCTGTCTATATCATCTTTCTCAACCACATTTAATTTCCTAAATTCAATCTTGTACTTGTCATGATAAGGAATCTCTTTTTTTTCAGGAATATCTTCGGGTCGCTCTTCAATCGGTTCGTGCTTTTCAGTATACACATACGACAGAAATGCAAACGCCATCATCTTTGACACGCTTATATTAGGATACAATGCAAATACCCCCGACGCCGTAAGCAGTAATAAAAAATACACAAAATCCATATACATATGGTGTGGGTGTATTTAATTAAGTTACTACGAATACTTTCACGCTAATCTATTATTTTGAGTTTTTTATTTTTTTTCTTTACAATGCCATCGCCTTCTTTTTTGTTGGAGGCGCCATGTAATTCGCTCATGCGCATTCCAAACAATATGTCCACGTCTTTGCTCAAGTCAGGTACGTCAAGTATCTCGTACGTGTTATCCTCGCATTCGGGGTGGATGCGCACCAATCGCATGTGGGTGACTTGCTTTCCGTAGTTCCGTTCTATTATGCGCTTGTAGGTGTTAAGTTGCAATGAGTAATGCCAGAAGTTGGAGTCCGGCATGTGACTAATGCATTCTGTCTCGGCATATTTGTTGAAGTTATTCACTGCGGTGATGTTCTTGCTACGCTTCCAATCGTAAATCATCAGGGACCCGTCAGGGTTCTCGTACACCATATCTATGGCGCCAGACAATTTGAGTTCGGTGTCGTAGACCAGCCACTCTGTGCGGTATGGCTTTAACTCCGGATTCTCCCTGATGAACTGGAGGAAATACTGCCACTCAATGGTTGTGTCTTCTTCGCATGTCTTTTGCGTAACCATTTCCATGTAATGTTTCTGTAAATCCAGATGCGTGTATGGATAGACCACAACATCGTTGTTCATGAAACACTCAATGTTGAAATGCATGTCCGTTCCCGCACCGCTCGCATTCTTCCCGTTATCGCTCCACTGAGTCTTTATTTCCTCCTTGGTCATTCCCCAATATTTGTGGCCAATCTTCCAATTTTTGCCTTTCATCATCTTATCAATGATGGCATCTGCATCAAATTTTGGAAAGTGTGTATGATTCCATGTAGTGACGGAGGTGTACTTGCTTTCCATATCGTTTGTAATGGTATACTTGTGTCCCTCCTCCTGAAAGACGATGAACTCATCGCGAGGATGCGCGTTGTTAACTTGTAGTACTGGATTTGACATAATTGTATGCGGTTGTTGTGTTGTTGTCTGGAACACAAAAACTAAATTCTAATCATTTTTTTTGGAGAGGGATAGCTCCGCGACTTCTCTCTTCATGTCTTGTACTTCCTTTACCAGAATAGATATAATGGCATTGTAGTTGATGCTCTGCAGCTCAGCTCCGTCCTTTTCGTGGTTCACCAAATATGGATATATTTCCTGCACCTCGTGTGCGATAAACCCCATATTTTGCCTGTTTGTAATAGTATTTAAATATTGTACCGGTCTCAATTGGTCCACGGATTGGTACACCGGCTGAACGTCCTCTTTGAGTCTGTAATCAGAGGAAGTAACATAACTGGTTGCAAGAACAATGTTCCCATACGTATCAAACGTGTAAATGTCTTCATCATCCGTGGAAGACATCACGTATAGTTGTTCTGCAAAATAAGTACCTCCGCCGTCTGCCCGCATAACTAGATCGCTATTGGAAGATATGCCATTATATGGGTATGCGCCAATTGAAGCGGTTGCCTTGTAGTCAAGCGTCGCCTGAACGCTCGCGCCCACGGGAATGGATATAGACGAGTCCGTAACAATTCGCCAACCCCCATTGGAGCCGTTGTCTACAACGCGGGGATTTGTGGCGGTAAGGTAAGATAACACAGACGGAGACGTTGATAATTCGCACGTGACCATCCATAGTTTTGTGCGCGAAGAATAGGTTACCTGTGTACATTTGGTGGCGTTCAATGCGGAAAATCCAGACACCGCGCTCCAACCACTTGCACCCCCAACGGAGGTCGGGTCGCTTGCATAAATAAGCGGGATGCTGCCCGTTCCAGTTTCCCCGACAGCGACCCAGACGTCTTGCTCCGGATTGTAGTCAACGCCCAAACAATAGTTCAAGAGAGAAGACCCGATTCCCTGCCACCCTTGATTGTATCCTCCTTGGTTGCCCAGCACCAACGGGTTCAAACACCACATGAGACAATTGTCTTCGCCGGTTACGCCACTATGGTAACCTCCTGCAACGATCACCTTGGTTTCTTTGGACATTTTTATACAGACAGGCATGCCCACAACCCCTTGGGTTCCCGCTACTTGGCTCCAGTTGGTTGGCTCGTATCCAACACTGCACCATACTGACCCGTTGCTGGACTTATTGTTCACGAGCGGAGGCGACGTGCCCACCGCAACGTATGTGGTTATTTCGCTATAATATATGATATCATTTACCCCCAAGCCAAACTGATATGTGCTTGCAGTGGATGCTCCACTGAACGGATGATTTGTAGGCGATGACCAATTTACACCATTTCTAGAAAACGCCAATGTAACCTGAGCGTTGTATGTAAACCCACATACAACCCATAGCTGTACCTCGTCCATATAACGCACATTGTTGTACATACTACTTGTGGTTAACGGGTCCGATGCAGGAAAGGACCATCCACTTGGCGAAGAAGTGCTATCTAGTGTAGGATTGGTTGCGTAAATGACTGCTCCGTAAAGCGTAATAGTTGGATTTTTGGGATATAGCGATGCAAACCACATATTTTGATTTGCCGAGTATGCAATATTATTCATGTAAACATCGGCCAGTTTAGAAGCCGCGCCAGAGACACTCGTCCATGTAGTACCATTTGACGAATACACAATACTAGCATTACCGCTTAGTTTATCGTATGTTCCCATAACAAAATCCACGGAGGTTTGTTGAGAAGGTTCGTAAATAAACAGCGACCCACCTGTCAACCCTATCATCTCACCACCGATACCCGTAGCGCCGGTCGGCCCAGTAGGACCGGTAGGTCCGGTATATCCGACAATTCCGATGTAACCCGTAGGCCCCGTACTATTTCCATACCACCCATCGCGACCAGTAAGACCGGTAGCTCCAGTATCTCCAGTTATACCAGTTGGACCCGTGATGCCAGTAAGACCGGTAGCTCCAGCATCGCCGATTACACCCGTACGCCCAGTTATGCCTTTTGTTCCTGTATATCCAGTCGGACCGGTATTACCCGTTGATCCGGAAGGTCCGCTAGATCCGGTGATACCTGTATCTCCAGTCATCCCAATGAATCCGGTATACCCAGTGGGTCCGGTGATACCTGTATCTCCAGTGGAACCCGTGGAACCTGTATCACCGATGGCGCCAGTTGGACCTGTGACACCGGTTGTACCAGTGTCACCAGTATTACCTGTTGGACCAGTTGTTCCTGTGTCACCCCTATGTCCGGTAGGTCCAGCAACTCCGACCAAACCAGTATTGCCAGTGTCGCCGGTAACGCCAGTGAGTCCAGTGTATCCTGTAGGTCCTCTAGGTCCCGTGGAGCCAGTCTCACCTATGGCGCCTATTAATGCTGGTCCAACAATTCCCTCTGTGCCTGTGTAGCCGGTAGGGCCGGTATGTCCAGTATATCCAGTTATACCAGTTGGACCAGTGCGTCCAGTGTATCCTGTTGGACCGGTAGTTCCAGTATCTCCAGTGATACCAGTTGGACCAGTGCGTCCAGTGTATCCTGTTGGACCGGTAGTTCCAGTATCTCCAGTGTATCCTGTTGGACCGGTATTTCCAGTATGTCCAGTATTACCTGTTGGTCCAGTAATGCCAGTGGTCCCAGTGGTCCCAGTAGCCCCAGTGGGCCCCGTTGGGCCAGTTGGACCAGTGGGACCGGTTGTTCCCGTACGACCAGTGCATCCTGTACGACCTGTGGGTCCAGTAATGCCAGTGGGTCCAGTGAGACCAGTAACCCCAGTGATACCAGTTGGACCAGTGTGTCCAGTGTATCCTGTTGGGCCGGTAGTTCCAGTGCGTCCAGTGTATCCTGTTGGACCGGTAGTTCCAGTATGTCCAGTATTACCTGTTGGTCCAGTAATGCCGGTGGTCCCAGTGGACCCGGTAGCCCCAGTGGCCCCCGTTGGACCAGTGGGACCGGTGGGACCGGTTGTTCCCGTACGACCAGTGCATCCTGTACGACCTGTGGGTCCAGTAATGCCAGTGGGTCCAGTGGGTCCGGTGGCTCCAGTGAGTCCGGTGGTTCCAGTGCGTCCAGTGTATCCTGTTGGGCCGGTAGTTCCAGTGCGTCCAGTGTATCCTGTTGGACCGGTATTTCCAGTATGTCCAGTATTACCTGTTGGTCCAGTAACGCCAGTGGTCCCAGTGGACCCAGTAGCCCCAATGGGTCCCGTTGGACCAGTTGGACCAGTGGGACCGGTTGTTCCCGTACGACCACTGCATCCTATACGACCTGTGGTTCCAGTGGGTCCAGTGGGTCCAGTGGGTCCGGTAGACCCAGTGAGTCCGGTGTATCCATCCTCCCCAGGTGAACCAGTTGGACCAGGTGGGCCGAATGGACCAGTGTTACCAGTTGGACCGACGCGTCCTGTACATCCCGTATGACCGGTTAGTCCAGTAATGACATTGGTCCCAGTGGACCCAGTAGCCCCAGTGGCCCCTGTTGAGCCAGTTGACCCAGTGGGACCGGTTGTTCCCGTACGACCAGTGCATCCTGTACGACCTGTGGGTCCAGTAATGCCAGTGGGTCCAGTGGGTCCAGTAACCCCAGTGATACCAGTTGGACCAGTGCGTCCAGTGTATCCTGTTGGACCGGTAGTTCCAGTATGTCCAGTGTATCCTGTTGGAGCGGTAGTTCCAGTATGTCCAGTATTACCTGTTGGTCCAGTAATGCCGGTGGTCCCAGTGGACCCAGTAGCCCCAGTGACCCCCGTTGGACCAGTTGGGCCAGTGGGTCCGGTTGTTCCCGTACGACCAGTGCATCCTGTACGACCTGTGGGTCCGGTAATGCCAGTGGGTCCAGTGGGTCCGGTGGCTCCAGTGAGTCCGGTGGCTCCAGTGAGTCCGGTGGCTCCAGTGAGTCCGGTGGATCCAGTGAGTCCCGTCGGACCAGTTATACCAGTTGGTCCGGTGTGTCCAGTGATACCAGTTGGACCGGTAGTTCCAGTATGTCCAGTGATACCAGTTGGACCAGTGTGTCCAGTGTATCCTGTTGGACCGGTAGTTCCAGTGCGTCCAGTGTATCCTGTTGGACCGGTAGTTCCAGTATGTCCTGTACGACCTGTCGGTCCAGTAATGCCGGTGGTCCCAGTGGACCCAGTAGCCCCAGTGGTCCCCGTTGGACCAGTTGGGCCTGTGGGACCGGTTGTTCCCGTACGACCAGTGCATCCTGTACGACCGGTGGGTCCGGTAATGCCAGTGGGTCCAGTGGGTCCGGTAGCCCCAGTGATACCAGTTGGTCCAGTTGGACCAGTTGGACCAGTTGGACCAGTTAGACCAGTTAGACCAGTGATACCAGTTGGACCGGTGTGTCCTGTACGTCCTGTCGGTCCGGTAATGCCGGTAATACCAGTAGGACCAGTGATGCCAGTCGGACCGGTGATGCCAGTAGGACCGGTACGACCGGTATAACCAGTGCAACCGGTTAATCCGGTTATCCCTGTACTGCCGGTGTACCCTGTGTATCCACTGGGTCCAGATGTACCACGAAATCCGGTGGGTCCAGTATTACCGGTAAGTCCAGTGAAACCAGTTATGCCTGTTGCCGATGTACACCCAGTGATACCAGTTACTCCAATAATGCCAGTATGTCCAGTCGGTCCAATGGTACCAGTATGACCTGTCGGTCCAGCTGAGCCAGTAAATCCTGGAAAAGACAGATAAACACCAGTAGGTCCGGTCGGACCTCGCGGTCCTTTAAAGGGCGCTACATAGTCGCACATTTGCGTTCCATCCATGAAGTAGACACATTGCACGTTCAACAAGTAATTATTACTTATATCCAAATGGCTTTCCATAATAGACGTCTCCAGACCAGAACTAGTACGTGTGTTTGTGATGATAGTATTTCTTTCATTTGCATATTGATTTTGAATACTATTACCAGTGGTAGATCTTGTTCTACCTCCATATATTCTAAAACTTTTTCTCATATAATCACTAGCTAAAAAATGATAATACCCACACGTTATTATCATTTGATTTTACGTCACTTGGCAGTATTACGCAAAGCTTTCAGCCTGTTCTTCAATTTCTGGACTTCTTTGGTAAGCAATGCAATCAAACTATTGTAATCCAGATATTTTATCTTTTCGTCCGTGTTTTCTTCTATGACTAGGTCTGGAAATATTTCCTGCACCTCTTGGGCAATAAAGCCAAGCTCGTCTTTCTGAAGCCGTTTGTTGAAGTACCTAATTGGGTTTAAATCGTCAATCCCCTTTTCTATGTCTTGTATTTGTTTCTTTATTCTATGGTCGGAAACAACGTGGTATGACGCTGCTAGAACGTTGCCATTCACATCCGTGGAAATTAGCGAGTTGTAGGTTGGGTGGACATTTTCTTTATTAATAGCAATGTTATTTTGTATCCACACTGAACTGAAATCTACTACATGTATGTTGTTGGTGGAGTGTATAGTTAATGCACCGCTAGGAGTTGCTGTAGATGTATCTAAATAAAAGGATCTGTCGCTTATTGGATCAAATACTTGAGGAGATCTACTAAGCAAAATAGGATTGCTATACGTGTTTGTGTCTCCAACAAAACCATCATTTCCCGTTAGACCCGTATTACCAATGAAACCACTGAAACCAACACTACCAGTAATACCTCGCGGCGCTATTCCCGTTGGGCCCTGAGGACCTGTAATTCCTTTTGGACCTGTATCACCGGTAGGTCCTTGCCTTCCGGTTGCGCCAATTATCCCAGTTACTCCTGTGTTTCCAGTTATACCAATAATACCCGTGTTGCCTGTACCTCCGGTGTTTCCCATATTTCCATCAGACCGACAACCGGTGTTTCCCACCGACCCTTCATCCCCGAAATTTCCAGTAGGTCCTGTGACACCGATGGGACCAACACGCCCAGTTCTACCTGTCATTCCGGTAAATCCTTTTGGACCTATATCACCGGTAGGTCCACTCATTCCGGTTGCGCCAGTTTCTCCAGTCACACCAGTACTCCCACGTATACCACTGACCCCAGTATCTCCAGTGTTCCCAGTGACTCCCGTAGTGCCTCTAGTACCATCAGGACCAATGACCCCTGTGGTTCCAGTGGTCCCAATGGTCCCAGTAATACCAGTGATACCAGTGATTCCTGTTGTACCGGTAGTACCAATTTCACCAGTGGGTCCTGTTGGGCCGGTAGGTCCATTATCTCCAATATTGCCTATTGGTCCAGTAGTTCCAGTGGCGCCTGTAGTGCCTGTGACACCTGTGCTGCCGCTAGCGCCGGTGGGACCGGTTGGACCAGTGATACCCGCTGGACCGGTGTGTCCAGTGTCACCTATTGGGCCGGTATGTCCAGTATGTCCAGTATTACCTGTTGGACCAGTGAGTCCTGTGATACCTGTGTTGCCGCTAGCGCCGGTGGGACCGGTTGGACCAGTGATACCCGCTGGACCGGTGATACCCGTTGGACCTGTGCGTCCAGTAAGTCCAGTATGTCCAGTATTACCTGTTGGACCAGTGAGTCCTGTGTTACCGGTGTTGCCGCTAGCACCAGTGGGACCGGTTGGACCAGTGATACCCGTTGGACCGGTGTGTCCAGTGTCACCTATTGGGCCGGTATGTCCAGTATGTCCAGTATTACCTGTTGGACCAGTGAGTCCTGTGATACCGGTGTTGCCAGTAGCACCAGTGGGACCGGTTGGACCAGTGATACCCGTTGGACCGGTGTGTCCAGCGTCACCTATTGGGCCGGTATGTCCAGTATGTCCAGTATTACCTGTTGGACCAGTGAGTCCTGTGATACCTGTGTTGCCGCTAGCGCCGGTGGGACCGGTTGGACCAGTGATACCCGTTGGACCGGTGATACCCGTTGGACCTGTGCGTCCAGTAAGTCCAGTATGTCCAGTATTACCTGTTGGACCAGTGAGTCCTGTGATACCTGTGTTGCCGCTAGCGCCGGTGGGACCGGTCGGACCAGTGATACCAGTCAATCCGGTGATGCCATTGGTTCCTGTACGTCCGGTATGTCCAGTATGTCCAGTATTACCTGATGGTCCAGTAAATCCGATGATACCCGCGTTGCCAGTAGCGCCAGTGAGCCCTGTTGGTCCAGTGACACCAGTCACTCCGGTGCCACCAGTGACACCTGTTGGGCCGGTAGGTCCAGTATCTCCAATATTGCCTATTGGTCCAGTGGGTCCTGTGTTACCGGTGTTACCAGTAGCTCCAGTGGGACCGGTTGGACCAGTGATACCCATTGGACCGGCGCCACCAGTGACACCTGTTGGGCCGGTAGGTCCAGTATCTCCAATATTGGCTATTGGTCCAGTGGGGCCTGTGTTACCGGTGTTACCAGTAGCTCCAGTGGGGCCGGTTGGACCAGTGATACCCGTTGGACCGGTGTGTCCAGTGGTTCCAGTAAGTCCAGTAAGTCCAGTACGTCCAGTATTACCTGTTGGTCCAGTAAGTCCGGTGATACCCGTGTTGCCAGTAGCACCAGTGGGACCGGTTGGACCAGTGATACCCGTTGGACCGGTGAGACCAGTATTTCCTGTAAGTCCAGTAAGTCCAGTACGTCCAGTATTACCTGTTGGTCCAGTGAGTCCTGTGATACCCGTGTTGCCAGTGGGTCCGGTGGGTCCTGTTGGGCCAGTGATACCCGTTGGACCGGTGAGACCAGTATTTCCTGTGCGTCCGGTATGTCCAGTACGTCCAGTATTACCTGTTGGTCCAGTAAGTCCGGTGATACCCGTGTTGCCAGTGGACCCAGTGATACCCGTTGGACCAGTGATACCCGTTGGACCGGTGAGACCAGTGGTTCCTGTAAGTCCAGTATGTCCAGTGCACCCAGTTGCACCCGTACGTCCAGTAGTTCCCGTACGACCGGTGATGCCAGTAGCGCCAGTGGGTCCTGTTGGACCAGTGATACCCGTTGGACCGGTGAGACCAGTGGTTCCTGTAAGTCCAGTACGTCCAGTGCACCCAGTTGCACCCGTACGTCCAGTAGTTCCCGTACGACCGGTGATGCCAGTAGCGCCAGTGGGTCCTGTTGGACCAGTGATACCCGTTAGACCGGTGATACCAGTAGTTCCAGTGGGTCCGGTATTTCCAGTAGGTCCAGTGTTGGCTGTTGGGCCAGTGAGTCCTGTATTACCGGTGATGCCAGTAGTTCCAGTGGGTCCTGTTGGACCAGTGATACCCGTTGGACCGGTGCGTCCTGTACATCCCGTGCGACCGGTTAGTCCAGTAATGCCGGTGGTTCCCGTGTGACCAGTAGCCCCAGTGAGACCAGTTGGCCCTGTATGCCCAGTGAGACCAGTTGGACCTATGGTCCCAGTGTTACCAGTAAAGACGCCGGTGAGGCCGTTTGGACCAGTAGGGCCAGTAGGACCAGTTTGACCCATTACACCGGAGTGTCCAGTTGGACCTTGTTTATTCACTATAGAGTCGCCTGTATAGCCAGTTGGTCCAGTAGGTCCAGTCATACCAAATATAGTCTCTGCATCCCCAGTAGGACCAGTAGGGCCTGTAAACCCTGTTCCTAAAAGAGCAGTATTTTGTTGTGTTCCATCCATGTAATAAAGTGTATTTACACGTAACACGGAGTTACCGCTTAAATCAATATCACTCTGCGTCACAATTTTTGAATTATTCATCCCCAAGGTGTCGGTAGTTATGACATTTGATTTATTTACATAATTATGAGTGACAATATTGCTACGGGCAGACCTGTCTTTACCACCATATTTTTTATAATTGCTCATATAATGACCTTCTAAAAAAGAAAGATACTATTTTATTATGTTTCTGGCGTTATTTATTTTCAAGTTTTTCTATTTCCGCAACCAACCACTTGATTTCTTTTGCCAAAAGCGCAATAATTGCGTTATAATTGACAGCTTGATATTGATCGCCATCTTTAGTCCCGTTCACAATAAAGGGGATTTCTTCTTGCACTTCGTGCGCCAAAAACCCAATGTCCTGCCTCTTAGTAATTTTGTTGAAGTATGTCACTGGGCGCAGATTGTCTATGGAAACGTCTATCTCACGAAGATTCTCTTTGATACGTTGGTCGGATGACTGCTGAAATGTGCCAGCTCTCGCGCTACCATTGATGTCCAAATGATACACAGACGTATATGTTGTCGGTCTGTTTACATAAACGTTACTAAAAATGCTTATCATTGGCGTAATAAATGTCCAATGTGGATAGATGACCGGATTCACCGGTTGAGTATAATTATTTGTAATAACGACGTTGTCGCTAGTATCCAAATAAATGTTATAGCTTTGGGCCACGTTCGGTGTGCTATAATCATCTATAAAATTTAAATTTATACTTCCGGTGACTCCCGTGTTACCAGTTGAGCCGCTGGGGGGGCCAGTGCAACCAGTGCTATTGTACCCTGTATCTCCCATGCGACCAGTCGGACCAGTGGGTCCAGTGCTACCTCCAACAATTCCAGTAGGGCCGGTCCAACCTGTGTTTCCCAGTAGTCCAGTTGAGCCAGTATATCCTATACTTCCCGTAACACCAGTAATTCCTGTGGGACCAACAATACCCGTACATCCAGTGTCTCCAGTGTATCCCGTTGGGCCGGTATTTCCCGTATCTCCGGTTACTCCAGTTGGACCGGTACGTCCAATGTAACCTGTTGGGCCGGTATTTCCAGTATCTCCAGTATTGCCTGTGGGTCCAGTAAGTCCAGTGATTCCGATAAATCCAGTATTGCCTGCACCCCCTGTCAATCCGATGATTCCCGCAACGCCTGTGTCGCCCATATACCCAGTAGGACCACTAGGTCCTTCAAAGCTGCTGGGCCCAACGTACCCAGCAATGCCAGTTGGACCGGTGATGCCTGTATTTCCAAAAAACCCCGTACATCCGGTTGGTCCGGTAAACCCCGTGATACCGGCGGGGCCTGTAAAGCCAGTAGGTCCAGTATTTCCCCTATCTCCTGTATATCCGGTGGGACCAGTAGAGCCAGTGCAACCAGTAATGCCCTTGACACCAGTCAACCCAGTATTTCCGGTGATGCCTGTAATGCCTGTTGTGCCAGTGAACCCCGTAGGTCCCGTGCGTCCGGTGGTTCCTATATGTCCAGTATTGCCTGTGGTTCCTATATGTCCAGTATTGCCTGTGGGGCCTGTGGTGCCAGTAGTGCCGGTGATGCCTGTAATGCCTGTTGTGCCAGTGATTCCAGTGCGTCCAGTAGCTCCGGTGAACCCCGTA
>Ga0222676_1000087_pt1 | contig 41061 bp, 40 predicted proteins | sample AntAcemetagen870_FD_179815 | JGI IMG/M metagenome (GOLD analysis project Ga0222676, IMG submission 179815) | Saline water microbial communities from Ace Lake, Antarctica - #870 | ecosystem: Environmental > Aquatic > Non-marine Saline and Alkaline > Saline | place: Antarctica: Ace Lake...
TTCTTTGGCTAATTCAATCCCAAATTTTTTTCTATATTCATAAGCAGAGCTACCGTTAAGTATACTATCTGGTCTTGCAAAGTAGATGTATTCAAAAACACAAGGACGAACTTTTCTAGGAGGGAAGGGTTTAATGCTTTTTAATTCATTATTTTCTATGTAAACAACCTCACCATTTTCAACGTCTCGAATATATTTTGCACCAATAATGTCTAAGGCACATGTCTCGGAAGCAAACACAAAACTATCTTTAATTTTTCCAATCACTAACGGTCTTATCCCATAGGGATCCCTAACACCTACTAGCGTATTTTGTGTTAGCATGACAAGAGCGTAGCCTCCTTGTATTTGAAAAATTGCGTCAATAATTTTATCTATAGTCTTGTTTCGTTTTGATTTAGCAATTAGCTGAACAATTGTTTCAGTATCAGATGTTGTATGAAAAATGGAACCATCTTGAACCAATTTATTTCTTAATGTGATTGAGTTTGTTAAATTTCCATTGTGAGAAACACCTATCCCACCTGCATTTGTGTCTGCAAAAAAAGGCTGTATATTTCTTAACGTGTTTTCGCCAGTTGTACTGTATCTGTTATGACCAATAGCATAATTTCCAGGAAGGCTATTCAACACTTTTTCTTTATTAAAATTATCCCCAACTAAACCAAATCTTTTTTCAGAATGATATTTTTCACCATCAAAAGTGACAATTCCACAACCTTCTTGACCTCTATGTTGTAATGCATGAAGACCTAGGGCTGTAAGTGCCGCAGAGTCCTCATTATTACTTATACCAAAAACGCCACACTCTTCTTTTAATTTAGGATTATAGATCTTCAATTTTTTCTTTAGAATTTTGATAGCTTTTTTCATTTGGAAATTCTTTTACTAGATAATTACTACCTTTTTCAATGTATGGAAAGATGTATGATTTATCAATATTAATTGGCCATTTGTTATAATTATAAACAATATCTATTGCAGAAAATAAACAAACACAGATTATATAGCTGCGGATAAAACCAAAAAATAAACCAAAAAGTGAATCGATTCTACTTAAACCAACAAACTTAACAGTTTTACTAATCGCTTTGTTAGTGATTAGGATAATAAAAATAACCAAAACAAAAATGGCCACACCCAACGTAACATCAAGTACGTATTCACTGTCAATTATATTTTTAAAATAAGGTTTAATCCTTGGAAACAAAATTAATGTTACCACATAAGCTAAAAGCCATTTTGAGGCTGAGAGCAAACTTAAAACGAACCCTTTACTGTAGCACTTAATTACAGACATAATTGTAATAATTAAATATAGGAGATCTATTAAAGAGATTGCTTCATAAAAGTCTTTTAAAGCATCCAGCATATTAATTTTATTTTCCGAAAGGTTTGCTTATTAAAATAAGGGAAGGCAGAAGGGTTAAAACAGAAATCATTGCTAGCAACATTGCTATACCTGTAAATACACCAAAATAAATCGTTGGTATAAATTTAGAAAAAACTAGAATTGAAAAACCAAATACTATTGTGATTGAGGTATTTAGTATTGCAACACCAACAGTTGAGTGGCAAGTTTTAAGAGTTTTATTATAATCTTTAGTTTTTAAAAACTCTTCTTTAAATCTATAAATATAATGAATACTATTATCAACGGCAATACCTATGGTAATTGCAGCAATTGTTATAGTCATCATGTCTAAAGGTATTCCAAGCAGTCCTATAATTCCTAAAATAAAAAAGGCAGCAATAAAATTTGGCACGACTCCAATTAATGATAATTTAATGTTTCTAAATAAAACCAAAAACATTACAAAAATTCCTGCCATTACTAATCCCAATGTAAGTATTTGAGATTTAAAAAGGCTTTGTAGCAAGTTATTAAATAAAATTAAAACACCACCAAGTTTAAATTCTTCCGTGCTAAGTTTTAAATCATTCACTAAATCGTAATTTATTTTATTTATTAAATCATTTCTTCTTAATCCATCTTGTGAATCAATAATTCTTAAACTTATTCTCGCTTCATTATCCTTAATTGAAATATACGGGTCTATAATGTCCTTTTTAATACTCTCGGGGATTTTGGAATAAAGAACACCCATTTCCAAAGTTCCTAAAGGTTTATTATTATTCAATTGAGTAGCAACTTCTATAATTGAGCTAAATGATAGAACTTTGCCAATAGCAGGTAAGCTATCTAAATAGTTATGAACAGATTGGATTTTATCAATTTTGTCTTTAGTAAACCAATATTTTTCATCGTCTTGACTTTCTTCATTGTCCCAATTTTCAAATTCACTATCCTCACTTGGCTTTACTACAACTTTTTCAGGAAACTTTAATATTACCTCTAAAGGAGTTGTGCCACCGAGCTTTTCATCTATTAATTTCATACCTTTGTAAATCTCAGTATTTTTATTAAAATAATTTATAAAGCTATTTTCAACTTCAAGACGGCTTATTCCAACAATACTTAAAATTATAATAAAACCAGTTATTACAAATATAATACTTTTATTGTTAATAGATGCACTTCCAAAGAAAGAAGTAATTTTTGAATCTTCATTTTCTTTAATACTAATATTATTATTAGACATAAAACTAAGCAACGTAGGTAGTAAAGTAAAAGTTATGATAAATGATGTAATTAATCCAAAGGTCATCATCCATCCAAAATCTATAATAGGTTTTATTCCACTAAATATTAATGAGAGAAAAGCACAGACAGTCGTTAAAACTGTATAGATGATTGGCAAAAACATTTTATTGGTTGTCATTGAGATAATTTTAAAGTTATCCAAATTAGCAAAGTCATTTTTTAATTGTAAGAAACGAGTGCTCATATGAATATTCATTGCCATGGTTAAAATTAACATCAAAGCAATAAAGTTAGAGGAAATAACAGTAACCTTCCAGCCTAGCAGACCAAGCAATCCGGTCATGATTAATACAGAGAAGAAACAACTACTAATTGGAACAATGATCCAAATTAATTTTCTAAAAACAAACCATAGAGTAGCTATAATAAATAAAAGCACACCTAAACCAAAAACAATTATATCGCTCTTAATGAATGACATCATGTCATCCGCAATCATCGGTATACCTCCCAAGTAGATTTTCCCCACATCTTCATAGCTTTTAATTATTTCTCTTATTTGAGTAATATTTTCATGATTTTTCTTCTTTGAATTATCTTTATATATCTCTATTTCTTTTTCAGTTTTGCTTTCCAAATTTTTTAAGTCATCTTTTTTTATATAGACAATTATTCCACTTGTTTTTCCATCTTCACTGATGACAAAATTTCTAAAGACAGGACTATTAAGTATTTCCTTAAACCCTCTTTCTGTATCAACATCTTCATCTTTTAATGTTTTAAAGCTTTCTAACCTTTCCTGGAGAGGGGCTTCAGAGTTATTTAGCAGAGGAATATCAAGCAAGGTTATAACGCTATGCACCCACGCTAAACTTTGAATCTTGTATTTTAAACTTAAAAGATTATTGATAGAAGATTCAGTTACCATTCCTTCATTAGGAGAATAGGTTAAAACTAAAAATTCTTTAGAACCATACCTTTCAGTAATTTCTTTTAAATATTCAAGATCAGGATCCCCTTCAATTAAAAGGGTTTCAGAGGAGGCGTCTAGCCTAAAATCTTTTGAGAAATAACCAAAACTTAATAGAGTAATTAAAAGTAATACAAAAATTGACTTAGGATTCTTTAAAACAGTATTTTGGTATAAATGAGATAGCATTTAATACTAATATATTTGATATTAGTTAATTTGAGTATCTTTAAATTTAGTAAACATTGCTTCAAATTCTAACATGATATTACCTGTTGGGCCGTGTCTTTGTTTTCCAATAATAAGTTCTGCTAAATTAGATACCTCATTCATTTTAGCTTGCCATTCTGCATGCTCCACAGTTGCAGGCCTTGGCTCTTTTCTCTCCAAGTAATACGCTTCTCTGTAAACAAACATTACAACATCAGCATCTTGCTCAATTGATCCAGACTCTCTTAAATCTGATAATTGCGGCTTGTGATCATCTCTTTGTTCAACGGCTCTTGATAGTTGAGAGAGTGCAATAACAGGAAGCTTAAGCTCTTTAGCCATAGCTTTAAGTCCTTGAGTGATTTCAGATATTTCCTGAACTCTACCGTCTCTATTTCCAGAAGATCCCCTCATTAATTGGATGTAATCAACTACAATTAAGTCTAAGCCAAATAATCTTTTAATACGTCTTGCCCTGTTACTCATTGCGGCAATACTAATGGCAGGCGTTTCATCTATATAAAGAGGTAGCTCAGATATATTTTTTGAAGTTTCAATAAACTTATCAAATTGTTCATCAGAAATTCTTCCTCTTCTAATGTCATTTGATTTAATTCTAGATTGCTCGGCTAAAATTCTTGTTGATAGTTGTTCTGATGACATCTCTAGTGAAAAAAATGCTACAGAAGATTTTTTTCCACTTTCTTGTAATTTTTGTGCTGCATTAAAAGCTATATTGGTTGCTAAAGCCGTTTTACCCATTGAAGGTCTTCCAGCTATAATAATTAAATCAGAATTATGCAATCCACCCAATCTATCATCTAAATCTCTTAAACCAGTTGGCACACCCACAATTCCCTCTTCGTTTCGGTAGGCAGCAGATGCCATCTCAATTGTCTGTTTCATTGCCTCATCAAATTTAATTAATGAAGAGTTAAAAGAACCTTTTTCAGCAAGATCAAATAATAATCTCTCAGAATTTTCAATTATGTTTTGACCGTTAGTATTTAGGTCATTTATTTTAGCAGCATCAATTGTGTTTTCAGATATTTTAATTAACTCTCTTCGAACAAACATATCGTAAATAATTCTAGAATATTCAATTGCTTGTCTAGAAGATGTGGAGAATTTAGTAACTTTAACTAAATATTCAGGCACATTTAGTTCATCTTTTTCATTTTCAAAATAATTCTTTAATGTAATAGGATTTGCAAGCATCCCTTTATAAATTAGACTTTCTATTGCAGAAAATATTTTTTGGTGCATCGGATCATAAAAATTAATACTTGAGACAACAGTATTGATTTCATCAAATATTTCGTTAGAAACTAAAATAGATCCTATAACAGACTGTTCAGCTTCAACGTTATTGGGTAACTCTTTAAAGGTCTCTTTAACTAAGCTTAGATTATTTTCCATGAATAAATCTTATCTGAAAAAAGATTTAAAAAAATAACAATTATGTGTTGGGGAAAAAATTGTATAATTATTGAATATTTTCTGATGTAATTACATTAATAGTAATTTCAGAGTCTATTTCAGAGTGTAAGATAATTTTTACTTTAAATTTACCAATTGATTTAATTTCAGTTATTGGTTGTATCATAGAAGGTTTGATATCTAATTTATCACTTTCTAGTAATAATTTTGAAATTTCGGTTGGCTTAACAGACCCATAAAGTTCTTTGTTTTCTGTGCTTAGTTTTTTAATTTCGTATTCTTTACCATTAATTTGTTCTGAAATTTTTTGAGCTTCTTTTTTTTTTTCCGAATCTTTTTTACCTAGTTCAGATTTTATTTTCTCAACTTCAGCAATATTTTCTTTAGAAGCATAAAGGGCCTTTTTATTTGAAATTAAAAAGTTTCTGGCAAAGCCTCTTTTTACATCTATGATTTCACCAATAGATCCAATTCTTCTCAGGTTTTCTAAAAGTATAACTTTCATCTAAATTAATGCTAAATTTCTAGCTCTCTTAATAGACAGAGAAAGCTCTCGTTGTTTTTTTTGCGAAACATTTGTAATTCTTGATGGTAAGATTTTACCATTTTCCGACATATATTTTTTTAATAATCTAATATTTTTATAGTCAACTTCTGGCGCACCTTTTACTGATAGTGGGCATGATTTTTTAAACTTGTATTTATTAGGTTGAAAAATACTTAATTTTGCAAAATTACTTTGACTACTTTTTTTTTTATTTCCCGCTCTTTTTTTTGATGGCATAATTAATCTCTATTATAATCTTTTTTGTATTCTTTTTTTTCGTATTCGTCTTTCCTTGAAAAATATTTTGCTTCTAAATCAAACTTTTTAACTCTAACCGTCATGTATCTTAGAAGATTTTTATCTATTGCTTCATTTTTCTCTAGTTCTTCAATAATTTTTCCAGCACCTTTGATTTTAAAGTGCATATAGATACCTTTTTTATTTTTTTTGATAGTATAAGCAAGGTTTAACAAACCCCAATCTTCGGTTTGCACTATCTCACCATCATTCTTCTCTACAATTTTAGAGTATTTTTCAGCTAAGGATTTAACCTGAGCGGGGCTAGTATCTTGTCTTGCTACTATAGTGTGTTCGTATAAATTCATAATTGTTCTTTAATAAAAAGTGAGGATATACTATTATAATAATTGAATTACAACACTTAAAACCATAATAAACTTTAGATATTTAAATGTTTTCTGTTATTTTTCCAGGCCAAGGCTCCCAATTAGTAGGGATGGGCAAAGACTTACATGATAAGTATAGTCTAATTCAAGATTTATTTAAAGAGGCTGATGATACTCTAGGATTTTCCCTGTCAAAACTTGTTCTAAGTGGTCCAAAAGAAGAATTGGACCTAACAGAGAATACTCAGCCAGCAATATTTTTAATTAGCCATTCAATATTTAAACTTATTAAAGAAGAGTTTAAAATCGACCTAAACAGAGCAAATTTTTTTGCAGGACACTCGTTGGGAGAGTATTCAGCTTTAACTTCAGCCGGAGCATTGTCATTTTCCGATACTCTAAAAATATTAAAAATTAGAGGGAAGGCTATGCAGAGCTCAGTATCAAAAGGAGTGGGTGGAATGGTAGCTGTTTTAGGTTCTAAAATTGAAACAATAGAAAACATTATCAATGAAAATAAAAACAAATACGAATGCTACATTGCAAATGATAATTCTTTGGGACAGATAGTATTAAGTGGCAAAATAAGTGATTTAGAAAAAATGATGGTTGATTTAAAAGCTGAAAATATTAAAAATATTAAACTACCAGTTAGCGCACCATTTCATTGTAAATTAATGAGTAAAGCAACCCATATAATGAATGAAGAGATAGAAAAACTAAACTTTAAAGAACCTTCAAATATTTTAATTTCTAATGTAACCGGAAAAGAAATATCCAATACAAATGAATTAAAAGACTTATTAGTTAAACAAATCGAAAGTAGAGTTCGATGGCGAGAAAGTGTTACGCGAATGATTGAAAAAGGTGTTAATCAATTTATAGAAATAGGACCGGGTAAAGTTTTATCAGGCCTAGTAAAGAGAATTGATAAAAATGTTAAAGTTAGTGCAATAAATACAGAGGAAGATATAAAGTTAATTAATATAAATGAGTAGTTTAAAAGATAAAAATATTATAGTCACAGGTGCCTCAGGAGGAATTGGTAATTCTATAGTTGAAAAATTATACGAACAGGGTGCCAATGTTTTGGCCACTGGAACAAGACTTGAAAAATTAGAAGAATTAAAAACAAAGTTTAAAAATATTAAAATTCTTAAGTTTGACATTTCTCAACATGAAAAAATTGAGGAATTTATCAATGAAGCTACAGAAAAATTAGGTGGTTCACTTGGTGGTATGATTAATAACGCTGGGATCACAAAAGACAATCTAACAATCAGAATGAGTTTAGAAGAGTGGACTAAAGTAATAGATATAAATTTAACCTCTACTTTTTTAATGTGTAAATATTCTATAAAAAAAATGCTTAAAAATAAATCAGGAAAAATTGTGAACATTACTTCTGTCGTAGGTCATACTGGAAATGTAGGCCAAGCAAACTATACAGCATCCAAAGCTGGAATTGTTGCAATGTCTAAAAGCTTAGCAATTGAATATGCTAAAAAAAATATTAATGTAAATTGTATATCACCTGGATTTATAAGTACCGCAATGACAGATCAAATAGATGAAAAGCACAAAGAAGCTATAATTGCTAAAATTCCATCTAATAAGCTAGGCAAACCAGAAGATATTGCAAATGCAGTTACATTCTTAAGTTCAGACCAATCTGATTATATAAACGGAGAAACTATACATGTTAATGGAGGCATGTATTTGGGTTGACAAAATTATTTTTTAAACTAATAACGAAATATAACAATAAGGATGATTATGTCAGAAGATATTTCAAGCAAAGTTAAAAAAATTGTAGCAGACCATCTGGGTATAGATGAAGCTAAAGTTCACGATGATTCAAGTTTTATAGATGATCTTGGTGCAGATAGCTTAGACACAGTTGAATTAGTAATGGCTTTCGAAGAGGAATTTGGTTCAGAAATTTCAGATAGTGAAGCTGAAAAAATTCTTACTGTAGGTGATGCCGTTAAATTTATTGAAGGCAAAGCTAACTAGAAATTTAAATGTCCAAAAAAAAAGATGGGATAATGGTAATTTTATCATCCCCATCTGGGGCAGGTAAAACCACACTAGTAAAACTTCTATCAGAAAATAAAGACTTCCATATATCCGTATCTCACACGACAAGAAGACCAAGACTAAACGAAATCATAGATAAAGATTATTACTTTGTAAATCAAGAAAAGTTTGAGAACTTAGTAAAAAATGAAGAGTTCTTGGAATATGCAAAAGTATTCAGTCATCTTTATGGAACTACAAGAACACCCGTTATTGAAAAATTAGAAAAAAGTGAGAATGTCATATTTGACATTGACTGGCAAGGTGCTGATCAAATTAAGAATAAAAAATTAAATTACAAATTAATTACTTTTTTTATTTTACCACCAAGTAAAGAAGTTTTATTTGAACGACTATCAAATAGGGATATGAAGGATAAATTGATAGTAGATGAAAGAATGAAAGAATTTAGCAGAGATGTGCTTCACTGGATTAATTACGACTATGTAATTATAAATGACAACCTTGAAGAGTGTTATTCTAAAATTAGCAATTTAATTGATGCCGAAATTGAAAATGGCTCAAAAGATTATGATAAAGAATATATAAGAAAGCACGTAGACAAATTAACTTCTTAGATTTTCATACTCTTTTGTAAGCTTAAAATACATTTCAGGCTCAAGGTTTTGAGGTCTAAGATTAAGATCGATATTAAATTTTTCAGCCACCTCTTTAGCATTTGTAAATATTTGATTAAAAGGTTTTTTTAACATTTTTCTTCTTTGGCTAAAAAAAACTCTAGTAATCATTTCAAGGTTTTTAGCACTTTTTAATTCAAAAATTTTTTCCTTGGGGGTAAATAAGAGTAATGAACTATCTATTTTTGGTCGTGGTGAAAAACTTTGAGGCTTTATATCTATTATTTTTTTAACATTTAATTTCCAATTTGTTAAAATTGAAAGACGGCCATATTTTGAGTTATTAGATTCTGCAACAATTCTTTCAGCAACCTCTTTCTGAAACATTAAAACTAAACTTTCAAACCAAAATATTTTGCCTATATTTACAATCCATTTAGATAGTATTTCGGTTGAAATATTGTAAGGTAAGTTACCAAATACAACTAGTCTTTGATCTGAGATTTTATCTTCAGCAATTTTTAAAACATCATCATTAATAATTTCTATCTGATTAGTAAACTTTTCTTTTAATAATAAAGCTAACTCGTCATCTTTTTCAATAACAATAAGCTTTTTTGGTTTTTTTTTTAAAATATAACTTGTTAAATTTCCACTGCCTGGGCCAATTTCTAAAATTTCTTTATTAGCAATATCTGTTGTGGCAACAATTTGCTCAAGAACTTCTCTATCAATTAAAAAATTTTGACCAAGGCTTTTTTTAGCTACGACGTTCACTTAATTATCTAAAAATTTTAAAGCCTGTGTTAAACTTTCATGGCTCGATAAGTTCTTACCCAACATAGATGAATTTGGACCATGATCGGGAGAAATACGCACAAAAGGTAATCCTAAAGTAATATTAATCGCATCAAAATTAAACAAAGCTTTCATAGGGGTCAGTACTTGGTCATGATACATTCCAATTATTACATCATAATTTTTTAAATGCCCCTTAGTAAAGATAGTATCTGCAGGAAATGGACCATCAACTAGGAAGTTTTTTAATTTTAACTTTTTAATTGCAGGAATTATTATCTTTTCTTCTTCGGAATCTTGAAAATTACTTTCACAATGAGGATTTAAGCCAGTAATAGCTATTTTAGGTTTTTTATTAAAATTTATTTTATAAAAATTGGTAATGAGTTTTACATGTGTATATATTTTTTTTTCTGAAAGATTTTTATGAACATTTTTAAGGGCAAGATGTGTTGTTAGCGGGCTCACAGATAACTTCTTATTAAATATAAGCATTACCACCTCTTTGTTTTGTTTTTTTGTTTTTTTAGCTAAATACTCTGTGATACCCAAGGTTTTACCTTTTAAAAAATGTTTTTTAGAGATTGGTCCGTTTATAAATTTGGTAAGTTTATTACGGTTGATAATTTCCAAAGCGACATCAAATGATTTACTAATGTAATTATTAGATTTATTAGATATTTTTTCAAAACAATTTATGAATTTATAGTCAATATTAATTAAGTTAATTTGTTTATTGTTTAATTTGTTAAATTCAGAAAAGGTTTTATTGATACCGTTAATCTTAAAATTAAACCTTAACTTTTTCATCTGTTCTTGTAACAATCTTTTTGAGCAAATAATTATTAATGGACTTTTATATTTATTCGACTTTAAACTTTTAAAAAAAATTTCCAAAAAAACACTATTTGGTTCGCCACTTACAATAATTATTGGATTACTACCCATCAAATTCTAAATTTTTTTTAATTTTATTATAATAGATTTTAGAATATTGATTTAACTGTCTATTACGCTCATAGTTGATTGCTCTTTTAAATACAGCTTCTTGATCGATTTGAATTTCAGAGTTCTTAATATTAACCACCTTTAGCAATAAGACGCCAGTAGATAAGATTATTGGCTTCGAAGCTTCTCCTATTTTTAAATTAATAATATTTTCCTTAATTTTGCTACTTAGTGAATTTTCACTAATCCATCCAATATTTCCACCTATTTTAGCAGATTCAGATATACTGTAAATCGATGCGCTATTTTCAAATCCAATTTGATTTATACTTTTAACTATTTCCTCATGTTTTTTTTGTAATTCTTCTTTATTCTCTATTTCAAAAATAATTTCTGATAATTCGTATTCTTTCGATTGAATATTATTGTTTTTTGAAATCTTATCTTTTATTTGCTGTTCATTGATTGTTATTTGAGAGGAATATTTTGCAATAATTAATTCATTCCATAAAGCATCAATAGTAATTTTTATTTTAACCTCGTTTAATGTTAAATCATAATCTTTTAAATAAATTTCAAATTCAGCTATAGATTGTAAATTTAAACTTGAAAATATATTTTTTAATAAAAGATTCTTATACTCCTCATCTATTTTTATCTCTTCAAAGTGTTTTGATATTTCAATTTTTTTTATTTTTTCTCTAATAATAGATTCATTTGAGATCTCAAGTATTCTTTCTTTATCTAATTCTTTAAGATTATTATTAAGCGCCACTAAGTATTTAAACTCATTTTTAATGTCTATACTTGTTATAATTTCATTTTGTATCTTGTGAATTATTTTCGTTTCTATTGATTGCGTTTTATTAAAAATTAAACACAAGAAAATTATGAATAAATAGTTTTTCATTAATCTATTCTATCTTTATTTAAGATCATCTTATCAGGAGAGTAAGTGTAAAATGGCACAATTGTTATAGAAAAAAATAATTCCTCTTTAGGTTTAATGTCTGCACTGTCGTAATAATCTTTTCTATATTTCACCTCTGCAACCAAGCAGTCATTTTTGTATTCATAAACTAAATCGTAATATTCTGTAAGGTTAATTTCTCTATTTCTTCTTGTGTCAAATGATAGAGAGTTGTATTCATTGAAATTATACGTTGTCGAATTTGAAACAATATTACTGTTACCCATAATGCCACTTTCCTCCAAATAATTAAAAGTAGTGGAAAAATTATCAAATTCAAAGGCCAAACCGAACGAATTGCTTTCAAATCTATCCAAACTATCTGTTAATGAAAAATTATAATTTATTGATGTGTTTTTATTGGGGTAAAAATTTGTTTGTCCAAATATATTAGAATTTTTTTTATTCAAAGTACTAATTGTAGGTATATTTTTTTCCTCACTAAACTTTAAAACGGTAGCAAGCTTAAAATCAAAATACCTTTCTATTTCTGTTAATTTATCCTCATCAAGTATCAAATTATTTATTTTATCTTTAGTAAAATCTATTCCCAGAGTAAAAGATTCACCTGTTTCTAATGTATTCCCTAGAGCTAGTCTGTCTAAAGAGAAAATGTTATCAACATTAATTTTTCTATTAGTTGTGCTATTATTTTTCATATCATGGGGAGTTACTTTAAAAGATAGTTTAGGTGTTAATCTGTTAATATAATTTTCGTTATCCTTTTTTAGTGGTAATGAAATATTATAATTATATGTGCTGATTAATTCAGACTGAGGACTACTCTTATAATCAGTGCTATTCTTTCCTAATGCATTAATATTTTTTAATAAAAATTCAAAATTTTTCTTAATTCCATTATTAAAAAAGCTATCGTATGTAGTATACATTAGATTATTATTGACTGTGGTTGATGCAACATTGGTTTGACTTAAACTATTGTTTCCAGATGAATTAAAATCAAAAGTTCCATCAAAATTTTCTAAATCAAAAATTTTTGTAAAATTGAATGAAGGTAAGACATAATAATATCTGTCTGAATTAGAGCCACCGCCCAAAGTTTCATACATTTCAATCGATGTTGTTAGGTCATAGCTTTCATGCTGAAGATCCAATTTAATGGATGACTCTAAAGTTTGGTTGTCTTTGCCAGTTAAAAGAGGAGATCTCATAAAATCAAACAATTTCAAATATGTATCATTAGAAACTTTTTCAAAGTTGATTTCTAAATCACTCTGTAAAAAAGTTTTTAAATCAAGATCAATTTTTGAATTAGCAAAAAAATGTGATCTGGTACCGCCTGCATCATTTTCGCTAGAGTTGTGACCGTTTGTAATACTTGCATCTATTACGTTCACAGAATTTTTAGTTTTTTGCCTGTATTCACTTTGTAAGACAGTTATATCATTATTAAATAATCTTGGTTTTATTGTCATGTCTTTATCGTCAGAAATCACAAAAAAATAGGGCAGATAAATTGAATCTCCCAAGGTCGTATGGTCTCCAATTTCAGGTCTTATTAGACCAGACTGTCTTTTAACACTTGGGTCTGGGTGAAAAAATTTTGGAAAATAAACTACAGGAAAATCATAAATATCAAGCCAAGCATTTTTGTAAATAATTTGTTTTTTAACTCTATTGTGTTGAATATTTTTTGCTCGCATTTTCCATGGAGGGCATTTATCGGTCTTCTTGCATGAAGTAAAAACTGCATTATCTATATAAGTGTTAAGTTTATCTCCATATCCCGCAACACCACTGCCCCTTGGATCATTTTCAATATCATCAAACAACAATTTTTGAAAAATAATATTAACATCTTTTCCTAAAAATTTGTTTGTTTTTAGGTTAAAGAATCCTTTTTGAAAAAAGTATTGATTAGTTTCATTATTTTTTTGATACTCTGTAACTTTAATTTGTTCTCCTTTAAGAATTTCTTCATTAATGGAGTATTCAAACTTTTCAAGCTCATAAAAATCTGAATTGTTGTTAGTTATTATAGCTTTTTCGTTAGAGGATAATTTATTTTCATTTCTAAGTAGTGTTAAATCTTTACCATCAATATCATACTTGTTATCAACTTTAATATTTGTTTTTCCTATTGAAAAAATTTTTTCTTCATTCTTAATATAAAAAATTTCATTTGCTTCTATTATAATATCCTTAATTTTATCAATCACCTTTACATTGCCCTCTGCCTCTAAGAGAGTGGTTAATTTGTTATATTTAAAATTATTAGCAGTAATTATAATTTCATTATTTCGAGTAGTAACTTCTCCACCATTAATACCTTTAATTATATTACCATTCTCAGTAATTTGGAGTTCAGTTGTATTAAAGTTAAATTCTTCACCTTTCGTGAGAGTAAAAGAAACTAAACTTAATATAAAAGTTAATAGTATAATTATGTATTTATTTTTCATTAAGTTTTATTATAGAGATGAAATTGATTATTAATAATATAATCATGGGCAAAAAAATGGAAATGATTAAAGGAATTTTTTCATTTGTCCCCAAAATATTTAAAAAATAATTTATATAATATATAACGACAGATAAAAAAATTCCCAATGAAACTTTAAAAAATGAATTTTTTTGATAACTAATGTTGAACATCATTACTGCAGCAAGTATTGTCATTAAAGTTAAATATATCGGGTAGTTGATAATTTTATATAAATGAGAATTAATGTCAATCACAGAGTAGTTTAAATCAATATAGGAATTTCTCAACTTGAATAATTCAATTATTGTAAGTGAAGAAAGGTTTGAGAATAGGCTATTTATTCTTTCCAAATCAAAGTTAGAATTCATTTCCATTTCATTTAAAGATTCACTTTGATTGTTTGTTACAATTAATGGATTAAATAATTTCCATTTATTTGATGAGATATCAACTTTATCAGTATTTATTATATTGTTAATTTCAAAGTCTTTATTAAATTGGGTTATTGAGACGTTTATTAAAAATTGATTATCAACTTTATTTGCATTGACTATATTTATCTTGCCATCTATTTCATCCTTAATCCAAAGTCCATTTTCGGTAATTACTGCTAAATATTTGCTATCATCTGCATATTTATTCTTAATTAATAAGTATGAATTTTTCAATATAGCAGACCCGTTATAAAAAATAATGACAATAAGAAGACTACTAATAAATACATATAAACTAATTATCTTAATTATCTTAAAGTTATTTAGGCCAGTATACTTAAAAATCTCCAATTCTTTTTTATCAATAAGGGTAATAAAAAATATTTGAGTTGATAATAAAAATATAAAAGGAAGTATTTCAAACACAATGGATGGAGTATTTAAAAAAGATATAAAAATTAGATAAAAAAAATTAAAATTTAACTCTTTAAAAAACTCTACTTGTTCTAAAATATTTGTAATTAAGATTATGATAAAAAAAGTAAAAAAAACTTTAAAAAAAGACACATTAAATAAATTAACTAGAAATTTTATGTAGGTTTTCATACTTTGTTTACTTTTAAAATTTTTAAAAAATAAAGGTATATCGCAAGTAAAAAAAAGAAAGGCAGAGCAGATATAAATAAATTTTTTACTAAGCTTGCGTTAATAAAGTTTGAAGAAGATTCTAAAAAAATAATAAATAAAAATCCCAAGGAATAAATCTTAAATTTATAAAATTTAAATCCAGCATCACTTTTTGACTTTAATATTATTAGAAGGGCAATAGTCACAAGAAGTGTCACGTATAAGGGTTTTATTATTCTTGAATATAACTCTTCATAAATATTTGACATGTTTCCAGTGCTACAGTTAACTATTATTTTATTTTTTAAATTCTTAATGAATTTTTCATTAATCATTACACAGCTTATCAACATGTTTGTTGAAGTTTCTTGTATTTTTTTTTGAGTTACTGTTGTGGATGAAAATTTTGAAATATTGAAATCTGTTTTAGAAAATGTAAATTCGGTAATTTTTCCATTAATACTATTAATTGTTTTGCCATCATATAAGACAAGCATTCTTTTTTCTCCACGTATTTCAAAAACACCTTTTTTTGCAAACGTAGTTTGCCTATCATTTTCATTTACTTTATCATTTAAAAAAATATTATTTAAATCACCATTTATATCTCTTTCGTCAAAATAAATTGTTAAATCTTGAAAAGCATCTATAAATTTTTTAGGTTTTAATATGCTTTCAAAAAAATTTAGATCAGACGTGCGAAGAAAAGATTTTGCTTTATCTTGTGCAAATGGCACAATTACCACGTTTAATAATAAACTTAAAGATACAAATAATAAAGAAAGCTTTATAAAAAAATTAATAAAATCAATTTTTTTTATTCCAAAATTCCAAAATATAAGTAGTTCATTTTTTTCTTCATATTTTAGTAAAATATATGAAAAGGCTAAGAATATCGCAAATGGATAAATTCTACTAAATATTTTTGGAAAACTAAGTAATGTGTAGTTGAAATAAACAAAAAAACCATGTCCGTCTTCAATAACAAAGTCCAAATAATTTACCGCTTGTAAAACCCAAATAATTATACTGATGGTAAATATATTTAAAAAGAAAAAGATTGTGCAATCTTTAGCTAATTTTCTGTAAATGATTTTTTTCATTGAAATATGATAATTTAGCTCTTATATAGCAGTGAACTCGTTGAGAGTGTATTTAAAATTTATGTCTATTAAAATTAATCATTCAAATAAATTTGTAAAAAAAATACCATCTAATCTTGTCTTATTTGTTGATGAAAATTTTAATATAAGTGGATTAAAAAAGATTATTTCAAATAATGAGTTTTCTTACATATCTGATCTATTAAAAAATAGTGATTCAAAAAAAAATTTATTGTTTTTTGAAATTAATTCAAAAAAAACAATATTCTTAGTGTCTATTAAGAAAAACTTGAAAGCTTCTGACGTAGAAAGTTTAGGTGCTCAATTTCATGACCATGTTAATTATGATAAAAAGAATGATTATTTCATAAACATAGACAGCATAAATAGTAAAATAGAAAATTTTGCAGCACATTTTCTACATGGGCTAAAACTAAAATCTTATGAATTTAATATTTACAAGTCAAAAAAAGACAAAGGTCTTATTACGATAAATGTTATTGGAAAAAAGAATAAAATATCTATTCAAAATCAAATAAGATTTGAAGCTCTGGAAGAGGGAACTTTCTTCGCAAGAGATCTTGTGTCGGAACCTGGAAATATTTTACATCCAGATGAATATGCAAAAAGAATAAGCAAACTTAAAAAAGATGGTTTAAAAATAAATATCTATGATGAAAAAAAATTAAAAAAATTAGGTATGAACGCATTACTTGGTGTTGGGCAGGGCAGTATAAGGGGCTCATACCTAGTGACAATGGAATGGAATGGTTTAAAAAATAATTCCAAGCCCTTAGCATTTGTTGGTAAGGGCGTTTGTTTTGATACTGGTGGTATTTCACTAAAACCAGCAAAATTCATGGAAGATATGACTTATGATATGGCTGGGTCAGCTACAGTAGTTGGTTTAATGAAAAATTTAGCATTAAGAAAAGCAAAAATAAATGCCGTCGGTGTTGTGGGACTTGTTGAAAATATGCCAGGAGGAAATGCACAAAGGCCAGGAGATATTGTCAAATCCTACAGTGGAAAAACAATAGAAATATTAAATACAGATGCTGAAGGAAGATTGGTTTTAGCTGATGCTCTTACTTTTACTGAGAAAAAATTTAAACCTAAATTTATGATTGATTTAGCAACTTTAACAGGAGCTATCATAGTTTCACTAGGCTCTGAATATGCTGGGTTATTTTCAAATGATGATAAATTGTCAAAACAATTATTAGATGTGGGTGAAAAAGTTGATGAGAAGTTGTGGAGAATGCCCCTACATAAAAATTTTGATAAACTTATAGAGTCTAAAAATGCTGATATGCAAAATATCAACTACGTGGGTGGAGCGGGATCAACTACAGCTGCACAATTTTTACAAAGATTTATTCTAAACAAAACACCCTGGGCCCATCTGGATATAGCTGGAATGGCTTTTTCAAAATATGGTGGCGCCTTAAATCCAGGAGGAGCAACTGGTTATGGAGTAAGATTATTAAATCAACTAATAGAGGAATATTATGAGTAATATAGAGCAAACGTTATCAATTATTAAGCCAGATGCTGTAGAAAGAAATTTAGACAATGAAATTAAAGAAATGTTTAAGCATAAAGGTTTCAAAATTATAAAAGGTAAAAAAGTTCAAATAGCAAAAAATGAAGCTGAACAATTTTATAAAGTTCATGAAACTAAGCCATTTTATAATGATTTGTGTACTTATCTTTCATCTAGTCCTGTAGTTGTGATGGTGCTTGAAAAAGAAAATGCAGTACTCGCAAATAGAGAGTTAATGGGTGCTACTAATCCAAAAGATGCTGATGAAGGAACTATAAGAAAAAAATATGGGATTTCTATCGATAAAAATTCTGTTCATGGCTCTGACAGTGTTGAAAATGCAAAAATTGAAATTGATTTCTTTTTTAAAGACTAATTAAAAATTTTTAAAATTGCCTCAGGGTAAAGTCTATGCTCTTGTTTAAGAACTTTCTTTGCTAGGGTTGTGGGGGTATCTTTTTTTGTAATTTTAACTTTTCTTTGCATTATTATTTTTCCTGAATCAAGTTTTTCCGTAACATAATGAACAGTGCAACCTGAAAACTTATCTCTATTTTGAATAGCTCTATTATGTGTATTTAGTCCTTTATATTTAGGAAGAAGAGATGGGTGAATATTAATTATTTTACCATTAAATCTTTTGATAAAACCTTTTGATAAAACCTTCATAAAACCGGCCAAGCAAATTAATTCAATCTTATTTGTCATTAATAAAGTTAATAATTTTTTTTCTGCATTCTTAATATTTTTAAAATTTAAAATTTTTTTTTTAATATGAAATAGATCTCCATAATGTAATCCCCTTGCTTTATTGGTATTTGAAATAATTAAATTTATAGAGATGGGACTTTTTTTTATTTTTGAATACTTGATTAAATTTTTTAAATTACTACCAGTGCCTGAAATAAAAACTGCAGTTTTTACTCTATTAAGACCAGTCAATTTTTCCATTAAGTTTAACTTTATTATTACCCGTGGTTATTTTTCCAATAACATAGGGTTTAAATTCTTTAGTAAAAAATTTATTAATTTTATTTAGATTTTTAGGCTTAATTATTAGACAAAAACCAACACCACAATTAAATGTTTTTAACATTTCTTTATCTTCAATGTTATTTTGTTTTAGCCATTTAAAAATTTTTTTAGTTTTAATTTTATCTAAATCAATATCAGCCACAAGACCATTTGGAATTACTCTCTTAATATTATCCTCTAGACCGCCACCAGTAATATTGGCACATGAGTTTAAAAGATTATTCTTTATTAGGCTTAAAACTTCTTTAACATAAATTTTAGTTGGTTTTAATAATTCTTTTTTTAAAAATTTATTACTTTTTAAATTTATTTTTTTTTTTTTTAAAACATAACGCACCAAAGAATAACCATTAGAATGAACGCCGCTTGATGGGACTGCTAAAATTAAGTCATTTTTTTTAATATTTTTTTTATCTAAAATTTTTTTACCATCAACTACGCCAACGGCAAATCCAGCTATGTCAAATTTACCCTTTTCATAGGTGTCAGGCATTTCAGCTGTTTCTCCACCAACAAGCTCACAGTTCGAAATTTTGCAACCTTTAACTATTCCTTTAAGAATAGATTTTAATTTTTTTAAATTTATTTTATTAATTGAAATGTAATCTAAAAATAATAAAGGTTTTGCTCCTTGGACTATTAAATCATTTACACTCATAGCGACCAAATCAATGCCAATTGTATCGTATTTATTGAGTGTATTTGCTATCTCAACTTTTGTACCTACACCATCAGTGCAAGCTACAATTTTAGGTCTTTTAATACCATTAGGAATATTTGATATTGAACCAAAACCACCAATATTTTGAAACTTTTTTTTGCCTTTATTCTTTGGTGAAATTAAAGATATAAATTTAACAAAATTATCAGCAGCATTTATGTTTACACCGCTTTTTTCATAGGTAAATTTTTCTTTTTTCATTAGTATAAATTATGCAAATTTTTAATAAATTATTAAGGTTTAAAAAAGTATATATATTTTTTAGCTCACTCGTTCTATTTATAATAATTTTTTCCACAACCTATTTGCATGCCAATAGCTTCAAGGTATCCAATATTGAAATTTCATCGCCATTTGAGGTTAATTTTGAAAAAAATGCTGTATTTGATGAGGGATTTAAAACATCCTTTTTTAATCTTTTAACAATGATTACAACCTCCGGTGATAGAAATAAGATTAAAAATACATCAATTAGACAAATAAAAGAAATGATCGATTCTTTTAGAATCAGTGAAGAAAAATTTATTAATAATGAATACTTTGCTACTCTTGAGACAACATTTAATAAAAAAAAAGTTTTAAAATTTATTGAAAGAAAAAATATTTTTCCATCTGCTCCGCTGAAGAATAAAGTTCTATTGATACCAATATTGATGGATACCGAAACGGACAGTATTTACTTATTTGATAATAATATATTCTACGATAAGTGGAATAACAAAAAAAACAATTTCCAATTATTAGAGTATTTATTACCGAGTGAAGATTTGGGTGATCTAGGTAAGATCCAAAGTGCAATGAATAATATTGAAGCTCATGACTTCGGTGAGTTAATAGCAAAATATGATCTTCAAGACTATATAGTTTTAATAATTTATAAAAATAATAATGAAATTAAAATACTTTCTAAAATTGGTCTAAACAATTCACTTAAACTTGATAACAAAAGATACAATAAAATTAACTTACAGAATGAAAATGAGACTGAAAGACTAATAATAGATTTGAAAAATACTTATGAAGATAGATGGAAAAACATTAATGAAATTAATACTTCTATAAAACTTCCAATTACTATATCGGTAAACTCAAAAAATTATGAAAAAATTATAGAAGTTGAAAGAGCTTTAGAAAATATTGATCTGATATCAGAATTTTATACGTTAAGATTTGACAGTAAAAATATTCTATTTAAAGTAATTTATAATGGTTCTCCTAAATTGTTTTTAAATGATATGAGTAAGCAAAATTTATATTTAATTATGTCTGATAATGTTTGGTATGTTGAATGAAGACTTTAAATCAATTATTACTAGATTTTGACTACGATCAAAATTTTAAAGATGATGATTTTTATGTTGGGAAAAGCAATTATTATACTTTTGAACTAATAAATAAATGGCCCAAATGGGAAAAAAACTTTCTAAATATAAGTGGCGAAAAACTTTCTGGTAAAACGCACTTGGTTAATATTTTTTTAAAAAAATTTAATGGCATCAAAATAGAATCAAGCTTGCTGAATAACGACAACCTCAAAATTATTAAGCCCTTTCAAAATATAGTATTAGAAGATTTAAATTTAGATGTTGATGAAAAACTTATTTATACACTTTTTAATATTATTGATCAGGATAACAAATTTTTAATAATTACATCCAACAAACCCATAGTGGAGATTAACTTTAAGCTTGAGGACTTAAGATCGCGAACCAAAAATTTCCTTTTGGCAAAAATTGATAATCCTGATGATGAGTTAATGTTTGCTCTAATATTGAAAAATTTATCAGATAGACAAATCACTTTAGATAAAAAATTGATCGATTTTATCATTAAAAGAATAGACAGATCGTATAGCAAAATATTTGAATTCATATATAAAATTGATGAAATTAGTTTAAAAAAAAAAAAATCAATCGATTTTAAAATTATTAATGAGGCTTTAGAAAATTAAGTGAATAAATATCGAACGCATAATTGTAACCAGCTATCAAAATCAAATAGTGGAGAAGAAATTTCATTATCTGGATGGATTAATAAAAAAAGAGATCACGGAAATTTATTATTTATTGATTTAAGAGATAACTACGGAATTACTCAATGCATCACAGATAAAAGTAACAAAAATTTTAAAACATTAGAAAAAATGCAATTAGAGAGTGTAATAAAAATTAATGGCACAGTCGTAAAAAGAAACGATGACACTATTAATTCCGATTTACAGACCGGAGAAATAGAAGTCAATATTAATTCATTTGAAGTACTAGGCAGCTGTAAGGAGCTTCCAATGCCTGTATTTAGTGACCAAGAATATGCTGAAGAAATAAGACTTAAATATAGATTTCTAGACTTAAGAAGAAAAAAAATTCATGACAATATTATATTAAGATCAAAAGTTATTTCTTTTATAAGAAACGAAATGTTCAAATTAGATTTTTTAGAATTCCAAACTCCAATTTTAACATCTTCAAGTCCAGAGGGAGCAAGAGATTTTTTAGTTCCTAGCAGACTGAACCCGGGAAAATTTTATGCGCTACCACAAGCGCCGCAACAATTTAAACAATTAATTATGGTAGCTGGATTTGATAAATATTTTCAAATTGCCCCATGTTTTAGAGATGAAGATGCTAGAGCTGACAGAAGTCCTGGAGAATTTTATCAGCTGGACTTAGAGATGTCTTTTGTTGAACAAGAAGATGTCTTTAAAGTTGTTGAACAATTAATAGTAAACGTATTCAAAAATTTTTCATCAAAGAAGTTAATGTATGAAAAATTTCCACGAATTTCTTACGATGAATCTATGATTAAGTATGGATCGGATAAACCAGATTTAAGGAACCCATTACTAATATCGGATTTGACGGATATATTCTCACGAGAAGACGTTACTTTTGAAATATTTAAAAAACTTGTAAAATCTGGCTCTAGAGTAAGATGCATCATCACAAAGAACACAAAAGACAAACCAAGAAGTTTTTTTGATAATATTGATAAATGGGCTAAAGAACAGGGAGCTTCTGGACTAGCATATTTTACAATGGAAAAAGATACAAATATTTCTGCTAAAGGACCAGTAGGTAAATTTTTTTCAAAAGAAGCACTTGAAGAAATAATGAAAATTACAGGAGCTGAAGTAGGGGACAGTGTATTTTTTGCTTGTGGCAAAAAAAATGATGTTGAGAAAATAACTGCACTTGCGAGAGATAAAATTGCCAAAGAGCTAGATTTAATAGATGGAAATATTTTTGCTTTTTGTTGGATTGTTGATTACCCTATGTTTGAAAAAAACGAAGTCACTAACAAAATTGAGTTTAGTCATAATCCATTTTCAATGCCTCAAGGAGATATCAAAAATTTGGATTTTGATAATCCTTTAAACATCAAAGCTTATCAGTATGATATTGTATGCAATGGAATAGAACTATCATCTGGTGCTATTAGAAATCATATACCTGAATTAATGTACAAGTTGTTTTCAATTGCAGGTTATAAAAAAGAACTTGTTGATGAAAAGTTTAGCGGTATGATTAATGCCTTAAGTTATGGCGCACCTCCCCATGGAGGTATTGCGCCAGGTATTGATAGAATTGTAATGCTTTTGGCTAATGAGAAAAACATTAGAGAGGTTACAATGTTTCCAATGAACCAAAACGCTCAAGACTTAATGATGAATGCACCATCTGAAGTTAATGAAGAGCAGTTAAAAGAACTTGGGTTAGCTTTAAAACTTAAAAAATAAAATTATTTTTTTCCCTTTAAACTTATTTTAATATCAGACAAATCTACAAGATTTTTTTTGTAATTGTTTCTAACAAATCCCTTACTAGTAATATCTTTAACAATTTTAAGTAGTTGATTTTGATCTTCAGTATTTTCTTCTTCAGGAGAGGATCTATCTGAGCCACCAATAGCTGGTGTATGTGCAAGATCTTCTCTATTTTGATAAGAGATGGCCAATTCTCTAAAAATATAATCCAATATTGAAGAGGCGCTCATTATTCTATCGTTACCATGTACTTTTCCTGATGGTTCAAATTTTGTGTCAACATATGCACTAATAAACTCATCTAAAGGAACACCATATTGTAAGCCAAGTGAAATGGCTATTGCAAAGTTATTCATAAGAGCTTTTACCAGCTCTCCCTCTTTACTTGTGTCAATAAAGATTTCACCAATTTTACCATCCTCATATTCCCCAGTATGCAAATAAACTTTATGATTTCCAATGGTTGCTTTTTGAATGTAGCCCTTTCTTCTATCGGGCATACCGAATCTTTTACTAACACCTTCATTAATTTTTTTAACAAAAGTAGTATTGTTTTCTTTTGAGATAATTTTAGGCTGATTTTGTTCAGATATAATATCTAATTTTTTAGTTTCGGTTACTTTATTATTAGAGTCTAGACTTTTAGTTTTTCTAGTATCAAGCTTTACATCTAAAACTTCGAATTTGCCATCATCACGCTTTTCAAGATTGGCTAGCTCTGCTTCATTAATATCGTCTAGGTAATGATTAACTTTAAAGCTGCAAGTGTAATAAGTTTCAACTAAATATTTTGCCATTTTTCCTTTAATTAATTTTTGTTTTGAATCTTGAGATATTTAATTTATATACAAATCCTTACTTTAGTCTAATTTAAAATATACAATTTTAGATTGAAGAACTGATATAAATTATATGCTGACATTTTTTAGTAAAATTTTCGTTTGGTGGAATCAAGAAACTCTTGGAACAAAATTAAAGACAATTTTTTTTGGAAAGTTTGCTGGAAGTGATTCGACTGGTAACAAATACTATGAAAGCAAAGCTGGTAAAAGATGGGTAATTTATAGCGGTGAAATTGATGCCTCAAAAATACCTAATGAATGGTATTCATGGATTCATTTTACAAATAACAGAATTGAAAATAATCATGATCTAGAAAAATATGATTGGCAAAAACCTCATCAATCTAACCTGACGGGCACAGCAGATGCCTACCATCCAAATAAAAATAATGAAGAAGTTAAAAAAAAATACACTACTTGGAAAAGTTAATTTTATATTAATTTTAATTTATATATTTTTTACAAATCTTTCCTCACCCTTGGTTGCGTCATTAAATATTGATAATAAATTTATTGAGATAAAAATTTTAGACAAAGTCAGCTCTAAAACTAACCTTTTAAAGTTAAAAATAGGTGAAGAATTAAAATTTCAAAATCTTTCAATTAAAAGTTTAAAATGCAAAAATTCTGAATTCGATGATAATCCAGAAATAACAGCTTATATTCAAGTTAAAGATCTTACAAACAAGGATAACAATGAAGTTTTTGTATTTAACGGTTGGACTTTTTCATCTAGTCCTGCGATCAATCCATTTGATCACCCTGTATATGATATCTGGCTAACTAGGTGTTATTAAAAGACTTTTTCGTTATCAAGCCAACCAACATTAAAATCTGACTCAATAAATTTTTTATGATTAAGAAGTATTTTATGAAGGGGTATGGTAGTTGTAATCCCCTCAATAACAAATTCATCCAATGATCTATTCATTCTTTGAATGGCCTCAGTTCTATTTCTTCCATGAGTGATCACCTTACAAATCAAGCTGTCATAATAAGGCGTAACTTTGTATCCTTGAAATATAGCTCCATCAACTCTTGTTCTAAATCCTGACGGTTGGTGACACATACCAATAGTTCCTGGGGATGGTTGAAAATTTTTACTAGCATCCTCTGCGTTTATTCTACACTCTATGGCATGACCTCTTGGGTTAATATCGCTTTGTTTTAAAGCAGTATTTCCCGTGTAAGCTATCCAAATTTGCTCTTTAATTATATCAATACCAGTTACCATTTCTGTAACAGGGTGCTCTACTTGAACTCGTGTATTCATTTCAAGAAAATAAAATTTTCCATCTTCGTATATAAACTCTACAGTGCCAGCACCCTCATAGCCAATTTTACTAACCATATTTACTGTTCTTTCAAAAAGATCTTTTCTTATTTGATCGGTTAGAACTGGACTGGGTGTTTCTTCTATTAATTTCTGATGTCTTCTCTGAACTGAACAGTCTCTTTCATGCAAATGTATAGTTCGGTTTTTACCTGACAAAATTTGAACCTCTATATGCCTTGGATTTTGAAAAAATTTTTCTATATATATCTCATCATTCCCAAAGTATTTTTGCGCTTCAGACTTAGCAGCTGAAAAAGATGTTTCAAACTCCTCTTCTTTATGAACAATTTTCATTCCTTTTCCACCTCCTCCACCAGAGGCCTTAATTAAAACTGGAAAGCCAATTTTTTTACAAAGATCCTTTGCTTGCTTTATATCAGTTACACCACCCTCAGAACCCTCAATAACTGGAAGACCATATTGTTGGGCAATTTTTTTTGCTTGTATTTTGTCACCCATCATTTCTATAAGCTTAGATGAGGCGCCGATGAATTTAATATTGTTTTCTTCTAAAACTTTAGCAAAGTTAGCATTTTCTGATAAAAAACCATAGCCAGGGTGTACAGCCTCAGCCTTTGTAAGCTCAATAGCAGACATTAAGGCTGGCACATTTAAATAACTATTTGCTGGTTGATGTGAGCCTATACAAACACTTTCGTCTGCTAGCCTTACATGCATACTATCTCTGTCAACATCAGAGTGTACAGCAACAGTAGCAATTCCCCACTCTTTGCAGGCTCTGATAATTCTAACTGCAATTTCTCCTCGATTTGCAATTAAAATTTTTTTAAACATTACTCTACGATAATAATGGTTTGACCATACTCAACAGGTTGACCATCTTCTACACAAATCTCTTTAACAATTCCTTCTGCTGTAGAAGGTATGTGATTCATAGTTTTCATTGCCTCAACAATCATAACTGTTTCACCTTTTTTTATTTTTTTCCCTATTTCAATAAATTTTTTAGCTCCAGGCTCGGGGGCGTGGTAGACAGTTCCAATAATAGGTGATTTAACTTCAGTCCCAACTACTGCTGGTTTGATTGTTTCTTTGTTTAATGTGGGAGCTGCTGATGAAGGGGCACTTGAGTAAGATGAACCTGAGTTTGTTAATTTAGATACTTTTATTTTAGTGTCTTTTTCAGTGTATTCAATTTCAGTTAAATTAAATTCATTAAGATAATCAGTTAATTCTTTAATTATATTTTTATCTATCTTCATTTTTAATCATGTTTTGCATTGCGATTATGGCCAAAATATATCCATAGTCCCCTAGACCAAAAATACCACCAGTAGCTATATCGCTTATTAGTGATTTTTGTCTAAATTCTTCTCTTTTATATATATTTGAAATATGAAGTTCAATGATAGGTCTTTTGAAGATATCTAGAGAATCTCTTATAGCAACAGAGGTATGTGTGAATCCCGCGGCGTTAATAATTATTCCATCATATTTACTTTTAGCATTCTGTACGCACGTTACTATTTCACCTTCAATATTTGATTGGTAAAATTCTAAATTAATATTTAGTTCCTTAGCTTTGTCCAAACAGTTTTTTTTAAGCTGTTCAAATGTTATAGATCCATATTGTGATTGTTCTCTTTCACCCAATAGATTAAGGTTAGGACCATTAATTATTATAATATTATTACTCATTAAAGACTTATACAGTATGAAAAAAAAAATAAAAATTAAAATAAATGGTAAATTTTCCACGATAAATGAAAATTTAAGTCTGTTAATTTTTCTTAAGCAGCTAGAAATACCTTTAAAAAAAGTAGCAATTGAATTAAATCAAGAAATAATAGATAAAAAAAAATTGAATAAAATCAAATTAAAAAAAAACGATAACATAGAAATAGTTCATTTTATTGGAGGAGGTTAGAGTTGACACAAGATAAATTTATAGTTGCAAAAAAAAAATTTAATTCCAGATTAATTGTTGGTACTGGGAAATATAAAAGCATGATTGAGTGTGCAAAAGCTGTAAAACTATCCGGTGCAGATATCGTTACTGTTGCAGTACGTCGAGTTAATATTTCTGATAAAAAAAAGCCATTGTTGATGGACTACATTGATCCAAAAAAGATCACTTATTTACCAAACACAGCAGGCTGTTTTACTTCTGAAGAGGCACTTAGAACTTTAAGACTAGCAAGAGAAATTGGTGGATGGAAGCTTATAAAGTTAGAAGTTTTAGGTGATAAAAAAAACTTATTTCCCGACATGATAGAAACTTTAAAATCTACTGAAGTTTTAACCAAAGAGGGATTTAATGTCATGGTTTATTGCAACGACGATCCTTTGATGGCAAAAAGATTAGAAAATGTTGGAGCATGTGCGATTATGCCTTTGGCAGCTCCTATTGGTTCGGGTCTTGGAATACTGAACCCAACAAATATTAAAATAATAAGAAGCCAAACTAAACTCCCAGTGATAGTTGATGCAGGATTAGGACAGGCATCCGATGCTGCTATAGCGATGGAGTTGGGCTGTGATGGTGTTCTTGCAAATACTGCTATTGCTAAAGCCAAAAAACCTTTTTTAATGTCTTTAGCTTTTAGAAATGCAGTGATAGCTGGAAGGCAATCATATTTAGCAGGACGAATAGAAAAAACTATATACGGAAGCGCATCCTCACCAAAATCTGGAATTATTTAAGCTGCTGGTTTTTTAAAAAACTTTTTTTTAAAAAAAGGTTTTTTCTTAAAAGGTTTTTTAGTATTCGAGTTTTCATAAGTTGCAATTTCTTTTTTTTGCTCTTCTAAGTTTTTTAATTTTTCAAAGTGCTCAACCGTCTCTATTGTTTTTTTACTTTTATTTTGTAAATCAATTATATATTCGGGAATAATAAGTGTATTATCTGCAATAATATCTATTTTGATCAAGTTTTTCTCTTCGAAATATTTTAAATCTTCTATAAAATTTTCCTTCATAAAGTCTGATATTTTTTGACAAATTTTTAGTTCAACAAATTTAGCTTTAGTTAAAACAGCTTTTACCTCAACTAATTTAAGTATTTTAAGAGCAAAGGATTCATCGGTAAGTGTAATTTTCCATTTTACAGCACTTTCTCTTAGTCGCTGTCTTGACATTTCTAGCAATCCAAATGTACTAATTCTTCCTATTTGTATTCTAGCTCTATCAGTTCTGCATTGTTCCTTTAGTCTTCTCTCAACTAACCTTCTGTTTGCAAAGCTTAACATATCAATAAAATCAATAATTATTAAGCCAGATAAATCTCTAATTTTTATTTGTCTTGATATCTCATCTGCCGCCTCTAGATTTGTATCTAGAGCTGTGCTTTCAACATTTTTTTGCTTTATAGAGCTACCCGAGTTTATATCAATTGAAACTAATGCTTCCGTGGGGTTGATAACCAAATATCCACCAGATTTTAATTTTACCTCTGAGTCATAAATTTGGTTTAGTTTCTCTTCGATATTTTCTTTAAAAAATAGGGGAACTTTTTCTCTGTATTTTTTTATTTTTTTAACGTGTGAAGGCATAATTAATTTCATGAAGCTTTGTGCTTTTTTATAACCCTCATTCCCTTCAATGACGATACTATTTGTATCTTCGTCATACATGTCTCTCAAAGTTCTTTTGATGATATCACTTTCTTGATGAATTAATGAGGGCGCGATTGAATTTAGAGCAGTTTCTTTAATTTCATTCCAAGTTTTAATTAATGTTTGTAAATCATGATCTATATCATTTTTAGTTTTATTAGATCCTGCCGTCCTAACAATAAGACCCATCTCTTTTGGAATAATTATATCATTTAAAATTGTTCTAATTTTTTTTCTTTCACCAGGATGGAATATTTTACGAGATATTCCACCACCTTTCGGTGTATTGGGCATTAATACTATGTATTTACCTGCGATAGAAATAAAAGTACTTAACGCGGCACCTTTTTGCCCTCTCTCATCTTTTAATACTTGAATTAGAATTACTTGATTTGGTTTTATAACTTCTTGGATTTTATATCGCTTAGATCTGAATCTTGGTTCTGGTTTTTTCACTTCTTCAACTTGGGGTATTTCTTTAATATCCTCTTCTGTTTGCATTTCACTAGATATAGCTAATTCTTCTAATGAGTTTAATTCTATTTCCGATATAGGTTGAGCTTCTACTGGGTCATTAACATCTAAATTACCTTCATTGATATTTTTCTGCTCTTCCTTTTCACTTTCTTTTAAAAGTTCTTCTCTTTCTTTTTCTTCTTCTTCTTTAATTTTAATTAAATCACTTTGAGGAATTTGATAATAGTCAGATTGAATATCGTTAAAGGATAAAAATCCATGTCTATCTCTACCAAAGTCAATAAAAGCCGCTTGCAGAGAAGGCTCTACACGACTAACTTTTCCAAGATAAATGTTATTCTTAATTAGGTTATTTTTTAGACCTTCGTATTCGTAGTCTTCAATGTTGTCGCCAGATTTAAGAACGACTCTAGTTTCATTTGGATGCGAAGCATCAATGTATAAATTTTTTTCCATATATTTTTGATTAATTGTTTCATTTTATTTAAATAATTTTAAATTTTGTTTTTAATTCTGATGCCTTAACTTTAACAAATTCTTATATATATTAAACTTAAATGCATCGAATAATTAAAAATATAATTATACTAATTTTAAGCTTCGGTCTATTGTGCGCATTCACCATAATAGCAGTTTTATGGGCTTTTTCGAACAACTTACCAGATTATAAATTTCTTAAGAGCTATAAACCAGCTGTTTCAAGTAAAGTTTATTCTGGCGATGGTGAGTTGGTAAATGACTTTTCCTCAGAAAAAAGAATTTTTGTTCCCTATAAAGCAATATCTGAAAAAGTAATTAACTCCTTCTTGTCAGCAGAAGATAAAAATTTTTTCTCTCATCCTGGCGTTGATGCAAGGGGCGTACTAAGAGCTGTAGTAAATAATATATCAAATGTTGTAACATCAAAAAGATTAGAAGGGGCCTCAACTATAACACAACAAGTAGCTAAAAATTTTTTATTAACAAATGAAGTAAGCTTAAATAGAAAAATAAAAGAAGCAATTCTAGCATTTAGAATTGAGAGGGCGCTTTCAAAAGAAAGAATATTGGAACTTTATTTAAATCAAATTTATCTAGGAGAAGGAACGTATGGTGTTGCTTCTGCGAGTCTCGAATATTTTGACAAGCCAATTAATGAATTAAATTATGAGGAAGCAGCTCTATTAGCGGCATTGCCTAAAGCTCCAAGTAGATACAACCCCTATAAAAATATTGAGCTAGCAAAATTCAGAAGAGATCTTGTCTTAAAAAATCTATTAGAAAATAAATATATCAATGAAAAAAATTATAAAGAATTTATCGATAATGAAATCATTCTCAAAAAAAGAAAAAAAACTTTTACTGAGGATACCAGTTATTATGTAGAAGATATTAGAAAAGATGTTGTCGATAAACTTGGTTTTGACAAAGTCTATAAACAAGGATTAAATATTAGCACTCCAATAAATTTAGATTTACAGAAAATTGCTATTAAATCTTTAAGAGAAGGATTAATAAGCTATGATAAAAGAAAAGGTTGGAGAGGCCCTGTATCAACTAACAATCAATTAACTAATTGGAATAACAATCTAGATAAACATAGATTAGAAAAATCAATCAATTGGGATTTAGCGATAGTTAAAAAAATTGACAAGTTTTCAGTCGAAATAGAAACGGAAAAACAAATAAGTGGAACTATCAAATATGAAAATATCTCGTGGGTTAAAAGAGAATTTATTGAAGTATTAAAAGTTGGAGATATAATTTATGTTGAAAATTTAAAAGAAAATATATTTGCGTTAAGACAACTTCCAGAAGTAAATGGTGGCATAGTAGTTATGGACCCATTTACTGGCAGAGTATTAGCTCTTAGTGGTGGTTTTAGTTTTAAAAAAAGTGAATTTAATAGAGCCACACAAGCATTAAGACAACCTGGGTCTGCATTCAAACCATTCATATATGCATTAGCTCTTGAAAATGGATATACACCATCAACTTTAATATTAGATGCGCCATTAGTTTTAGAGCAAGGGTCTGATTTAAAAATGTGGAAACCAGAAAACTATGGTAAAAAATTCTATGGACCTTCAACTTTGAGAATGGGCTTAGAAAAATCTAGAAATTTAATGACAGTTAGAATTGCCCAAGATCTGGGCCTAAAAAAAATAGTTAATTTTTCAAAACAGCTAGGAATCTATGAAAATCCTAGTGAACTTTTGTCAATTGCATTGGGTTCGGCTGAAACAACGCTCTTGAAATTAACCTCTGCCTACTCATCATTTGTTAATGGAGGAAAGCTTGTGAAACCAATAATGATTGACCGTATTCAAGATGGTGAAGGAAATACGATATTTAATAACGAAAAAAGAAAATGCTTGAATTGTGATCAAATATCTTTTTTAAGCGAAAATTATCCGAATATAGAAGATGAGTTTTTACAAATATTTTCTGCAGAAACCGCTTATCAAATGACATCAATATTAGAGGGTACCGTTCAAAATGGAACAGGTAGAAATTTAAAAGATTTAAATTTAGATTTGGCTGGCAAAACTGGAACTACAAATGGTAATACTGATACGTGGTTTATTGGATTTACATCAAAACTTGCAATTGGAGTTTATGTTGGTTCTGACAATCCAAAATCATTAGGAAGATATGAAACGGGTGCACAAACAGCTTTACCAATTTTTAAAAGTTTTGTAAAAAATGCAATAAAAAAAGAAGATGCGAGACCATTTAAAGTAGCAGATAACATTGTCATGAGAGTTATAGATCCTATTACAGGAAAAAAGCCAGACACAGACACCAAATCAACTATAATTGAAGCTTATAAAGACTTACAAACTTATAAAATACCAAATCAAGATATTAATAATAGATTAAAAAATAATAATATATTAAGATTCTATTAATGGAAAATGAATACATGAATCATAAGTTGGAAATAGAAAGAATTAATCAAAGAGTTAGGGGGTATCTTTGAAAAAAATGATGTCCGTCAAAAATTAAAAAAAAATAATCAAAAAATGCTAGAAAATGATTTCTGGCAAAATAAATCAACTTCACAAAAAATAATTAAAGAAAAAAAATTATATGAAGATTTAATTAATTCATATGACGATACATTTAAGTCACTTATTGATTTAAATGAATTAAATGATTTGGCTATAGAGGAAAAAAATCAATCAATAATTACCGAAGTTTTAGAAAGTGTTAGAAATTTAAAAACATTAGCAAAGCAAAACGAAACAAAGTGCTTTCTATCAAATGAAACTGATAGCTTAGATTGTTATATAGAAATTCATGCTGGTGCTGGTGGTACGGAGAGTCAGGATTGGGCAGAAATGCTTAGAAGAATGTATTTAAAATGGTCTGATATAAGGGGTTTTAAATCTGAATTAATAAGTGAGCATAAAGGAGACGAAGCAGGAATAAAATCGTCTACCATAAAAATTCAAGGAGACTATGTTTTTGGATGGCTAAAATCTGAGTCAGGAATTCACAGATTGGTAAGAATTTCTCCATTTGATTCTGGGGCAAGAAGGCATACCAGTTTTGCTAGTGTATGGATATATCCTGTTGTAGATGAAAATATTGACATTGAGATTATTGAAAAAGATTTAAGGATAGACACCTATAGATCTAGTGGAGCAGGTGGACAACATGTTAACACTACAGATAGTGCCGTTAGAATTACTCACATGCCTTCAAAGATTGTTGTGCAATGTCAAAATGAGAGATCTCAACATAAAAATAAAGAAACTTGTATGAATATGCTTAAGGCAAGACTTTATGATTTTGAGATGAAGAAGAGAGAAAAAGAAAGTCAAACTGTAGAGTCTTCCAAGTCAGAAATAGGTTGGGGGCACCAAATTAGGTCTTATGTTTTACACCCCTATAGAATGGTGAAGGATAATAGAACTAGTTTTGAAAGCTCTAATCCTGACAAAGTATTAGACGGAGAAATTGACGACTTTCTAGAGAGTTCATTGTATAAAGTTAAATGATCAAAGGATTAATTAAAATTCTCTTAACCGTTGTTTTTATTTTAATTCTAGCAATAATTTATTTAAGCGTTGTTGGAATAAATACAGATAAATTTAATAATCAAATTAATAAAAGTATTTTAGAAATTAATAATAAAGTTAATCTTAAATTAAGTAATGTTACTTATTTACTAAACCCGTATAATTTTAGCATTAATATTACCACTAAAAACACACAAATATTAATTGAAGACAGTAAGATTGATATAAACAACATTAAAACAAATATATCTTTAAAATCTTTAATTAATGATCAATTTTCTATTGATGATGTACAAATTTCTACAGCAGAAGTTAAAATTAACGATTTAATCTTGTTAATAAGAACGTTTTATAACACCCCTCAATTATTCATTCTAAATACAATTATTAAAGATGGTGCTATAGCAGCCGATATTAATATAAATTTTGATAATCAAGGAAAGGTAAAAGATAACTATCAGATTAAAGGATTTGTTAAAAATACAAGATTAAATTTATTAAATAAATCAAGTATTAAAGATACAAATTTTTCATTTGATATAACTAGAGACAAATACTCATTAAGCAAAATAAATGCTATATTTAATGAAATTAAATTTAATTCACCTTTTACCAAAATTGAAAAAAAAAAAGATTTATATTTAATTGAAGGAACCGTATTAAATAAAAATAAAAAGTTAGAAGGCAAAGTTTTAAAACAAATATTTGGAAATTTAATTAACAATCTTGATATCAAAAAAATTGAATTTAGTTCCAAAAATGATTTTTCATTTACAATTAATAAAAAATTAAAATTTAATGATCTCAAAGTAAAAACTACTATCAACTTAGATCAGCTAACACTCATAGAAAAACGTATAAATTTAAAACCTTATTTTCCAAATGCAACGGAAGAGATAAAATTTGAAAAACAAAAAATTAAAATTAATTATAACCAAGATAAATTAACCATTAATGGTAATGGAGATATTTTTTTAACAGATAAAATTGAACAATTATCTTATGAGATTATTAAAAATAATAATCAATTTTTATTTAACACTAAATTGAATATTAAAAATAATCCTTTAACCATAAAATTTTTAGAGTATGAAAAAAAAGAGGGTGTTAATTCAACAATTTCAATAAATGGAGATTTAAAAAATAATGGTTCAATGAATTTTAAATCTATCTCATTAGAAGAGGGTAAAAATAAGATCTTAATCAATAATTTAGAACTTAGTCCAACTTTTAAAATTGTTGATATTGATTCAGCTAATGTTGATTATAAAAATAACAAAAACATTGTTAATAAACTAAGCCTAAAGAAGGATAATTCTAATTTCTTTTTAGAGGGTGATAGTCTTGATCTTGCAAAATTAATAGATGACATTATGGACAGTGAAGATGAAAACTCTTCTATTTTTCAGAAACTAAATACTAGAGTTAATATTAAAATTAAAAAAACTTACATCGACGAAATTAATTATTTAAATAACTTGTTGGGATATATCAACTTTAAAAATAACAAGATTAATAATCTTAAACTCGATTCACTTTTTCCAAATAATAAAAAAATTAACCTGCAAATTGATACCAATGAAGCAATGGAGACCACTACAAGATTGTTAACTGATTATCCAAAACCATTAATTAAAAGATATAAGTTTATAAAAGGTTTTGAAGAAGGGTACTTGGATTTTAATTCCATTAAAAAAGATGACGTATCTAATTCAGTATTGATTATTGATAACTTTAAAGTTCAAGAAGTACCCGTTTTGGCTAAACTTTTAAGTCTAGCCTCGCTCCAGGGTATTGCAGATATACTAACGGGTGAGGGGATTAGATTTACTGACCTAGAAATGAGATTTTCAAATCAAAAGGGCCTCACTACAATTGATGAAATGTATGCTATTGGCCCAGCAGTTTCTATACTGATGGATGGCTACATAGAGACAAAAAAATTAGTTAGTTTACGAGGAACCCTGGTTCCAGCCACAACTATAAATAGGTCTATTGCTTCAATACCTTTTTTAGGTGACCTTTTAATTGGAGACAAGACAGGAGAAGGTATATTTGGAGTTAGTTTTAATATTAAAGGACCACCAAAAGACTTATCAACAACCGTAAACCCAATTAAAACTTTAACACCTAGATTTATTATAAGAACGTTAGAAAGAATAAAAAAAAATTAGATTAACTCAACTTTAATATGTTTTTTTTTACCCAAAGAAAGTTTGATTAGGTTGTCTTTAAATAAAGATTTGGTAATAAGTAATTTTTCATCAGAAATAGTTTGACCATTTATTTTAATGCCATTTCCTTTTATTAATCTCCTAATTTCACTTTTAGATGTCTCCAGTTTAGACATAACAATTAAATCTATAATATTAACTTGATCGTCTAAAATTTTCTCTTGAATTTCAATTGATGGTAAATTATCTCCCAGTGAATTATCCTCAAAAGTTTGTTTGGCTGTTTCTTGTGATATCTTGGCTTCTTCTTCACCATGCAACATTGTTGTAGTTTCATTTGCTAATAAAATTTTTAATTCATTAATATCTTTATCCTTAATCTTCTCAATTTCCCCTATTGAAATATCTGTAAAAAATTTTAAAAATTTTAAAACATCTCGGTCATCAATATTTCTCCAAAATTGCCAATAATCATAAGGCGAAAGAAATCTTTTATCTAGCCAAACCGCACCAGATTCTGTTTTTCCCATTTTGGCACCAGATGCTAATGTTATTAAAGGCGTCGTTAGCCCATAGACATGATTATTAGAATATCGTTTAATCAGCTCTACTCCATTAACAATATTTCCCCATTGGTCAGAACCACCAATTTGTAACATACAATTTTCTTTTTTATTTAATTCAAGAAAATCATATGCTTGCAAAATCATATAGTTGAATTCCATATAGCTTAAAGATTGCTCTCTCTCTAGTCTAGTTTTTACACTATCAAAACTTAACATTTTATTTATTGTAAAGTGTTTCCCGATATCTCTTAAAAAAGAAATGTAATTTAAATTTTTTAACCAAGAGTAGTTATTTACAAATATAGGCTTTGTGTTGGGATCCTTATCATCTAAAAAATTTTTTAAAATTCTTTCAATATTATCGATATTTTTTTCAATTTCATCTTCTGATAAAATAGTTCTAGTTTTGTCTTTTCCTGAAGGGTCACCAATTCTAGTTGTTCCGCCACCTAATAATACTATAGGACGGTGACCATGTTTTTGTAACAATCTAAGGCACATGATTTGAAGTAAGCTTCCAACATGAAGACTTTCAGCCGTACAATCAAAACCTATATAAGCGTTAATTTTTTCTTTATCTAACAATTGGGATAAATTTTCTTCACCTGTGCACTGATAAAAAAAACCTCTATCTCTAAATTCTTTTAAAAAATTATTCATAAATATGCTATCAAGAATATACAATATTTATTAAAAAAATAAGAATGGAAAAAATTTACACCTCCTTAGGCTTGATGAGTGGCACATCTATGGATGGTGTTGACGCATCAATTATTAGATCTAATGGTGAAAACGAATACGAATCAATTTTTGATGAATATTTTGAATATGAAGAGGGGTTATATAAAGATTTAGTAAGCCTTAGGAATAAAATTAACACTGTTAATGATATAATTATTAATTCAAAATTAATAAATGATGTTGAAAGAAAAATAACGTTATTTCATGGGAAAATCTGCAATAAAATTATTCGCGAAAATACTAATGAAATAGATTTAATTGGTTTTCATGGACAAACTATATTTCATGATGGGAACAAAAAAATTTCCAAACAATTAGGTGATGGATCTTTGTTATCAAGCCTTTTAAGAAAAGATGTAATTTATAACTTTAGAGCCAATGATATTATTAATGGAGGCCAAGGAGCGCCTTTAGCGCCAATTTTTCATAACTTGCTCATAAATAAAGTTCAAATGAAATTACCTGTTTGTGTTTTAAATATTGGAGGCATCGCAAATATCACAATTATTAAATCAAATAAAAATGAAGATTTAAAAAGCTATGATATAGGGCCTGGTAATTGCCTCTTAGATGAATGGGTTAGAAAACATACTAATGAGAGATATGACAATAATGGCAAAGTAGCAAGTGTGGGAAAAATAGATGAAATTATTTTAAATAAAGCTATAGAAAATTTTGACAATATTAAAACAGGCAACAATCTTTCATTTGATATTAAGGACTTTGATCTCGGTTTTGTAAGAGGCCTGTCATATGTAGATGGACTTTCAACATTAACTAGATTTACTAGCGAAATAATTTATCAATCAATATTTAAAGCAACTAAAATTAATCAAAATGATAAAATAAATATATTGGTTTGTGGTGGGGGTAGAAAAAACCTAACTTTATTGGAAAACATTAGAAAAAAATTACCAAGTAATATTAGTTTAAATTTAATTGATGATTTTAATGTTAATGGTGATTTTATAGAGTCTCAAGCCTTTGCTTATCTTGCAATCAGATCTTTACTTAAAAAAATGATTTCATTTACCGGCACCACAAATGTGAAAAAACCATGTACTGGTGGAATTTTAGTTAAAAATTATTAAGTTTAAAATAAAGCAGATTCTTTTTTAATATATTTATCTAAACTTTTTGCCAAAACATCTTCTGTTTTAGTAAAAAAATGATTGGCATCACTTATAGCCTGAAAGTCAACTTTAATCCCTTTTTGAGCGCTCAACCTTTTATTTAAATCTGCGATATGTTCTAGTGGAACTAGTTCGTCTTTTTTTCCATAAATAATTAAACCAGATGTAGGGCAAGGTGATAAAAATGAAAAATCATATACATTTGGCTGAGGTGATATTGCGATAAATCTATTTATCTCAGGTCTTCTCATTAATAATTGCATTGCTATTAGCGATCCAAAAGAAAATCCAGAAACCCAACATTGTGAATTGTCAAAATTTTCTCTCTCTAACCAATCTAACGCTGCTGCTGCATCGGCTAATTCTCCTTGACCATTATCAAATTCGCCATCACTTTTTCCAACACCTCTAAAATTAATTCTACAAACTGAAAATTCATTTTCCATAAATGCATGGAATGTATCAACTACTACTTTATTATTCATCGTTCCACCATATTGAGGGTGTGGTTGAAGAACCAATGCAATTGGTGATGTGGTTTTATTACTTTTGTAATATTTTGCTTCCAATCTTCCTTCAGAACCAGGTATAAAAACTTCTACTATTTTGTTATCCATAAATGTTTGATAATTGTTAAAAAAAAATTACATTTACCACAACTGCGCGACAATATGTTAAGTTTTTTAAGGATTCTATACTTGACTAAAATGGTCAAGTTTATATAAAAAGCCTTATTAAATATAATAAATATGAAACTTACATCCAAAGGTAGATATGCCGTCATGGCTTTAGCGGATTTAGCTAAATTTAATAGCACTAACCCCGTTTCTTTGAGGGATATATCTTTAAGACAAGGGATATCTTTAGATTTCTTAGAACAGATATTTTCACAACTTAAAAAACACGAAATAGTCAAAAGTATTAGAGGAACTAATGGTGGCTATATTTTAAATAAAGAGCCAATAGATATTAAGATAGCAAATATATTAAATGCAGTTGACGAGGAAGTTAAAACTGTTCAATGTAAAAAAGAGTCAAAAAAAAGTTGTAACGGTAAAACCACAAAGTGTATTACACATAATTTATGGGATGAATTACAAAATCATATTAATGATTTTTTTGAAAATAAAAATTTAAGAGACTTAATTGTTAATAACCCTGAAAATAGAATTTAAAAATGGATGCTAGAGAAAAAGAAATAGAAAAATTAAAAGATTATAAGTATGGTTTTTCAACTGACATAGAAAACACACGTGCCCCAAAAGGATTAAATGAAGAGGTTATAAAATTTATTTCAAAAATTAAAAAAGAACCTCAGTGGATGCTGGAATGGAGATTAAAAGCATTTGAAAGATTGAAACAATTAAAAGAACCCAATTGGCAAAAACCAAAATATCCTAAAATAGATTACCAGGCTCTTTACTATTACTCTGCACCAAAGAGTATGGATGGTAAACCTAAAAGTTTAGATGAGTTAGATCCAAAATTATTAGAGACTTATAAGAAATTAGGTATCCCCTTGCAAGAACAGGCGAGACTAAATGGCATAGCTGTTGATGCAGTGTTTGATTCTGTTTCAGTTGCCACAACATTTAAAGGCGAACTAAATAAAAAAGGAATAATTTTTTGTTCTATGTCAGAAGCAATACAAGATCATCCAGAATTAGTTAAAAAATATCTTGGTTCAGTCATCCCTCTAGCAGATCATTACTTTGCAACACTAAATTCTGCAGTATTTACCGATGGATCATTTGTTTATATTCCCGAAGGAGTTAGATGCCCTATGGAGCTATCAACTTATTTTAGAATTAATGCAACAGAAACAGGTCAATTTGAAAGAACATTAATTATTGCTGACAAAGGAAGTTACGTTAGTTATTTAGAAGGTTGTACTGCACCTATGAGAGATGAAAATCAATTACACGCTGCAAACGTAGAACTAATTGCACTTGATGATGCTGAGATAAAATACTCTACAGTTCAAAATTGGTACCCAGGAGACAAAGATGGAAAAGGCGGAATTTATAATTTTGTAACCAAGAGAGGATTGTGTAAGGGAAAAAATTCAAAAATATCGTGGACGCAAGTTGAAACTGGATCTGCAATTACATGGAAATATCCAAGCTGTATATTAATGGGAGATAATTCTGTAGGTGAATTTTACTCAATCGCAATAACAAATAATCATCAAAAAGCAGATACGGGAACTAAAATGATTCATTTGGGTAAAAACACAAAAAGTAAAATAATATCAAAAGGTATTTCGGCAGGTTTTGCAGATAACACATATAGAGGCTTAGTGGATATCGCAAAAAATGCTGATAATGCAAGAAATTTTACACAATGCGATTCATTATTAATGGGCAATAAGTGTGGAGCCCATACCGTACCATATATAAAGAATAAAAACTCAAGTTCTAATATTGAGCACGAAGCAACCACTTCAAAAATTAGTGATGAACAATTGTTCTATTGCAATCAAAGAGGTTTAAATCAAGAAGAGGCTGTTGGCTTAATTGTTAATGGTTTTTGTAAAGAGGTTCTGCAGCAATTACCCATGGAATTTGCTGTTGAAGCTCAAAAATTAGTAGGAATTAGTTTAGAAGGGAGTGTTGGCTGATGTTAACAATAAAAGATCTTAAAGCAAAAATTGATAATAAAGAAATTTTAAAAGGTTTGAATTTAGAAATTAAACCTGGTGAAGTACACGCAATAATGGGTCCTAATGGTTCTGGTAAAAGTACCTTATCCAATGTGCTTTCAG
>Ga0222676_1000093_pt1 | contig 38825 bp, 45 predicted proteins | sample AntAcemetagen870_FD_179815 | JGI IMG/M metagenome (GOLD analysis project Ga0222676, IMG submission 179815) | Saline water microbial communities from Ace Lake, Antarctica - #870 | ecosystem: Environmental > Aquatic > Non-marine Saline and Alkaline > Saline | place: Antarctica: Ace Lake...
ATTTCCAGTATTTACACGATCATTGGTTGTCCCGATAAAGTTAAGACCTTTTCCAGTCTGCGTTGATGTTGCTGTAACATCACCATTACTATCAGATAAAGTACCATCATTATTATTACTTGTTGAGTCTTTATAAAAGTCAGCGTCAGTACTATCTCCTTCACTAAGATGCCATACAGCATTAAAGCCACTATTCCATGTACTAGTGGCAGCACTCCCATCGGTATCACCAGACTTTCCGTAATACATATATAAGGTAGTGTCAGTTGTTGAAGACAAATCAGTTTTTATCCAAAAACTTCCTGTTGCTTCACCACTACTTATGCTCATCTCTTCTAGTTCATAAGGAAGAAGCGAATCATTTGTATTAGTAAATCGTATGTCATAGTAATTTATGGTGTCTTGCATCGCCCCTCCTATATCTGTATCTGAGTCGATGTTGATATAGACAGGAAAATCTGTTAGATCTATATCAACATTATCAGATTGTACTGTGATAGATTTACGATTTGTATAATCAGAGTACCAAGCATCAGCAGTTTTTGCTGGAAAGATAATTATTGTAAATATAACTGTCCCTAAAAAAATAGTGATTAGATTAATTTTATTAAAATTTTTCTCAAACATAGTAAATACTATAACAGATATATTATTTATAAAAAATGTGGAAAAAATGTAAAAACTTCACTTTTCTCCATCTCAAACCCCATCTTCTTCCAATCAACAGTTCTGAACTTGCCCTGTATGCGGAGCCAAGTAGGATTGTTAGACAATTCTAGTACTAGATTAAAGGGAGAAGCTATTGAAAAATATAGCTTTTTTCCTTTTACAGTAGGGTTCTGAATTAGATAATTCAAAAATGCTCGTTTTTCTGGTATTTCAGAACTTTCAAAGATTGTCTTTGCTCTTTTTGCCAGAGAAAGTACCTTAGATACAGTCAATAAATAGTCTTTGTCAGCTTTTGTGTAAAGCTCAATTTCAATACTTAGTTTGTGTTGCTTATCTTTTAGCTCGTGCAGTTTATCTTCATAGGTTTCCTTAGTAATCCACCGGATACAACCCATCTTTAACAATTTAAAAATTATTTTAATCTCTTAAGAAACTCTACATCTTTCTTATCAATCAAATTCTCAGGTAACTCATTAATGGGAAACCACTTCCATTCTATGAATTTCTCTGGCTCCATAAGTTTCGGCTCATCCGAGATTTCACATTCGACAAAATAGACTCTATCCCCATCTTTAACACCGTCTTTCTGACCAATCATTCTTGTTGGAGTAATTTCTGAGACTCCAATTTCTTCCAAGACCTCTCTTTTTAGAGTTTCAATAAGAGTTTCGCCGACTTTTCCACGACCGCCTGGATATGTCCAGACAGGGCTTCCTTTAACATACTCTCGAAGTCCCATCAGGACTTTGTTATCTTTCCTGATAAAAGCAAAAATACAGAGCTGTTCAGGACTGATTTCAAACTTTGAGAGGAGATACTTGATGTTGAGAGCATTCCCAAGCATTTCAATGCTCGGAAGTCGATTTGGACGTTTGCGTTCATAACCGTAATAAGATCCAAATTTTGACTGGATAACACCAATATAATATTTCAAACTTCTTTTAAAGTACCCAGAAGTGTTGTGCGGATCAAAGTAATTAAGAAATATTTTTCCGCTCTGATTATCAATATACTCGTCATAATAGGTATCTTTCCACGAATTCATATATATCTTTTTATGTGATTCTTTGTGTTCACTATTCTTTTGTCGAATAGACATTGTCGCGAAGTGAAAGTGTTCTACAAAAGCTTGCTTACAATCAATAATAGAATACCCCGCTTTCCATAGTTTGAGGGACAGGTCTCCATCCCCATAATAAAAAGGATATTTATCTTCCTCGCAGTAATCGACATCCTCAAGTGCGCTTCTCAAATACATTCCATGATTAATGGAAAGTTTGTGTCCGAGTGTTTGTCTAACGTAGTACATTTTCTCGTAGGGCAAATTTCTCCAATAAAAAGCGATACCTCCCACCTTGAGACCTGATTCCAGTTTTTGTTCGAACAACTTATAGGAGTTCATTATTGAACCAGGTATGAGCAAGCAGTCGTCAGAAATCATCACGATGTACTTCCCATGGCATGTTCTAAAAGCAATGTTCATGTAGTAGCCCCAACTCTTGATATCAATTTGCTGGTCGCCCCAATATCCCTTATTGTGCTGAACAATCGTGATAATGTCTTTCTGTGAGGTGAGATATTCGATACTGCCATCAGATGAACCGCCATCTATAACAATTATTTCATATGGAACGGTTAATCCATTTTCTCTAATGGTGCGAATAGCCTTCTTCAAAAAAGGCTTTCTGTTATAACTTCCGAGGACTATTGAGATGATCGGTTTTAACATTCTGATTGGGTACTTGTAATATGTGACACTATATCAAAATCCTTGATATATTTCAATATTTATTGTATGGTTCTTTCCAGAAAGGAGGATCAATAAATGAGACTCATTGAAAGTGCAAGTATTCGGGACTGTATCCCGAAGGATGTGTTGGTTCTGGTGAGACACGGTATCGATGTTCCCATTCTCTCACAAGACCTAAACCAACCCCTGATTGAGGAAACAAAGCCTGATATCAGGACATTGAGTAAGCAGTTGATTAAGTTTTGTGGTCACGTGGGCAACACCCGTATCTGTCTGTGGCACAGTAATCGCCTCCGTGCGATTCAGACAGCATCGATCATCGCAGAGGAACTCTTTGCCATAGATATGCCAACTGAGATTGTGGAAACCGCCGGAGTACGAGAAATCTACCAGGGCGACTTCATTATCAAGGATCATATCACTGGCAATGAATACAAGCCTCTGGTTGATGCTTGGAATTCGTGGCAGAAGAAACTCGACGCATGCGAACTGCTCTATCGGTTTGGAGATCCCCTTATGGATAAGTCTGGGGTAGCGGAATTTCCCGAACTCGTAGGATGGTTTAGGCAATTCGGAGAGCATCAAGGAGACTTTTCTTTGCGCCTTTATCGCATGATGAAGGAGGTGTTTGAAAAGCAAGGTGATGATCTGCAGATTATTGTCGGCCACCAGGCATCATGTTCGCGCATGCAAAGAATCATTAGCGCCGCTTCAAGCCTGAAGAGCGTGGATGATTTCCGACCAGGTGAGTTCGTGAAGTTTCTCGAAAAGAAAGGATCGAGAGTTACGATTAATCCTGCATGCGGAGTCGCATTGAGGAAACCAGACCAACAGCTCGTCGTTTCGGTGCTCAAAAGGGAAATTGAATACCTTGAGAGCATCGTGTAAGGGCCCTGTGAAAACAGGGTCCTTTTTGTTATACTATTTTCAACTTATGGAAAAATACAAACTTACCGAAATTAAAGAAAAAAATGATTATAATATTACATATATTTGGCACCCTGGAATAATTCCAGAAGGTATACCAGTTCAACAGGTGTATGGCTTCTGTAGTACAAAAGAAAATCTTGTAACACTTGTTAGAGAGAAGGACGATACTCGATTTACTCCTCCTGGAGGTGGCGCTGAAAAAGGAGAAACTGCGCTCGAAACATTGCACAGAGAATTTATGGAAGAAGCTTAATTTGTTCCAGAAGAGGTAAAGCTTCTTGGCTCTTTGGAAGTAATTAATCCTGGTGCAGAAGAAGATATTCAGAAACACAACCTACAGGTAAGGTTTGCATGTAAAATCGGTAATCTAGATCATTTCGTGCCACTTAGGGACAATGAGACCGAGCAAAGAATATTTGTTTACTATAAGGATTTGCCTGACTATATTGGGTTCATCAATAAATATACGAGCGGTAAAATCCAGTACGACATGTATTGCGACTTTATCGAAGGCAAGATTAATCTATGAGAATAGCGATTGTTCAACCAAGGACACCGTATCATGTTGCTGGTTCCGAGAAGGTATCTTTAAAGCACGCAGAACACCTTTCAGAAATTGGACACATTGTTGATTTCTACACTTCTATACCGAAAGGATTAGATGAGACTTTTCTTTTTAGAGATTTTATTGCAAAGAATTTAAAGAATGTAAATCTTCTGAGATTTGATGTATCGGAATCTGTTCCGGGTTTATATGGAAATAAGCCTGACACAGAACATGTACGATGGGTTACCGAATCCCTTGCGTTCGATGAGAAAATCTTTGAGTCCTTAAAGCAAAGCAGACCGGATATTATCTTGTCATATTACTTACCAGACAGCCTTTTTAAGCCAGTGGGTATACCGAACGTACTCTACCTTTCTGGATATCCTTCAAAACCAGTACCGTGGTATAAATCATTTATAAAATTCTGTAGCGCAACCGTCTCGATTAGTTCCATTGTCTCTGAAAAATGGTCCGAGGAATTAGAGGGAGTACCTCTCAAATATTCCCTGGGAACTGGGGTTGATTATCCTTTAGTTACTCACGAAGTGATACAGCCGAAAGCAAAGTACAATCTCGTGTTTGCAGGAAGGTTGATCGAAAGAAAAGGAATTATAACGCTTCTTGAAGCATTCGCTCAGATTTTAAAATTTAATAATGATATTCATTTGTGGATCTTGGGAGATGGAGAATTACGTAAGGAAGTAGAGAGCAAGATTGATAATTTCAAAATTGATAAGAGTGTATCAGTTGTCGGACTAGTTCAGAACCCATATGACTATTTTAATATGGCAGATATCTGTGTTTTCCCCTCTCATCATGGTGATGGTCTTATGGGAACCGTCTTAGAGTCAATGTCCGCTGGTAAACCTGTAATCACAACTACAAATAATGGTAATGAGGATGTCATAACCAACGGAGTAAACGGAGTGCTCATTGAGCCTCAAAATTCTGTCGCAATCGTAAATGCTGTCACACATCTAATTGAAAACAATGAAGCAAGATTGAGTATGGGTAAAAAGGCTCAAGAATTTATTGCAAATAATGTTGCTTGGGAGAAGAATGCTCAAAAACTTTCAGATATCCTTCTGGAGATTAAAAGCAGGATTTCTTAATCAATAACCCGCCAACTCCGCACTCGTCGGTCTCACCACCGGATACAATCCATCCTTCAAATTCGGTAGGTATGCGGCCAACGGATCGAGCTTCCAAAAGGTTCCTATCTCAGCCACCATGTCGAGCATTTCAAACAAAGACGCCTTCTGGCGTTTTTTTGTTTGAAACTTTTCTTGAGAAGGATTCGAACCGGAGATGCCTGTTTTTAATGAGTGGAGCGAATATGAAAACAGAGCATTTCGACTGGTAAGGAGAGGCGAATCCTACCGGAGGGGGCGACATTGACTTTTTCTTTGTTTCGTATATATTATAGTCATTAAGACGAAAAGGGGCCCGAACGGTTAACTACCTAAGGCCCCCTTTTCTTTTATCTACTTATCTTCTTTTTTATATCTTTATCCTCTAAATGAGCAAAGTATTTTCTACCGAGCTTCTTGTATAAAGATGATGCATATTTTCTATTTGGGAACAGAATCTTTTCGAACCTACCTTCTTCAATCAAGAAATCAACCAACATCCTGTAATCACCATCTCCTGAAACCAGAACGATCCGATCAAAATCTTCTTTCTGATACAACTTCTTCATAATATGAAATATTATGTCTGAATCCACATTTCCTTTCTTTTTTCCTAGCATCGCTGAATTATGTTCTCTAAACTTCAAAATCAAACCTGCTTTTTGTATTTCGTCATACAATTCTTCATTCTCATCTTGAACATAACCAAGAAAATAATAAATTTCTGAAACAGAGTATTTCCTCTCTAAATAAACTTTGAGCTTAGCCAAGTCAACTTTCCAAGAAGGTCTACAGCTCTTGGTTCCCATATATAAATTTTGTCCGTCAATAAATGCTAGATTTTTCATGTATTGCTATTTTAACATAAACATGTTTTGTAATTGTGTTTCTATCTTCCCCCAATTCAGAGTTCTGAACTTGTCCAACAGAGGGAGCCTTGAATCATTGACAATAAAAAAATATATGCTAAAGTTTTTTCTGAAAAACTTTGTCGAAATAGACATCGTTCAGTACATTCCACTATTGCCGAAAGGGCACTAAATGAAGATTGTCAGTGCAAACTACCGTGACCGTACTTCTGACTACCCTTGGCTTATCCGAGACATGAACGAGCACCCCGACCAAGCAAAGGCCTTCAAGTCGGTCGATGCGACCGGCGTGAAGTTTGGCCCCTCGAACAAACTAGAACGTGGTTTCGGCTGCGCTATCGTGGCCATCTGTGATACCGCTCTTGGACATAATGACCCTGAGCAGGAAGTCGGAGAAAATGGAACTGCTCTGTATTTCTACCATAACGCCTTCCGAACTAAAGACCGCCATAGACAGGTTTTATTCTGCGACAAGCTCAGGCTCGACAAGAGCGGCGGCGTCGTTGCGATCGATGAAAAGATCGTTGCAAACGATACCTGACCAACATGCACATGATGCGCCCCAAGCTCCGAGGAATATTCCTCGGGGCTTTTTTTATATAAAACTAAACCCCTCCAATTCCCTCCCAATCTTTCTCCAATTCAAAATCCCAAAGTTCTAACTTCCAAAAATACTCGAAAATAATGAGCTCCATCATTCAATTTAATGATTGACAATAAAAACTATTTATGTCAAAATACTTTCTGGAATAACTTTGTCGACAGACATTGTTTAGCACATTCTACAACTACTGAAAGGTACCTCATGAAAATCGTCTGCCCAAATTACCAAGATCCACAGTCAGATTACAGATGGCTCGTCCGCGATGAACAGGATCCTCCTGAAAAGGCCCTAGCCTACAAGAGGGTCGAAGCGACAGTTGTTCGATTTATCACATCGGGATACGGCGAGATCGGCTTTGGTTCTAGTATTGTTGCCCGATGCCTAACGGCCGAAGGATTTGATCCCGAAATCAAGGTCAGGCCAAAAAAATCTGTGCTCGAATTTACAGGTACTTGTTTTCAAAAAAAGGGAACGGGTGGAAAGGTTAACGAAGCAAGTACAGTTAACAGCTGCGATGCTCTGGAACTCAGTCCTCACGGCACTATCATCGCCACCACTACATAATTGGTTCACTTTTAAACCACCCACTGCCTCTCCTGAAGAGGCAGTTTTTTATTATCCAAAACTAGAATAACCAAACCCCTCTTTAATTTTTCTCCAGTCCAGAGTTCTAAACTTGTCCGACAGCAGGAGTAGCGGACAAAAATAAACCTACTTTGCTTTTTTTAGTATTGCTACAAGGATCAATTCTCCAATTTTACTAAAATCGGCATTCAAAAATATTTTTTCCTTCAGAACAGCGACAAGGTTACTTTCGAGTTCAAGAGTGGTAAGAGCATCTCTTTCCAAATCTGAGTTATCAATCAGTTTTTCTATAACGGCTCTGGTATTTCCAGCTGAATCAGCTTCGCCAATTTCTGCCTTCAATAGATTAAGTAACTCTTTTCCAGCTTGTTTTTTAGCAATATTGCTACCTTCCCACACCACATGCCGCTGATCAGCTTCCGGCATGTCTTTGTTGTATCCCTCTGTTTCATTAGCCTTTAACGCAAGTGACTGCACAAAATCAAGTTTGTTATCTATCTTTTTCTGCACACCCACCTTCAACAACATTCCTTCTGCCAACCCCTTTGATTCTTGCAGTAACTCCTCTACTCTTTCTTGGCCTTCTTCATTAATCAATTTTTTTAAACTTTCAACATATCTTCGTTCGCTCTCTTTCAATTCTATATTTCCATCAGTTCTGCCATACTTATTGACCAGAAACATATCAACCAACTCATCTATAGACTTTTGTGAAAATACATCGAGAGTAAAAGACCCTTTTTCGTCTGATAAAAAATCAGCACTATCAACTTGTTCTCGCTGCTCCCGCCGTGCAGTAGCACCTTCCACCACGACCTCAGTTTTTGTCTCCTTGCCATCAAGAGTGTTAGGTGTCACAGATTCTTCATCCTCTCTCCCAACACCAACCTCCTCCGTACCAACCGGCACAGCTGTCTCTTCTCGCCCTTTCATCATATCTTGCTCCTTATTGTTCCAACTTTCAAATCCCATATATATTTAATTATACCAAACACAAAAAAGAGGGCAATTGAAGATGTGCACAGGTGAAATCCAAGGAAAATACCGAGACCCTCCTCTAGTTAAAAACTCCGAACCTGCTCCGTAAAGGAATCATGCACAAAAGAGAGTAAGGAACGTTCAAAATTCACACCAAAAAGTCAGTAGCTCACGAACATACGTAAAACTACTCACAATCCCTTCCCCAAAAACCCTATCTTCGAATAGATTCATAATCTGAAAAAATAAGTATAAAAATTAATTATTTTCTGTATAATAAAAATATATGATTATAGAAATAATATTCTGGTTGTTATTATTGGATAGTCTAGTTGCTCTGTATATTACTTGGTTTGGTAAAAAAGAGTTTTTTAATAAGATAGTGTTCTTTAAGAGATATTTCCCTCTAACAAGAGGCTGGACTAGTTTTTATTTCGTGTTGGTTTTATTTATAGGATATATTATTTTTTGGTAGAAGACTTACCTGAATACTATCGAAAGCGGCCTCTTTATTTCTATTTCTTACTTCTATATATAACACCTCTATCTACCCAAATCACCTACTGGAATTGGGTAGATAGGAGTGTTTTTTTATCTTATCTCTTTCCATTCCACTCCTCTAAAAATTGCTCAACATACTTTTTCATATAGACATCTCTCCTTTTCGCGATCTTTTTTGCGGCTGTTGTATTCATTAGATCTTTTAACAAAAGGAGTTTTTCTTCAAAATGATGGAAACTAGAACTACCGCCTTTTTGATACTTCTTTGTTGATATTGCCTGTTGAGCTTTTTTTGTCGGGTCGTACAACGGCCTCTCTTTACTCCCACCATAGGCAAAAGCTCGAGCAATACCAATCGCCCCCATCGCATCAAGTCGGTCTGCATCTTGTACAACACAAAACTCCTTTGAAATATTTTCTTTTTTACTATCCAAAGACTTACTGAATGACATATTTTTAATGATACACATCACCCGCTCAATCACATCTGCAGGAACCTTCTGTTTTTTCAGAAAGTTTTCAGCAACCGTATAGTCGTCTTCTTCTCTTTTAATAACTTTACGATCCCCAACATCGTGCAGAAGCACCGCAAGCTCAACCACAAACCAATCAGCTTTTTCTATTTTGTTTATCAAACGAGCACTATTTCTTACTCGCTCAATGTGCCACCAATCATGACCTGTCCCCTCATCCTTTAGTGCCTTTTTTACAAAACGCTCTATTTGCTTCACTACTAGCATATTTTTCATATGATAAGTATATACAAACAAAAAGGAAGTACAAAAAACTTAACACATCTTCTCTTTTAGTATTTAATATAGAAAGGTCACTATCACAAGAGGGTTTTCCTGATGAAACGAAAGACAAAAATCTTTACCGTTCTTTTATTTTTTACTTGTTTTCTTTTTTACTTCTTTTGTATCCTTAAGGGAGTATCCTGGCGTCTAGGTACGGTAAGCGGTACGCCTGCCACAGCTCTTCATATTGCCTTACCTGGCTTTACTGAGTCTGTCAAAGCTGAAAGTATCATACATTTCAGCAGTATCACTTCTGAGCATACCGGAATGTTTTCTGAACATGTCGTTACATACAAAAATGGCAAGCGGGTACTTTATCGCCCCGAAATTCGATCGAAGCATTTCACTATGCGTCATTGGTATCGTATTAGTAAGTGGAATAAACACAAGAAGCAGGAATAAACACCACCCGCACATTCAAAAAACCACCCGAATGTACGGGTGGTTTTTTGAATTAAACAAAATCCTGTGTTAATTTCTTACTTCCTAATTATCTTCAGGAGTTACTTCCCAGTCTGCCGCAAACTTTGTACCCCACGCAATCATTTCAGGATCATCTTTTGGCATTTTTTTAATATTTTCTGCCATCTCAGGATGATCTTGCTCAAGATGTTTCATCCCCAGGTCCATCATCTCTTCAGGAGTTGGTGCTGTTATTGAGCGTTCACACATCCCCCCCCATCTGCGCACACGTCATTGTTTTCATATTTTTTTTATTAACTTATACCCTTACTAGTATAGCAAAATTCTTTACATATACGTCAGGTGTGTTTACGAACTACTCTTCGCAGTCTCTGACTCAAAAATACGCTTTCGAAGATCTGAGGAAGAATACCCGTGATTTCGCGAATTAAACACAACAGGAATAGGTAGATGGTGCCCCGTATACTCTTTTCCCTCCCAATCCGCACCGACAAATCGCACATTCGGCTGAAGCTTCTCGAGAAGTGAAACGAGACTCTCTTCTGTATCATATATGATGATCTCATCAACATACCGACATCCTTCGAGCTGTATTTTTCGTTCCTCCAAACTCTGCACTGGACGGTTCTTTTGTGGACGATCAAGAGACGGGTCTGTTTGAAGCCCCACAATTAGCCGGTCACACTGTTCCCGACACTCTTTTAGCATTAATACGTGCCCAGCGTGCAATAAATCCATAGCACCACAAGTAAATCCTTTTTTCATATTTCTATATATTTGACTTTTACGCAAATACACTATATGTTCCTTGTATAAAAAGCAAGTAAAAATATGCCTTCTAAGAAAATATCTATAGTTATTCCTGTTTACAACGAGGAAGAAAATATCCACGAGCTCCACAAGCAACTCCTCGAAACAATAGGGTCTTTTGAAGAAAAAAATGAGTGGGAGATTATCTTTGTAGATGATGGCTCAACCGACAAAACACACGAGAAATGTCTCGATCTTTCCCCACTCACTATTATTAAGCTTCGAAAGAACTTTGGACAGACTGCTGCATTTGATGCCGGCTTCAAACAAGCAACAGGTGACATTATCATCACCCTAGACGGAGATCTGCAAAATGATCCAGCAGACATACCAAAACTCCTAGGAAAAATGGAGGAAGGCTTTGATGCGGTCTCCGGTTGGCGAAAACACCGAAAAGACACTCTTTCAAAAAAAGTAACATCTCGAACAGCGAATATTATTCGAAAAATCATTTTTAAAGACAGTATTCACGATTCAGGTTGTGCGCTAAAGGCCTACCGCAAAGAATGCTTCAATGATTTAGACCTTTACGGAGAAATGCATCGATTTATTCCGGCACTCCTTGAAAGTCAGGGATACAAGGTCGCTGAGGTAGTAGTAAACCATCGTGAACGGCTATATGGACAGAGCAAGTACGGCAATATCAAACGAGGTGTAAAAAGCCTGTCTGATATGATTGCCGTCTGGTTTTGGGATAAATATGCAGCTCGACCACTTCACATTTTTGGAAGTGCAGGAATCTTTACAACAATCCTTGGATCAGGACTGCTCGCCGCCCTCTTTATCGGAAGACTATTTTTTAATATATCACTTGCCGACAAAATCTGGCCTCTTATCGGAATTTTCTTAATCATTACTGGTATACAACTTTTCACAATCGGAATCCTTACTGATTTCCTCTCTAAGATATACTTCAAATCACATGGCAGAATGAACTACTTTATCTCACACGTAACCGAAAATAAATAATATGACGGAGCAACTACTAGCCGCTATTACAAACCCTTGGATCATTTTTGGTTTTGCTGCCCAGTTTGTATTTTTTTTACGATTCATCATACAGTGGATAGCATCAGAGAGGGCAGGAGAAACAAGAGTGCCAGTGCTTTTTTGGCACCTGAGTATTGCCGGTGCGCTTATGATTCTTATCTACTCTATATATAGACAAGATATTGTATTTATCACTGGACAGCTACTTGCCCTTACTATATATTTCAGAAATCTTTTAATCTATCATCGATCGACTCGAAAGCCGACTACGCAGCCGGGGGAATAAAACTGGTATGAAAAAGACTGTCATCATAAGCGGAATAGGAGTTATGTGTACAATACTGTTTATTGGTGTTGTGTATGATCAATCTAAACCTGTCATCGACCAGCTACGCGCCCCCCTATACTCAGAACAAGATATGCTTGAAGCACTGTGGGAACGCTATAAAAGTAATTACATAGAATCAGCAACAGGCAGAACTGTTGATAGACAACGAAACGATGTCACCACATCAGAAGGTCAGAGCTACACAATGCTCCGGGCCGTATGGATGGACGATAAAGAAACGTTTGATCGAGCCTGGCGCTGGACAAAGGACAACCTCCGTAAAAATTCATTCCTATTTGCTTGGAAATTTGGAGAAAAAGAAGACGGAAGCTATGGTGTTCTCACAGAAGAAGGAGGAAACACAAGTGCGACTGATGGCGACACCGATATCGCTCTCGCTCTTTTTCTAGCATATGGACGTTGGGGCAATGAACTATATGCAACAGAAGCGCGTGAAATCCTCAATGCAGTTTGGGAATACGAAGTAGTCATTATTAATAACAAGCCGTACCTTCTCGCAAACGACATTGAAAAATCAACCGACAAAGAAGAATTAATTATTAATCCTTCATATTTTTCACCATACGCATATAGAATATTTGCTTTTTTTGACCCTGAACACAATTGGGGTGGGCTCGTAGACACATCGTACGAAATACTTATAAAGAGTATGGACACGCCTACAAAACTACCTCCAAACTGGCTGACTCTCAATAAAGAAACTGCGGATATTCAAGCGACCCGCTCACCAAATCTAACTACACACTATGGATACGATGCAATACGTATTCCGTGGAGAATCGCCCTTGATTATATTTGGTTTGAAAACGAAGAGGCGCTGTCCGTGCTATCAAATTTTAACTTCTTAAAACAAGAATGGCTGAAGAACAAACAAATCGGGTCTGTATACTCACAAAGTGGAGAGGTTATTTCAGACTCTGAGTCATTCTCAATGTACGGAACATCAATTGCTTATTTTAGTATTGTTGATAAAAAAATTGCCCAAGAGATTCACAATACCAAGCTCTTTAAAAACTACGACGTTGATAAGTTTAAATGGTATAAGGATCCGGGATATTATGGCGATAACTGGGGGTGGTTTGGACTTGCCTTGTATCATGGCAGGCTCTTTAATTACACAGAATTTTTATTAACACAATAATTATGAAAAAAAGGATCGATATTGCATTTTTGAATACAGAATCAGTAAAAACACTACTCATCGTAAATGTGGTTTTATTGCTAATCTATTTCTCAACAATCACCTTCTGGTTTGAAATAAGTAATCCAACCCTATTTGTGTTACTTATTCTCGGTCAGGTTTTCTACCTGTGGCAAGGTCTCTCTCACGCTCATACTATTTGGGATACAGACTACATACCCAAACCTCTAAACCCGGCTTGTCCATCTGATCCTGTAGATATATTTATAACCGTCGCCGGTGAGCCGCTCGAAGTTGTTCGAGAGACAGTACTAGCAGCAAAAGCAATTGACTACCCAAACTTCAAGGTACACATACTAAATGACGGATACGTTGCCAAAAAAGATAACTGGAAAGAAGTCGAGGCACTCGCTACAGAATTGGGAGTAAACTGTATTACCCGAACAATTCCAGGCGGAGCAAAGGCGGGCAACATTAACAATGCTATTGGTGTAACAAAAGCACCGTTTATTGTCATTTTCGATGCAGATCACGTCCCTGAGCCAACCTTTCTCCAGAAAACAATGCCCCATATGAACGACGGCAAAATGGGATTTGTTCAATCGCCTCAATACTACAAAAACTCTTCTACCAACCTCACAACAACAGGCGCCTGGGAACAACAACAACTTTTCTTTGGGGCTATCTGTAAGGGAAAAAATCGACACAACTCCGCAACTATGTGCGGAACCAACATGGTCATCCGACGTGAAGCACTAAATGAAGTTGGAAATATTTGTGAATGGAATATTGCAGAGGACTTTATCACAGGAATGTTTATTCACGAAAAAGGCTGGAAATCTGTTTACGTTCCAGAGATACTTGCAAAGGGTCTCGCGCCAGAAGATTTTTTATCATACTACAAGCAACAATTACGCTGGGCAAAAGGAAGTCTCGAAGTGTTATTTAAATTTAACCCACTCTTCAGAAAAGGACTGTCATTTTCTCAAAAAATCCAGTATCTATCATCTGCCAGCTATTATCTTTCTGGAGTTGTCGTCCTACTCAATGCGATTATTCCACTCATCTACTTTTTCACAGGCTACGTACCATTCAGCTCATCAACCATGGCACTCGTAGCGGCATTTATGCCATATATACTTCTCACTATCTACAACCTACAAATTTCAAGTAACCACACGTACACCTTCAGAGCTTTGAAATTTTCTATGGCGTCATTTTGGATACACGCTACTGCGTGCATAGAAACCATCATCGGTAAGGCTCGAGGATTCTCCATTACCTCAAAAACTAAACTCGATGGAAACTTCCCATCACTTGTCATACCAAACATACTATACGTCCTGATTGCACTGCTTGGTTTTACGTTCGCATTATTTAGAGATGGTATTACACCATCACTGGTAACCAACACTGTTTGGGCATTTTTCTATGTTCTCACGTTCTCAGTGTTCATTAAAGCAGCTATTCCCGAACCACGTACATTACTATCGGAAAGTCTGGTGAAGAGCGGAAAAATATACAGAAAAGTTCTTAGACTAAAACCAACATCCGATGTTTCGTCAGTTAAATAAAATAGACATCGCACGCATCGTACTACTGCAACTCGTCGTCGTTGTATTCTTTTACTTTGGTTACCAACAGCTCTCTCTTCGACTCGATGAAGCCCAGAGTATCTGGCAAACAAGCCATACCATTCAAGAACTCATCGCGTCACTATCGAGAAATGTGCACGTCCCATTCTTTCATGTTACATTCCACTACTGGCAAATCCTTACCGGTAACTCACTCTTGATGGGCAGAGTGTACTCACTCCTATTCACCCTCATTAGTATTCCAGTTCTTTATCTAACAACAAAAAACATATTCGACAGAAAGACTGCTTTTCTCTGCTCCACTCTTTTTTCTCTATCACCTTTTATGCACTGGTATACAAGCGAAATACGAATGTATACCCTACTTGCACTTCTGACAATTACCATCCACTTTCTCTACTTAAAACTACTTAGTGTTCCCACAAAAACCCTATGGTTGCTTTACGTCCTAACTGCAATCATAGGTACCTACACACACTACTTTTTTGGTTTAGTTCTTATTTCCCAAATCGTCTTCTTTATTTTTTTCACCACCAAAGATCAATTTGACTGGAAACGTATACGAGGTTTTCTTATCTCAGGAAGTATCACCATACTAGCCTTTCTCCCGTGGATATACATAGTATATACCTCAGAGCGAAGTCTGGGTTCAAGCCCGCTTTTAAACGCACCAACAAGTATCGACTTCTTCAATGTCTTTTCTCACTTCTTATTTGGCTTTCAAATAGATGCGATAAACAGCCTCATTCTTTCTCTGTGGCCGGCTTCTTTTATCCTCCTATTACTTAATATCCAAAAAAATAACAAGCTGTCTCAAGAAACACTATTTTATATAGTTGCTTTTATAACACCGCTTTCTACCGCTTTTATCATCAGTACCTTTGTTACTCCAGTATTTTTAAGTCGGTATCTCATCATTGCCCTTCCCCCTTTCCTTATCATCTTATCAAGACTCTTTATTGCCATTCCACAGTCAGCGGGAGTAAAAATGCGATACGCACTCATTACAGGTATGATCATTTTCATTTTTATTCAACTGATCAGCCCACTCACCCCAACCAAAGAGCGCTTCAGCTATGTAGGTACCTATTTAGAAGAACGCGTTAGCGGTAGAGACAAGATTATCATTTCTGCACCATTCATTACGTACCCAATACAGCACTACTATGATGGCCCAGCAAGAATTGAAACTCTCCCTCGATGGAATAGATACAATGGAGAAATTTTGCCAGCCTTCAACGAAGAGCTGCTGCCTCTTCAGGTAGACGACATGACACGACACAGCGACAGATTATTTATCGTACTCGGATACGACCAAGGATATGAGGATGTTATCCAATCATACTTGGATAAAAAGTTTCCGCTACTAGATAGTTTTGTTGTAAGTAAAGATCTCCAGTTACGAGTATACAAAACCCGTTTTTACGATCCATATGCTGATTTTAGAGACTCTGCGTCTCTTTCTCCAACATCTCAATCACCAAATCAACAGCCTGCTGTAACCACCACACCCCCGCAACAGGACCTCCATTACACAACCCATCCGACTCTCCCGGAGGCTTTACCCACAAATATGCATCTACGTAATTTAGGCCCGGTAGTAATTGAGGAGAATTTCCAAGCGCCCTATCACTTGGGTTACACCATTGATTATCTTGTGTCGGACCAACTCCATTCCTTCCTGAATCAATTACAAACCTTTTTTCATCTAGAGCAAGTCTGGAAATAATATTATTTCCATACAAAATGTTATCTGCTGTCGTGTGGTAGTTTGATGTATTAAGAGCAAAACCATCGGCAAACTCAATCCCTGCAGCCCGCAGCCTATCTACAGCCGAACTTACTGACAACCAGTACGGGTGACCAGCATCAATATACACTCTTGAATCGACGTTATTTTTAAGTATCTTAACAGCATTTTGAACCAATTCTAATCTCTCCACTATTTCTGTAGCAGAAAGACAAGATGTGTGAGTGAGCGCATCTGGCTCAACAATAAATATCGCCTCACCAGAAGACGCGGCTTGAGCAACGCCCTCTACCCAAGCAAGATATTCTTGTGCCCCCCGACTACCCCCAGCAGAATGCGAACCACAATCTCGACTAGGTATGCTGTATAAAACAAATACCGGCAGCTCATCCGCATTCGCATTACTCATCGCGGTAAGGACACGACCTGTATCAGACAACCTGTTGCCGGTAAGCCAGATACCCTGTGATTCATCGGCGATAAACCCAAGAAGTGTATCCAACGCTACACTACTCGTTGAAAGCATTACATCAGCTGCTTTATTTCGCGGAATATACAGCTCCTTACCCTGCAAATTAACAGTAGTAGCGTTAACCGCCACAATATCTTCATTTATTTCATCCTCCGGTCTTTCTTGAGGAGTCTCTGGCAACTCAGTAGGTACCTCTAGTTCTTCTTCCTCTTCCACAACCCCACTCACCACAGCTGATTCTGTAGTAGCCACGTACTCTTCGCCATTCACAGCAAAACGATATATATTAAACTTTTTTCTACCCACCTCCTTTCCATCTTGATCCTGAAGAACAAACGAAAGTTCATACGGGCCATCCTCCCTCCAATCCCACGAATCAAAATTAATAGTTGCAACTACGCCGGCACCAGTTTCAGAAAAAACTCTATTATATGCACTGCTACCAACCTGCCAAAACATATAGTATTTATCAGAAGAAAATCCACTTACTGTTATTTCAAATTCCTGATCATACATATCTTTCGTACCCTCTGTCACCCAATCAACTGACATGTCCGAAGACAAAAAACCCTCCAAGGAAGATTGTTTAGACTTACCGACCGCACCCGCCGCTGCAAACATCCTACCGAAAAATGAACCCTCTTGCGTATCAGCACTTTTTGCGACCACAGAAGTACGCCCAAGCACCCCTCCATTACGAGCGTCTTTTGCAATAAACTCTACTTTATACTCGCCAACAACAGACTCCCAATTTTCTGTATCAACATCAAGTGCCTTATGTGGAATCTCATCGAACGAGTCTTCCATCTCAACCCACGTACCATTATTTAATTTCCAATATAAGTTATACGTACCGAGTGCACGATCTGGAACATACGCCATAAAATGATGCTGGTCAGTAAGAACAACGCCTGACTGAGGCCACAACACGGAGATATTTTTACCGGATTCACCTTGGTTAACAAAATAAAAAGACAGTACCGCGATAATCACGATAACAACAGCAATCACTAGAAGCAACATTTTATTCGTACTCATAAAGTGTATTCTACCAAATATTTACAATATTAGTTACCTCATCACCTAAAATGGCATATTTTTACATCTACTAAGCGTGATATGATGTATTTATTATTACATAATATATTTTTATGAACCCTGAAGAAACAAAACAACCAGAAACAACTCAACCCGAACACAAACCAACCTCAACCGTAGGTAATGACACCATTTTTGGAATACTCTCCTACCTCGGACCGCTCATTATCATTCCTTTCTTGATGTCAAAGCATGTTCCCTTTGTAAAATTCCACATCAAGCAGGGAGCTGTTCTTTTTACCATCCAACTCATCGTCTGGGTTCTAAGTATGTTTACAATGTTTCCATTGTCGCAAGTCACACAAATCATTCACCTTGGAATCGTTATCCTGATAATTATCGGTATTGTACGTGTTATTCAACACAAAGAAGATCCTCTACCACTCATCGGCCACTTCTCAAAATACTTCACATTTTAATTCTCTGTATTTAATTTATATGAATACGAAAAACAAAAGAGTTGTTATCGTAAGCGGAGGATTTGACCCAGTCCATATTGGTCATGTGCGAATGTTTAATGAAGCTAAAGCACTTGGCGACCATCTTATCGTCGTCCTCAACAATGACAATTGGCTCCGCAAGAAAAAAGGGTACGTTTTTATGGGAGAAAAAGAACGTGAAGAAATTATTCGAAATTTCAAAGCAGTCGATGATGTATACGTCACTGATCACACAGAAGACTCCAACGACACTTCTGTCTGCAGCGCACTCGAATCTATATGTCCTCATATTTTTGCTAATGGCGGCGACCGCAAAGAAGACAACATTCCTGAGTACGAAGTGTGCCGGCGACTCAACATCAAAATGCACTTCAACACAGGTAGTGGAGGCAAGGTACAGTCTAGCTCTTGGCTTGTAAATAATGCCGAAAAAAGGACTGATAAACTCAAAAAAAGGGCTTAGATACAACACATATACAAAAAGGGCTGGGTTTCTGTACTATCCTCCCTTTATTTATATACACAAATAGCATTGACATTATCTGTAAATGCTAATACAATGCACTGTATCAATTCAGCGCCGATCCAGAGAATAAGGATCGACTCTCCACTTTCGGCACACTGGACTTGATGATTTATAAATTATACTCATAGCACTATGCAACAAGGAGTTATTGCTCGTCTCACTGATAAGGGATTCGGGTTCATCAAAATAGAGGGACAAGAAAAGGATCTTTTCTTTCACTCTAATGAAGTAGTTGGAACAACTTTCAACGAACTTCGCGAAGGTGACAAAGTGAGCTTTGAAGTTGGCGAAGGACCTAAGGGACCAAACGCAACCAAAGTTGAACTAGTTAGCTAAGCGAAAGCTTCAAGCAAAAAACACCCGAAAGGGTGTTTTTTGCTTGTTATAAAAACCGCACAAATTTTGTGCGGTTTTTATTATTACTCCTGATTACTCTGACTACTCCACCCAAACACAGAACCGGGTGGCACCATACCCCCCATCTCCTTGGTAAACTCTTCAAAAGATCGAGCATTTGTTGGAGCAGTAATTACAACCGCCTCACTATCATTAAGGTACGCGACTACGAAAGAAGCTACCCCCACAAAACCACCAGCCCCCTGTTCATCATCATAATCTATATCTACAACAACCCTTACTTCGCCCAACTTATGTGCACCTTCCTCAAACCAAATTTCCACTACTGGTTCTTTTGGAAAAGCATTAGTTAGCGACTGCCCAACTTCCTGTGAAAATATTTCCCTACGAGCGACCATTGACCGATACTCATTCTCAGACATACCCACTATTTTCCTATTCTCAGGATTCTCAAAGAAAACAAAGATTTCATTAATAAGACCATCCCAATCAAGATGAGCTTGATACCCGTAACTATCAACTCCATTTATTTCCCTATCAGGCAATGCTTCAACTTTACTAACTATACTGTTAAAATTCACGTCCTTCAGTATGTCCTCTATAGACAATGAATTTTCTCTTGATAAAAGAGCACGTAGGTCAGGATCACTATCCGCGATATCAGCCAATGAAACATACACCCACTGATCTTTCAGTACTCCAGTCACTCCTCCAATCATCCCGCTCGCCATAGCACTGATAAAGCTCGGTGGAGTAATTGCAAGGTTTACTTCTGATAATTTATAGAACACCTTTTCATCCACTAGCCGGTACTCTAGACCAAAATCACCATCAATAACCATTGAACCTGTAGCCACCTGCTTCGTATCATCGATATCTAGGTCAATATTGATATCATACAAGCCTTGTGACTTAAGATCTTTTATGTTTTCTGCTAACTCTGTCAACATCTCTGCAGTGGCTTCTATGCCAACAGTTGCCGTAACTCCATTCTGATCTTTTGCAACTCCATTCAAAGAAAATACTACTGTCTGTGCAGAAATATCAGCTTGTGACATTTTCTCTAATGCTGTAGCTAAAGCTTGCTCTAAAGGAAGCTTCTCACCACCCCTACCAAGATCTAAGGCAAAGTACGCCCCCGCACCAATACCACCAACCAATAATAGCGCAATGACCAACCCGACAATGAGTGGTTTTTTTGATCGTGACGCACTGACACTCTGTACTGATTCTTTACTAACAAATCCATCTACTGAACTTTGAGCTGGTGAAATGTTACTATCCCTACCCTGATACGGTTCTTGATCCATACTAACAATGTAATTTACTAATATACTTTTGATTATACTAATATTCAGCAACGATACCAGGGGTCAACTTGTCGACCTTCAAACATCCGTGAGCGGCATTTTTATATATTCACAATAAAGAGTCTCACTAATCGAAGCGCCTCAAAAGAGTACTTCTCTTTCAACTCTTCAAATACGGGAGCAAGCTTTCCATCTTCAAACTTTTTAAATGCCTTCTTTATGTTATTAAAATCTTTGTTAGCAGGCCTTAAGTATTCAATATCTGGTAACTGCTTCATACCCTGAAGTCTCTCGAGGTGCCCTAAAATAGTTCCCACCGTCAATCCACGTTTCTTAACAATATCTGCTAGCGACAACTTCTCTTCAACATATTCTCGTGTCACCTCATATGTTGGTTTTTTATACCTCTTTCCTTTTACTACTTTCTTCGTATCCTTCGCCCCACCGAAACGCCGTATTAAAACATCATCATGCTGTTTTATTTTTTTATCTGCAGACAACTCTTCCAAGACAGCTCGTGCTTGTTCAGAGCGTTCTTTAAACTTCTGATCATATTCAAGTATTTTTGGATGAACAGAAAGGGCGATATCATTTAAGCCCATTAACTTCAAACCAGACAGTCCCCGTACTCGAGAAAGGGCCACATAGCCCATTCCAGGCTCAAAAGCGTCTGACAAGTCAATTTCAGCAGCATCTAGGGTCATTCCCTGGCTTTTGTGGATAGTGATCGCCCAGGCCAGCCGCAGAGGCACTTGTCGAAGTGAGGCTCGTACTGCGCCATCTTCTTCAAAACGCCACTCTTCTGGATAGACCGTTAGCCTACGTCCATCAAATGTCTGCACAATCGGAAAGCCATCATTTTCATCAAAACCCTCCACCACCGCACGTGTTCCATTCACGTACTCACCTGTCGTTGAATTTTTTACAAACATCACCTCTGCACCAATCTTTAACCGCAACTCCTCTGGCGCAAGACAACTTCGCTTAAGTGCGTCAACAAGCCTCATAAAACCATTTGCTTCCATTGTAAATACTCCTTCACGGGTTGAAAGTTTTTTTAATTCAGCGGCATTAATCGCATCAACGTTTACATTTTTTGAGTATAATCGTGTCGGCAGCACCTCACCCTCAGGATCTTTCTTATACCGAGTACGAAGTGGTACTTTTACATCCTCAGAAGCCCTACCTTCTCGAATCGCATTCAACACATCAAGCAGCGGATCATCTCCCTGTCGAAACTGTTCGTGCAAATAGCAGACACTAAACTCACCTGCCTCCCAGGCTTCACATTCATAGGCAAATTTCTTTTGTGCCTGAGAGACTCCTTGTGCCACAGGAGGTAATTGAAAAAAGTCCCCACACAGCACTATTTGCATCCCCCCGAAACTTTCATCATTTGTATACACCCGCCGAGCAATCCTCTCAACCATATCAAGCTGATACGGGTGAAGCATCGATATCTCATCGATAATTAATACTTTTGTTTTTTTAAAGTTTCTCTTGATCCTGCTATTGCTGACAATCTTTATCAGATCACTATCATCCATTGCATCGCTAATACCGATACCACTCCACGAGTGGATTGTTTGTCCGCCGAGATGAGTTGAGGCGATTCCGGTTGAGGCTGTCACTGCTACCCCTACCCCGTGTTCTCTGAGATAGGCAATGTACTGATTAAGAAGGTACGTCTTTCCGCTTCCAGCTGGACCAGTCAGAAAAACATTGTGTCCAAGTTTTAATACATCAAAAGCCTCTTGCTGTGTCATGAAAACATGGTAGCACACCCAAGCCCTACTTCACTTCCAAATAATCAGTTACTAATAAATAGAGAGGTCCGGCAGATAGGTAGAATATATGAATAATTGGTGGGCCGTGAATAATACCAGTACCAAAAAGCGACGGATACTCTTGTGCAATTTGAATACTTAAGAAGTAGTACCCAACAAACTCTAATAGCGACAAACAAGCAAGGTACGCAACAGAAAACACTAAAAATCGATACGGACCAGTATACCGTTCATACAACTCTCGCAACAACACCAAGCCCACCGTCCATACCACAAGTGGAAATACGTTTATCTTCCCGACAAAATAATTACTCGTTGAGTACACGTAGTTTTGATAAGAAGTAATGAAGAGCGCAAATAGTAGACCGACCACCAACTCCTGCCCCACTCTCTTTCCATACAACTTATACACAAACAACAATACGAGTAACAACATGAGAATAATCACCAACATGGGATCAAACAAAAAAAGTGCCGGCAACAACACTGCAGCCAGTACCACCACCGTGATAGTGATACTCTTGCCACTACTAAATACAGCCTTCAATACACGTTGAATTGACGTCATCTATAGTATTATACACGCTCACCTACACACAACTATCAATACGATAGACTTATTATAAGTTTGACAAATAACTACTAACGATACATAATATTGCATAGAGACATCACGCAGTGTGATACTAAGGTTCCTTATCAAGATCAAAGGAGTGACTGATGCATAGACGTAAACGTAGAATCGTTCCCGAACTTTCCAGACCGACGAATCAACGACTTGCGAATCTTGGACTCACCGTATCTGAGATGTGTGCGAGGCAAGAAGGCTCCCTAGATAGATTGACTACTATCTTGGAAGCAATCATCGAGAGTCGACGTACCGGGAGAATTAACCTCGACTTTGATGTCCTTAAGTGGGCACTGAAACAGTTTGAAGAGTCGCGTTCACGAATTCTTGAAGATTTGGCGAACTATCTCCATTCAGAGCTCGACGTGGTATGTGCCAATCAGTCCCTAGCTACAGATGCGACCCTTAAAATAGGGAATCTTATCTATAACTTTACAAAACACATGAACAGTACGGGGCAAAAAAAATCCAGAAGAGCATCGATTTTCTTCTGGAAAGCGATCGACGCCCTGCGAGAGGTTCAACAGGAAACGTCAGCAGTCCCGAACTGAGCGCTCCTCACAAGCTTTGGAGGCACAACCACAAGCCTCCACCCCCGCTGCATACTGCACGGGGTTTTTTATATACCACCAGACATACGCCCCAATACTTAATATAGCCTGCGGATAAGCCCTGTTAACGTCCAAGTATACTGCCGCCATGTCCTTAATTAGGACAAAATAAATATTGACAAATAGAAATTACTAGTATATAATATATGAAGAGTTATCACGTAGTGTGATACCTAGCGAACCCTTTCACATTGGAGTATTGTCATGGACGCCACACAACTGACCGTGAGATTTGAGGAAAGGATGACTGCCCTGCTGGCTACCATCAAGGCAGTCATCACAGAAACAGACGGTCGGGCACAGTGGCCCGAATTCAAACTCACCGATGAAATTCGTGAAAAGCTGAAGAGTGCCGCCGAGCTTCTCCACAACGGAGATCTGAGAAAGGCATCCAACCTGTTGGAGAACGCCGCGAGGCATTTCACCTGCCAGCAGGCAGCCTACGCAAGAAATTCCCTGCGAACAGGCCTTACGGAGGAGATGGAATGGATGACCAGAAGTAAGTGGCCAGAAGATCTCGTCAACAGAGCCCGTAAGGCTGTCACCAGCTTCACCGACTGCGTCGATCAGAACTTCTTCGACCTCGTCGAAGCTTCCACCCTCTACTGGAAGGCGATTGATGCTCTCGAGTATGCGGACGCTGAATTCAGCCGCCGCGAGGAGGCTCGACAAAAAAAGGAGCTCGCTGACCGTAAGGCCAAGAGAGAAGCCAGACAGGCTGAAGAAGCCAGACAGGCTGAAGCAGCTCGCCGACGCCAGGCCGCCCAACGAGAGTCTGTAGTAAAATCGTTGATGGACACCATCGACGCACTCTGAGCACAGGAGGACTCCAATTACAACAAGGCCCGTATCTCACAAGAGGTGCGGGCCTTTCTATTTTACCGCAGACACAAAAGGTTGACTTTAATCTTGATATGTATTATTATACTCTCAACTTGAGAAACTCGTGTGGGACTCTTAAGTCCCGGCTCTGAACAACCGTTTTATAACCTGCACAGCCCTAATAAAAACATAATGGATACAACAAACTCCCGACAACGTCGGAACGGTACTTTTTCTAATCAATCACGGACAAGTACTCAAACAAGAAGTAGATTTTCAAATACAAAAAGACCTAGCGGTTCTCGTAATGGCAAACGTGGTTTTAATGGAGGCAGACGTGCTCGACCAACATTTGACGTTTCTAAATTCATAAATAAAAACCCAAGCGCGCCAACCGAGGTGGTTAAGTATGTTCCAGAGCATACTTTCTTTGAATTTGGGCTTGATGACAGACTAACAAATATCATTAAATCAAGTAATCTCACCGACCCAACGCCAATTCAAGACAAGATCATTCCTCACATCATTGATGGACGAGATGTAATTGGCCTTGCTAATACCGGAACGGGTAAAACAGCAGCCTTCCTCCTTCCCCTCATCCAAAAAGTGCTTAAAAACCCAAATGAGCAGGTACTTGTCCTGGCTCCAACACGCGAGCTAGCGATACAAATTGAACAAGAATTGAAAAACCTCAGCAAACAACTTCAGGTGTACTCTGTTGTCTGTGTTGGAGGTGCAAATATTCACCCCCAGCTACTACGCCTGAAGCGTAAAAACAACTTCATCATCGGTACACCAGGACGTGTACTCGACTTAGTGAAAAGAAAGGCTATTCGCACAGAAAACATCCGAACAGTTGTTCTTGATGAAGCAGACCGAATGCTTGATATGGGATTCATCAACGACATCCGAACAATCCTCAGCCAAACACCGAAAGACCGGCACACACTTCTCTTTTCAGCAACACTACCAACTGAAATCGAAAAGCTCATTCACACATTCTTACGTGAACCAGTTAAGATATCAGTAAAAACAGGTGACATCACAAAAAACATTGAGCAGGACGTTGTCTATGTTAAAGGGCAAGACAAGCTCAAAATCCTTAGTGACCTTCTAAAAAAGGACGGATTTCACAAAGTGATTGTATTCGGTGCAATGAAACATAGCGTTGAAAAACTTTGCAAAGACTTAAACAAGTGTGGACATAAAGCCGAATCAATTCACGGAAATAAATCTCACGGACAACGACAACGATCGCTGTCTCGATTTAAAGGTGGCGAGGTTCAAGCTTTGATTGCAACAGACGTTGCTGCTCGAGGAATTCACACAGATAATGTATCCCACGTGATAAACTATGACCTCCCTTCTACCTACGAAGACTACATTCACCGTATTGGCCGAACGGGCCGAGGTGACAAACTAGGCAAAGCACTTACGTTCGTCGACTAAAAAATATAGTAAAAAAAACAACGGAAGTTTCCGCTGTTTTTTATAGTTCTTTTTCAAACAACCAATTAACGTTCGATGCGTGCACCGACAAGCTCTTGTGCCTGACGTACCGCCTCAATAGGTGTTATTTCGCCACCCTTCATCCTCTCAATCAAATTCTTAAGATCTGACACTTCAGAGTCAACGTTACCTCCAACCATAACTCCCTGCAAAAGAACCGCGATTTCCACTTCAGCAGTATGAACATTATAATGCTGTTCACTATTCATCGATTGTTGTTCCATAAAAAAACTATAGCATAAATGCCAGATTCTAGCCTTACTATATAGTCTTTGCTATACTACGTACAATGAGTTTTTACCATACCCACAAAGAAAGCATCTTAATCAGTTGCGCCTCTGTTGTTGTTATTGGACTATTTGCTGCTGGCGGATACCACTATTACAAAACCTACACTACACTTACTCAAACAAAAGCTGAACTCACCTCAACAACAGAGCGCCTTGAAAACGAGGCGGCTGTACTAGAAGAAACACTTGCAATATCTCAAAAAGATAATTCTGATCTAGCTGAAGCTCTCTACAATGAGCAGAGCAAAAATGATCTCTTCGAAGACCAGATCCGAGACCTGTCACAAACAGTCGGCAAGCTCGACAAACTAAGCCAAATTGACCCTGAGCTACTCCAAAAATACTCAAAAGTGTACTTCCTTAACGAACACTACACCCCTTCAAAAATTCAAAAAATAGATGAAGAGTACGCCTTTGAAGAAGGGAGAGACTATGAGGTACTTGCAGAGGTACGCCCTTTCTTAGAAGACCTGCTTGAAGCAGCTTCTGATGATGATATCGAAATACTTGTTGCTTCTGCCTATCGGTCATTTGGCACGCAGTCAGGTCTTAAATCACACTACTCTGTCCTGTATGGAGCAGGTACAGCAAACCAATTCTCAGCAGACCAGGGCTACTCAGAACACCAACTTGGCACTACCGTTGACTTCACTACTAAAGAAATTGGTGGTACCTATGCCGGTTTTCAAAATACTGAAGCGTACAAGTGGCTTACAGAAAACGCACATAAATACGGTTTTACCCTCTCCTATTCTGAAGGTAATGTTTTCTATCAATTTGAGCCATGGCACTGGAGATTTGTTGGAAAAGACCTAGCACGGGACCTCCACAGAGACGACAAATCCTTCTACGACCTTGATCAACGCAAAATTGATACCTACCTTATCGACCTCTTCGATTAAGTCACGACATCCTTACACAAGGTAATGCCATCCACTTTATTACGTCTTATATAGTGAAGCTCGATATTTACTAACTAAAATAATGACCTATGCAAACATACATCGTATCAGGTATGGTAGCGGTAGCTTTACTATTTGGATCAATAGTCACCCTACCCACCACTACTTATGCAGCGGTAAGTGACACCGATATTGAAAACCAACTTATTGTCACTCAAGGTGAGATTGTTGATGTGCTAGAAGAATATATTATTCTTCTACAACTACAAATCATCCAGAGACTCGAAATACACGTTGATTTCCTTAAGACAAAGATAGAAGCCTTGTCGTAATATATACAAAAAAATTAACGTAAGAAAAAACCGCAGATATTCTGCGGTTTTTTAAAACCTTAATATTCGAATAGTCCTATCTAACACCCCCCGTACAATACTATTCTTTGTCTTTCGTGTCTTCCTTGGATTATATATTAAGTTACTTACTGAGATCCGCTCAACGAGATGCACGCGTTCGACAGACCCTGTCGCGCGATACATTTTTTGAGCAGAATTAAACGTACGATCCTTTTTTTGTGAAGAAGTCTTTATGTGATAGCCCTGATCAAGTACCAGGTCGACGTTAATATGGGCACTATCACTGGTTTCTTGTTCAGATTGTTGTTCAGAGAGATCCGCCCACAAATGCATAACGTCCTTCAAAATGACGTCAACGTCTCGCTGAAGCTTTTGATGAGTTTTATGTGGTTGTGGGAAGTCAGTATCCATAATTAACACCATTAAATACCCACTAGTACTATCACACTTTATAGTAAAAGTCAAGTAAAAAACACCCTATTTATTCAAAATAATGCTACAGTAGTCATATTATGGAAATATTTAATACAATAACATCAACAAGTACACAGCTACTTATTGCAGAGGCTGCCTGTCGCGGCATTACTGCAGAACATGTAAATTCTTACCTCGGACACTCTACTTTTGTTGAACTTAAATATAAAAATCACCGTGAATTTATTTTCGGCCAAAATGCTTCTACCAACTCTCTCTCATCAAAGCGAGTTGTTGATGATAAAGTTCTCACAAAAATATATCTAAAAAGGGCTGGATTAAACGTATCAGAAGGTGACGTATTTAGAAGGGACAATCGAAATTCGATTATCCCCTACTGTGAAAAAATAGGTTTTCCTGTTGTTTTAAAACCAATCGATGGTACTCACGGTACTGATGTACACGTGAATCTTCGAAATTCTACAGAAGTACAAATTGCCTTAAATGATATCTACGAACGATCAAACACTCTTCTTGTAGAGAAAATGTTCAGAGGGGAAGACTACCGCATACTAGCAACTCGTACGAAAGTTCTGGGGGTAATAAAACGAGTGCCGGCGAATGTCATCGGTGACGGAACACACACAATCAAAGAATTGATCGCCTTGAAAAATAAAGAACGATCTGAATTTATTGCAAAAAAAACACTCGAACCGATCATCATTGATACCGACCTATTTAATATACTCGGCACGAAAAATCTCACCATTGAATCAATTCCGGCACAAGGAATAACTATCTATTTAAGGAAGAAATCAAACTTATATCTATCTGAAGGAGGTGACAGTGTCGATGTCACAGACGCCATTCATCCGAACATTGCAAAGATTGCGGTTCGCGCAATACGAGCAGTCGACGGACTGTCATACGCAGGAATAGACTTCATCACAAATCAAAATCTGTCAGAAAAACCAACAAAAAACAGCCACAGCATCGTAGAGATGAATGGATCACCAATGCTCTCTCTTCACCGCTTCCCTTACAAAGGAACAGCTCGCCATATCGAGAGAGATATTTTAGATCTCATGTTTCCTGAAACTCGTACCGCACAACCTAAAAAGAAGTTCTTTGCCCTTTTTAAAAAGAGCAATCAAACATAACTATTTCTTATATTTTCTTCCTTCTTAATTTTTTGACGTCTCAATCTTAATAAATTTTTCCATTCGACGAATATCCGCAAGAAGCTTCGATCTGTCTTCATTAAAAAACGTAACGTTAAAAACACTCTTTCCTCCATGTTTTGCAAACATTGCCTTATCACCTACTTGTTGGTTGATGTTGATTGAATGGAACGACCCCAAATCCTGAATTTTTTTAATGCCCGTGAGAGTTGTAATCAACCCTTCATGTGGCGCAAACACCTTAAATACCGCAGTGTGTCCAAGAACTGTTTTATATAGAACAGTAGGTTTTGGTATTCTCACAAGAATATCATTTGCAGCATGATTAATTCCATAAGAGAGGGCGTACATATTGTGACGGAAGCCACCAATACGAGGCCCAACTTCAATAATTTTCCATCCATCTTCGGTTTTAAACAGCTCAATGTGAGCTGTTGTACTTCGAAGAGCAAGCGCCTCTATTGCTTTTTTTGCTGCCTCTTTTGCCAAACTCTGACTTTCCTTATTTAGTTTTGTTGGAGTCATCTGCTGATAACCAAAAAAATCATCGAAGCCAATCTCTTTACCTGTTTTAATACTTACAAACGGACAAAATGATACTTTACCATCAGCGTTAACATACGCATCAACTGAGTACATCGATCCATCCATGAATTGCTCAACCAGCACTTCTGGCGCCCCCTCTCCTTTATAGGTTTTATTAAGTACTTTAATTTTCTTAAACACTTTATTAAGAATCTCTTCAAGCTCTTCTCGATGAAACGCGTGCGAAACAAGCAAACTTGCTGCCAGACCAGAAGGTTTTACAATAAGTGGAAAACCTACCTTCTGTTCGATTTCATCAATTGATTTTTTTGTAGCGTCTACAACGACCATATACTTTGGTGTGATGGTTTTGTCGTACGCCATAAAATGCCGTCGCATCTCTACTTTATTTGTTGACCAATTGAGAGACTCGCTAGTTGGAGTCTGAAGATACGGAACGTGTGGAACAATCTTTTGGAAACGAGGGATGTTTGTCTCCGCTCGACAAGTTACTGCAAGCAACTCATCTTTATATAGTAACAATGCTTGCTTAATTGATTTTGGAGAATTAAAATCAACGTGCAAAAATATATCGAATTTCTCAATAATTGATTTTTCTTCTTTTGTTTTTGGTAACCTATCGTCTACTAATGCAAATCGATACTCCTGATTTTGAGAACGCCGTAAATCGAGAATAGTATCCGCAACTGAATCTGAAACTGTACCGACAACGAGAATGATATTTTTCTTAGCACTTACCTCTGACACAAGCTCTTGCCCCCCTACCTCTGAAGATGTTTGTTTTTTTGTCATAACAATTTAAAAAGCCCGCTCTGGGCTTCCTCAAATGATTGCAGGATAGACACAGTATGTCAAGCACTGAGAAGCAATATTTGGCTATAAATGGCTATGAATAAGGGTATCGAAATCCACACATCAACCATACACACCAGTCCACACGTGCGTTTTTCTTCAACTTTGCTGTATAGTGGTAAATATGAAAAATACTGATTGGAAATTTTATACCAACTCAAATGACACCTGGATAGCAATGCTTGATGCTTGTAAACAGGCAAAATATTCAATCGATTTTGAACAGTATATTTTTGAGCCCGGAGAGATTGGCAATCAGTTCATTGCAGTACTCATTACTAAGGCACAACAAGGAGTGGCTGTTCGACTTCTCTGTGACGCAGTTGGATCATACACCCTATCAACATCAAATAATCTTACTGAGCTGACACAAGCAGGTGTCCAAGTTCGTTTTTTTAACAAAATACACCCACTTCGACTTCACACAATTTTTTCTTGGTTTTTTAGAACACATAGGAAAATTCTAGTAACCGATAACGAAATTTGCTTTTCAGGAGGTGTTGGAATACACGATGATTTCAAGGGCTGGAGAGATACTCACGCTAGTGTACGTGGAGAAGTTGCTCGAGAGGTTCAGCGCTCTTTCAATGAGCTCTGGCTTCAATCATCTGATATGAACATCTTCTCTCGAATCAGAAGAGTTCGGAAACGAACGAAAGGTACGTCGTTTATTACAAACGCACCGTATATAGGTAAACACTTTCTTTACAAAGAGTATCTCTCAGCCCTCAGAAAATCTCAGCGCTATGCGTACTTTACCACTGCCTACTTTATCCCAAGTAATGCCTTTATTGATGCGCTCATAAAAGCTGCTAAACGAGGAGTTGATGTAAAAATAATCATACCAAAGGCATCAGACATACCGTCCATCAACAAAGCAAGCAGATACGGATTGTCCAAGCTCATACGAAATGGCGTACAAATATATCTCTATACCGGCGGAATGATTCACACCAAAACAGCGGCTATTGATAACGTATGGGCGACACTTGGAAGCTCTAACCTCGACAACCTAAGCTTTCGATTCAACTATGAATCAAATTTTGTATCTCAAGACCCGTTCTTTATCTCGACCATTAATCAGCACTTCATAGACGACCTAAAAGTATCACATCACCTGTCCTTAGAAGAACTTAGACAACGCCCACTCATTGACCGCGTACTGGAACTTGTCCTCTACCCCCTTAGGCCTATACTATAGGGACAAAACGGCTGATTTACTTGATTCAAGTACGTATTTATGCTATATTTTCGTTACACTAATTACGTTAGTACATCTTGAAAGACACACGAATAAACCATCAAATACGCGCTCGAGAGCTACAAGTCATTGGAGAAAATGGTGAAAACTTTGGTACTCTGCCATTTAGCGAAGCAATGAAACTTGCTGGGGAACAAAATCTCGACCTCATTGAAATATCGCCAAACTCCAATCCGCCTGTTGCAAAAATAGCTGATTATGGTAAGTTTCAGTACGATCAAAAGAAGAAGCAAAAGCAGCAAAAAGCTAGCGCTCACATCGTAGAAACAAAAACAATCCAAATCAAACCCGCAACTGGTGAACACGATCTCCAGCTTAAAGCAAAAAAGATCAGTGAGTGGCTCAAGGAAGGGCACCGAATAAAACTGGACCTCTTCCTTGCCGGCAGAGCGAAGTATATGGATAGAAAATTTCTTGACGAACGAATGCAGAGAGTACTCAAGCTCATTACCGTGGACTACTCGGTTGCAGATAGTGCAAAAAAGAGTCCGAAGGGCCTGACCACCGTCATTGAGCGAGCCCGAAAGTAACTCCCTTGTACTAAATAGAAAAAAGTGTAAAATAACCACTTATGGCACAGAAAACAAACAAATCATACCTAAAACGACTTAAAATTACCAAAAACGGTAAGGTTGTTGCACGCTCATCTGGCCAAAACCACTTTAACGCAAAAGAGTCACGTCGAACACAGCTCAACAAGAAACGATCTGTAACTCTTGTAAATCTGATAAGCAACAAGGCAAAGAGTGATTTCCTTCCACACGTCCGAACACTCAAAAAGTCACGTCCAACTGTCACAAAGAAAGAAATAACCAGCTAATACTATGCCTCGAGTAAAAAAAGGAACAAACGCCCTCAAAACGCGAAAAAATATATTGAAACGAGCTAAAGGCTATCGCTTCGGGCGAAGTAAGAAAGAACGTCAAGCAAATGAAGCGATCCACCACGCTGGTCAGTATGCTTTCGCTCATCGACGAGACAAGAAGAACGACTTTCGACAACTTTGGAGCGTTCGAATTAACTCAGTCCTTGAAAAAATTTCATACAGCGTATTCATCGGGTCACTAAAAAAGAATGAGATTATGCTTGATAGAAAAATTCTAGCAGACCTCGCAGAGAATCACCCAGAGTCATTTAAGAAAATTGTAGAAAAAGTATCATAATAAAACAGCCGGCACCCCGGCTGTTTTATTATGATACATGAACAAAGAAGTGGATCCACGTAATCACAAAATGTACTCCTTCTCTTTCTGAGGATACATAGCATCAACATCTAAAAAATCCTTGATGCGCTGAGCTAAAAAGAGTGACGACTTCGGCTCACCCATTACCGTAAACACTTTCTTTAATCGACCCTTGGCTTCAGCAACAAACTCCAATAGGTGTTCTGAGTCTTTGTGTGATGAATACCCTAAAATATGCTCAATTTCGGCCTTTACCGGCACTTTTATGTCATTAATGACCACTTCTTTTCGCCCCTCAAACAGCTCACGCCCGAGCGTCCCCAAGCCCTGGTAGCCAACCAATAAAACCATATTCTTAGGATCAGGTAGATAGTCTTTTTCGTGTTCCATCACTCTCCCACCCATAGACATTCCTGATCCGGCAATCACGATCTTTGGACCACTCACTTTCTCAATAGCTTGAGAGTCTCTCGATGAATCAGTAAACTTCAACTTTGGAAAAGAGAATATGTCATCACCTCCAGAAATTTCGTCTTGCACCCCGCTATTGTAGTGTTTTGAATAATTTTTATATATCTCCGTCAATTTAATAGCTAACGGTGAGTCAAGAAATACCGGCACTGACGGAATCTCTCCTTCCTCTACCATATTGTTAATTTCATACAGCAAAACCTGCGTTCGCTCTAATGAAAACGCCGGAATCACCGCGGTACCTTTCCGCTCGATAACCCGCCTCAAGAGATCACGTAATTTTACTCGACGCCCCTCTTTTGATTCGTGATTTCGATCTCCGTACACACTCTCCATTACAATGTAGTCAACATCACGTATTGCCTCAGTATCTTTTAAGAGTGGCGTTGGAGAATTACCAAGGTCACCTGTAAAGACAATCTTTTTGCCGGAGCTATGAGTCAGTTCAATCATAGCTGAACCCAAGATGTGTCCGGCATCTTTAAAGTATGTAGTAAAGTCAGGTGCTACTTCTGTAGATTCGTGATACTCTACCGTCTTCCAAAGCGAAATCGCTTTAGAAACATCACCTGAATCGTACAGCGGTTTCTTTTTATCAAACCGTTCTTTAAACCCCATAATCTTTAGCGCATCTTCAAACATCACCTGAGCAATTTCTTTCGTTGCTGGAGTTGAATAAATTACTCCACGAAATCCTTCTCGCACGAGCTTAGGGACTCGTCCGATATGATCGATGTGCGAGTGAGTGATGAATAATATGTCTATAGCCGAAGCATCATAGGTAAACGGTAGTGCATTCTTATCATCAGCCTCGTGCGAACCTTGATTAAGCCCACAATCAACAAGCAGCTTTGTTACACTGCTGGTAAGCATAAAATTTGCTCCGGTCACGCTACCAACACCTCCGTAGGGAATAAATACCAATTCATCATTGTTAGTAGTTTTTTTCACGCTATTCTCTTGTTACGTATAATAAAAATCGCTGTTAAGGCACCAAGCACGTCCATACACAAATCAGATACCGTATCTGACCAAAATGTCGCATTCGTTGTCCCTGTTGAGTGAGTCAGCACCTCAAACACCTCCCACGAAACACCCACCACTAATACCGAAGCAACGAGTATCGTTGAAATCTGTCGAATGCTTACACTCTTTTTTAAAACTACAATTACCCAAGCTGTTAGAAATGCAATCCATAATCCACCAAGAAAATGCATCAGCAGGTCTGTCCACCACACCATCCAATACAGAACAAACATTATCGCAATAGAATGGAGTACCGCAATAAGTAAGCCCCCTACTACAATCACCTTAAAGAGAAAGCGTTGATTCATCAGCTTAATAATACCGTGTTTTATACCTAAAAGAAAATAATAAAGCACCCGCCGGAACGAGTGCTTTAGGTCAGGTCACTGAATACTACCCTAGAATAAATTCTAGGTGGGTGTCCGCAGCGTAACACCAAGGCGCCACACAATTAAGACTCCCTGAAAGTGAGTTAATCTAGATAGTATTCCAGATAACCCTATTGTTATTATACTCCTCTCCTTCTGAGAATAAAGTTTTTTGATGTTTCTGAACCAGACTTACCAACACGTCAATCCATATCTCAAAAAATCGCTATACGTGGTCTTCGCCAGGCAGGTAATTTGATTTTTTTGGTAATAAGTATTTTTTCCTACTCACAAACCCTATTCGAGTAGTCCGTCCATATTTACATCATACAAAATCTGCTCTTGAACAAGTCGGTAGTCAACAAGCTCTGAAGACGTAAACCATAAATCAATTTCATTATTTGCTTCTTCCACAGACCCTGAGGCGTGAATAAGGTTTCTAATCGCTCGATTGTCTGAATCGGCCATTTGGTATGAATCAAGCACAAAATCACCTCGAATTGTTCCCACATCACTTGAGCGTGGCTCTGTGCCGCCAGTGATTTTTCGTATTACCTCTACACTATGAGCCCCTTGCCACACCATAGCGACAACAGGACTGCTGACCATATACGTCTTGAGTCGCTCAACTACAGTATCTCCAACGGCAATTGGATCGTCAGATGGAGGTGTTTGGCCTTTTTTCTTGTATGACGCAATAGCTTTTTCGCCCACCACTTGCTTCCATTTTGGATCAAGTGTGTAGTGCTTTTCAACCATCTCTTGCGTTGGTACAAGCATTTTTATGCCAACTAGCTTTAAGCCGGTTCTCTCATATCGTCCAATTATTTCTCCGACAAGTGTTCGCTGTACTCCGTCAGGCTTAATAATAACCAATGTTCGTTCTTTACTTGGATGCATACAGAATATAAAAATTAACAATTAATACCACTGACTATACTACTCAAAGAGACCTTATTCAACCTTTTTTTGATACTTTTTAAGTATTTCAGCCTCAACATCTTCTCTAGGACGTCCAAAACGCAAGTGTGAATATTCTTTAAGCTTTTGCACTTGGTCGATATTTCCTTGCTCCGGTGGCAAGGCCTCGATATTAAACGGACGAGTTGGTTGGCCATTAATAAGTAACTTCAAATGAGCGTTTCTATTCTCAATATTCATTAAGTCACTAGCGTCAAAACTCGGTCCAAATTGCTTTGCTAGATACTCTGCATCATCACTTCCCACTCTGTAAGCTGCCATCGAGCCGACGTTACCAAATACAGAATCTCGAATATCTTCTTCGAGCTGTGCAATAAACTGGTGAGCGACAGTAAGGGAGAGCTTGTACTTTCGAGCCTCTGAGAGAATGGTTGAGATGGAATTGGTCGTCACGTTTTGGAACTCATCAATATATAAATAAAATGGTGGTATTTCTTTTCCATACGAATCAACACGTGCAAGTGTCGACATAAGTATCTTACCCACCACGATCAAACCAATGAGGTTTGCATTGATATCACCCAGTCGCCCTTTTGACAAATCAACAAGCAAAATCTTCTTTTCATCCATAATCTTTCTGAAATTGATTGCTGATTTCTGCTGTGCCACAATCGGACGCATAATCTCATTAGAAAGAAAGACGTCAAACTTGCTCGTAATGTACGGCACAATATTTTGTAACGATGCTTCACCACCAGCCTTTTGAGCGATTTCTTGCCAAAACTGCACGACTACAGGATTTTTACATTTTGACAGCTTCAATGCCCGATACGCATCATCTGCCAGCACTCTCGACACATCAAGTAACGTTGACCCTGATTCAGGGTCCTCAATCACAAGCATCGTTGCATTTCTGAAGTACTGTTCAAACATCGGTCCCATTGATTCCGGAACACCGCCGTACAGCTTTTGAAAAATACTAAATAACTCATTGACCACAAATGTTTTCTGTTCTGGATTAGCAGTATCATACTCAAGCATATTTAATCCCATCGGACGCGCCGTGTGACTTGGATCAAAATAAATCACATCGTCATAGCGAGACTCTGGGATGCAACCTAAAATATCCTGCACATCAGCTCCGTGTGGATCAATAAAACACACTCCGTCGCCATTTTTAATATCCTGCACAATCATATTTTTAAGAAGCGTAGACTTACCCGTACCGGTTTGACCGATAACATAAAAATGACGAAGTCTATCTTCTGGCATCATTTTTATCGGCCTCTCAATGCCGCTGTATCGGTTCACGCCCAGTACTACTCCGTCCACTGGCAAATTTGTTGGTGGAGGAGCCTCGCTAGTGTGAACCTGTTTAAGCTGTGAACCAGCGGTTACCGCTTGTGTTTGGAAGTGAAGCATCGTTGTCAGTTCAGCAGTATTGAGAGGAATAGCTTGAGCAGAATCAAATACACGAAAGCTGTATTTTTTTAACAAATCCCTCAGTGCACTTCGTTGTAATCTTTTAAACCCGAGCTTGTTTCCATGTGTATTTTCAAATTGTGAAAAAGCTGATTCCATATCAGATAAAATTGCATCGGCTTCCGCTTGTGTTTTTGACGACGCAATCAACCGAATATTCACGTTGTAGATAGGACTTCGAGTCTTTTCAGTAATTTCTTCCACTGCTTTTTCGTCAACCGGCTTTCTATCTTCTAATTCATCTTTCTTCTTTGGTGAAAATACCAGACTCTTCACTTCTTTAAAAAACTCCCCTGAAATAGAGCTACCCTTAATTACTTCCTTAAGAGGCTTACCTTCTTTAATTTGTGTCAGTGCGTGCTTATACTGCCCCAAAATCACCTCGCCACCAACGGGGTTAAATACAAACTGGATTGCTGCTCCTTCACCATCTCGATCAATCTTCAAGAAGCTTCCCAGGATAGTGTTGAGTGGATCGTGATCAAACTTTTCATATGTCTTTGTTGCGTAAATAGGGTTACCCTTGGAAGTTGCAACCGAACCAGCAGTAACGCCGTTTTCATTAAAGATATTATAATCGTTAATCTGAATTTTTACCTGAGCTTCCGGAAACACTGACGCCATCTGTTTTTCAAAAAGCTCTTCTTTATCTTCTGGTACACTAGCAAAAAATATATAATCTTCGTGATAGTTTGGTATGGTCAGTTCTATTGAAAAATAGTTTTGACCTTGATTTCCTTTAGCAGAAACTGAGAGCATGCCAGCATAAAACTGCTCCATAGAAGACAGTAATTCTTTTATTGAGCGGGGCGACTCATTATCTTCATTACCAGTTCGTGGCAATACCACTTCATAGAGGGTCATGTGTAGAGAGCGGGACAACTCAGATTTTGACTTTACGCCGGTCGGCTCATGGCCTTCCCGAATATACTCCACCAAAAAACGATGGAAATCATCTTCTATGTGAGGGTCGTTTAAACTATCTACAAAACGAAGTGTATTTTTAATACCTTTTTCTTTTACTAAGGTAATAAGTTCTTGCATCTTTTCATCATGAGGCTCTGGCGCAAGCTTCAGTGCCACTCGTTCAATCTCATCGGCAGACACTGAAAAATCTTCAGCTAATACGTCTTCTGCTGGCAAGTCTTTATAAGCGACAACCTCTTGCCCCGCAACAGAAGCAACGTTTTCTGAAGACTCATCTGTTATCACTGCAGATTCTTTCTCTGCTACAACCTTTCTGAGATACTGCAGCTCCTCTTCAGGCGATGAAAATGTCTGTGTTATTTTTTCCATACTATTATGAATGTTCTACCTGATACATCTCTTCCTCAATCCTCAACAACACTACCTCAGGCGATCTTGTGTACACCTCCATAATATTAGGTAGATCAGCAGCAACATGCTCTAATGCCTCGCTAAACGCCCCTGCATGTTCTCTGTACCAATCCGTATTATCAGGATTGCCAGCCCCCCGCCGAGCAAGCTCCACTTGAACTTCATTACGAAAACCTAATTCTTTAGCATCTGGTTGTTCAAGACTCATGGCATTATGATACCTAATTTCAGAGCTTTTTTACAGCTAGTCTTTTAACG